>OGSI01000643.1_pt1 | contig 8026 bp, 7 predicted proteins | sample 1573831 | NCBI WGS metagenome assembly OGSI01 (sample SAMN03295854, study PRJEB24534) | human gut metagenome | isolation source: fecal sample 4 from infant 8 | host: Homo sapiens | place: USA: Pittsburgh, PA | collected 2014-07 | reverse complement strand
GCGAGATAATTTGTTGCGCCAGACGCTGGTATTTTTTCATCAGATTCTCCTTATTGCTGACAGTGTATATCAGCAGGAGAAAAAGAGAAGATTTTGCTAACTGTTATAGGAAACGCGGCAGATTACTTGCGGTACTCTGTAATGTGATTCTGAGCAGAACGCGCTGCGGCCAGGTGGTCGAGCGTGATCATCGACGATTTGCAGAAAATGCATTTCGCGCCGAACGGATTTTTGTCAGACACATCAAAAGCTGAGGTGCGGTACTGCGAGCCATGACAGCATGGGCAGCGGAAATGGATATAAGAAGTCATAGGATTCTCCTTTGAACGTAAAAACGTAAATTACTCATGAGCCGATCAGGCAAGAAATGGTTCGATACAAAACTAATCGGAATGTAGATAAAGACCCAAGAGAGGCTGCGGAGAGGCACAACGTGATGAGAACTGCTTTATAAAACTACGTCAGATATTTATTTGGATTCAAAACCAGAAATCCATTAACGCATGTTGCTGGCGACAAAGCAAGCTGTTTAATGCGTAAAAATCATAAAAAGAAATTTTTTATTCTTCCTTGTTACCTATATCAGCCAGATAAAGTTCAGCTTTTCCCACAACTGTTATAGATAAATTATCGATTTCTGCTTCTGATATCTCACTTGCCGCCTCTCTATCATAACAGTACACCGTTTAACATTGAGGCAGTGCATGTTTGGTCCAGATGCGTTTCATCTTGCGCGAATACAGTTCGCCTTTACCGTATCCTTTCATATTATTTTTCCGGCGATAACCATTGGCCTGGCGAGCTATCTCGCCGTGCTGGAAGGGCTGTGGTTGAAAACAAAAAATCCCGTCTGGCGCTCGCTGTACCATTTCTGGTCGAAGATCTTCGCCGTCAACTTTGGGATGGGTGTGGTCTCCGGCCTGGTGATGGCTTATCAGTTTGGCACTAACTGGAGTGGGTTTTCCCAGTTCGCGGGCAGTATTACCGGCCCCCTGCTGACCTATGAAGTGCTTACCGCGTTCTTCCTTGAGGCGGGGTTCCTCGGGGTAATGTTGTTTGGCTGGAATAAGGTCGGGCCAGGGCTGCACTTCTTTTCGACCTGCATGGTCGCACTGGGGACCCTCATGTCCACGTTCTGGATCCTCTCGTCAAACAGCTGGATGCAGACACCGCAAGGGTATGAAATCATCAACGGTCAGGTCGTTCCGGTGGACTGGTTTGCCGTGGTGTTTAACCCCTCCTTCCCTTACCGCCTGCTGCACATGTCGATAGCGGCATTTCTCAGCAGCGCGCTGTTTGTCGGTGCTTCCGCGGCCTGGCATTTGCTGCGCGGAAACAATACGCCCGCTATTCGCACCATGTTTTCCATGGCGTTGTGGATGACGTTGATCGTGGCCCCAGTCCAGGCGCTGGTGGGGGATATGCACGGACTTAACACCTTAAAACACCAGCCAGCGAAAATAGCCGCCATTGAAGGCCACTGGGAGAATCCGCCGGGTGAGCCTACCCCACTGCTGCTATTTGGCTGGCCGGATATGGAGCAGGAACGGACCCGTTTTGGCCTGGAAATTCCCGCTCTCGGCAGCCTGATCCTGACCCACAGTCTCGATAAACAGGTTCCGGCATTGAAGGAGTTCCCAAAAGAAGATCGCCCGAACGCCACCATTGTCTTCTGGTCTTTCCGCATCATGGCCGGCCTGGGAATGTTGATGCTGCTCCTGGGCGTGACGGCAATCTGGCTGCGTTATAAACAGCGCCTTTATACCTCACGTTCCTTCCTGTGGTTTGCCCTGCTGATGGGGCCGTCCGGGCTGATCGCGATCCTCGCCGGATGGGTAACAACGGAGGTCGGCCGCCAGCCCTGGGTCGTCTATGGTCTACAGCGTACAAAGGATGCGGTTTCCGCGCATGGCGATCTGCACATGAGCGTCAGTTTGCTGGCCTTCTTCGTGGTTTATACCGCTGTATTCGGCGTGGGTTACAGCTATATGGTGCGTCTGATTAAAAAAGGGCCGCAGCCCCATGAATCCTTCGCGACTGAATCCGATGGCCGCCCTGCTCGTCCGCTTTCTGCCGTCACCACTGAATTTAAGGAGTAACCGTAATGGGTATCGATCTTTCCATTATCTGGTTCGTAATTATCGTTTTCGCCACGTTGATGTATATCGTGATGGACGGTTTTGATCTGGGGATAGGGATCCTGTTTCCGGCAACGCCGAATGCGGACGACCGCGACGTGATGGTCAATAGCGTGGCTCCCGTCTGGGATGGCAACGAAACCTGGCTGGTGCTTGGCGGTGCGGCCCTGTTTGGCGCCTTTCCTCTCGCCTATGCGGTTATCATCGACGCGCTAACCATTCCACTGACAATAATGCTGATCGGGCTTATATTTCGTGGCGTCGCCTTCGAATTTCGCTTCAAGGCCACTCCGGCGCACCGCCCGTTCTGGGATAAGGCCTTTATTGGTGGATCAATTGTGGCGACCTTTAGCCAGGGCATCACCGTCGGCGCGGTCATCCATGGGTTCAGCGTCACTGGTCGCGCTTACAGCGGTGGTCCGTTTGACTGGTTTACCGCGTTCAATTTTTTCTGCGGTGCGGGTCTTGTAGTGGCTTACGCGCTGCTAGGTTCAACGTGGCTGGTAATGAAAAGCGAAAATGCCCTGCAACAGCGGATGCGTCAGGTATCGAAAGTGCTTCTGCTCCTGCTTCTGGTATTCATTGCAGTAATCAGTATCTGGACCCCTCTCGCCCAACCAGCTATTGCTGCGCGCTGGTTTACGCTGCCGAATCTGTTTTATCTGCTGCCCGTTCCTGCGCTGGTTGCGATCCTGAGTCTGTGCCAGTGGCGCTGCCTGAACGATCCTGCGAGCCATACTCTGCCGTTTATTATGACATTAGGGCTGGTTTTTCTTGGCTTTAGCGGGCTTGGGATCAGCATCTGGCCGCATATTATCCCGCCGGACATTACCCTGTGGCAGGCCGCTGCGCCAGCCCAAAGCCAGGGCTTTATGTTAGTGGGTGCACTGTTGATCATTCCCGTGATTCTGGTCTACACCTTCTGGAGTTATTACGTTTTTCGCGGAAAAGTACAGCATGGGGAGGGTTATCACTGATGCAACAACCTGTATGGAAACGTTTGATGTGGCTTGCCATCATCTGGGGCGGCAGCGTTCTGGCGCTGGCCTGCGTAAGTATGCTCTTTAAAATGCTGATGGCCGCAGCCGGATTTAAATCGCACTAACTCACTGACCGGGTGCGCCGCCGCCCGGTCCCTTCCCGCACTTTCAGATAAACCCCATTAACACCCAGGAGGGTATGGTTACACTGAAAAAATATTTACGGTATTGATAGTTTGAGAAGAAAAATGAAAAAGCTCGCGGCAGTAAGTTTAATCAGCCTCGCACTGGCTGGATGCGTTAATCCTGGTAAAGCCTCCGTTCAGACCGATCAGTTAGAGAATCACCGTTTCGTTCTGGAAAATGTGGATGGCAAAGCGGTTAAAGGCGGGAAAACGCAGCCTGAAATTCGCTTCAGTGCGCAACCCAATATCAGCCTGATTAACAACATTGTCGTCTCCGGCACAATGTGCAACGGCTTCAACGGCCAGGGGAAACTGTCCGAAGGAGAGTTGACGGTCAAAACGCTGGCAATGACGCGGAAACTCTGCACCGAGCCGCAGCTAAATGAACTGGATCAGACCATCGCCGATATGCTACGCACAGGCGCACAGGTAGACCTGACCGAAGACCAGTTAACCCTGGCGACAGCCAATAAAACATTGATGTTTAAGCGAGTTGAATAACTCAGTAGCTTCCGCACGAACCTACGGCAAGCGACTGCTCACTACAGCGTTTGCCATTTGGCAATGCGCACATGCCGATGGCGGAGCCATCGAGCTGACGGGCAACGGAGAGTGAACCGCCGATCATTGCGCAGTTGGCCTGACCTGAACTGGACATCGCCGCCCGCATACCTGGCGTAACGTGTGCCGCTGTCGCCTGCTGTACAGGTTCATTGCTGCATGCCGACAACAGTAACGCGGCACATCCGACCCAAAATGCTGAACGCATACCTTCCTCCCCATAATTAACGCGAAACCTATGCATAATAGGCATCACGCGCCGCATCGTCGAGAGCGGATGTGCGTATTTATGCGCCCTGGTAACAATTTCTCGCAATTTTTTAACGCGAGTAGCCATCGAGTCATTGATACAGCGCATACCAAGGACACAAAAGCGAAAATCGTAAAACCTGAGCTTTGCTAAAATACACAGATAATATTCAGGGTCTGTCGTCGTTTTTCAGGCCCCTCTTTTTGCGCAATGTAAGGGTGTTGTCCTATGCAAACTATTGACGGCAATGGTGCAGTCGCGTCTGTTGCGTTTCGTACCAGCGAAGTGATCGCCATCTACCCCATCACTCCCAGCTCCACGATGGCTGAACAGGCTGACGCCTGGGCTGGTAATGGGATAAAAAACGTCTGGGGCGATGTCCCGCGAGTTGTAGAGATGCAGTCCGAAGCCGGTGCCATTGCCACCGTGCATGGTGCGTTGCAGACCGGTGCCCTGTCGACCTCGTTCACGTCGTCTCAGGGGCTGCTGTTGATGATCCCCACGCTTTACAAGCTGGCAGGGCAATTAACGCCGTTTGTGTTGCACGTTGCCGCACGCACCGTAGCCACTCACGCTCTCTCTATTTTTGGCGACCACTCAGATGTGATGGCCGTGCGTCAGACCGGCTGCGCTATGCTCTGCGCCAGCAGCGTGCAGGAAGCGCAGGACTTCGCGCTGATTTCGCATATCGCCACGCTGAAAAGCCGAGTGCCATTTATTCATTTCTTCGATGGTTTCCGTACGTCCCACGAGATCAATAAAATCGTTCCGCTACCGGACGACACTATTCTTAATCTGCTGCCGCAGGCTGACATCGATGCGCATCGCGCTCGCGCCCTCAATCCGGAACATCCGGTGATCCGGGGTACCTCTGCGAACCCGGATACCTATTTCCAGTCCCGCGAGGCGACGAACCCGTGGTACAACGCGGTCTATGAGCACGTTAAACAGGCGATGGACGATTTTGCCGCTGCGACGGGCCGCAAATATAAGCCGTTTGAATATTACGGTCATCCGCAGGCCGAGCGCGTGATCGTCCTGATGGGCTCCGCCATTGGCACCTGTGAAGAGGTGGTTGATGAGCTATTGACGCGTGGTGAAAAAGTTGGCGTGCTCAAAGTTCGCCTCTACCGTCCCTTCTCAGCGAAACACCTGCTCGCAGCCCTGCCGGATAGCGCGCGTGCAGTGGCGGTACTGGACCGCACCAAAGAGCCTGGCGCACAGGCTGAGCCACTTTATCTGGATGTGATGACCGCTCTGGCTGAGGCGTTTAACCGCGGTGAGCGCGAAACGCTGCCACGCGTCATTGGCGGGCGTTATGGATTGTCTTCCAAAGAGTTCGGACCGGAGTGCGTCCTGGCGGTATTTGCTGAACTCCGCGAGGCAAAACCGAAGCCGCGCTTTACGGTCGGCATTTATGATGACGTGACTAACCTTTCTCTCCCCTTGCCGGAAAACACCCTGCCCTCGACTGCGAAACTGGAAGCGCTGTTCTACGGTCTGGGTAGCGACGGCAGCGTCTCGGCAACCAAGAACAACATCAAAATTATCGGCAACTCTACGCCGTGGTATGCGCAAGGGTATTTCGTCTATGACTCCAAAAAAGCGGCCGGACTGACCGTCTCCCACCTGCGCGTCAGCGAACACCCGATCCGCTCGGCATACCTGATTTCTCAGGCGGATTTTGTTGGCTGTCACCAGTTCCAGTTCATTGATAAATATCAGATGGCCGAGCGCCTGAAGCCCGGCGGTATTTTCCTGATCAACACCCCTTACAGCGCCGACGAGGTCTGGGCACGCCTGCCCCAGGAAGTGCAGGCGGTGCTTAACCAGAAACAGGCGCGCCTGTATGTCATTAACGCCGCGAAGATCGCCCGCGAATGCGGCCTGGCGGCGCGCATCAATACGGTTATGCAGATGGCGTTCTTCCACCTGACCAATATTCTGCCGGGCGACAGCGCGCTGATGGAGCTTCAGGGTGCAATCGCCAAAAGCTACAGCAGCAAGGGTCAGGAACTGGTTGAGCGCAACTGGCAGGCGCTGGCGCTGGCCCGCGAATCGCTGTTCGCGGTGCCGTTGCAGCCGGTCAATGCCAGCAGTCCGAACCGGCCGCCAGTGGTGTCTGACGCCGCCCCGGATTTCGTCAAAACCGTCACGGCGGCGATGCTTGCCGGACTGGGCGACACCCTTCCCGTCTCTGCGCTTCCGCCTGACGGAACCTGGCCGATGGGTACGACCCGCTGGGAAAAACGCAACATTGCCGAAGCGATCCCTATCTGGAAAGAAGAGCTGTGCACCCAGTGCAACCACTGCGTGGCGGCCTGCCCGCACTCCGCCATTCGCGCCAAAGTGGTGTCGCCAGAAGCGTTAGATGGCGCACCGGAAAGTCTGCACGCGCTGGATGTAAAATCCCGCGATATGCGTGGTCAGAAATATGTCCTACAGGTGGCGCCGGAAGACTGTACCGGCTGTAACCTGTGCGTCGAGGTGTGCCCGGCGAAAGATCGTCAGGACCCGTCAATCAAAGCCATCAATATGATGTCGCGTCTTGAACATGTTGAAGAAGAGAAAGTGAATTATGATTTCTTCCTCGACCTGCCCGAAATCGATCGCAACAAGCTGGAACGCATTGACATTCGTACCTCGCAGCTCATCACCCCGCTCTTCGAGTACTCCGGGGCGTGCTCCGGCTGCGGCGAAACACCATATATCAAACTGCTCACTCAGCTTTACGGTGACCGAATGCTGATTGCCAACGCGACGGGCTGCTCGTCAATCTATGGGGGTAACCTGCCGTCTACGCCATACACCACCGACGCGAACGATCGCGGCCCGGCGTGGGCAAACTCGCTTTTCGAGGACAACGCAGAATTTGGTCTGGGATTCCGTCTGACGGTCGATCAGCACCGCGCCCGCGTAATGCGTCTGCTGGCACAGTTTGCCGATAAGATCCCGGCAGAACTGAATGATGCCCTGCATGCGAAGGCCACACCTGACGTTCGTCGCGCGCAGGTTGCTGAACTGCGCAACGCGCTTCAGGGTGTTGAAGGGGCTGAACAACTCCTGACTGATGCTGACGCGCTGGTTGAAAAATCTGTCTGGCTGATCGGCGGCGACGGGTGGGCCTACGATATTGGTTTCGGCGGTCTTGATCATGTCCTGAGCCTGACCGAAAACGTCAATATTCTGGTGCTTGATACTCAGTGCTATTCCAACACCGGCGGACAGGCCTCGAAAGCAACGCCATTGGGGGCGGTCACGAAATTTGGTGAGCACGGCAAGCGCAAGGCGCGTAAAGATTTGGGCGTCAGCATGATGATGTATGGACACGTCTACGTCGCGCAGATTTCGCTGGGGGCGCAGCTCAACCAGACGGTGAAAGCCATTCAGGAAGCGGAAGCGTATCCAGGGCCGTCGCTGATTATCGCCTACAGTCCGTGTGAGGAGCATGGCTACGATCTGGCGCTCAGCCACGACCAGATGCGTCAGCTCACCGCAACCGGCTTCTGGCCACTGTACCGCTTCGACCCGCGCCGTGCCGATGAAGGGAAATTGCCGCTGGCGCTGGATTCGCGTCCGCCGTCAGACGCCCTTGCCGAAACCTTACTTCAGGAGCAGCGTTTCCGCAGGCTGAACGCTCAACAGCCAGAAGTGGCAGAGCAGCTATGGAAGGATGCGGCAGCGGATCTACAGAAGCGTTATGACTTCCTGGCGCAACTGGCGGGGAAAGCCGAAAAATCGACCAGTGAATAACTTTATGCCCGGCTTGTCCGGGCATTTTTTTGCCAAAAAAAGCCCGATGCACGTGCACCGGGCGAATCCAGAAGATCGGTGAAAATTGCCTCAATGTTCTGAACAATATTCACGTGAATTATGGATGAAAAAATCTTAAAGGCATATAACGGCGTGGAG
>OGSI01000632.1_pt1 | contig 8160 bp, 9 predicted proteins | sample 1573831 | NCBI WGS metagenome assembly OGSI01 (sample SAMN03295854, study PRJEB24534) | human gut metagenome | isolation source: fecal sample 4 from infant 8 | host: Homo sapiens | place: USA: Pittsburgh, PA | collected 2014-07 | reverse complement strand
AGTCGTGCCGCTGATCGATCAGGGCAAGATCGAAGAAGCCAAAGCCGCGCTGCAGTCAGCGCTCAGCACGCTGGTCGAGGAGCGCAGCGTGCTTCCGCTGCCCGTCCTGCGTGCGAAGCTGCTCCTGAAGCGCGCCGAGCCCCTGGTAGAAGATGGTCAGCGCAGCGAAGCATCCAATGAGCGCCTGGAGACATTGTTGAACGAAGCCCGGCAGCAGTTGGAAATGGCAGAACTGCTGGGCTATGGAAAAAGGAAGGACTTTGAGCCCCTGTACGCTGAACTCAAGAAAATCAAGGAAAAGACGGGAGGGGGAGGCTGCGGAAAAGGCTGGCTCGATGAAGTCAAGGCAAAACTGTCCAGGTTGTTCTGAAACCGCTGGAGAGGGGGCGCATAGCGCCCCCTCTCTTGTCCCATGAGTGTTTGATTTTTTATTTTGTATAGATCTTTAGGAGATATTGCATGAACACAGACACCATCGCCAATTCCAATGCGGATGACCCCACCAAAGCACTGTGTTCGCTGAGCCAAAATTGGTGGCTTTTTGTGCTGCGCGGTGTCTTGGCATTGATTTTTGCAGCCCTCGCGTTCTGGATGCCACAATCGGCTCTGTTGGCCATGACCATCATGTTCGGCGCATTTTCCTTGGTCAATGGCGCGTTCAACTTGTTTGCAGCGGTGCGCCATATCCAGAAAAAAGAGCGCTGGGGCTGGCTGCTGTTCAGCGGCATTGTCGGCATACTTACGGGCGTCGTCGTCCTGGTTGCTCCCTGGGTCGCCACGATAGTCTTGGCTTCTTTTTTATGGGCTAGCGTGGGCTTCTGGGCGATTTTCACCGGTGTGCTGGAGATATCCGCCGCCGTTCGGCTGCGTCGGGAAATCAAGGGTGAAATCTGGCTTGCCCTCAGTGGACTGCTCTCGATTATCCTTGGTGCTATCGTCTTGTGGATATTTTTTACCCGTCCGGTCGAGTCATTCGTGGCCGCAGGCTGGCTGTTGGGTTTCCATGCGGCAGTCTATGGCGTCACGCTTTTGTTCTTGAGTTGGAGTCTTCGCAAAACGCGCCTGGGGTAAGAGCGTGCCAAACCAAAATCTATGGATATGAGCATCCTCGATTCATGCCTCCATAGAAATGACATCGAAGGAGTCATACATGCAGATACAATATAGCTATCGAGCTATCGACAAAGAGTTTCATGAACCTTGGCAGAGAGCTTTGGGAAATGTGATCGAGCACGCCCTCAAGCCATTGCTCGACAAACACACTAAAGATTCAGCGCGACTTCAAATCGTCCTTGATCGCGACAAGATCAAGCGGCAATTTCTGGCCAGTGGCTATATGCACCTGCCCGGCAAAAAGATTGTCAGCGTTACTGCATCACATGAGGAGCTGACGCCCCTCGCGAAGATGCTCGCACAGTCGTTGTTCCGTCAGGCCAAGAAGCATTTTGACCGACTGCATGCTCAGGATCAAATCAAGCGCAAAGCACGACGCGAGCGCTTGCGCGAGCTCAAGGTGCGGATTGCCGCAAAACCCGCATCAGCCGCCCATGAGGCCGAGGTGACCCGAATGCCTCTACTGTCGAAACTTGAGGCTGTCGCAAGGCGTGAGCTGGCTTATCTGCGGGCCGTCGGCGATTTACCGCGCGATTATCCGACGCTGCGCGACGTGGTGGATGAAGCGATTGTCCGAGCTAAGGTGGAATGGCAATCCGTGCCGGGGGAAAAAGAGGCTTACACCGGTCTTTTGAAGCATCTGTTCGCCGTCCTGGATAACGAAGTGGCAAGCAGCCGGCAATTTGGCGAATTCGTTTCTCTGGACGCGCCGGTCGAACCGGATGCCCAAGACGTGGCCGAGGCCATGGTGGAAGAGGAAATCTTCGAATTTTATCAGCACGATGACACACTCAAGCTGGCCGATATTTTCGCTGGCAGTCAGCATCCCGATGTCGCAACGATCGCGGAACAGGAGGAGCTGATTGATCGGTCGAGCGAGTTCGCTTTTGCATTTGACCTGCTGAAGGACATGCCGCGTTTGTGGCGGCGCATTTTTCTGCTTATCCGTGTGGACGGGCTGAATGCCAGCAGCGTCTCTGAAATCCTGCTGATTCCTAGTAAGGAAGATGCTGTCCGAAGGTGGCTCATGCAGGCCGAAGCATTCATCGCTGCTCATCTGGAAGAGGCCGGAGTAAGCAAAAACGGGAACGATTGGCTCCAAGGCGTTGATTGGTCGGCATTGTCTGTGACCCGAAGCGAGGCAGCCTCACTGTGGTCCAAGGAGGCGAACCATGAAGAATGATCTTCACCTCGTCTGCCCGCATTGCCAGTCCATCAACCGCGTACCGACTGCGAAGCTATCGGAACATCCCAACTGTGGCCGCTGCCAGCAGCCCTTGTTCACGGGCGAGCCCATCGAGTTGACCACGGCGACGTTCTCGCGCCACGTGGAGCGCAGCGATCTGCCGCTGCTGGTCGATTTCTGGGCACCCTGGTGCGGGCCGTGCAAGATGATGGCGCCGCAGTTTCAACAAGCCGCGCGCCAGCTCGAACCCGGGATCAGGCTGGCAAAGGTGAACACCGAGGCTGAGCCCCACCTGGCCGCGCAGTTCGGTATCCGCAGCATCCCGACGCTCGCCCTGTTCCAGGGTGGGCGGGAGATCGCCCGTCAGGCCGGCGCGATGGGCGCGCAGGACATCGTGCGCTGGACGTCGACGCAAGTGGGACGCTGACCGATGCAGGCCTTACTCGGCACTACACTAATCCTGCTGGCGGCTTGCAGCCTGGCGTCGATGGCGACGGCGGCGTTCAGAGTGCCCGCCTTGCTGGGGTATCTCTCTGTCGGCGTTGTACTGGGCCCCTCAGTCATCGGCGTGATCGCGCCGGGGGAGACGCTGAGCTTTCTGTCCGAGCTGGGCGTGGCGCTGCTGTTGTTCATGGTCGGACTGGAATTCTCCCTCGGAGACTTCTGGCTCGCCCGCAGGACGGTGCTGATGGCGGGCGCTCTGCAGATGATCGCCGTGGCCCCGCCGCTGATCCTGCTATTGATGTGGCTGGGGCAGCCCGGCCAGAGCGCCGCGCTGCTCGGCACTGCGGCGGCCATGTCGTCCACGGCGCTGGTCAGCCGACAACTGGCCGACCAAGGCGAGCTCACCACCCGCCACGGCCGCAGTGCCATCGCCGTGCTGGTCTTTCAGGACCTGGCCAGCGTGCCCCTGCTGGCCTTGCTGGCGATCTGGGCGCGCGGCGAGTCGCCGAAGATCGAGCATGTGCTGCTCGAAGTATTCGGTGTGCTGCTGCTGTTCGCGGCAGCGGCCCTCGTCTCGCGCCGTCTGTTGCATGGCCTGCTGGGCTGGGTGGCGCGGCGGGGCCACGAGGAATCGTTCGTGCTCGTCTCCTTGTGCGTGGTGGTGGCTGCCGCCGCTGCTGCGCACGCGGTCGGCGTATCCGCCGCCCTGGGGGCCTTCCTCGCCGGGATGGTGCTGGGCGAGAGCGACTTCCGGCACCACATGGAAAGCCACCTCAGGCCGTTTCGCGATGTGTTGTCGGGCGTGTTCTTCGTGACCATCGGCCTGCAACTGGACGCAGCACAGATTCTTTCGGCACCGCTGGCGGTGCTGGCGTGGCTGGTGGTGCTGGTACCGGTCAAGATCCTGCTCAATACGCTGGCCTTGCGGGCGACGCGCCTGTCCGCCCTCGATGCCTGGCGCACGGGCATAGCGTTGGGGCACGGCGGCGAGTTCGCCCTGCTGTTGTTGGGCACGGTCTTGCAGCAGCATCTGATCCCCGCGACCGTCGTCCAACCCATGCTGGTCGCGCTGGTGCTCAGCATGGCCCTGGCACCGCTACTGATCCGCCATCACGATGTACTTGCCCGGTTCTTGAGCCGCACCGGCGGCGTCATTCAGCCACCCCAGGCTGAAGAAGTCGAGATCGCCGCGCAGACGACGCGATATCGAGACCATGTCATCGTTTGCGGCGCGGGCGAGCTTGGCCTGACAGTCAGCGAGATTCTTCGCCACGCCGGCGTGGCGCATCTGCTGCTGGAGGCGGACGCGCAGAAGGTAGAGGCCGCGCGTGCCGCCGGCGCGCCGGTGTTCCATGGCGATGCCAGTCGGCCCGATACCTTGCTGGCTGCCGGCTTGACGCATGCGCACTTGGTGGTGCTAACGTTCGCCCATGCCCAGCAAGCGTTGCGCATCGCCCAGGCGATTGCCGAGCGCCGTCCGGCGCTGACCTTGTGGGTGTCATGCAGAAGTACGACCGCGGCCGATGCATTTCGCGCCATGCCTAACGTGCGCGTGTATCAGCAATCCTTTGCCGCAGCTATTGGGCTGGCGGAACAGGTGATGTCGACGCTTGGCATGTCGACCGAGTTGATTGAAGGACACATCAGTGCAATGCGCCGCCGTCTCGACAGCAGCCGTTTTCCAGGGAGTTCATAGTCATGAAATCAAAACGCCTTAACCCATTTCAGGTCTTGCGTGACCAATTGGCCATCATGAGTTTTTACGAGCGCTTCGAGCAGGTCGTCGCGCTCGTGCTGTCGGCGGTGATCGCCGTCATCATCATGGTGTCGCTGTTCCAGCTCATCTCCATCGTCTTCACGCTGCTGGTTCTCGATGCCTTCAATCCCCTGGACCACAAGGTATTCCAGAGCGTGTTCGGCATGATCATGACGCTCTTGATCGCGATGGAGTTCAAGCATTCCATCGTGCGCGTGGCGCTGCGTCGGGACAGCATCATCCAGGTCAAGACGGTGGTCCTGATCGCGCTGATCGCACTCTCCCGCAAGTTCGTGGTCCTCGACTCCGACGCGAGCCCCGCAAAGATAGCCGCGCTGGCAAGCGCTACGCTGGCTCTGGGTGCGACCTACTGGCTGCTGCGCAAGCGCGGCGACCGCGCCGCCGAGACCTCTGAGCATGACCCGTCATCATCCGAGTGATCCGCGCACTGCGCTCTTGCAACACCGCTGGCTCAACCGCCTGCAGACCGGGCTGTTGGTCCTGACCCTGGTCGGGATCGCAGCCGCAGCAGGGAGACTGCCATTTGGGGAAGGCTGCCTGTGGCTCGCGCTGTTTGCCGTTGCAGGTGCGTTGCTGCTGGACCCGGTAGCCGCGTCGGCGCTGAGCTTGCGCCTGTACCGCGTACGGGCCTTGCACCCGCAACAAGCCCACGAGATGTGGGCCCTGTTGCGCGAGCTGCCCGCCCGTGCCGGTTTGCCCGCCACGCCGGTGCCGCACTATGTGCCCAGTGCCGTCGTCAACGCCTTCGCCACCGGATCGAAGCAGGAGGCATCGATCGCCCTCACCGATGGCCTGCTGCGCAGCCTGAGCCCACGCGAGCTGGCGGGTGTGCTCGTGCACGAGGTCGCGCACATCGCTAATGAGGATCTGCGTGTCATGGGGCTGGCGGATTCCGTCAGTCGCCTCACGTGCCTACTGGCCCTTATGGGACAGATCGCGATCCTGCTCAGCCTGCCCGCGCTGCTGGTTGGCGCGGCGGAGGTCTATTGGCCTGGTCTATTGTTATTGGCCGCATCGCCCCAACTGGCCCTGCTCGCACAGCTCGGCTTGTCTCGCGTGCGTGAGTTCGACGCTGACCGCCTTGCGGCGGAACTGACTGGCGACCCGCAGGGGCTGGCGTCCGCGCTGGCGAAAATCGAGCGGGTCAGCCGCTCCTGGCGTGCCTGGCTATGGCCGGGATGGGGCAATCCCGAGCCCTCCTGCTTGCGCACGCGTCCGGCAACGCAAGAGCGCATCGCACGCCTGCTGACGTTGGCGCCTGGGCCAGCATCAGCGTTGCCACTCCGCGCGCCCCATTTTTTGCCGGAATCCGCTTTGGCGACGCGCCCACCGCGCTGGCGCCCGAGCGGGCTGTGGCGCTGATTGCCCATCAACAGGAGACGTCTCATGGCCTATCTCGACCCGTACCAACGCCCCGCGCCGGACCGCTTCGTCCGGCGCTGGCTCTTCATCACCGCCTGTATTGCCGCGCTCATGCTGCTGTGGCAGTTTCTGTCTGCCATCGAGGCCTGGTTCAGTCCGCGCGAGGCAGCAGAACGCACCGTGATGGCGCGTGGCGATCTGGCGGCGGACGAGAAAACCACCATCGAACTGTTCGAAAAATCGCGCGCCTCGGTGGTCTACATCACCACCGCGCAATTAGTACGCGATGTCTGGACGCGCAACGTGTTCTCCGTGCCGCGCGGCACTGGCTCGGGCTTCATCTGGGACGACGCCGGCCACGTCGTCACCAACTTCCACGTCATCCAGGGCGCGTCCGAAGCCACCGTCAAACTGGCCGACGGCCGCGACTACCAGGCCGCGCTGGTGGGGACGAGCCCCGCGCACGACATCGCCGTGCTCAAGATCGGCGTCGGTTTCAAGCGCCCGCCGGCCGTGCCGGTCGGCACCAGTGCCGACCTCAAGGTGGGTCAGAAGGTGTTTGCTATCGGCAACCCCTTCGGCCTGGACTGGACGCTCACCACTGGTATCGTCTCCGCGCTCGACCGCTCGTTGCCGGGAGAAGCGGGCGGCCCGGCCATCGATCACCTGATCCAGACCGACGCCGCCATCAACCCCGGCAATTCCGGTGGCCCGCTGCTCGATTCGGCTGGGCGGCTGATCGGCATCAATACCGCCATCTACAGTCCGTCTGGCGCCTCGGCCGGCATAGGCTTTGCGGTGCCGGTCGATACCGTCATGCGCGTGGTGCCGCAACTCATAAAGACCGGCAAGTACATCCGTCCGGCGCTGGGCATCGAGGTGGATGAGCAGCTCAACGCGCGTCTGCAGGCGCTGACCGGCAGTAAGGGCGTATTCGTATTGCGCGTGACGCCGGGCTCGGCGGCGCACAGGGCCGGGCTCGTCGGCGTCGAGGTCACCGCAGGCGGCATCGTGCCCGGCGATCGCGTTATCAGCATCGACGGTATCGCCGTCGACGACGTCACCACATTACAGGCCCGGCTAGACGACAAGAACGTTGGAGATGTTGTGGTCTTGTTAGTGGAGCGGGCCGGCAAGACTCGCGAGATGCTTGTGGAACTACAACCGGGAGTTTGATGGAAAGTGGGTCATGGATCTGCACAGCGAAGCAGCCAAGCGACTTCAGCCTTGCGCCGAACTACGAGCCCTAGCTAGGGATGGTCTGAAGTAGCCCTGTATTTCCGGCTGACTTCTGCCACTGCTGATTTTGAAAGCGGTGAACCGATCAAAAACGATCGGATCACCCGCTCATTTCGGTGCTTTCAGCCGTCGCGAGCACCTTGCGACGGCCATTTTCCGCATTACAGGCGCACCTCTCCTGCGCTTGCCAGCAAATGTCGGCGGGCCATCCATAGGTTCGACAGGGCAAACAGCGTCACCAGTTGTGCAGTGTTCTTCACCAGCCCTCGGAAACGTACCTTGGTGTAGCCGAACTGCCGCTTGATCACGCGAAACGGGGGCTCTACCTTCGCTCGCACTTGCGCCTTGGCCTTCTCGATCTTGCGCTTGGCTTTGTACAGGGCGCTGCGTTTATCGAGCATCTTGTAGGTGCTGCGGCGTGCTGCGACCTGCCAGATCACTTCTCGGTCGGCATGCTCGGAGCGCTTTTCGACGCCGGTGCAGCCGGCATCGGCGCAGACGACGTTCTCGTCGCCGCGCAGCAGCTTGTCGACCTAAATAACTGTTCGGAATAGTAGATCACTTTGAGGGAACTCAGCCCGAATTGTGCGATCTGATCAATCGCTGAATATCCCAAATCACCAACCGGACTGAGCGATGCCGATCATAGCACCAATTCCCCGTGACGAACGACGCCTGATGCAGAAAGCTATCCATAAAACGCGTGATAAAAATTATGCCCGCAGACTGACCGCCATGCTGATGTTGCACCGGGGCGAGCGCGTCAGTCATGTGGCCAGAACACTCTGCTGTGCCCGCTCATCGATTGGTCGCTGGATTAACGGGTTCACTCTGTCTGGTGCTGAAGGCCTGAAGTCATTACCGTCAGGACGTGGCAGGCGCTGGCCGTTCGAACATATTTGCGCATTTCTGCGTGAGCTTGTGAAGCATTCTCCCGGCGATTTCGGTTATCAGCGTTCCCGCTGGAGTACCGAACTGCTGGCGGGCTTTGTTGAATAAATAAGATTTCGTGCGAACGACCCTGTAGCTGGCTGGATTT
>OGSI01000609.1_pt1 | contig 8514 bp, 4 predicted proteins | sample 1573831 | NCBI WGS metagenome assembly OGSI01 (sample SAMN03295854, study PRJEB24534) | human gut metagenome | isolation source: fecal sample 4 from infant 8 | host: Homo sapiens | place: USA: Pittsburgh, PA | collected 2014-07 | reverse complement strand
AAAGAAACATTTTCAATTTTCAAGAATATTTTTCAGAACAAAAAATTGTTATTACAATTTTCATTTAATGATTTTAAGGCCAAGTATGCTGGTTCAGCACTAGGAATTGTCTGGCGTTTTTAACGCCATTAGTAACTGTTTTGACGTATTGGTTTGTCTTTTCTGTAGGCCTTCGTTCTAGAGCTGGCGACAATATGCCATTCATTGTCTATTTAGTAACAGGGATGGTACCTTGGTTCTTCTTTTCAGATTCGTTATTATCAGCCACGAATGTGTTTCGTGAATATAGTTATTTAGTTAAAAAAGTCGTGTTTAATGTACAAATTTTACCAACGTCTAAAATTTTATCGAACTTGTACACCCACTTGTTTTTCATTCTAATTGGTTTTGTAATTACTACAGCTAACGGTTATTACCCAAGTCTGTACAGTTTGCAATTAATTTACTACTTAGCTTGTTTATTAGTCTTTTTAACAGCAATTACGTGGATTACTGCTTCAACACAACCATTTTTACCTGATATTATGCAATTTATCAATATCATTATGCAAACAGTTATGTGGACATTGCCAATTTTATGGCAACCAACTGGAATGATTGCGACAATCTTAAAAATCAATCCATTATATTATATTGTTCAAGGATACCGCGAATCTTATTTAGGCGGTGCATGGTTCTGGGAACATTGGCAATATAGCTTATATTTCTGGGGAGTTACTATTGTTTTACTATTAATTGGCTCAACCGTGTTTAGACGCTTAAAACCACATTTTTCAGATGTACTATAAGGAGAGAACGACATGTCAGAATATGCAATCGATATCCAACATATTACCAAAACATACAACATGTATAAAAAGCCGTCCGATCGGTTTAAAGAAGCGCTTAGTCCAACCAAAAAATCTTACCACGATTTGTTTTATGCGTTAGACGATGTCACGATGCAAATTAAAAAAGGCGAGATGATTGGCTTTGTCGGCGAAAATGGTTCTGGAAAATCAACCATGTTAAAAATTATTACAGGAGTATTAACGCCAACCTCCGGGTCCATGGTGATTAATGGGAAAATTTCAGCGTTGCTTGAATTAGGTTCAGGTTTTAACCCTGAATATTCAGGATATGAAAATATTTTCTTAAATGGAATGGTCTTGGGTTTTTCCCGAGAAGAGATGGAAGAGCGTGTCCAAGATGTCATTGATTTTGCTGACATCGGCGATCATTTGTATCAACCAGTTAAGACATACTCTAGTGGTATGTTTGTCCGCTTGGCTTTTGCGGTAGCCATTAACGTGGATCCCGATATTTTAATTGTCGATGAAGCGTTGGCTGTCGGGGATTTAGAGTTTCAATTAAAATGTATGGAAAAATTTACAGAAATTAAAAATTCTGGTAAAACAATTTTATTTGTTTCTCACGATGTAAACTCCATCCGTCGTTTTTGTGACAGAACTTTTTGGTTGCAACACGGGAAAGTCGTTGAATATGGAGATACGATGGACGTGACGACCAACTACGAAAACTTTTTGAAAAAGAAATCAATTAAAACGGTTGACCGCGAAGCGACCATGAAAGATGAAACTCCAACACCAGATATTATTGAAGTGGATCATGCGGAACTTTTAAATGCGGATTATGAACCATTAGAAATGGTAACGCAAGATGAAAAAGTGATTGTAAAAATTGAATATACTGTCAAAAACGACCAAATTAAGAAGCCTGTTTGTGGGGTCGCTATTCGAACAGTGGACAATCATTATGTCTGTGGCTTAAATACGTTGTTAGATGGCGTGCAAATTCCTTGGAAAAAAGGACGGAATGTTTTTTATTTAGAATATGAAAAAATGTCATTATTAACAGGTGAATATTATTTTGATATTGCTTTCTTTGAGGAACATGCAACAGTCCCATTAGTCTACAAAACAAAATACGTGACGATGTTTATTACCGGTCGTTATGCCGGAGAAGGAATTGTCATCTTAGATCATAAATGGAAGGATACGACAAAAGATGAAGTATGATTTTGAAATGGAAACAGACGAGAGTACCAGTGTTGGGAAAATCGTAGCACAAATCAAAGAAAATAGTGATGTCTTGGAATTTGGTCCAGGTAATGGGCGAATGACTAGCTATTTGATGGAAGAAAAAAAGTGCCAGGTCTCAATTGTTGAATTAGACAAAGAACTTTATGATCATGTCAGTCAATTTTCAACAGATGCCTTTTATGGCAATATTGATGAAAATGATTGGGTCGAATACTTTGCTGGTAAGACGTTTGATTATATCGTTTTTGCAGATGTGTTGGAACATTTAATGAATCCTCAAAGCGCCTTAGCAAAAGTCAAACCGTTTTTAAAACCAGGCGGTCAAATCTTAATCACTTTCCCTAATTTGGCGCATAATTCTGTCTTAATTGATTTATTTAATAATCGTTTAACGTGGAATGAAACTGGGCTGTTGGATGCTACGCATAAATCATTCTATTTACAAGAAGGATTTGAAAAAGTTTTTGTAGAAGTTGGTTTATACATTGCCAAAGAAGATTTTACATTTAATCAAGTTGGCTACAACGAAATTCCTACGACGTATGAAGCGTTACCTGTAGAAGTACAAGCAGCTTTTAAAGCGCGTCCCTTTGGCGAAGTGTATCAGTACTTTTTTGCCTTGACTGCTGAACCAGTAGAACAGCCAGAGCGAGTGACACCAGTAAATTCATACAATGAAAAAAACGTTCATATTTTAATTAATTGCGGCGAAGAAAAAGAGACTGAGTTGGATCAACCAGTTGATTTACAAAAACCTGAAACAAAACAGTTCCAACTGAAGATACCAGAAGACGTCCAACTGATAAAATTATTCCCAAGTTTAACGGGGGCAATTATTAAATTATCCATGACGATAGACGGCGAGACAGTCCCAGTCGCAGCCACGAATGCTTTTCTGGTACAAGAGAATATCTATTATTTCTTAGATACGCAAGTACCTGTAATCGAAGTAACCGATGCACAAATGGCAGGCAAAGACCTGACAGTAGACATTGATTATTTCTTTGAAGGCAACTATTCAGAACGTGAAAATACCTTTATTCATGCACTGTTAGATGAAAGAAATCAATTTTTAGAAGAAATGAATAAACAGACGGAGACTGCCCCTATGCCTACTGGAAAATATAAACGAATCACGTTAACTAAATTTGATAAAATGATTAATTTAACCATCGATGATATTGCTCGCGATGTAGAAAATAACGTTTCTGTTATCAGAGGGTGGGCGTATGACAAACAAACAAATTATCCGCTAAGATTCAGCATTGCAGAAGCTAGTGAATCAGTCACTTATACGGTGGAAACAGAATACCGTCGTGATGTTATTGATATGTTTGAATTAGAAGGCGATCAAGATTATGGTTTTGTCATTACGATTAAAGATCCAGAAGATTTACCAGCCTACACGCTAAACATTGACACAAAATCAGGCCAGAAGGTTCAATACGTGGTGGAGCGTCCAAACATGGTTCAACCAGGCACAAAATTTGATCGAGCATGGCGTTCGATTCAGACACGTGGTTTGATGGGCTCAGTGAAGTGGTACTTTAAACGACAAGAAAAAGCAGAAGCCCCTGTTGACGTGGAGGCAGTTTTAGCGGAAATTAAAACGTTCCAATTTCAGCCTAAAATTTCTGTCGCTGTGCCTGTTTATAATGTCGAAGAAAAATGGCTTGCAGCGTGCGTTTCTTCTTTACAAAATCAGTACTATGAAAATTGGGAGTTATGTTTAGCAGATGATGCATCGCCAAGCGAACATATTAAGCCCATGCTAGAAAAATATAAAGAACTAGATCAACGAATCAAAGTTATTTATCGCGAAGAAAACGGACATATTTCAGAAGCAACTAACTCAGCTTTGTCGATTGCTACTGGCGATTTTGTTGGTTTCATGGATAACGATGATGAATTAGCGCCACAAGCATTATATGAAGTGGTCAAAGCTTTAAACACAGACCCAACGATTGATTTTCTTTATACTGATGAAGATAAAATTACAGAAAATGGTCGTCGCTTCAACGCGTTTTACAAATCGGACTGGAATCCAGAACTGATTTTAAACCATAATTACATTACACACTTTGTTGTTGTGAAACGTGATTTATTAGAAAAAGTAGGCGGACTGAACTCAGCATATAACGGCGCTCAAGACTATGATTTCGTATTACGAGCAACGGAACAAGCAACGAAAATCAAGCATATTCCTGGTATGATGTATCATTGGCGTGCCATTGAATCATCGACTGCTCTAAACCCTGAAAGCAAAGGTTACGCCTATGTAGCTGGTCAAAAAGCGGTCCAAGCGGCAACGGAACGCCGTGGCTTAAAAGCACAAGTAGAGATTGCCGAATTTTATGGTTCCTATAAAATTAACTATCTTTATGATCATGTGCCGATGGTATCATTGATTATTACGAATGATACAGAGAATATGAGTAGTTACTTACGTCAATTATTAGAAAAAACTGCCTATACAAATTATGAAATTCTATTGCCTGCACGCTTCGAGAATCAAATAAATATCCAAAATGACCGTCTTCGTTATGTTTCAACAGAAACTCGTCATGGCATGATTCAAGCTGCTAAGGGAGAATATGTGGCTTTATTAAATGCTGGATTGGTACCAACGAAAAATGATTGGTTAAAAGAGTTAATGAACATTGGTCAACAAGAGACCTCTGGTTTAGTGACTGGCCGCGTAGTTGACGCACGCTATCGCGTGGAAACGGTGGGAGTATCAGTTGATACAGACAAAGGTCGATTACTTTATCCCGAAAAAGGCACCCCTGGTAAAAGCTTAGGTTACTATTACAGAATTGCTTTACCAAGAAATATTCAAGCAGCAACTGAAGACTGCTTACTATTCAACAAACAACTTTACCTAAATTTAGAAGGAATTAACGAAAGCTTAGGAAAAGAATGGATGGGTGTCGATTTATCGTTACAATTTGCTAGCGCTGGTAAACGAAATGTATATGTGTCCTATGCAATTTTGAAAGCAGACGAAAAAATGCAAAACCATGATAAAAAAGGATCTTATAAAGAACTTGCGGAAAAATGGACCGCGGAAGCTTTAGTTGATCCCTACCGAAATCCGAAACATCTATAAGGAGAATGCACATGAATGAAGACATTAAGGTGATCTTTGATAGTATCTATCGCGACAAAACAACAAATAATTTAACCATTACAGGTTGGGCGTTGGATACAATCACTAAAGAAAGCCCAACTTTCACAATTAATAATGAAAACCAAGTGTCCGCTTATAACATTCAGCGCGTTTTACGTGAAGATGTTAATCAAATTTATCAAACAGAGCCTGCGATTGAAGCTGGCTTTGTTGTTACACTTGAAGGAATTAAACAAAAAAAAGTACTCCCTTTTCATTTTCAATCATCAGCACATGTTGTAACGGTGGATTTTCCCTTGAATAAAAAATATCCAGTGATTCCAGGGACAGAAGATAAAGTAACTCGTCTTTGGATAAAAGCCAAAAAAGGATTTAAGTATATGGCTAAAAATGGTATTTCTCATACCATTCAACGAGCGAAAATTGAGAAACTGAGAAATCAAGCTTCGTATCCTAACTGGTTAGCTAGAAATGAAGTACTAGACATAGAAGCGATGACGCAAGAAATCGCAACATTTCATTATCAGCCTAAAATTTCCATTGCGATGCCAGTGTATAATGTTGAAGAAAAATGGCTTCGGTTGTGCATTGATTCTATTTTGAATCAAGTCTATACTAACTGGGAATTATGTATGGCCGATGATGCCTCAACAGATCCTAATGTCAAAAAGATTTTAACAGAGTACCAGCAATTGGATGAGCGAATTCGGGTCGTCTTTCGTGAACAAAATGGTCATATTTCCGAAGCAACCAACTCTGCTTTAGCGATTGCTACCGGAGAATTTGTCGCCTTACTAGACAACGATGATGAATTAGCGATCAATGCTTTTTATGAAGTGGTTAAAGTGCTGAATGAAAACCCAGAACTGGATTTAATTTATAGTGATGAAGATAAGATTGACATGGATGGAAATCGTTCTGATCCAGCCTTTAAACCAGATTGGTCACCTGATTTACTTTTAGGAACCAATTACATTTCGCATTTAGGCGTGTATCGTCGGAGTATTCTAGAAGAAATTGGCGGCTTTCGAAAAGGTTACGAAGGTTCTCAAGACTACGATTTAGTCTTAAGATTTACTGAAAAAACGACAAAAGAACGCATCACACATATTCCAAAAGTTCTTTACTATTGGCGGATGCTGCCAACCTCAACAGCAGTGGATCAGGGCTCCAAAGGTTATGCTTTTGAAGCGGGGCTAAGAGCCGTGCAAGATGCGCTCGTTCGTCGAGGTATTAATGGTCATGCAACGCATGGGGCGGCGAATGGCTTATACGATGTTTATTATGACATTGAATCTGAAAAGTTAGTCTCAATTATTATTCCAACTAAAAATGGCTATAAAGACGTACAACGTTGTGTTTCATCGATTATTGAAAAAACAACCTACCAAAATTACGAGATTATTATGGCTGATAATGGAAGTACAGATCCAAAAATGCACGAATTATATGCAGAATTTGAACAACAATTACCTGGCCGCTTTTTCGTTGAATCAATCGATATTCCATTCAATTTCTCAACTATTAACAATCGTGCAGCGAAAAAAGCGCACGGAGAGTATTTATTATTTTTAAATAATGATACCGAAGTGATTACAGAGAATTGGTTAACCTTGATGGTTTCATTTGCTCAGCAAGAACGGATTGGCTGTGTAGGTGCGAAATTATTGTATCCAAATAATACGGTCCAACACGCAGGCGTTATTTTAGGATTAGGTGGTGTTGCTGGACATGGTCATTATGGTTATCCCCATGGTTACTTAGGCTATTTTGGTCGGTTAGCTATTAATGTTAATTATTCAGCAGTAACTGCCGCATGCTTACTTATGAAAAAAGCAGATTTTGATGCAGTTGGTGGTTTTGAAGAAGCGTTTACCGTAGCTTTCAATGATGTTGATTTATGCTTGAAAGTCCAAGCTTTAGGACGTGACAATGTCTGGCTTCATGAAGCAGAGCTTTATCATTTTGAATCTCAAACTCGTGGATATGATGATAAAGGCAAAAAGAAAAAACGTTTTGAACAAGAAAAAGTGATGATGGAAGAAAAATGGGGACCTTTAATTGAAAATGATCCATTTTATAATCCTAATCTGACAAGGGATATTCCCAACTTTTCATTACGAATTGACTAGATGCAATTGCGGATGACGAAATGGAGCGAAAAGATGGAACAACAACTAACTACAAGAAAAGAAAAACAACCATTACGCAACCAAGCTGAGCAGAGTGCTCGCTTGGTTGATCATTTGTTACGCTGGCGCTATCTGCTAGCGGCAGTCATTTTTATTTTACTGGTCGCCTTTAAAGTCCATGGTAGTTCATTAAACATGTGGGATGCGTATGTTTCTGAATATGCGGATGGTCAAAAAAGTTCATTAATTGCTGGTGAACCAAGAGGTGTTCGCTCGGATGAATGGCTCGTTCAAACCCCATTTAGCCTCTCACAAACACAAACAGGTTTGAAAACACATAATGATGTGATTACGTTAAATGGGCAAGACATGGTGGTAGGCTATAATTCCCCAGCGTGGAATTTGGCCACGTTAGCGAAACCTTTTACGTGGGGCTATGTACTATTAGGCAAAGAATATGGCTTATCGTGGTATTGGAATCTTAAATTAATTGGCTTAATTTTATTTTCTTTTGAAATTGGCTTGATCGTCACACGGCGGAATAAATATTTAGCTTTGTTAGCAAGTGTTTGGATTCCGTTTTCTTCGGCCCTTCAATGGTGGTTTGTCTCGCCAGTTGGAGATTTAGTATTTTTTGGCTTAGGTTTTTTAGTGGGAATTTATAATTATTTCTATTATCATAGTAGTGTTCGACGTCGTGTCATTTGTGCGATAACGGCTGTTATTATGGCCTCAGGATTTGTTTTAGTTATTTATCCTGCGTTACAAGTACCACTTGGTTATTTGATTTTATTATTTTTAATTTTATTCTTTTTAGAATTTCGTAAAAAAATTAAGTTGGATAAGTGGGATGGGGTCCTGATAGGTGGGGCACTCTTGATGACGGCGATTATTGTTGGCGGATCGCTATATGGCTCATTGGATTCCTTAAAAGCAGTAATGGATACCGCTTATCCAGGAAAACGGGTAAGTTTAGGTGGCGATATGCCTAAACGCGATATTTTGTTATTTTTAACAAATTGGAAAATGCCGTTTCAAGATGTTCCATATTCCAATAATTCGGAAATCAGTAGTTTTTATCAATTATTTTTTGTTATTTTGCCGCTCTCACCATTTATTTTTTATAAAAAAATCAAAGAAAACATTTACGGTTTTGTCTTATTCGTGTATTGTTTATTTAACTTAGTTTGGATGAGCGTGCAATTTCCAA
>OGSI01000591.1_pt1 | contig 8754 bp, 7 predicted proteins | sample 1573831 | NCBI WGS metagenome assembly OGSI01 (sample SAMN03295854, study PRJEB24534) | human gut metagenome | isolation source: fecal sample 4 from infant 8 | host: Homo sapiens | place: USA: Pittsburgh, PA | collected 2014-07 | reverse complement strand
CAAGGAGTCAGTGATGAGAAGCGTTAAGGTCTATGAAGAAGCCTGGCCATTGCACACCCCGTTTGTGATCTCGCGCGGCAGCCGTAATGAGGCCTGTGTGGTCGTGGTTGAATGTGAAGAGGACGGCGTAAAAGGCGTCGGGGAATGTACCCCTTATCCTCGCTACGGAGAAAGCCTGGCGTCAGTCATGGCGCAAATTATGACGGTGGTGCCCGAGTTGCAGGCGGGTCTGACGCGCGAGGCTCTTCAGCTTCGGTTGCCGGCCGGCGCGGCACGCAACGCGATTGACTGCGCACTCTGGAGTCTGGAAGCGGCGAAACAACAAAAACCGCTGCCTGCGCTGCTGGACGTTACGCTGCCGCAATCGATCGTCACCGCGCAAACGGTGGTCATCGGTGAACCAGAGCAAATGGCCGCCAGCGCTCAGGCGTTGTATGCCACCGGTGCAACATTATTAAAGGTGAAGCTCGACGATCGTCTGATTAGCGAACGCATGGTCGCCATTCGTGCGGCGGTGCCTGATGCCACTCTTATCGTCGATGCGAACGAATCATGGCATAGTGAAGGGCTGGCAGCTCGTTGTCAGCTGCTTGCCGATCTGGGCGTTGCCATGCTGGAGCAACCCCTCCCGGCAGAAGACGATGCCGCCCTGGCGAATTTTATTCATCCGCTTCCCGTCTGTGCAGATGAAAGCTGTCATACCCGTGAGAGCCTGTCAGCTCTCGAGGGACGCTACGAAATGGTGAACATTAAGCTGGATAAAACAGGTGGATTAACCGAAGCCCTGGCACTGGCACAAGATGCGCAGGCGCAAGGCTTTGCTCTGATGCTGGGCTGCATGTTGTGCACGTCCAGAGCGATCGGCGCTGCGCTCCCGCTGGTGAACAGCGTGCGTTTTGCCGATCTTGACGGCCCAACCTGGCTGGCGGTTGACGTATCACCCGCCCTGAATTTTACCTCCGGTGTACTTCATCTTTGAGGCTGCCAGCGCAGGAGCTCTGTCATCGCCCGCAGGTATTTTTCGCTCGCTTCATCCGAGGAGATGGGCGGAAACTCTGCGGTGATACAGTGAAGGCTAAGGTCCGCGCACCAGCTGCCAAACGACCCGGGTGTTTCATAGCCAACGCTGCTCACCAGAGGCAGAGCAAACGCATCCGCCAGCCACTGCCCGAGCGCCGTATGACGAGGATCTTCAATACAGGCGAGGGGATCGTGGAAAGAGACAACCCAGGCCGGGTGGATCTTATGAATAAGCTGGCACAGCGCCTGAGTCTCCGGTTCGGAACCGGGTTTGTCTCCCGTGAGCAGGACCACATCTCGCTCCTGCGCCGAACTGTTCCAGCGATACACCGTTTCACCGGCGCGCCAGTTTGCCGCCGGGAAGTTCCTGTTCAGGTCAACGCCGCGTGCATTCGCCCGTAATCCAAGCTGACAACCGTCCGGGTTGACGGTCAAAATCACATGATGACGTCGTAAATCGGGGGTCAGCGTACGTAGCGCGCACGAGAGCGTCACGACAGACGAGTTTTCATCGCCATGCGTGCCTGCAATGATTAAGCCGCTATTGCGATCGGCCTCGGGGGCCGGAAACCAGATCAGCGGCGCGCCTAAAAACGAGCGTCCATAATGTTCAGTCCCGGGCGGGAAGGCGCCGCGTTCCGTTCTTGGTCGGGTAGTTGCCATAGTAAACCCTGATGATAAAGTCACTTCTGGCAGTGTTGTGCAAAAGCCGCGCTTAATCAAATAGTTTCCGTGTGTGTGGAAAATTGCCTGACATCAACTTTCCGGAGGAAGCATTTGCATTTCTCCGTTTCGAAACAAATAATTACGCATCTGCCTGTTACCTGACATCATTAAGGGGATCGTATGAAGCATCCTGTTTCGCTTCTTTGTACTGCGCTGTGGCTGTGCGGGCTTTCTTCACTTTCATATGCCGCGGAGGTTCCCGAAGGAACGGTTCTGGCGCAAAAGCAGGAGCTGGTTCGACATATTAAAGATGAGCCCGCTTCGCTCGATCCGGCAAAAGCGGTGGGGTTGCCCGAGATACAGGTGATCCGCGACCTCTATGAAGGGCTGGTAAATCAGAACGAAAAAGGGGAGTTAGTTCCCGGCGTGGCGACGCGCTGGCAGAGCAATGACAACCGCGTCTGGACGTTCACGTTGCGGGATAACGCTAAGTGGTCTGACGGAACCCCGGTGACGGCACAAGATTTTGTCTATAGCTGGCGTCGTCTGGTTGATCCTAAAACAACGTCACCTTTTGCCTGGTTTGCGGCGCTGGCGGGCATTAACAATGCCCAGGCCATTATCGACGGCAAAGCTGCTCCGGATACCCTCGGCGTGACGGCGGTGGATGCTAAAACGTTGCGCGTGCAGCTGGACAAACCGCTGCCCTGGTTCAGCAATCTGACGGCTAACTTCGCGTTTTATCCTGTTCAAAAGGCCAATGTGGAAAGCGGTAAGGAATGGACGCGCCCTGGCGCGCTCATTGGCAACGGTGCGTATGTGCTGAAAGATCGCGTGGTGAATGAAAAACTGGTGGTTGAGCCAAATTCTCATTACTGGGATAACGGCAGGACGGTGCTTAAAAAAGTCACCTTTGTGCCAATCAACCAGGAGTCCTCAGCGACCAAACGCTATCTGGCGGGCGATATCGATATTACAGAATCGTTTCCGAAAAACATGTACCAGAAGCTGCTTAAAGATATTCCGGGTCAGGTATATACACCGCCACAGCTTGGGACCTATTACTACGCGTTTAACACGCAAAAAGGCCCAACCGCGGATGCCCGCGTACGTCTCGCGCTCAGCATGACTATCGACAGACGTATTATGGCGGAGAAAGTCCTGGGGACCGGTGAGAAACCGGCCTGGCATTTTACTCCCGATGTCACTGCGGGTTTTACGCCGGAAGCCTCGCCATTTGAGCAGATGACGCAGCAGGAGCTGAATGCGCAGGCGAAAACGTTGTTGCAGGCGGCAGGCTATGGCCCTCAGCGGCCGCTAAAATTAACGCTGCTGTACAACACGTCTGAAAACCATCAGAAAATTGCGATTGCCGTTGCATCCATGTGGAAGAAAAATCTGGGTGTTGACGTTAAGTTGCAGAATCAGGAGTGGAAAACCTACATCGACAGCCGCAATACCGGGAATTTTGACGTCATCCGTGCATCGTGGGTAGGGGACTACAATGAGCCGTCAACATTCCTGTCGCTGCTGACATCCTCCCATAGCGGGAATATCTCACGATTCAACGATCCTGCTTACGATAAGATTATTCATCAGGCGACGCTCGAAACCACTGAAAAAGCGCGTAATGCCGACTACAACATGGCCGAGAAGATCCTCACCGAGAAAGCACCGATTGCCCCTATTTATCAGTACACCAATGGCCGTCTCATCAAGCCATGGGTTAAAGGTTATCCGATAAATAACCCAGAGGATGTTGCGTACAGCCGTACAATGTATATTGAAAAGCACTAAAAAGAGCTCAGGGCGCTACGTGATTATGGTTAACATCCATTAACCGCATAAGCGCCCGCTCTCAGGGTTGATTGTTTTACAGCCTGGTTATTTCCGAATATTCCCTTCATATCAGCCCATCACTCATTGTCATGATGAATATCTTCAGAGAGATTCTTCCTCCCGTTTATCGAAAAACGCGTAGCCATTTATTCGCCATTCCAGTAGCAGTGTAGTCATTACTTTTTTTAAGATTAAATTTGTCCGATACAGGATTTTTCATATTCAGGCCATTTATTGAATTAAAACCTTATTTCTCTGCACTGTTAAGGGACGCGTTAATAAATGCATTGATGTAAATCAATTATTCAACCTCATGGAACAATAAGTTCAATATTTCCAATAAAAGCAGTCATTTCTGCCAAATTAATGTGAATAAATAGTTAATTTTTACTGTGTGTCATGTATCTATGGCATTTATGAGTGCAATAATTTAGTGGAATATTCTTAAGAAAAGTCCAATGGTAGATCTTTGATCTGATAAGTTGATTTTAAATGGGCTTTTGCTCTAATATGGTTTTGTAAAGAAACGTCACTCACTTAACATTTATTTCTTTTAAAGAAAGGGACTGCTATGGCCGATTCATTCCAGAATGAGGTGCCCAAGGCACGCATAAACTTAAAGCTGGCTCTGCATACAGGTGGCGCGCAGAAGAAAATCGAACTGCCGCTTAAACTCCTCACCGTCGGTGATTTCAGTAATGGAAAAGAGAATCGCCCATTATCGGAAAGGGAGAAAATTAACGTCAATAAAAATAACTTCAACAGCGTACTTTCGGAATTTAACCCGGAAGTGAATCTGACGGTTCCTAACACAATGGCCGGGGATGGTTCGGAAGAAAGCATAAAACTGAATTTCTCCGATATTAAGGATTTCGAACCTGAACAGGTTGCCCGCCAGATCCCCCAGCTCCGCGCCATGCTGGCCATGCGTAATTTATTACGCGACCTCAAATCCAATCTCCTTGATAACGCCACTTTCAGAAAAGAACTCGAGAAAATTCTTAAAGACCCGGCGCTGTCTCAGGAATTACGCGACGAAATGAGTGCACTGGCCCCGAAATAAGCGGCATGTGTAATTTAATGGATTAACCGGGAATATGCTGATGTCTGTGAATACTGAAACCGCCTCCGCGCAGGGGCAGACCACCGTACTGGAAAAAGAGGGCGTTTACGCCTCCCTGTTTGAAAAAATCAACCTGACCCCGGCCTCCAGCCTGGGGGATATCAATGCGTTTCTGGATGACGCCGCGCTTTCTGACGCTCCGGCGGGTGAACGCCTGACGGCGGCGATGCAGGTGTTTATGGACTGCATCCGCAAATCCGGTCAGCCGGTGGAGAAGCTCGACAAAACGCTGATTGACCACCATATCGCTGAGCTGGATTTCCAGATTAGCCGTCAGCTGGATGCCGTAATGCATCACCAGGAGTTCCAGAAGGTGGAGTCCCTGTGGCGCGGCCTGAAGCAGCTGGTGGACAGCACCGACTACCGCCAGAACGTGAAAACCGAAATTCTGGATGTGTCGAAAGAAGATCTGCGTCAGGACTTTGAAGACGCGCCGGAACTTATCCAGAGCGGCCTCTACTGGCACACCTATACCGCCGAATACGACACCCCGGGCGGAGAGCCGATTGGTTCCGTGATTTCATCCTATGAATTTGACGCCAGCCCGCAGGATGTGGCGCTGCTGCGCAACATCTCTAAAGTGTCAGCTGCCGCACATATGCCGTTTATTGGCTCTGTCGGGCCGAAATTCTTCCTGAAAGACTCCATGGAAGAGGTGGCTGCAATTAAGGATATCGGCAACTACTTCGACCGCGCGGAATACATCAAGTGGAAATCGTTCCGCGACACCGACGACGCCCGCTACATCGGCCTCGTGATGCCGCGCGTGCTGGGGCGTCTGCCGTATGGCCCGGACACCGTACCTGTACGCAGCTTTAACTACGTTGAGCAGGTGAAAGGCCCGGATCACGAGAAATACCTGTGGACCAGCGCGTCGTTCTCCTTCGCGTCAAACATGGTGAAGAGCTTCATCAATAACGGCTGGTGCGTGCAGATCCGTGGCCCGCAGGCGGGCGGGGCGGTGAAAGACCTGCCTATTCATCTGTACGATCTGGGCACCGGCAACCAGGTGAAAATCCCGTATGAGGTGATGATCCCGGAGACCCGCGAGTTTGAGTTTGCCAACCTCGGCTTTATTCCGCTCTCGTATTACAAAAACCGCGACTATGCCTGCTTCTTCTCGGCGAACTCCGCGCAGAAACCGGCGCTGTATGACACCGCAGATGCCACGGCCAACAGCCGCATCAACGCGCGTCTGCCGTACATCTTCCTGCTGTCGCGTATTGCGCACTACCTGAAGCTCATCCAGCGCGAGAACATTGGCACCACCAAGGACCGCCGTCTGCTGGAGCTGGAGCTGAATACCTGGGTGCGTAGTCTGGTGACGGAAATGACCGATCCGGGCGATGAGTTGCAGGCTTCTCATCCGCTGCGTGACGCGAAGGTGGTGGTGGAAGATATCGAAGACAACCCGGGTTTCTTCCGCGTGAAGCTGTTTGCGGTGCCGCACTTCCAGGTGGAAGGCATGGATGTGAACCTGTCTCTGGTGAGCCAGATGCCGAAAGCGAAAGCGTAACGTAAGGCAGGAAGCATGAAAACGGAACAACCGTTATGGGGCAGGGGCCAGATGGTCTCTCCCCAGCACTTCCAGCAACAGGCCGCCTATGCGGCCTGGTCTGCGGAATGTATCGCCCGACTGGGTCTCTCCCATCCCTGGGGGGTGATTAATGCCACTTTCGAACCGGATGTACTGAAGTTGGGCCGTCTACAGGCCCGTCATCTGCACCTCCGGTTCCCTGACGGGACATTAATCGATACGGATAATGCTGACGACCTGCCACCGGTGCTGGCGCTTGAGAGTGAAACACAGGACGTGGTGGTGGTTCTGGCTCTTCCGCTGCTGCGCGCGAATGGTGGCAACTGCCTTAAGCCCGATGAGGTGGCCGCGCGTCCTGTTCGCTATCGCCAGCGCTGGCGGGATGTCCGCAACCTTTTTGGCGATGATACCCGCCAGATTGCAGTGATGCGGCCAGAGCTGACGTTGCGATTTGCCCATCAGAACAACAGCGATTACCTGACCTGTCCGGTTGCCCGCCTGCAACAAGATTCGCAGGGGAACTGGGCACTTGATGAGACATACCTTCCGCCGCTGTTGGCGTTACTGGGCAGTCGCTGGCTGATGACCCAGCTGGAGCAACTGTTGACGCAACTGCGCGCCCGTCTGGGCCGCCTGATGGACATGCGCCGGGAAAGTAATGAGCGCATGGCGGATTTTGCCGTAGCCGATGTTTCATTGTTCTGGCTGCTCAATGCCCTGAACAGTGCTGAGCCCGTGCTGGGTCAGTTTCAGCGCCACCCGCAAAGCCCGCCTGAGCGTCTCTATCCGGAGCTGGCAAGGCTTGCAGGCAGCCTGTTGACATTCTCGCTGGAGCATCAGGTCAGTGCGATCCCGGCATGGCAGCATGAGCAGCTGAATAACGTCTTCCCGCCGCTGTTTGATTTACTTGGCGATCTTCTGGAAGCCAGCCTGCCGTCGCGGGTGGTGGCAATTGAGCTTGAGCATGATGACCGGCTTCACTTCTGGCAGGCCCGTCTGCATGATCCACGTCTGCGCGAAGGGGCTGATTATTACCTCTCCGTGCGTTCACCGATGCCGGTGGCACAATTGCAGGAGCAGTTCCCGCGCCAGTGCAAGGTCGGCAGTCCCGATCATGTCAGGAGTATCGTCAATTCATCGCGGGTGGGCGTCCCTCTGATGCCGCTGCGCCATGTGCCGGCAGCCATTCCACTACGTCTGGAAAATCAGTATTTCAGCCTTGATGTCTCTCATCCTCTGGCCATCGAAATGTTCCAGAGCGGCACCTGTATGTTTTACGTTCCGGGAATGCTCGCCGAGCCTGAACTTGAACTCTTTGCGGTACTGAGAACATGAATGATCGTAAACGCGCTACTGCCGCGTTCATTGATATTGATGCCCTGTTACAGGACACCTGGCTACAGGTGATCAGTCTGCGTCACGGCCCGACATTCCAGGACGGGGAAGGTCGTACGCTTTGGGAGCGCTGCATTGATGATGTCGGGCGTGTGCAGCGAGAACTGAAAGCGAGCGAACTCGATGAAGCCAGCTGCCAGCATATTCTTACGGCACAGTGTGCGCTGCTTGATGAGGCGGTCAAAGGTCGCGGTGTAGCGGATGACGCCTGTATACAGTGGTATGACATTCCCTTACAGGGATACTTTCTTGGCACCATGGACGCCGGTGACACGTTATGCGATCGGATGCGTGATGTGCTGCGTGAACCGGCTCCTGACCACGCCGTTGTGACCTGCTTCCAGCGAGTCATGATGCTCGGATTCCTCGGCAACTTCCGCTCCCTGAACGATCCTGAGCGGCAGAAACTCATGAATGCACTGAATGAATATGTTGCGCCGTTCAGCTATTCACAACCCCATCCCGTTCTGGCGGAAAGCCATGCCGGACGGGGGATAGGGGGTTGGCTGGCATCATGGCCTATGCGCATTGGCCTGAGTGTGGTGGTGGTCACCGCATTATGGTGGGGACTGGATTGCTGGCTGGATCAGACACTGCTTACCCTGCTGCCGGGAGCCGTGAAATGAGCCCTGCACAACAGCGCGGGCTTGCGCTCTGGGCTGCCCTGCTGAGTGCAGTGGTCTGCCTGTGGTTTCTGCCAGCATCCCGTCTGGTTTCCATTCTCGTCCTGCTGGCGGTACTGGGACTCATCATAGCGTTCTGGGCTGTCGCCTGCCGTCGCGTGCAGCACGATTTCACCCTGTGTCTGGAGGACCTGCCTGAAGCCAATTATTGTCAGCCCGTGGTACTGGTCTGTGGCGATCTGCCGCTTGCCTGGCCGCATCAGTCACCTGTGCTTACTGTCACGCAGGGCTGCTGGATCCGTGTGGAGGATCATCTGGAACTGGAGCAGGCCGCCCGTCAGGTACTGTGGTTGCGCCCCGACTGGGGACGTCAGCTGTCAGTGATGGTCAGTGTTTGTCCGCAGCAGCACCCTGACAGTGAGCGCCTTACCAGTCGTTTGCTTGCCCTGCGCTGGCAGATTAGCCGGTTGCGTAAAGCAACCGGCCATTCTGTGCCACTGGTTCTGAATGGACAGGTCGGCAGTGCGATGATGAATGACATGCTCTGGCAG
>OGSI01000558.1_pt1 | contig 9303 bp, 9 predicted proteins | sample 1573831 | NCBI WGS metagenome assembly OGSI01 (sample SAMN03295854, study PRJEB24534) | human gut metagenome | isolation source: fecal sample 4 from infant 8 | host: Homo sapiens | place: USA: Pittsburgh, PA | collected 2014-07 | reverse complement strand
GCCGCTCCGGCATGCCGGTGAATATCAGCGCTGCAGCGGTGCAGGGGAGTTTGTAAGTGTCGAACGACTGGCTGTCCCTGGCGGGCTGACCGCCCTCTGCTTAGTTCGCTTCCATAAAGTTGGGTAAGTCGGGGACAGGCAGCACGGAAAGCACTTTTAAGCGCTGAAGGGTCCGGGATTGCGCGCGTTCAAGGTGATCTTTCAGGCAGGCGGCCGCCAGCGCCCAGTTTCCTTTCAGCAACATGTCATACACCAGAGCGTGTTCTTCCAGGGTGGCGGTTTCTACCGGAATGGCCAGTAAATCATAGAAGATACGCGTGATGATGAAAGGAGACTGATGCTGGCGCAGGATCTGCATCATCAGCTTATTACCTGCGGGCTCGAGGCAGCGGATGTGAAGATCTTCTTCCAGTAACTCCAGTTCCGCGGCAGTCAATTGTCGACCTTTATAACCTTGCGTCTTTTGCAGCATGGACGCCAGCCACGCCGACGAAAGGTGAGGTCCAGCCTTGCACAACGCTGCGGGTTCGAGGCTGGCGCGGATCTCGAAGTGATCGGCGATTTCGCGCGCGGTAAGTGGCCCGGTCAACCATTGCGAGTAAGGCTCTTTTTCTACCAGTCCCTTGTCGCGCAAACGCATCAGACTTTCACGGATTACCGAGCGGCTAACATTATAATATTGTGCCGCTTTTTGCTCATTTACCGAATAACAGCCAAATACCATGGCTGTTGAGAGTACAACCTGCAGGTTCTCCAGCACCTTTTCACCACTGGTGCGGGTATCCACCAATGGCTGCTGTTCATCAAGGCCGAAGAGCTCCCTGGTCAAGGCGAGGCGCAATGGCTCGACCTCTTCGTCAGGCTGTGCCACGATAAAACCACGCCCCTCGAAGCGGGTAATTAACCCTTCTTCATGTAACAGACTGAGCGCCCGACGCACCGGCACCCGGCTGGTACCGAATAGTTGTGCTAACGGACCCTCCAGAAGTACCAGCCCCTTTGGCACTCGCTGGGCAACCAGAATATGACGTAAAAACTGACGAATAACTTCATAGCGCGCAGCGGCGGTATCTTCCGTTGCCGCATGCGAAGGGTTTGTCTGCATGACCATATTTTCGATCCTTACCTCATCAAACTTACCTTATCACATCCTGAGCGGTGTCATACCAACCCCCATCATTAGCACCGCGGTAGTGCAGGCTGCCCATTAATGGATCATTACATAGAATATACATTTATAACTCCTGTTCATGATGCTCTTCTACACTTGTTATCTCATTACCCTACCCACTTGTATCTTCTTGAAATTACTGCAATAAAACAAAATTAATACGATATGATCACATTTTAGACACTTTGTTGTCATTCTTCTGGCACTTGTTTTGCTATGTTTAAATGGATTTTTATTTAAATATACATTTAAGGGTGATATGAACGCGAATACGATTCGCCTGCAATTTCAGCGGGGCCAGATTGATGCCTGTGCCATTGCGGCGTTGTTTGCCAGAGGTCAGCTTTCGCCACTTGCGTTTACGGAAGCCTGCCTGACGGCGGCCAAAGAGACCCAGGGGATTTTTATTACGCTGACTCCCGAACGCGCCCGTCAGGAGGCTGCCGCCTCGACGCAGCGCTGGCGCGAGGGCGCGCCGCTGAGCCCATTGGATGGTATTCCGGTCTGCTGGAAAGATTTATTCGATATCGCCGGGACCCGAACCACTGCAGGATCCGCAACCCGCCTGGATGCGCCTCTCGCGACACACGATGCCGGAATGGTGGCGCGCCTGACGCAGGCGGGAATGGTGACTATCGGCAAAACCAATCTGAGTGAGTTTGCCTTTTCCGGTCTGGGTATTAACCCAACGTTTACCACGCCGGCATTACTGGCAACCGATGGCGAGGAACATGTTCCTGGCGGCTCTTCCAGCGGCGCGGCGCGAGCGGTTGCTCAAGGGGTGGCCTGCATTGCAATAGGAACGGACACCGCGGGTTCCGTGCGCATCCCTGCTGCGTTTAGCGGAGTGATCGGTTTTCGCGCCAGCCGTCATCGCTATGACGCGAGCGGAGTGTTTCCCCTGGCGGCGTCTCTCGATACGCTCGGGCCTCTTTGTCGCAGCGTCCGTGATGCTTACGCCCTTGATGTCATTCTCTGTGGCGAGGAGACGTCGTCGTCGACGGTGTCACGGTTAATTGTCGATCCGGAAATTCTCAATGCCGCTGATATTAGCGTCCGTGACAACAGTGCTTCGTTGCTGTCCCGATTAGCGGCGTCAGGCGTCGTTGTTGAATATCGGCGCCTGCCAGCCTTATATGAAGCACTTAACTGGATTGCTCACCATGGCTGGCCAGGGGCGATTGAAGCCTTTCAGTTACATGCCTCTCTGCTGGCGTCACCGGCAGCAACAGCGATGGATCCCCTCATTCGCCGCCGACTGCTGGCCTCCGGCACGATTGATCCGGCGGTGCTCACCACCTTTTTGCGTCTACGTCCGATCTGGCAGCAGGCACTGGCTGAAGAACTCAATGGCGCGATTTTGGTGACACCAACGGTCGCGCATACCGCGCCGCGGCTGGCGCCCTTGCAGGCGGATGCCGAGGCATTTGCCTTCGCCAATAGCGCCACGCTGCGCTTAACCATGCCAGGCAGTTTACTGGATATGCCCGGTCTCGCTGTGCCAAGCGGTACGACCGCGAACGGCCTGTATACCAGTCTGCTTTTCTCTTCACCGAACGGTGAAGATCGCTCGCTTTTAAGCGCTGCCTGTGCGGTAGCGCATCTGCTGGCGCCTTCCAAAGGTGATGGCGCTAATTCGTTATCCCTCAACTCAAAAGGAAAATAAACATGGCCAAAGAAATCCTTTGCGCATTTGGTGTGGACGTTGATGCCGTTGCCGGCTGGCTGGGGTCATACGGTGGCGAAGATTCTCCGGATGATATTTCACGCGGCTTGTTTGCCGGGGAAGTGGGCGCGCCGCGGCTGCTGAAACTGTTCGCGGAGCAGCAATTACGTACGACGTGGTTTATTCCCGGGCATTCGATAGAAACCTTTCCGGAGCAGATGAAAGCGGTTGTGGAGGCAGGACATGAGGTGGGGATCCATGGTTATAGCCATGAGAACCCGATTGCCATGACACCTGCCCAGGAGGAAGCGGTGCTGGATCGTAGCATCGAACTGGTGACGCAGTTAGCCGGTAAACGCCCAACCGGGTATGTGGCGCCGTGGTGGGAGTTTAGCAATGTGACTAACGAGCTGCTGTTAAAAAAGGGTATTAAATACGACCACAGTCTGATGCACAACGACTTCCATCCGTACTATGTCAGGGTTGGCGACAGCTGGACAAAAATCGACTACAGCAAGCATCCCGATGCGTGGATGAAACCATTGCAGCGCGGACAGGAGACGGATCTGGTTGAAATTCCAGCCAACTGGTACCTCGACGATCTACCACCGATGATGTTTATCAAAAAATCCCCTAATAGCCATGGCTTCGTTAACCCTCGTCATCTGGAGGAGATGTGGCGCGACCAGTTCGACTGGGTCTATCGCGAAAATGAGTACGCCGTCTTCACCATGACTATCCATCCCGATGTTTCCGGCCGTCCTCAGGTGTTGTTAATGCTTGAACGCCTGATTCAGTACATCCGTAGCCACGATGGCGTTCGCTTCGTGACCTTTGACGAAATTGCAGATGATTTTAAAGCGCGCAAACCGCGCTCGGCATAATGTCATTTACCCCCTGACAGAGGGATTACGCTATGAGCATTTTTAACAAAACTTCCGTAAACGGCTGGCAGCCGCAGCAGTTAACCATCAAGGATGTGAAATTTGCCACCTGGATTGCCTTTTTTGCCTGGGTTTTCGCTGTCTACGATTTCATCCTTTTTGGCACATTATTGCCGGAAATCGGTCTCCATTTTGGCTGGGATGAGATAGAGCAAGCGGAAATCGCCACCTGGGTGGCGGTTGGCGGCGCAGTGATTGCGCTGGCGATTGGTCCGCTGGTCGATCGTCTGGGACGCCGGATGGGGATTGTCATTACCGTTGGCGGTGCCGCGTTGTGCTCATTATTGACCGCTGTGGGCGGTGCATGGGGGAAAGGGGCGCTGACGGCCATTCGCTCTGTCGCGGGGTTGGGCTACGCGGAACAAACGGTGAACGCTACCTATTTATCAGAACTGTATACCGCGCTCGACGATCCAAAACTCAATAAACGTAAAGGGTTTGTCTACAGTCTTGTGCAAGGTGGTTGGCCGGTCGGTGCACTAGTCGCTTCAGCGCTGACCGCCATTTTAATGCCCATCATCGGCTGGCAGGGCAGCTTCATTTTTGCAGCATTACCCTCACTGGTTATCGCTGTGCTGGCGCTAAAACTTAAAGAAACACCTCAATTCCAGGTACAAAAGAAAATCCAACATTTGCGTGAACAAGGGCAGGTCGCCGAAGCCCGTCAGGTAGCCCAGGATTATCAGATTTCATGGGAGGAACATCACCGCGGTGGGATTGCCGCAGCGTTTCGAGGCACATCGCTGCGCGCCACCCTGGTACTGGGGGCGGCGGTACTGATCAACTGGTTTGCCATTCAGATTTTTAGCGTGCTCGGTACGACGGTCATCACCAAAACCCATGATGTTTCTTTTAACAACTCGTTGCTTATCTTAATCCTGTCCAATCTGGTGGGCTATTGCGGTTACCTGGCCCATGGCTGGCTGGGTGACCGGATTGGGCGTCGTAATACTATCGCGGTCGGCTGGATGCTGGGGGGGGTGGCGTTTGCTGGCATGCTCTACTGCCCGGACAACTTTGCCACTATCGTCACGCTCTACAGTATTGGTTTGTTCTTCCTGATTGGTCCCTACGCTGCAGCGCTGTTTTTCATTAGTGAAAGCTTTCCTACCGCCATCCGTGCTACGGCAGGGGCGTTGATTGGCGCGATGGGACCGGTCGGGGCGATCATCGCCAGCGTTGGTACCACCGCAGTGTTAAGCCATGGAGGGCACTGGCAGGATGCTGCGCTGTGGTTTGGCGCCATACCCTGCTTTATCTCAGGTGTGGTGATGTGGCTGGCGCGTGGCGATGTCCAGCGCGCGTCAGGGATGAACAAGACCGTTAACACACAACCTCAGGCGTAAGGAGCGATGATGGAAACCACAAACATCAGTCAGCGAGTAGCGGCAATCAGTGGTGCGGCAAGCGGCATTGGTCTGGCGCTGGCCACCCTGTATGCCCGCCGCGGAATACGGGTGATCGCCGGTTACTACCCGGACGATCCGCATGACCCTACTGTCGCTGCTGCACAGGTTGAGGAGGCTGGTGGCGATGCACTCTGGCTGCCGCTGAATGTCGCCGATACGGCGTCGGTTGATACGTTTATAGCGCAAGGCGTCGCTCATTATGGCCGTCTTGATTATGTCATCGCCAATGCGGGGATCTTACGCTGCGCGTCTATTGAAGAGATGAACGACGACCGCTGGAACGAAATGCTTAATGTGGACCTCACCGGCGTGATGCGGTGTTTCCGGGCGGCTACGCCACGACTGATCAGCGGTGGGAGTTTGGTCGCAATCTCATCGATTGCCGGGGGCGTCTATGGCTGGCAGGAGCACGCCCACTACGCGGCGGCGAAAGCCGCAGTCCCAGGGATTTGTCGCTCACTGGCCGTTGAGCTTGCACCGCGAGGTATTCGCTGCAACGCCGTGATCCCCGGATTGATTGAAACCCCACAGTCGCTGGATAACCAGAACTCTCTGGGGCCGGAGGGGCTGGCAAAAGCAGCCAGATCGATTCCACTGGGACGGGTTGGCTGTCCGGATGATATCGCTCGCGTAGTGGCTTTTCTCACCAGCGATGAAAGCCGCTATCTGACCGGGCAAAGCCTTATTGTCGACGGTGGTTTGACCGTCCGCTGGCCGGATTAAGGAGCCACTATGCAGTTGCAAAACAGACGTTGTGTTGTGACGGGCGCGGCAAGTGGTATCGGCGAGGCTATCGCACTGCTTTTTGCCGGCGAAGGGGCACGACTGATACTCACCGACCGGGACCGTAATAAACTGGAAGGGGTGGTACAGCGTTGTCGGTTAATTGGGGCGCATTGCTATGGCGTGGTGGCTGATGTCGGCGAGGTCGACGGGGCAACGGCTGGCGTGGATGCCTGCCTGGGGCACTATGAAGGGATTGATGTGCTGGTCAACAATGCAGGCATGCTTACCCAGGCTCCCTGCACCGATATCACTCTGGATATGTGGGAAACCATGATGGCCGTCGATCTGCGCAGCGTGTTTCTGGCCTGCCAGCGAGCTCTGCCAGTGATGTTAAGCCAACGCTGGGGACGCATTATCAATATCGCTTCCCAACTGGGCATCAAAGGTGGGGCAGAGCTGTGTCACTATGCGGCCGCTAAGGCTGGCGTGATCGGCCTGACGAAATCTCTGGCGCTGGAAGTCTCCAGCCGAAATGTGCTGGTTAACGCTATCGCCCCAGGACCGATTGAAACCCCGCTTATTGAGGGGATTCACCAGGCGTGGAAAACGGCCAAAACGGCGGAGCTGCCGCTGGGGCGCTTTGGGCGAGCAGAAGAAGTGGCGCCGGTGGCGCTGCTGCTGGCCAGCGAGCCTGGGGGTAACCTGTTCGTTGGCCAGACGCTGGGGCCAAATTCGGGTGATGTGATGCCTTGAGGAGTGGATGATGTGCGGAGTGTGCGGCCTGCTTGATAACGGGCCGCAGTGGAGCGATCCGCTGCGGCAGGATATTCCCCTACGCCAGCTGCGTCTGCGGCAGCTGGCATTACTAAACCGTACGCTGAAGCCCTGGCGCCTCTCGCTGACGGAGTTTCATGGTCAATGGCTGCTGGCCAGCCCGACGGGACAACAGGTGCTGGTCCACTCCCTGGATCGGTTGTGGAAAGAAGCCGAGAACATGCTGCATCAGGCGATTGATCCGCTCGATGATGCCTGGTTAGCCTCGCTTGAGGCCAAAGGGGAAAACGATGCCTGCTGAAGAGAAATTACCCCTCCATGTGCTGAGCGGGTTCCTGGGTAGCGGTAAAACAACGCTGCTGAAAAACTGGCTCGCCCGGCAGAACGTGAACGATATTGCTCTGCTGGTGAATGAGTTTGGCGAGGTGGGGATCGACCATCACCTGCTTCACGCAGTCGCGCCGGATACTGTGTTATTGCCGAGCGGTTGCGTATGCTGTCAGATTCGTGGGGAATTGCAGGCCGCTCTGCTGGCGCTTTATGAACGGCGGGCGCGCGGCCTGATCCCGGCGTTTCGCTACGTTGTTCTGGAAACCAGCGGGCTGGCCGATCCGGCTCCCATCTTATCGACACTTCTCCACGATCGTCAGTTGCAGAGCCATTTCACGCCAGGGACGCTGGTCACACTCGTCGATGCGGAACATGCCCACCGTCAAGCCGATCTTCAGCCCGAGTGGCTTGCGCAGGTGACGGCGGCGGACAAACTGCTGGTGAGTAAAAGCGATCGCATTGCCCCCGAGGAGACGGTGACGCTCGAGCAGTGGCTGCGTCAGCTTAATCCGCTGGCGGAAGTGAGCACTACGCGGCTGGCGCAGGATACCCCGGACTGGCTGTTCCGAAGTGAAGTATTTCGCGGCTCTTATGAACAGCGTTTCCGCTGGTTAGGCTCATGTGTTGACAACACGTTTTCGTTGGTGCCAAAGCGCGATGGCGGGGCGCATCCCACGACAGAAACATGCGTGATTTCGCTTGAGCAGTCGTTAAACTGGCCCGCTTTTGCTATCTGGTTATCCATGCTATTACATTGCCATGGTAACGCGGTGCTGAGAATAAAAGGCATTTTGCGTGTAAGCGACAGTGAGACTCCGGTGGTTATTCATGGTGTACAGCACACGTTGCATCCTCCGGTGCATTTGGATGACTGGCCTGGAGCCTTAAGCCATTCAACGTTGGTATTTATCTTACGTGGACTGGAGGCGCATCGCTTGCAGCAGGCCTTTAGCCGCTTTATGCAAGTATTACAGGAGTCCTGAAGGGATGAGTTCTGCGGCGATTATTTCTCCTCCATTAACGCTTCGGGTGTTGGGCACGTCGGTGACATTACTGGAGATATTGCGTGTTCGCGCTGAGCAGGAGCTGGGGATTAAGATCGAATACCTGCTGCATAGCGTGGAAGATGCCCAGCGCATCGCGGTTATGCAGCCTGACAGTTACGATCTCTATGACCAGTGGTTTCATAATATCGATTTTGTCTGGCCGGCCCGTGCTATTCAGCCGCTGGAGGTGAAGCGGCTGAAATATTGGGACGAGGTGAACGAACTGGCGAAGCAGGGCACCCTGAACGGCGTTGTGGCCGATGGCAGCGTACCGTCCCAGCGCTTGTACGTTCAACGGGATCGCCATTTAAGCAGCCAGCCGAGCGATCTCATCAGCATGCTGCCATTGACGCATAATGCCGATAGCTTTGCTTATCATGTCGACCGTCTTCCCGAGGCGCTTCAGCAGGAAGAAGAGAGTTGGGGATGGTTGCTGCATAGCGCGCTTACTGGCGCGGTCGCCCTGCAAGAGGATGCAGCTATGGGAGGGATCGATGCCGCTCTGGCCATGCAGGGCGCGGGGATGGCGCAGTTTGCCGATATTGGCAATTTGACGTTGGAAGAGATCGATGTTTTGACACAAGGATTAGCCCATCTTAATCGCCAGGGACACTTTGCCGCATTCTGGTCGTCCCAGGAGCAGGCATGCGATTTAATCGATAATCGATGCGTTGAGGTCCAGAGCTTATGGGCTCCCATCTATTTCCGGCACCATTTCCATCAGCGAGGCTATAAAATGGCGCGCCCACGTGAAGGCTATCGGGCGTGGTATGGCGGCATGTCGCTGTCTCGCTGCGTGACTGGGAAGGTAAAAGAAGCGGCCTATGATTACCTTAACTGGTGGCAGTCTGGTTGGCCCGGCGCAGTAATGGCCCGGCAGGGGTATTATATTTCCAACCCTCAGCGAAGCCGCGCTTTTCTGTCTCAGGCCGAATGGGACTATTGGTATGCAGGAAAACCGGCAGCTGAATTACTCCTCGATGCCTCTGGCGCGCCGCTTATTCCTGCGGGTGAGCGTCGGGATGGTGGAAGCTACGAGCAGCGGATGGGACATATTGCGGTATGGAATTCGGTGATGGATGAACATAACTATCTGACGCGACGCTGGCAGGAGGCGCTGATGCGCCGCTAGCTCTTATGCGGCTGGGCCGGACAGAACTGAGGCAGACCTGACGGAAGCTAAAAAGCAAAAAGCCTGCTCGAAAGCAGGCTTTTTTAAATTTGGCTCCTCTGACTG
>OGSI01000508.1_pt1 | contig 10619 bp, 6 predicted proteins | sample 1573831 | NCBI WGS metagenome assembly OGSI01 (sample SAMN03295854, study PRJEB24534) | human gut metagenome | isolation source: fecal sample 4 from infant 8 | host: Homo sapiens | place: USA: Pittsburgh, PA | collected 2014-07 | reverse complement strand
TTTAGGAGGTATTGTATGTTTTCTGTAAATTTAAATGATGATGATATTTTAATGAAAATTAATGCTAGTAAATCAATAAGTAAAAAAGATGTTTTAATGAATTTTGTAGGTAACCTTTTAACTGCAGCCGGCGGAGATATAGCTAATAAAGTCTGGTTAATACTGACTAATGATACCTTATATTTAGAATATAAAGGCCATGCAGCGATTGGCTATGCTGAAGAAACACGAGATTTAGATACAATACCATTGAAAGAATTAAAAGAGTTTCTGGTGACATCTAATAAAAATGAAGAATTAATAAAAATAACGACTAATCAAAAAAAATTTGTATTTATTAGGAATAATGATCGAGGTGATAGTTTAGCTTTAGCTATGTCTAAAGTCATAAATGATATCAAATAACATAAAAAATTCATGCCATATACGACATGAATTTTTTATTTAAAGGAAGTCTCCTCTTTCTTCTATTACTTTTTTATACCAATAAGCTGACAATTTTAACTTTCTAGCAAATAATTTATGTCAGAATTATCTATATGGATTTTCAGTCTTATATAACATTCCCTTAGGCTGATTAAATCCAATTTCTTTTACTCCTAAATATCTGAATAAATTGAAAATAGCTTTTCCAAAATGTCCAAATGCAACTGCTCCATGATGTGGATATCTTCCTTCTATTAAAACATGACGATAGAATCTTCCCATTTCTGGTATTGCAAATATTCCAATAGCACCAAATGATCTTGTTGCAACCGGTAATACTTCACCTTCTGCTACATAAGCTGTAAGTTCTGCATCTGCATTACTTTGTAATCTAAAGAATGTAATATCTCCAGGTACTATATCGCCTTCAAGAGTTCCTCTTGTAATATTAGGTTCTACATTTGGTTCTAAAGCTCTTGCCATTATCTTTTGGTTCTTCATTGTGCAACAAGTTAATTTACACGCTGCTGTATTCCCACAGTGGAATCCCATGAATGTATCCTTTAAAGTATAATCAAATTTTCCTTTAATTTCTTCTTCATACATATCCTTTGGTACAGAATTGTTGATATCAAGAAGTGTAACTACATCTTTGCTTATACAAGTTCCAATGTATTCGCTTAAAGCTCCATATATATCAACTTCACAGGATACCGGAATTCCCTTTGCAGTTAATCTGCTGTTTACATAACATGGTACAAAACCAAATTGTGTTTGGAATGAAGGCCAACATTTATTTGCAAATACTATAAATTCTCTTGAACCCTTATGTTCCTCCATCCAATCTAATAATGTAAGTTCATATTGAGCAAGTTTTGGTAAAATACCAGGCATTTTATTTCCTTCACCCAATTCTTTTTCCATATCAGCAACTACTGCTGGAATTCTTGAATCATCTTTATGATCATTAAATGCTGCAAATAAATCTAATTCTGAATTTTCCTCTATTTCAACACCTAAGTTGTATAATTGTTTTATTGGTGCATTACATGCAAGGAAATCTTGAGGTCTTGGACCAAATGAGATAATCTTTAAGTTCTTAAGACCTATTAATGCTGCTGCAACTGGTTCAAATTCCTTTATCATTTCTGCTACTTCGTCTGCAGTTCCTACTGGATATTCAGGAATGTATGCTTTAATATTTCTAAGCGCTAAATTATAACTTGCATTGAGCATTCCACAGTAAGCATCTCCACGATCATTCATTAACTTATCTCCAGCTTCTTCTGCTGCTGATACAAACATAACAGGCCCACCAAATTCCTTAGCAAGTAATGTTTCTGCTGTCTCAGGTCCAAAGTTTCCAAGATAAACTACTAATGCATTTACTCCTGCTTGTCTTACTTCATCTAAAGCTTTTCTCATATGAATTTCGTTTTCTACTGTTGTTTCACATTCAAAAATTTCTCCATCTAAAGCTTTAATTACTGCCTTTCTTCTATTTGTAGATAACTCCATTGGAAAGCAATCTCTACTTACTGCAACAATTCCTAATTTAACTTGTGGTATATTATTCATTTTTAATTCCTCCAAACATTTATTTTGTAATTATATTAATATTGATACTTTCTATTTTAAAGAAATATTATCTCCATAAAGTCCTATAAAAGCACCCTGCTTACCTAAGTCAGTATCTTTATGCCCAATAAGCCATTTATTTTTAGCAAACAATAATGCATCTTCGCCATTCTTTTTAACATTATATTCTAGTGGCATATTCGTATCTTTTGGAAGTACAACAACACATCTAAATCCGTTATTATCTGCATTACATGGAGCATAATGAAGAGTTGTTGCAAAAACTTCTATAATTGTACCTGCTGGTACTAAAAAAGCTTCTATCTTAGAAGTATCGTAAGTATGATCTTCATTAATATCTGGTTGCCATCCTAAAAGCAATATAAGATCTGTAACCGCTATATTGATTTCAGATGACCTATGATATTCAACTGCATTTAACATATTATTATTTCCATTACAGTATCCAATCTGTATTGGAAGACCTCCAAATTCTCTTTCCATAAGTTCCTTAAAAATTTCTGATTCTTCAAGGTCTTTTACTGAAGGCTCATATATAACATCAAGAGGTAGTGGTATTTTCTGCATTTTTTCAATTATTTCTTCACAATTATAATTTTTTAATACTTGTCCATATTTTTTAAATTCTAAATCATTAACTTTTTTTATTTCCATAATCCACACCTTTCCTTTTCTATAATTTAAAAAAGTTTTATAAATCAAATTAATTTAAAAATACTTTTTAAATGTATTTTAATAAGTTTATTCTAATGCCATTTCCTTAATTAGTCAATATGTTTCCGTAAACTTTTTCATATTTTTTATTCTTTAATATCGATATAAATTTTTAACATAATTAAATATATCTCTTAATCTTCTTTAAACTTAATAAATACAGCCGTACATCCATCAATGTTTACTGCTTTTTCATCAATAATCTTAATACTTCCTCCATACGAATAGATAATTTCCCCACAAGAAACATCAGTTTCAATTATTTGACTTTCTCTTGACGGATTAATTATTACAAGAATAGTTTCATTTTCATAGCTACGTTTGTACACAAGTGGATATTCTGATTTTGTTATAAATTCAATCTGTCCATTACTTTGCAAAGGTTTATGTGACATACGTATAGATATAAGATGCTTAACTTCATTATATAGAGAATTACTATCCTCTATCTGTGTTACAACATCAGGGCGATCTAAGTTTTTATCAAGTGGTATATAAAGTTTTTCTTCAGGTGCAGAAGAGAATCCCGCATTTAAACCTTTGTTCCACTGCATTGGAGAACGTGAACCTGTACGTCCAAATCCACCCTCTACAGAAGTTATATTTTCAACATAATTTAAGCCTATTTCATCTCCATAATATATAAATGGTGCTCCTGGCATTGAAAGTAAAAAAGCAAATGCAATCTTAATTTCTTCTACTGTCAATCTTCTAGCAAGTCTATCCATGTCATGATTTCCTGAAGGTATACATATAAGACCTCTTCTTTCACTCTGCTCATAATTTTTTATATAAGTTTCAATAAAATCAGAAACTTTTCCTTTTCCACGAGATGAAAAGTATGGTTCATCACATCTGAAAAGATCATTATAATGTGATGGGCCAAAATGCAAAAGAAAATCCATATGGAAACCACCTTTTAATGATTTATCTGGCTGCCCCCACTCTGAAACCATCACTGCTTCTGGAAATTCTTTATCGAGGAATTTACGAAATTCTTGCCATAATGCAACAGTCCCTGAACTGTTTTCATCATCATTTTTTACTAGCGAATCTGCCATGTCTACACGAAACCCATCACATCCTGCTTTTAGCCAAAAACGCATAATTTTCTTTAACTCTTCTTTTGTAGCAGCTGGTCCTTCTGAATCTACTGACTGTTGCCATTCATCATTAGGATTTAAATACCCATAATTTAATGCTGGCTGTGTTGAAAAATAATTTACCGCTACTGCACCATCACGTTGGCCTATTCCTCTAATCCATTGCATATTATTAGGAGCATTCCAGATACTATTTGTCCAAATGTATCTATCAGTATACTCATTTTTCTTGTCTTTGCATGATTCTTTAAACCATTTATGCTTGTACGATGTATGTCCAGGTACCATGTCAAGAATAATATGCATATTTCTCTTATGAACTTCATTAAATAAGTTAATAAGATCTTCATTCGTTCCATAGCGTGGTGCTACTGTATAGTAATCTTCAATGTCATATCCACCATCATCAAATGGTGAAAGATAACATGGATTAAGCCATATTGCATTACAGCCTAATTCCTTCACATAATCCAAATTTTTTATTATACCATTTATATCTCCAATTCCATCTGAATTTGTATCACAAAATGATTGTGGATAAATTTGATAAAATATAGCATTATCAAGCCATTTACTCATTTTAATTCCTCCTGTTTTTTACAACTAATTATAAAAAAGCTTGTTGGTTATCATAAAATTCAATAACCAACAGCTTATTATTTTTATACAATATTTACATAGTATTCAGGCAATATTAGTTTTAAATATTATTTCATCTCTTTCAATTCTCCATAAACAATACCACGTCCGTTTGTACCTAAATAGAATTTTCCATATTCTCTCTTATCTCCTGTAATTGTAGTATTTGCCGCTCCGTATTGGTGTTTATCATCATTGATTTTTATCCATGACTTACCTATATCATCTGATCTATATATACCATCAATACCATTTACTACAGCATGTGTATACAAACTCATATAATTTTTACCTGGTGCTGCCTTACCAAAACCTATTATTGAAGCATTATCCACATTACTTAACTTTTCAAATGTCTTTCCACTATCAGTAGAATGCCATATTCCATCACCTGCAAACCATATATCACCTTCTACTCCTGGCATTGCACTAATATCAATTGCTCCTTTAGAACCATCATATAATCCATCTATAGTTTTTACAAAGTTTGCTCCTTGATCTTCACTTACATAGAATTCTCCATTAACTATTCCATAGAATTTATTAGGATTTACTCTATCTGAACATATTTTTGCTTTTGCTGGAATTCCTTTTGACTCATGCCATGTTGTGCCATCATCATCTGAATATAGTGCTGTTGACCCTTCTCCTGTCGGACTATACACCATTGTATTTCCATCCGCACTCATAGCTATAGTTCCACCTCTTGAAAGATAGTCTCCAGACACTTCACCTACATTCATTGTTCCTGTAGTCTGAAACCATGTATCTCCTCCATCCTTAGAAATTCCTATAACTCCAAAGTCATCTCCAACACGCACAATTTTATTAGGATTTAATTCAGCATAATCAATACTCGTACAATTTCCTATTGTAGGATTTATAGGCATTTTAGGTGATTTTTTTATATCCTTATGAATAAATCCACCAATATCACCAGTACCACTTGCTAAAACTGCTTCTGTGCCTTCTGGTAGACTTACTAAATCAAGAACAGCTGTTTCTTCAACACCTTCAGCTTGAACTGAAAGATCAAATTTCTTACCTTGTTCTAAATTGGTCATATTATAAGAACCATAAAGTGTTGCTCCAGTTCCATAAACTATATGATTTGAGTCAAATGGATCTATTTGAACAGATCCAACCATCCATCCAAGCTTAGGAGATGTTTCTGGCGCAACTGCTGCTTTGCTCCAATCAAGCCATGGTGCTGCTGAATAATCAAGTGAATAATTATTTTGTCTTTGACCATTTTCACCATATTCCCAGAAAGAATCCCATGTCTTTCCACCATCTATACTTCTATATATATTTGCATCCGGGTACCATGAATTAAGGGTTGTAGTCATAATAATATCTGGATTTACTGCATCAACAGTTATTCCACCATATCCCCAGTAAGCATCATCTCCTTTGACTGGTGAAATTTCAGTCCATGTATTATTTTTCGTATCATACTTCCATACTCCACCTTTATTCCCATTGTAAGGCCCCTCTTGATTACAATAACTTATATAAAGCATTCCATTTGATGCAAGTACAGCATGATGAGGTAAATAATTTCCTGGTGTTTCTTTCGTTGGCTCCCAGTCATAAGTTGGCTGTCCTTCAACAGGATTCCATGTCTCTCCTGCATCTTTGCTTACAAAAACCGTATTCTGTTTTCCTGAATTTGCAGCTCCAACATATATTGTCTTAGAAGGTTGTCCAATCTCACTTGAGGAAGGATCAAAAACAATCCATGCTATTCCCATTAGATCCTCCATACCTTCACTTTTATAGTCTCCAATTTCTTTGAATGAATCTACCTTATTCCATGTAGAACCATAATCAGTACTTTTCCATAATCCATGTCCACTTCTTGCTCCAAGATATAACACACTGTTGTCATTTGGATCTATACTTAATCTCTCTCCCATGTTACGTCCTGGCATATTTCCACCAACCTTAAATGGAAGCTCTATTTTTTCAAAATTTTCTCCTCTGTCAGTTGATCTTAATATATACCCATTTTGATCAGTCCAATCATTTGTATATGTTCCAGCTAATACGTAGACTCTGTCTGTATCAATTGGATCAGTTGCTATACTTTCACAACCTAGCAAATTCCAATCTTCTGCACTTATCCAATCAGTTATAGGTATCCATTTCTTATTATCTGGATCCCATCTATAAGCGCCCCCCATATCAGTACGTAAATAGGCTAAATCTTTTTCACTTTTATTAAATATTACATCTGGAATATAACCTCCTCCAGTAATATTTACATTTCCAAATACATACCCACTTTCATTAGGAATTTGTTCAGCATATGCAGTCGTAGTATTACCACATGCTAAAAACGTAAATAAACTACACGTCATTATAACTGCTGCTATAATATTTTTTATATACCCCTTTTTCATGAAATATTTCCTCCTTCAATTAATTTATATTTAATATATCCATTCTCCATTTTCATTTAAAATATAGCCATCAATAGTAGTATTTATCTGTTTTTCTCCAGATTGATTAAAGTAATACCACTTGTTATCAATCTTAACCCATCCTTTTTTCATTATTCCTGAGTTAGAAAGATAATATGTTTTCCCATTTAACTGAAGCCATCCCTTTTGCATAATACCTTCATCATTGAAATAATACCAATTGAAATTATTTACCACATGCCATCCAGTAGTTATTTTTCCACTAATATCATATAAATACCAATTACCATCTACACTCTGCCAACCAGTTTTTGTTACATTATTAGTGGCAATCTCACCCTCTTGCACTGTTGTGTATATTCCAGTATCAGTACTCCATGCAATTAAATTATTCTCATCATAAACATCAAGTCTGTCCATAGTTCTATCTACTTTATATACATCTTGGAATTCACTACCCTGACTTGATTTTTGTATTTTTCCCTTATATATACTCCACACATTTCCATTTTTATCTACAGTCCAGTCAAAAGGCTCGTCATCAGTTTCATTGCTTGTATCTACAGAAACCATTTTTTCTCGTACTTCAGTTCCATCTTCTAATAACCCTTTAGCATTTCTTTTTAATTTCACTCTAACATTCACAGCTTTATTATTTTCTAGTGCTCCTAAGTATATTTCTCCATCGATACATGTTATTTTAACTGACTCAGAATCATTTAAATATGCATCTATTATTCTAGTATAGGCAGCTGTATAAGACCAATTGTCTCCTCCATCCCAGCCTCTATTATCTAATTGAAAACTTTCAACACTACTTGGTAAATTAGCACCATCTACTTTGCCGTTAGATGCCTTTGATATTTTCTGAACATAATATATTGGCTCATTAATATCAGAATTATCACTTTCTTTTTTAGCACCTAAAATTGACACTTTTATTAAACTGTAAATATAATTATCATCTTGTCCTAAAGTAGCTACAAATTCTGGTAAACCAATTTTCATTTTAAAGCCATCAATATCTTTAGACGTATTGAATTTATCGAATTTAACTATTCTTGTACCATTATATATAGTAAGATTCGCCATCTCAGAACAATCCATATATGTTCCATCTTCATTATAATAACCATAATATGTTGCTAGACCTTCACTTTTATCTTCACCTGATAATTTTGCATCGTTTGCAATACTTTCTACTACAACCCCACTACCTGTTGTCTGATTTAATTCATCTTTTGAGAGTATACTATCTGTTCCATTCTTTTCACTATCCTCTACTATGACCGCAGCACCTGTTGTCTGGTTTGAATCATCTGATGAAATAAAATCATCTGCTTCATCTTTTACTAATGAAGCACTCATTTCCCAATCAGGCTTATTACCTGCAAATAATATTAAATCTCCTGGAACTTCATTTAATTCTTCCTTAGACCCTAATATTATTGTTAGCTTTCCTGAATTATTGTCAGTTTCACTTTGTTCTGCCACTGTTGATATTACCGTATATTCATCAAATTTTGCTGCCTTTATTTCTTCTTCAAGTGATTCTACAAGCTTAGTTCCCCATGCTGGTGAAAACGTCTTACCGCATATAGTTATATCATTATAAAATGCATTGATTTCTATTTTTATTTTACTTTTAATTTCATTTTTATCGTCTGTATCTTCATCTGGAGTTTCTGTACCTTCACTACTTACTAATGAAGCATTCATCTGCCAGTCAGGCTTATTACCTGCAAATAATATTAAATCTCCTGGAACTTCATTTAATTCTTCCTTAGACCCTAATATTATTGTTAGCTTTCCTGAATTATTGTCAGTTTCACTTTGTTCTGCCACTGTTGATATTACCGTATATTCATCAAATTTTGCTGCCTTTATTTCTTCTTCAAGTGATTCTACAAGCTTAGTTCCCCATGCTGGTGAAAACGTCTTACCGCATATAGTTATATCATTATAAAATGCATTGATTTCTATTTTTATTTTACTTTTAATTTCATTTTTATCGTCTGTATCTTCATCTGGAGTTTCTGTACCTTCACTACTTACTAATGAAGCATTCATCTGCCAGTCAGGCTTATTACCTGCAAATAATATTAAATCTCCTGGAACTTCATTTAATTCTTCCTTAGACCCTAATATTATTGTTAGCTTTCCTGAATTATTGTCAGTTTCACTTTGTTCTGCCACTGTTGATATTACTGTATATCCATCAAATGTTGCTGCCTTTATTTCTTTTTCAAGTGATTCTACAAGTTTAGTTCCCCATGCTGGTGAAAATGTCTTACCACATATAGTTATGTCATCATAGAATGCATTGATTTCTATTTTTATTTTGCTCTTAACTTGTTCTGCTATTATGTCATCCTGTGTTTTAACAGATATATCACTCGAATTCATAGCTATCCATTGACTTCCATCGTAATATTTAATCTCTTCAAAATTTTCTTTATTTGGTAAAGTATATCCACTTCTTGCTTTAATAGAGAATGTAATTCCATAAGCTTCTGACTTTTCACCATTTTCTATTTTTATCTTATCAATATTACTTACTGTATACTTAGTAAAATTAGCACATTTTATCTGCTTTATAAGCGCCTCAATATCTTCTTCTGAATTTCCATTGACAACAAACTCTTTATCTCCAATCCTTAATTGTGTCTTCGAACTAAATATTTTCAAAATTTCCAAATATAATTCATTTTTATCAGTATTTTCATCAAAAACACTTCCATCATACGAATCACTTGATTGAGCTACATATGAATACCAAATATCGTTGCTAAAAGTATTATTATTAATATTCTCAACCTGTTCAACGTTTACATCTTTGCCATATCTATTTGTTTTGGATAATTTAGTTTTTAATTTGCTACTTATTGTATCTTTATTATCCTCTTCTCCTATATAATCATCTTCATATGTTCCATCTTCTAAATTAATTTTATATCCCTCGTCATCATCCACTACATACTTATTGCTATATTTTTTAAAGTTATCCCAATCGTCAATATCCTCCAATTTAATATCTGTTTTTCCATTGTTATAATAAATTCCTGAATCATTATCATCTTTATAGCCGTCATATATATATTTTCCATTATTAAAGGCTATCGCATTTGAAAAATCCCCCTCTTTTTCTGATAACTCAATAACCTTTGCGGATGCAGGTATAGTATATGCCGCTGACATTCCCGCTAGAACTAATGCTATTACTTTGCTTGATCTTTTCCCCATTATTAAACCCTCCAACAACTTAATAATTTTTACTATAATAGAATTATATATCAGCATCATGTAAGCGTATACTTATGAAATTCAAGCTGTTTTACACTAATTTTTAGTGATTTATGATAAATACACTAAAAATTAATACATTTATAGCTTAATTCATATATAAATCATAAAAAAAAATATATAATGTCGGCTATTGAAAATTTATGCTAACTCCACCTAATACTTATTGTTATATTTTTTCACTATTCTTCTTATAGTTCATAGGGCTCATTCCAACATATTTCTTAAACTTACTATGGAAATAATCTATATTCTTATATCCAACTTTTTCACTTACTTCATAAACTTTAAGCTGTTCTCCTACTAATAAAGTTTTAGCTTCTTTTATTCTTACTTTATCAAGATATGTATTAAAATTTTCACCAACTTCATTTTTAAACAACTTTCCAAGATATGCACTATTACTGTC
>OGSI01000505.1_pt1 | contig 10761 bp, 4 predicted proteins | sample 1573831 | NCBI WGS metagenome assembly OGSI01 (sample SAMN03295854, study PRJEB24534) | human gut metagenome | isolation source: fecal sample 4 from infant 8 | host: Homo sapiens | place: USA: Pittsburgh, PA | collected 2014-07 | reverse complement strand
CAGCATTATATTTTGAAAAGCTGAGGAAATGTACTAAACTGCAGGTGTTAAATCCATTTAAATCGCTAAAGGGGGAGATGAACAACTAGGGGAAGCTAATGATCTTGGTATTTATCGTTTATTTTAAAGAAAAGAGGGACGATCAGATGAAAAAGAAAATTGTTGAGGATTTTAATCGGAAAAGTCAGCATAAAAAATGGACAAAACGCAAGATGCTTAATTTAGCAATATCAAGTGGTTTATTATTTACGTCATTAGCAATCCCTGTAAGTATAGCTGTTACCTCTGGCACAATCAGTGCATCAGCAGCGGTCTTGGATATCGAACTATTATCAAATGTTACGTCAAATAATGACAGTGGCACTTCAACGAGTAATCGTTGGACAGCCGCAAACCAAAATCAACCAGTTAATTTCACGGTTTCTGGTGGCGCTTTAGCAGATGCTTCCGCTGTGTTTAGTGGACAAAAACAAGCGGTGTTAGTGGTTCCTCCTGAGTTAAGAGGAAATGTAGCTGCAGCAGGCAGCGCAGCAATCAATACCAATGTCACGATTGATCTTTCAAAAGTTACTTTTTTGACCGCCGTTTTGAATGCAGCCAATGATTTAACCAATGTCATTACTCAAATTACCAGTGGAGCGTTAGGGAATTTAACTGGTGTTGATATTGATCTGACGGAAGTGAATCGTCAGTTGGAATTAGTGAATAACATTGAAAACTTAGGTGCTGCTTCATTTACAGCTCCGGAAACGTTAGCAGCTGACGGCTCATACATTAGCGCACCAATTAGTGATGGTTTAGGGTTAGTTTTAGCCCAAAATGTTTCAAACATCTTACAAGATTTGAATGCGGCAGTTCAAGCTTTGGAGGCAAAAGGAACCAGTATCCCAAGTAATCTTGTCGCCACAGCCATAAATGCAGCCTTGCTTCCTGTCAAAGGCACGGTAAACGTGGCTGTTTCAGGTGCTTTGCCTTTATTAGCGGTTGGTGGTTCAGGTGTGAATGAGTTAGTGGATGCTTCTTTACTAGGCGCAACTACGGTTACTTTACCAACTACCGTTTCAACACCTCAAAATTTATCCAATAATTTAGATGCTCGTTTTGTAGGAACAGTCGTTCAAACAGATCTTTTAGACGTTAATTTATTAGCAACAGCAGACGGTGTATCCAACATTTATTTTGCTGCAGGTACTACTAGTGAAGTAACCGCACCTACCGTAACAGGAGTAACAGGCAATTCAACGGCAGGTTACGAAGTTAAAGGAACTGCCGATGCCAATACCACGGTTGAAATCCGAAATGCAGGAGGTGCCGTGATAGGTACAGGTACTGCTGATGGGACAGGGGCATTTACAGTTACCATTCCCGCAGGTGAAGCAGGTGCGAATGAAACGTTAACCGCCGTAGCGAAAAACGCCAGCGGTACAGAAAGTACGCCAACAACGTTCCAAACACCAGCGGATGAAGCAACCGTAACCGCACCAACAATCACAGGAGTAACAGGCAATTCAACAGCAGGTTACGAGATCAAAGGCACCGCCGACGCCAATGCCACGGTTGAGATCCGAAATGCAGGAGGTGCCGTGATAGGTACAGGTACTGCTGATGGGACAGGGGCATTTACAGTTACCATTCCCGCAGGTGAAGCAGGTGCGAATGAAACGTTAACCGCCGTAGCGAAAAACGCCAGCGGTACAGAAAGTACGCCAACAACGTTCCAAACACCAGCGGATGAAGCAACCGTAACCGCACCAACAATCACAGGAGTAACAGGCAATTCAACAGCAGGTTACGAGATCAAAGGCACCGCCGACGCCAATGCCACGGTTGAGATCCGAAATGCAGGAGGTGCCGTGATAGGTACAGGTACTGCTGATGGGACAGGGGCATTTACAGTTACCATTCCCGCAGGTGAAGCAGGTGCGAATGAAACGTTAACCGCCGTAGCGAAAAACGCCAGCGGTACAGAAAGTACGCCAACAACGTTCCAAACACCAGCGGATGAAGCAACCGTAACCGCACCAACAATCACAGGAGTAACAGGCAATTCAACAGCAGGTTACGAGATCAAAGGCACCGCCGACGCCAATGCCACGGTTGAGATCCGAAATGCAGGAGGTGCCGTGATAGGTACAGGTACTGCTGATGGGACAGGGGCATTTACAGTTACCATTCCCGCAGGTGAAGCAGGTGCGAATGAAACGTTAACCGCCGTAGCGAAAAACGCCAGCGGTACAGAAAGTACGCCAACAACGTTCCAAACACCAGCGGATGAAGCAACCGTAACCGCACCAACAATCACAGGAGTAACAGGCAATTCAACAGCAGGTTACGAGATCAAAGGCACCGCCGACGCCAATGCCACGGTTGAGATCCGAAATGCAGGAGGTGCCGTGATAGGTACAGGTACTGCTGATGGGACAGGGGCATTTACAGTTACCATTCCCGCAGGTGAAGCAGGTGCGAATGAAACGTTAACCGCCGTAGCGAAAAACGCCAGCGGTACAGAAAGTACGCCAACAACGTTCCAAACGCCAGCGGATCCTAATACGCCCGTGGCGACGCCAATTGTTGAGACTGTAACAGGTAGTACAACAAAAGGCTATGAGGTCAAAGGGACTGCTGAAGTTGGCACCACCATTGAGGTTCGCGATGCAGCTGGCACGGTCCTTGGTACTGCAACAACTGGAACTGACGGAAAATATACAGTGACTTTAGATTCAGGAACAGCAACAGCAAATCAAACGCTGAGCGTTGTAGCGAAAAACGCTAGTGGCACGGAAAGTCAACCAGCAACGGCGACAACACCAGCTGATGTCACTGCACCAACAGTTGATAACATCACAGGCAACTCTGGTTCGGGTTATGAAATTACAGGAACAGCAGACCCTAACACAACAATCGAAGTTCGTGATCCATCTGGGGCAGTCATTGGTACAGGTACCTCTGATGCGAATGGTGATTTTACTGTAACGCTACCAACGGGAACGACCAATCCTGGGGATACGTTAACAGTGATTGGAAAGGATAACGCGGGAAATGAAAGTCAACCGACTGAAGTCCTTGTTCCTGCTGATGCCACGGTTACAGCACCAACTGTAACAGGAGTAACAGGTAATTCAGTTGCTGGTTATCAGGTGACAGGCACCGCTGATCCGAATGCTACCATCGAAATTCGTGATGCAGATGGGAACGTGATTGCAACAGGGACTGCCGATGGGACTGGTTCCTTTGCTGTGAACCTTCCAGCTGGGACGGCAAATGCGAATGAAACATTGACAGCGTTAGCCAAAGATCCTGCTGGCAATACAAGTACACCGACAACCTTCCAAACACCAGCAGATGAAGTAGTGGCACCGCCAAGTGTCGACAAAGTTACTGGGAATACAACACAAGGATATCAAGTGACAGGTACCGCTGAACTTGGCACCACCATTGAAGTTCGTGCAACAGACGGAACAGTTTTAGGCACCGCAACAACTGGACCGACTGGCCAATATACTGTGACGTTAGCTTCAGGAAAAGCAACAGCTAAACAAACAGTGAATGTAGTTGCTAAAAATGATACTGGACTTGAGAGTCAACCAACTACAGCTATGACACCCGCTGATGTTACCACACCAACAATTGGTGACATTACTGGAGATTCAACAACTGGTTATGAAATCACTGGGACGGCGGACCCTAATACCACCATTGAAGTACGGAACCCAGATGGAACAATTATTGGTACAACGACAACGGATGATCAAGGAAACTTTACTGTGGACCTTCCAGCGGGAGCCGCTAATCCTGGTGATACATTAACAGTTGTTGGAAAAGACGGTGACGGCAATGAAAGTCAACCAACGGAAGTGACGGTCCCTGAAGATGCAACCGTAGCAGCACCAACTGTGACGACTGTTACAGGAACAACTGCCACTGGGTATCAAGTAACCGGCACGGCAGAGCCAAATGTCACCATTGAGATTCACAATGAAGCAGGTTTAGTTATTGCTACGGGAACGACTGATGGTGCTGGCGCCTTTACAATCACTCTTCCGACGGGCACAGCAACAGCTAACGAAGCCTTAACTGCCATTGCGAAAGATGCTGCTGGGAAAGAAAGTAATCCGACTGCTTTCAAAACACCTGCTGATCCAGATGCACCAGTCACGACACCTACTGTTGACAAAATCACTGGTAGCACGACAAAAGGGTATCAAGTAGTAGGAGCAGCAGAAGTTGGTACAACAGTTGAGGTGCGTGATGCCGATGGCACAGTCCTTGGCATGGCAACTACTGGAACTGATGGCAAATACACAGTGACTTTAGAGCCAGGGAAGGCCTCAGCTAACGAAACAATAACTGTCGTAGCGAAAAATGCAACAGGAAAAGAAAGTCAGCCAGCTACAGCAACTACACCAGCCGACTTAGCCACACCAACCATTGATTCTATTACCGGAAATTCTGGTAAAGGTTACGAAATCACTGGAACGGCGGAGCCCAAAACCACTATTGATGTCCGTGACGCAGACGGAACCATCATTGCTGCTACCACTGCTAACGAAACCGGCCAATATACGGTGACTCTACCAGCTGGCGTAGTGACACCAGGAGAAACGATTACGATTATTAGCAAAGATGGCGCTGGCAATGAAAGTCAACCAGCTACAGCCGTTATTCCAGCGGATGTTGTTTTAGCGGCGCCAACTATTACGAAGGTTGAAGGAAACAAAGCCAATGGCTATACAGTCACTGGAACTGCTGATCCAAATGTCACGGTTCAATTTTACAATAGCAGTGAACAATTATTGGCAAGTGGCAATACAACTACTGGAGGCACCTTCTCCGTTCATATTGCAGCAGGGTTAGCAACAGAAAAAGAAACGTTAACCGCACTAACCACAGATACACAAGGAAATGTGAGTCCTAAAACCACATTTATGACGCCAGCCGATATTACGGGAGAACCAGAAATTAAAATTGCGGCACCAACTGTTTCTTCAGTTTTAGGAACGTCTAAAGCCGGCTACCTCATCAAAGGAACAGCTGAACCAAACCGAATCATTCAAATTAGCAACCGACTATTAAGAAGTGTGATTGCTGTAGGTGCCACCGATGCTGAAGGCAACTTCGCTATCCAATTAACAGCGGGACAAGCGACTGCTCAACAAAGTTTACTTGCGACAGCTACCGATGGCGCAGGACATTACAGTACGGCTACAACCTTCATGACACCAGCCGACCCAACGAATCCTGGAGGAGGCAATGGTAACACTGGCGGAAATAACGGCAATACAGGAAACAATGGCGCAACTGGCGGGAATAATGGGAATGGTTCAAACACAGGTTCAAATCCAAATGGAGGTTCTGGTTTAGGCACAACAGGTTCTGGCTTAGGTTCACTAGGCAATGGCCTCGGTACAAATGGTAGTGGCTACCACCCTAAACTAAGCACCATCAGTTATGGCACTGGAAATCACGGGAAAACAGGCTTCTTACCTAGCACAGGTGAAAAAGAGTCTTCAGCCGTGACAACAAGTTTGTTTGGCGCCTTTGTCGCACTCCTTGCGAGCATGGGAATCATCAAACGCAAACGTAAAAACTAGCTCTCTCCTTTAATTCCTATAGATGAGAAAACGTATTGTTGAGAATTCCCCACTCAATGATACGTTTTCTCATTCCATTTAATGAAGAAAAATTGCCAAATAGAATAAAATGTGCTATTCTATTTTCAGAAAATCGAAGGAACAAGCAGTGAAAGTGCTAAATCCAACCTGAATTTTTTAATGCAGGAGGAGTGGGCGCTTTTTTTGTTGTTATGAAGAAAGGAAGCTAATTATGCAATCAGCTACAATGGAATTTGATACAATTGCGGCGATTTCTACGCCGCCAGGTGAAGGTGCGATTAGTATTGTTCGTTTAAGTGGCGAGCAAGCAGTTGCTATTGCAAACAAAGTTTATCGGTCAGGCACTAAAGATTTAGCTAAAGTCCCCACGCACACGATTCATTATGGTCATATTGTTGATCCGCAAAACGATCAATTGATTGATGAAGTCATGCTTTCTGTGATGCGGGCACCGAAAACATTTACACGAGAAGACGTGGTAGAAATTAACTGTCATGGCGGCATTGTCGTGGTGAACCAACTACTGCAATTACTGTTACGTGAAGGCGCACGAATGGCCGAACCTGGGGAATTTACAAAACGTGCTTTTCTAAATGGCCGAATGGATCTTTCACAAGCAGAAGCAGTGATGGACTTAATCCGTGCTAAAACGGATAAAGCGATGAATGTTGCATTGAACCAATTGGATGGTAACTTGTCGGCGTTAATTCGTTCATTAAGACAAGAAATTTTAAATACTTTAGCACAAGTAGAAGTTAATATCGATTATCCAGAGTATGATGATGTCGAAGAATTAACCACGAAATTACTTTTAGAAAAAGCCGAATTTGTGAAAGCGCAGATTCAACAATTATTAACGACCGCTAAACAAGGAAAAATTTTGCGAGAAGGCCTAAGTACAGCAATTATTGGCCGACCAAATGTCGGGAAATCCAGTTTGTTAAACCATCTGTTACGAGAAGAAAAAGCCATCGTTACAGATATTGCTGGAACGACACGTGATGTCATTGAAGAATACGTTAACGTTCGCGGCGTTCCTTTAAAATTAATTGATACAGCTGGGATTCGCGAAACAGAAGACATTGTGGAACGAATTGGTGTCGAACGTAGCCGCAAAGCGTTAGCAGATTCGGATTTAATTTTGTTAGTCTTAAATCAAAGCGAAGAATTGACAGAGGAAGATCGTCAACTGTTGGAAGCAACGAAAGGCTTAAAACGCGTTATTCTTTTAAATAAAATGGACTTACCGACAAAACTGGATCCTAACGAATTACAAGAATTAGTCCCTGCAGAAGAAATTTTATCCGTTTCGGTGTTGTCAAACACAGGCTTAGACCAGTTAGAAGCGAAAATTGCTGATCTTTTCTTTGGCGGCCAAACAGGCGAAAAAGATGCTACCTATATTTCTAATACACGTCATATTGCTTTGCTGGATCAAGCAGCGCTTTCGTTACAAGAAGTGATTAACGGCATCGAAGCAGGTATGCCAGTCGATTTAGTTCAAATTGATATGACCCGTTGTTGGGATTATTTAGGGGAAATCGTCGGCGATAGTGTCCAAGATGAATTAATTACACAGTTATTTAGTCAATTTTGTTTAGGAAAATAAGACAAGAGAGGAATTTTTTATGAATCAATATCAAGCAGAATCATATGATGTTATTGTCGTCGGTGCTGGACATGCTGGCTCTGAAGCAGCCTTAGCAGCCGCACGAATGGGCGTTAAAACGTTACTTTTAACAATTAATTTAGATATGGTTGCTTTTATGCCATGTAACCCTTCTGTTGGTGGACCTGCCAAAGGAGTCGTTGTCCGAGAAATCGATGCATTAGGCGGTGAAATGGGTAAAAACATTGATAAAACCTACATCCAAATGCGGATGCTAAATACTGGTAAAGGTCCAGCAGTGCGTGCGTTGCGCGCGCAAGCTGACAAACATGCCTATGCGACAGAAATGAAACATACCATTGAAAAAGAAGAAAATTTAACCCTTCGTCAAGGGATTGTTGAAGAATTAATCGTGGAAGATGGCGTTTGTCGTGGTGTTGTAACTTCAACAGGTGCCGCATACCGTAGTCAAGCAGTGGTGATTACTGCCGGTACTGCCTTGCGTGGCGAAATTATTATTGGTGAATTAAAATATTCATCAGGACCAAACAATTCGCAACCTTCCGTTGGTTTAGCCAATCATTTAAAAGAATTAGGTTTAGAAATCGATCGCTTTAAAACAGGAACGCCGCCGCGAGTAAAATCAAGTACGATTGATTATTCTGTGACAGAGGAACAACCAGGCGATAAAGAACCCAACCACTTTAGTTACAGCACGCCAGATAGTGCCTACAATCAAAACCAAGAACCTTGTTGGTTAACTTATACGAATGAAACAACGCATGAAATTATTCAAAAAAATCTACACCGCGCCCCAATGTTTACTGGGATTGTTGAAGGTGTGGGCGCTCGGTATTGTCCATCCATCGAGGACAAAATTGTTCGTTTTGCAGACAAACCAAGACACCAATTGTTCTTGGAACCAGAAGGGTTGAATACCGAAGAAGTTTACGTCCAAGGCTTATCTACTTCTTTACCAGAAGATGTCCAAACAGAAATGCTTCATTCTATTGAAGGATTAGAAAAAGTAGAAATGATGCGTACAGGTTACGCCATTGAATACGATGTGGTAGTCCCTCACCAATTACGCCCAACATTAGAAACAAAGGTCATTGAGAATCTTTATACAGCAGGTCAAACGAACGGAACTAGTGGCTACGAAGAAGCTGCTGGTCAAGGCTTGATGGCAGGAATTAATGCTGCATTGAAAATTCAAGGCAAAGAGCCTCTTGTTTTAAAACGTAGTGATGGCTATATTGGCGTCATGATTGACGATTTAGTTACAAAAGGCACTAACGAACCTTATCGCTTATTAACGTCACGTGCGGAGTATCGTTTGATTTTACGACATGACAATGCGGACTTACGTTTAACAGAAATGGGTCATGAAATTGGCTTAGTCAAAGAAGAACAATATGCCGCCTATCTAGTCAAAAAAGCGGCTGTTGAAGCGGAAATTGCCCGCTTAGGCAAACATCGGATTAAACCAACCAAAGAAGTGCAAGCATTTTTGGAAACCAAAGGCGCTGCTGGCTTAAAAGATGGTATTTTAGCTAGAGATTTTCTGAAACGCCCAGAAATCAGTTATCAAGAAGTCGCTCAATTTATTCCCGCACCTGAAGAGGCGCTCGATCCGAAAGTGATTGAACAAGTAGAAATTCAAATCAAGTACGAAGGCTACATTAAAAAAGCCATGGAAAAAGTTGAGAAACTAAAACGCATGGAAGCAAAACGCATTCCAGAAAACATTGATTACCAAGCGATTAACGGCTTGGCTACAGAAGCAAAACAAAAACTACAAAAAATCCAACCAGAAACGATTGCCCAAGCAAGCCGTATCAGCGGTGTGAACCCCGCTGACATTAGCATTTTGATGGTCTACATCGAACAAGGAAAAATCGCGAAAGTGCAAGGATAATAAGTGGATATGAACGGATTCTTGAGAATAAATGAATCCTTATCGTATCAACTGACTCCGTTTTTGACTCCGTATATCATGCATTCATGTAGGAGTCGAACAATTCAACTGTTTCTTCTTGTCGATTTTTCGATACTTGGATGTAGATGTCCATGGTTGTCTTAGATGAAGAATGTCCTAATCTATCTTGCACATCTTTTACTTGAGCACCTGCTTCAAAAAGCAATGTGGCATGGGTTTTTCTAAAGCCATGCACTTTGATTATTTTCATATCAGGGAACTTCCTAGCTACTTTACTCATTACATGATTAGGGTAGCCCTTATACAGGAAGTCCCTTTTTTTATTTGCTTTAATAGTGCTGATAACAGGTACATCATCTATATTATCGATTCTGATACCTCGAGAAAGATTCTTTTTTATGACGGTACGTTTCCACTTCTTAAGAATAGTCAAAGTCCCGTCGTCTATTGTAATTGTTCTCTTAGATGACTCTGTCTTTGTAGGATTGACACATAGGGAGCCATCAGATAGTTCTACTAGCGTTTTATTGAATTGTACAGTCTTTTTATCAAAGTCGATGTCTTTCCACGTCAACCCCAGTATTTCTCCCTTTCTAGCTCCTGTATAAGCAGCTAATCTAAAGAACGTTAGAGCACGGTCATCTTTTAATTCTTGTAAGCAATCAAAGAATTGTCGAAGCTCTTCTTTCGTGTAAAACTCTTCTTCTATTTCGTTGAAGCTATGGTTAGATTTAGGTGTAATGGTACGTTCCATTGGATTGGTCTTGATTACACCAATCAAAATACCGTAATTGAATACCTGTGAAGTGTAACTCTTTATTTTCTGATAAGAATGATACTTCGTTGACCACTCAGTTAGTATTTTTTGACATATGGCAGGAGTGATAACCTCTAACCTCATTTTTCCAAAAGAGGGAAGAATCTGATTTGTGAAGTGATTCTTAATCCGTTGTTCTGTTGTGTTTCGAATATTTTTAACGTGTTGGTCCATCCATAAATCGTATAACTCACTAAATATCTTGATAGAGTGATGACTTATTCCAGTAGATTCGATTTCTATCTGGAATCGAGCTAAATCTAAAGAGGCTTCTTTTTTTGTTTTGAATCCTCTACGTGTTGTCCGTTTTTCTTTACCTGTCACTGGGTCTTTCCCCATATACACTTTGTAAAGCCAAGCTGTGGTACCGTCACTTTTTTTGTACTGTTGTATAGTTGCCATTAATAATTCCTCCTTGAAAAAGCCATAAAAGCCCGCTGAGAGCTTGTCAGCTATAAAGGATTCAACTCATCGTATCCCACCTTTCAAATCATTATTTTAACTAAGTACGGATGGGCTCTAATAAAGAATTTATTCCTTTTTCTGGTAAATTTTCTTAGTGTATTTTTTCCCAATTGATGAAATCGTTTGTTTTAGCTTGTTTATATTATCAAAAATTTCTATCACAGCTTCTTCGGGATAAGCTGTGTATTCCAATTGACTAAGTAGCCATTCATCTGCTATTTCTAGGTGTTCCTCTATACCGCTAGTGAGGAAAAGAATGTTATCGTCAAATTCTTCTACAATAGCATTGATGAATAATTCTTCTATTTTTAAGATATTG
>OGSI01000502.1_pt1 | contig 10840 bp, 9 predicted proteins | sample 1573831 | NCBI WGS metagenome assembly OGSI01 (sample SAMN03295854, study PRJEB24534) | human gut metagenome | isolation source: fecal sample 4 from infant 8 | host: Homo sapiens | place: USA: Pittsburgh, PA | collected 2014-07 | reverse complement strand
CCATCAGCAAAAGGGGATGATAAGTTTATCACCACCGACTATTTGCAACAGTGCCACATTCTCCAATATCAAGGCCTCGGGGAGATTGAATAATTTTATGTGGCAGCAAATAGCATAATACATATTTTTAAGGGGGAGAGGAAAAATTGGAAAAACGTGATCTGTTTAAGAAAACCTTACTTAACTAAATGACAGAGTGCCAGAAAAATATTTTTTACATATTTAATACATTTTCTCTTTATTGTGATAAAGGCTTTGTTGAATAAATCGAACTTTTGCTGAGTTGAAGGATCAGATCACGCATCTTCCCGACAACGCAGACCGTTCCGTGGCAAAGCAAAAGTTCAAAATCACCAACTGGCCCACCTACAATAAAGCCCTCATCAACCGTGGCTCCATAACTTTCTGGCTGGATGATGAAGCTATTCAGGCCTGGTATGAGTCAGCAACACCTTCTTCACGAGGCAGACCTCAGCGCTATTCTGACCTTGCCATCACGACTGTGCTGGTCATTAAACGCGTATTCAGGCTGACCCTGCGCGCTGCGCAGGGTTTTATTGATTCCATTTTTACACTGATGAATGTTCCGTTGCGCTGCCCGGATTACACCAGTGTCAGCAAGCGCGCAAAGTCGGTTAATGTCAGTTTCAAAACGCCCACCCGGGGTGAAATCGCACACCTGGTAATTGATTCCACCGGGCTGAAGGTCTTCGGTGAAGGCGAGTGGAAAGTCAAAAAGCATGGCCAGGAACGCCGCCGTATCTGGCGTAAGCTGCATCTCGCCGTTGACAGTAAAACACATGAAATCATCTGCGCTGACCTGTCGCTGAACAACGTTACGGACTCAGAGGCCTTCCCCGGGTCTTATCCGGCAGACTCACAGAAAAATCAGGGCAGCATCGGCAGACGGCGCTTACGACACCCGGCTCTGTCACGATGAACTGCGGCGTAAGAAAATCAGCGCGCTTATCCCGCCCCGAAAAGGTGCGGGTTACTGGCCCGGTGAATATGCAGACCGTAACCGTGCAGTGGCTAATCAGCGAATGACCGGGAGTAATGCGCGGTGGAAATGGACAACAGATTACAACCGTCGCTCGATAGCGGAAACGGCGATGTACCGGGTAAAACAGCTGTTCGGAGGTTCACTGACACTGCGTGACTACGATGGTCAGGTTGCAGAGGCTATGGCCCTGGTACGAGCGCTGAACAAAATGACGAAAGCAGGTATGCCTGAAAGCGTGCGTATTGCCTGAAAACACAACCCGCTACGGGGGAGACTTACCCGAAATCTGATTTATTCAACAAAGCCTGTGATAAACAATTGTGTCATTTTCCTGGGACGTGCGGGTAATCAACTCAGACAAGATCGGATGAAGAATATCCAGCTTCCTATAATATCTGCGCCAGACGACCTTTTTACATGTAAAAATTTGATGCGAGCGAATCTGTTGACTCAAATAATTTGACTGGAAGCCTAGTCGATGCGCAGTGGCTCACATTTAGCCGTAGTGGGCTGGTGAGATACAAATAAATCGTTGTTGAGGTATAAATAATTTTGCTTTTTTTAGTTCAATAATAATCGTAAGTTGTCAGTAGCAGAAAAGATGATTAATTATTGCCTGTGTTAGTGAAACCTAATTTATACAGTGATCCGGTATTTTAATTCTGGTGAATAATAAAATTACGGCGGTGATGTTTTTATGGAAATAGTCGTGTTATTGCCATTGTTGGTAATGCTGATACTCGTTTTGCGAAATAAGCATATGATTCTGGCAGGACTGGTGGGCGGACTAACCGCGATGCTGGTTGGTGGCATCGGTTTTTCGCAGGCAAGTAAGATCGTTATGACATCAATTCCCGGGATGACGGGAATTATCACCCCGGTTATCTATTCTGCTGTGGCGTTGGTACTGGCTAAACTCGGTGGTTTTGAAGCGTTGCTCGGTCTGAGTCGCAGAGTGTTTGGCCGAAAGCAATATCTCATTGCGGCGGCGATTGTACTCACTCAGGCGTTAGCAACTTATGCCGCAGGGCTTGGGGCGGGTAATACCATGGTAACCGGGCCTCTTGCGCTGGCGATTGTAGGTGCTGTTCCACAGCTGATAGCGGGCATGGCAATTGTGACTGCCGCGAGCTTTATGACGTCACCTTCAGGGGCCGATGCGGCCGCTATTTCAAAAATTGCCAACATTGAAATTGCAACCTATAGCGATACGATGTTCCCCATTACCGTCTGCTTGTGGACTTTGGGAATGACTATCGCTGCATTCGGCGTCTGGAAAAGCGGAAGCGTCCTGCAGGATGAGGATACGATGTCCGATGTTACGCTGAAAGAACAGTTAATTAAGGTCATGCCTCCCGTATATTTTCTGGTAGTCGTTGTGGCAGGCAAAAACTTGAATGAGTTATTCGATTATTCGCTGTTTAGCCCGATATTTAATATGTTCAGTACGTTGATGCTGGGTTTTGCAGTAACACGTCAGTCTCCCGGTAAGCTGGCTGAAGAACTGGTACAGAACTCTTCTTTCCTGCTAACAAAACTATTCGCAATTGGCATTTTCCTCGGTTTTATCAACATACTGGCGGAAATTGGTACGTTCACCTACATTGCTGAATTTATTAAATCATCACCCGCCTTTGTTACCGTACCCGTGGCTGTATTTATTGCTTTTTGCATCTCGATTCCGGCAGGAGGATACAGCGTGGGGGTCAGTACCCTGGTCATGCCGATTATGGTGGAGTCCGGGCTTTCTATTACACAAATTGGTCTGGCGGCACTTGCTGTAGGTGTGGGCACGCAAATGAGCCCGGTTCAAATCAACGTGGCTTCACTGTCACAGTCATTCAAGCTGGATATTCAGCGAATTGTTAAAATTAATGCACCTTATATGGCTGGCGTTGCGGCGATACTGTGCATCATGGGATTCTTCTTATAAAACATCTTACAAAACTTGCTGTCCCTGGTATCTGAAAAAGAGGAAATACACTATGCAAAAAGTTGAAGTGTTCCGTATTCCAACTGCATCGCCGGATGATGTATCTGGTCTGAAAAATTTGATTGAGAATGGTAGTGTTGATCCACGTGATATTATTGCTGTATTGGGTAAAACTGAAGGTAATGGTTGCGTTAACGACTTTACCCGCGGTTTTGCAACGCAAAGCCTCTCTATCTTCATGGCTGAGCAATTAGATATGTCCGTCAGCGCCGTACAGGAGCGGATCGCATTTGTCATGTCAGGCGGCACGGAAGGCGTAATGTCGCCCCATCTGACGGTGTTTACCCGCAAAGAGGTGGATCAACCCGCAAAGGAAGGTAAACGTCTGGCAGCCGGTATTGCCTTTACCCGGGATTTTCTCCCAGAAGAAATTGGCAGAATGGCGCAGGTGAAAGAAGTCGCTGAAGGGGTGCGTATTGCGATGAAAGATGCTGGCATTACCGATCCGCAGGATGTTCATTTTGTGCAAATCAAGTGTCCTTTACTGACGGCAGATCGTATTGAGGACGCCAGAGTGCGCGGTCAAACCGTTGCTGTTCATGATACGTATAAATCAATGGCCTACTCCAGAGGGGCATCCGCCCTCGGCGTCGCGCTGGCCCTCGGTGAAGTGTCAGAAGATGCGTTGAACGATAAGGTCATTTGTCAGGACTGGACGCTTTATTCCGGTGTGGCGTCTACTTCGGCAGGTGTGGAACTTCTGAAGGATGAAATTATTGTTATCGGAAACGCTGAAAACACGACCAGCGATCTGCGCATCGGGCATGCGGTGATGCAGGATGCTATTGATATCGATGCCCTGTTTGCCGCTATGCGTGAAGCCGGTCTTGAATTTGACGGTCTGCCGCCGCAGGAAGAGCTGGATCGGATCGTAAATGTGTTGGCCAAGGCTGAAGCAAGCTCCACAGGAACGGTGCGGGGAAGAAGAAATACGATGCAGGACGACTCTGATATCAACCATACCCGCTCGGCCCGGGCCGTGGTCAATGCAGCCATTGCCGCAATTACACGTGACCCGCTCGTGTATGTCTCCGGGGGGGCTGAGCATCAGGGGCCAGATGGCGGCGGTCCCATTAGCGTAATCGCGAAAGTGTAAGCAGCCTGGCAAGGGGGAACGAGCGGTTAATCACGCTCACTCCTGCGCCAGAACAACCGCGGGGCGGCCCTGCCGGGCAGGGAGCGAGCCGGACTTGGTTTTACGATGAGAGGTGATGCACATGAATAACCACTTTGTCGGAATTGATGAGAAGCCCCCGTTTCTATCTTTGCTGTTAATGGGGATTCAGCACGTGCTGGTGCTGTTCTCAGGTCTGGTAGCCGTACCGTTGGTGGTGGGCATGGCGCTTGGTCTGCCCAGTACGGATATTACTGTTCTGGTCCAGGGCAGCTTGATTGTTAGCGGTACTGGTACGCTGATTCAATGCCTTGGTTTAGGACATCTGGGATCCCGGTTGCCCATTTGCATGGGCTCGGCGTTTGTCTTCATTGCACCCAGTATCACGGTGGGGTCGCAGATGGGGATCCAGGCCGTGTTTGGCGCATCCATGGTGTGCGGGTTTGTCGCCTGGATCCTCAGTTTTTTTATTGGAAGAGTGCAGAAACTGATTCCTCCGCTGGTGACCGGAACTATTGTTTCACTGATTGGTATCAAGCTGCTGCCGCTGGGATTCACCTGGCTTGCTGGTGGGCATAGTGAACTTTATGGCAAGCCGGTATGTTTTCTGATCGGCGGCGTTGTGCTGGTGGCATTACTGGTTGCCAGCCAGTCGCGAAAAGGCTTGTTATCATCGTTTTCCGTCATTATTGCCATTATGCTGGGATATGTTGTATCGGCACTGCTCGGCATTCTTGACCTCCACCACGTGCAGGATGCTTCCTGGGTCTCTTTTCCTGATTTGCTGCATTTTGGTTGGCCGACTTTTTCGTATTCGGCCATTGTCATCATGATGATTGCTCAACTTACCGCCGTACTGGAAAGCATTGGTAATACATACGGTACGGGAGCTGCGGTACGCAGAGAGATCACGCATAAGCATTTGTCTGGCGCAATCTCAGTCGATGGTATCGGCTCGATTGTCGCGCCGCTGCTTAACGGTTTTCCTCTGACCTGTTTTGCCCAGAATATAGGGGTCATCAGTATCACTCGCGTGGCAAGCCGCTATGTGGTTGCCTCAGCGGGTGTGGTTCTGATTGCACTTGGGTTGATTCCCAAATTTTCAGCTCTGGTCGCGGGAATGCCGGCACCGGTGCTCGGTGGAGCGTCTCTGATTATGTTCGGCTCTATCGTCGGGTCAGGCGTCGCCCAGATTAAGGATTCAGGACCGTTCGACCAGCGAGCAGCCATGGTTTTTTCAACCTCTCTCGCACTCGGACTGGGGTTTGGCCTGGCGCCGAAAGACGCTTTTGATGCCTTTTCGCCATCGCTGGCCGTGCTCCTGGAGTCGGGTGTGGCGATTGGTGGAATGGCGGCAATTATATTGAATCTGGTTCTTCCGCGATCACCTGAACCATCCGTTAGCTGAAATCGCGAGGGTTGAAGTTTATTTATTTAATTCATTTTTCGCTTTTATTGAATTGTTCTGCCGTATAAATGATATTTTATGATTCCAGTCTCTGGCAGGTATTTACCTGACCAATGGAAGATGGCCAATTATTTATTTTTACTTGTGGTGGATATAAGGTTGAATCATTATCGGTAATTCTCCGATGGAGGTGAAATATGACATCTTTAACACTGATTCCCGTTACGGTCGGGTATTTGGCCATTGACCGTCTGAACGATGCCGGGAATCAACAAATAAATGTTCACAGCTGCTTTACAAATACGATGAATTTATTGTTGTCTGATGGTGAATTACTGATACTGGCTTCGGAGCACACCGGTTTAAATCATCCTGATACTATTATTGTTAGCGTACCGGCGAACTGGGATTGGCGTTGTACCGGGCGTGCGGGGATTACGTTCGGTGATGGTATATTCAGCAATCCGGTTTGGCAAATGGATATACGCCATGTTAAACGTTGGCAGCAAACAGACTTATATCCATTAATAATGACGGAAACTGAAAGGAAATATACGTTTCTTGCTGAGCAATTAAAAGTGTACAGTCAGAGATATCCGATCAAAAGTGCAATTATGCTGTTGCCCGATAATATGGCTAAACAGGTAAATCGACCATTGCGCGAAGTAAATATCGCCATTGAAGATAATGAGCAGCAGATTAGCCAGCTGGTTGACGGATTAATTGGTTTTGGTTTCGGTCTGACGCCCGATGGCGACGATTATCTTCTCGGATATCTCGCAGCCATCTCTTTTTTGCCACAGGACATTATTTCGAGGCATCGACGGGCGCTTACCAGAATTATTATATCGAGGCTGGATCGTACCAATGATATTAGCCAGCATTATCTGAAGCGCGCGACGGAGGGCCATTTTTCTGAAGCGATTTGTCAGCTGCTGACGCACCTATCGGCGCCTTTTTCGCCTTCGCCTCTTGCGGCGGCGGCGACAGCTGTCATGCGGTTTGGCGCCTCTTCCGGAGTCGATTGTCTGGCTGGACTACTTCATGGCATACGTGCGTCAACCCGCATTCATTAAGGCATAACACGATGTGTTTTACCGGAGGGATTTTCCCTCTTACGACTAATTGTTGCTGATTTCTTATGGCAATGGCGAATGAACAGGTAGCCTACATGAAAGTACTACACGGTATTTTTAAAAATCTTTATCAGGATTCCGTTTCCCTAATGCAGGTTTCCGCAAGCATCATCAATTTGCCTGGTATTAAGCAGGCATCCGTTGTGATGGGAAGTGAGACCAATCTTATTCAATTAAGAGACGCAGGGCTGGGCGACAATATTGCTGCAGGTCCTAACGATCTTATTATTGCGATTATGGGGGAAGATGAGGCCTGCGAGCAGGCACTGGCACTGGCGAAGGAGAAACTTAACAGTAAGCCGCAGGCTGATACAGAAGCCGGGAGAAGGCTGGTACAGTTTACCAGCTTGGCTATGGCGGCTGAACAGAATCCAGAGGCTAATTTGGCGCTGATCTCCGTTCCCGGCGATTATGCTGCCGCCGAGGCAATCAAAGCTATTGAGCTCGGTATGCATGTCATGCTGTTTAGTGACAATGTGAGTCTCGCCGAGGAAAAAGCGATCAAAACCCTTGCTCGGCAGAAAAATCGGTTGGTGATGGGGCCTGATTGCGGTACGGCGATTGTTAATGGGATCCCGCTGGGGTTTGCTAACGTTGTCCGCAGAGGGGGTATTGGCATTGTTGGTGCTTCCGGCACGGGGTTGCAGGAAGTCACCTGCCGCATTGATCAATTGGGCGGAGGGATTTCCCAGGCGTTAGGGACCGGTGGCCATGATTTACACGAGGAAATTGGTGGTATCAGCATGCTGATGGGGCTGAATGCCCTGGCGGAAGATGATGAGACGCAGGTGATTGTCCTTATTTCCAAACCGCCAGCCTATGACGTTGCGGAAAGGGTTCTCACCCAAGCGCAGAAAGCAGGAAAACCCGTTGTTGTAAACTTTTTAGGTGCTGCACCGCAGAGCGTTACGCGGCCAGGTGTTGTTGCCGCATTAACGCTGGCAGAGGCCGCTGAACTGGCTATGTCGTTTGTTGCGCCAGAGTCCGCTCAGCAGGCGCAGTCATCAGCATGCTGTACTGAAGATGAATTTATTCAAAAGCAAACGCAGATTAACGGCGCCGATAATTCACGTAGATATATACGGGGCGTTTTTGCGGGCGGAACATTTTGTTATGAAAGTCAGTTAATTTGCCAGCGTAATGGTATAACCGCCCATTCTAATACGCCAATAAAAGGAAACTTAGCGCTAAATAATATCTGGCAGAGTGAGGGGCATACCTTAATTGATATGGGGGATGATGATTTCACCCGCGGCCGTCCACACCCCATGATCGACCCGACGCTGCGTAATCAGCGGATTATCGCTGAAATTAACGATCCGCAAACGGCGGTTGTGCTTTTTGATCTTGTTCTTGGCTATGGCGCAGCACCGGAGCCAGCCGAAGAATTACTGAAACTGCTCAATGCTACCAACAGAGCGGCCAGCCCGTTATTAATAGCCCATGTTTGTGGAACACAGAGCGATCCACAACAGCGTAGCGTGCAAATTGGCGCCTTGAGACGCTATGGCGTTCTGGTTGCTGACAGCAACGCTCAGGCTACATGCTGGGCCGCCAGCGCAGTAAATAATCTGGGAAATAAATAAGGAACTGATATGAACTCATTATTTTCTCAGTCACTTAATGTGATTAACGAAGGCCTTGCCAGTTTTGCCGATAATATCAGGCAAGCCGGGGGAGAGGTCACTCCTTTGAACTGGCAGCCGCCCGCTGAAGGGGATCGTTTTACCGGGCTGTCCCTCGCGGGGCTTATTAACCATCCCGTCGTGGAGCGCGCCAATCAGGTGGCAATGGGGCGCTATCTTGACGCTCAGCCGGTATTAGTGGATGTCCTGACCGCGGCTGTGGCGATTCCGGCAATGGCGGAACAAAAATTAATTCTGCATGCCGGTCCCCCTATCGCTTGGGAAGAGATGTGCGGGCCGGTCAAGGGTGCCATTATCGGCGCAATATTGTTTGAAGGCTGGGCGGCAAGTAAAGATGTGGCATCTCGTTTGGTTCTTAATGGCGAAATTGCCCTTGCTCCGTGCCACCATTACGACGCCGTTGGCCCTATGGCCGGCGTTATTAGTCCTTCGATGCCGTTGTGGGTAATCGAAAATAAAACTAACGGCAAGCGTGCCTTCAGTAACTTTAATGAAGGCCTGGGCAAAGTTTTACGCTTTGGGGCGAACAATGAAGAGGTCCTGGAGCGCTTAACATGGATATCGCAGGAATTAGGCCCGGTAATGAAAGCGGCGGTGTGCCAGTTGGGTGAGCTTGAACTAAAACCCATAATGGCTCAGGCGTTGCATATGGGGGATGAGGTACATAACCGTAATGCCGCCGCGACGGGGCTGCTAATTAAGCGTTTATTTCCCGTGCTGCTGAGATGTAACTTACCGAACGTCCAGCTTCAGAAGGTCGTGTCATTTATTTCTGGTAACGATCATTTCTTCCTGAATCTTTCTATGGCGGCAAGTAAGTCGATGATGGATGCCGCCGCTAATGTACCATTCAGCTCGCTAGTGACTGTTATGGCACGAAATGGCGTCAACTTCGGTATCCGGCTCTCGGGCCTTGGTGACCAGTGGTTCCAGGCGCCGGCCAACCCGGTAGAAGGGTTATTTTTCCCTGGCTATAGCGTAGAGGACGCCGCGGCTGATCTGGGAGATAGCGCCATTACTGAAACCGCAGGCGTGGGCGGCTTTGCGATGGCATCTTCCCCGGCCATCGTTAAATTTGTGGGGGGGACCCCCGCTGATGCAACTGAAAATAGCCGACGCATGCAGTTTATTACCGTGGGCTCAAACCCTGCGTTTACTCTACCTGCCCTGAACTTTTCACCGACCGCGGCCGGTATCGACGCGCGTAAAGTTGTCGATCGCAGCATACTACCGATTATCAACACCGGTATCGCCCATAAGGAAGCCGGCGTTGGCCAGATTGGCGCCGGAATCACCACGGCTCCGATGGCCTGCTTTAGTGCAGCGATTCGGGCTCTTGCGCAAAAGCTCACTGAGGAGAATCCCGAATGAGTAAACCTTTAGCCGTTGTGGCCGTGGGCGGAAATGCGCTCATTGCCGATGACAAGCGTAATAGTATTGATGAACAGTATGCGTGTGTCACTGATTCCGTTCGCTATCTTTGCGATATGATCGAGGTCGGTTGGGAAATGTTGTTAACTCATGGCAACGGGCCACAGGTCGGCTTCATTCTGCGTCGTTCTGAAATATCCCGGGAGGAAGTCTCTCCGGTCCCCCTCGACTACGCGGTGGGTGATACGCAGGGAGCGATTGGTTATATGTTCCAGAAAGCGTTCAAAAATGAGCTGCAGCGGCGCGGTATTCACAAACCTATAGTCTCACTAGTGACGCAAACCCTTGTCGATAAAGATGATGCCGCGTTCAGCCACCCCTCAAAACCCATTGGCGCGTTTCTGGATCGCCATACCGCTATGCAGCGCCAGAAAGAGCTGGGCTGGACAATCATGGAGGACTCAGGGCGCGGCTGGAGACGTACCGTTCCATCACCTCAGCCACTGGAAATTATTGAGCTTGAAACCATTGCTCAGTTATTGCGTTACGGTTGTATTGTGATTGCCTGTGGCGGTGGCGGTATTCCCGTTGTTCGCGATCGTGATGGAATGTTGCATGGTGTAGAGGCGGTTGTTGATAAGGATTTAGCCTCAGCCCTGATAGCAGATAAACTCCATGCCGAATTACTGCTGATATCCACTGGGGTTGAACAGGTTGCTGTCAACTTTGGTACGCCCGAGCAGCGGGGGATCAATAGCCTGACTATCGCTGAGGCTCAACAATTGCTCAAAGAAGGGCAATTTGGTGAAGGAAGTATGCAGCCCAAGGTCGAAGCGATTGTTGATTTTGTGTCGCGTAGCCAGTCGAAAGGGAGAAGTGCGAAGGGACTTATTACCAGTCCGAATGCCATTCACGCGGCTTTGCAGCATAAAACCGGCACCTGGATTGGAGAGGAGTAATCCGCTGCGGTAACCCTTAAATCCGCCGCGGCTGCTATCCATGCTGATGACAATCGCGGCGTTAGCAGGAGGGGGGAGAGTTTGCTCCTGCGACAAATCCTTGCAGCCTGGCGTCACGCTATCGGGTGCTGGCTTTTTCCAAACTAAATCCCTTGGGCACTGTTGCAAATAGTCGGTGGTGATAAACTTATCATCCCCTTTTGCTGATGG
>OGSI01000497.1_pt1 | contig 10997 bp, 7 predicted proteins | sample 1573831 | NCBI WGS metagenome assembly OGSI01 (sample SAMN03295854, study PRJEB24534) | human gut metagenome | isolation source: fecal sample 4 from infant 8 | host: Homo sapiens | place: USA: Pittsburgh, PA | collected 2014-07 | reverse complement strand
TTTGTGAACAAATTAACATTTTTATCTTACAAAAACAGCAAAAAATTCGTTTAGTTAACAAAAAGAAAATTAAAAAATAAATTTTTTTTTGAAATTAAGAAAATATCTTTAAAAAAATCAGAAGAAAACTTCGTATACTTGAGCCATAGGTTGGTTGTGGAAAGTTTACTTCGAGGGAGGAGTGATGAAGTTAATGAAAAAGAAAATCGCTGTTTTATTGGCAACTTGTTTACTTGTACAACCATTTTTATCTGTTTCAGCGTGGGCGATTGAAGGGGAGCAACAAACAGAACGTACGCAGACACAGCCAAAAACAGCAGAAACCAGTACAAGTGAAGCAACAAAAGAAAGCAGCGCACATTCTATAGAACAGTCATCAATGACGGAATCTAGTGCTATCACAGAAAAAGTAACCACCTCTTCCACAGAAACAAAACCAAGCGAAGAGCAGAAGCAAATCACGTTGACCTTTGAAACAACGGATCAAGCTTTGTTTCTAAATGATGCCAAAAGTTATCAAGTGGTAAAAGAAAAAAATCAGCCACTTCGGACAGAAGAATTACCAAAATGGGCGAATAGTGAGGAAAATGCGACTTTCGTTGGCTGGTCTTATCAAGGCAAAACATATACAAATGAAGAACTTCTTCAATTAGAGTTTTCAGAAGATACACAACTTACGGCTGTCTTTAAACAGAAACTGACACGCATGGCCAGAGCTGTTTCAGTTGATCAGTCCATTGCGGACACAATTGCCCCTGCGGATAAAACAAAAGTGATTGTTGTGCCAAGTCCTGCAGGAGATGGAGCAGCGTACAAAGAATATGCATCGACAGAGGCTGGCTTGAAAGAAGCCTTGTTTGATTTGTATCAACAGGGGAACAATGGCGATTTCACTCTTTATATAGGAAACAATATTACGACGAGTGCGGCGACCACCGCTAAAGTGATTCCTGACACCGTTACGGCAAGTAATATGACCTTTTACGCCTTGCAAGGCAAGGTCAATCATTTAGTGATTACTGGAAACAGCGCGGATCCGATTAGTATGGATACAACTTTACCTACAGGTTCCAAAACATTGGCACTAGGAATTGTTCACTTCGGTACAGATATTACTTTAAGAAATATTTCTTACACAGGATCACAAATGTATTTAAACGGTCATAGTTTGTCCTTGAATGGTGGTTCTATCGGGAATGGTTTCTCTGTGTTTGGCGGAACGGATTCAGGCGATGTTACAGGAAATCCTGTGATTACAGTAAATAGCACAGGTTCAGGTACGTGGTATTTTTATGGCGGAAATAATAATGGTGGAACTTTAAAAGGAAACCCAACGTTGCTCATTAATAACACGGTCTCCGGAATCAATACGCTATCAGGCGGTGCAAATCTAGGTACAGTCGATGGGAATGTAACCGTTTCTGTTAAACGAATCAATGGTGCTCTTTCTAATTATTATGGTGCAGGAATTGGTACAGCAGCAAACCCAATTTCTGTGACCGGGAGTGTTTCCAATGAGTTAGACATTGCAGCGGAAGCAAATAGTTCTTTTAGGATGTCCACTTACTATGGTGGCGCACTTTATGGAAACATTAATGGTACCATTAAAAATTCATTATCTGGATATGGCGGTTGGAGTTCAAGAGGGCCTTATGTTGGTGGTTCAGGTCGTGGGAATATTGGAACAAATCGTGGAACAAATGCAATTTCCACAACCCTCGATGCAAGTAATTATACAACCTATGGACCAAGTATTATTGGAGCCAATCGTTATAACGGCACAATAACAGGAAATATTGAAAATACGGTTATTGGTGGAACAACAGCTGCTCAAGGCGGTATAGGTAATTTTGATGGTGGTAGTGGAACGGAAGCTGATCGATTATCAAAAGCAGCACTAGGGGCTTCCAATGAAGGTATCTATGATGCTTATACATCAGAGCAACGGGCAAAATTAGCTTTTGATAGTGCAACTTATAAAATTTTAGGAAATATTCACTCACATCTTGTTAAAGGTTCATTTGGTAATGCGGATCTGTGGCGAACAACCGCAGCTGGTGTAGGTGGTTACGTAGAAGGTAAGGCAACTATAGAAGTTGGAACACAAACAGGCGATGGCACAGCTGGCGGCGATGGCTTGGTTTATAAAGGAAGTCGTCCAACTGACACGAATTATTCTTCTAGTAGAAATAATTTAGCGAATGCGAAAGATTTTGATATTGCTGGCGGTGGTCTTGTCATTGGCCGAGATGCTTGGACTATCTACATTCGCGGTGAGTCAAATACAGTAATTAATAATGCTGTAGCTCGACGAACATACGGTGGTTTATTTTCTGGCGTTGTTGAAGGGAACACCTCTAATACATTGAATGGAGGTATTGTCGATACCTTAGAAGGAAGTGGTTATGAAGGCGGTCGAGTTTATGGAAATGCCCAAGCAACTGTCAGGAATGGTCAAGTTGACTGGTTCTTATCTGGTGGTGGCTGGAATGATAAAAAAATTGTCGGGAATGTTGGAGTAACCGTTTATGATGGTGTCATTAATGCCTCAATGGGAGCATCTTATGGTGCTTCAAGTGATCATACTGTTACTGGAAATTCTAATAATATTGTTTACGGTGGCGACTTTTCTGGTACTCCTCGTGAAGGAACGAATGGTTTTTCTGGCGGAATAACAAATGTTGGTTCTTTGTTAGGAAACGCAAATTTGACCATTGATTTAAGAAACTACAATCGCGAGTTTAAATTGCCTTCGGGAACGTCTATTTCAGGAGGTGTTCCTTATAACGGAACAACTAATTTAGGAACAGATGATTCTAATACAATTACGCTAAATATCTATACAAAACCAGGTTCAGATGTTTTGAATGGTGCAGCTATATACGGAGATGGCGCGCGGACGTCCTCATATACAAAAAGTGGCAAAATTATTATGAATATTCAAGCAACAGGTTCAAGTATTGGTAACTTATATGCAACAAATTATGGTAATGCCCCTACGACAGGGCTGTTACGTGATGTCGAGATAAATTTACAAGGTGCCAAAACAATCAATGGATTATCTGGTGGAAATGCAACAGATAGTTTCACCAATACCATTGTTTCTAAAAATGCTCAGAAAGTTGTCATTAACATTGGCGAGAACGTTGACGGCACCAATAACTATCAAACAGAACCACTGAATGCGACAGGCTTAGGCGTTGTCAACTTTACGGAATTAAATGTCACCAATGGCATTAAATTAATGGCTAATGGTGGGAACATCAAAAATGGCGTTTCTGCTACTGCCGCGAACCACAGTACGACTTACAATGAATTCGGATCAATTCATCTATCTAAAAACGCTGGAATTGGGATCACCAACACGGCCAATTTAATTTCAGCTAGCAAACTAACGGTTCAGGATCATGCAACATTAGAAACAATTCCTGGTACAGGTAAAGTAAACATTGCGGATTTTGAAGCTGTCGATCCAACAAAAGATGAACTTTTATGGATCAAACCAACGACAGATACAACTGCTTTGGTGGATAGCACAGGGACTTGGTTTGGAAATGTCAAAGCCTATCAGGTCTTGACGATTAATCCAACGGTCAATAATGCTACAAAACTTATGCCAACAACGTTTCATGGGATTGAAAAAGCGACTGGAAAAACATTTATTGGCGATAACGATGTGACCAAGGGCGCCAATGGCTATGGAATAGCAATTCCTGGCTCTATCATCGATTATGAAGTGGAAACGCCTGGAATTGTGGCAGGTGCAGGTACTATTTCTCATGATGTAAAAGAGGTCAAAGCTGGCAATGCGCCGTTAACCTTACAAGCGTGGGGCACAGAAGTAGCTGGACAAAAAGTTCAAAAAGGACGTTTGATGATTCCGACCTCAAGTGCTTTAACACCAACCCTAAGCTTCCTTCCTGACGAAGTAACAGGTTCTTGGTTGCACCAAGGAACGGTTAAGTCTAGTGAAGTTGGGAGCGCGATAGAGCAAATTCCAGAGCAAAAAGATACCACCCAGCTTTCATGGAAAGCGACGAATATGAACTACAGTTATCAGGTGAAAGTTCAATTTTCAAATAAAGTGGAACTTTCGGGGCAATCGGTGATTGTCACAGAAGATGAGGCAGCGCAACTAACGACTGTTGATAAAGTAATAGAAATGCTTGGCGCAAAAGGTCGGCCGTTTTTCAAGACCTCATTAAAAGAGACGGATTTACCACAAATTCAAGCGCCGTTAGCAGAAAAAACTGTATCGCGGACACATGATATTCAATTAGAAGCAGGGACGTCAGGAGATAATTTGCAAAACAAAACGGTTCATTTAGTTGTTGTGAAAAATGAAAGTGTCCTTGCCAAAGATCGTTCGTTTGCTTTGTATGCGACAAGTGCGCATTTGAAATTAAAAGAAGCAAATGGCTTAACGAATTCAGACGAGTTGGCACAATGGACACAAGCAACGGTGATTTTCGCAGATGGTCGGGCCAATCAAACACCAAGTCTTGATGCCGCAACCTTCCAAGCCATTCAGCAAGCGAAACCAGAAGAATTAGCCAAAACGGTGCCAGCCAATTATCAATTTACAGAAGCTGGTGAAACGTTAAATAAAAAAGTCAATGTGTCTATTTCAGGTGAATTAACGTTAGAAAAAGTACCTAAAACAATTGATTTTGGCAAACAAAAAATTTCTGCCAAGCCAGAAGTTTACTGGCCAACTCTTTCAGATGATTTAGTCGTTCAAGACACACGCGGGACAGAAAGTACGCCTTGGAAACTGAATGTTCAGGTAACGAATCCCTTAACGAACGGCACAGATCAATTGGAAGATTTGTCATTGGTTACAGACAAAGGAGAATTTTTACTCAATAAGGGAGATACGGTTGTTACAGAAAATGAAGGCTCCGGTTCAGGTAGTTATACAATTAACCAAGGTTGGGGTGCGGCAAACCAACGGGGACTTAAACTATCTGTGCCAGTCGAGAAACAAAAAGTTGGCGAATTCAAAGGGACATTGTCATGGTCATTAGTCATGGCACCATAACAAGGAGGAGAGAAGTGAGATGAAAAAATACCTTTTGCTTAGTTGTTTTTTAGGTCTTTTCAGCTTCTGTCATTCAGACACTGCGTTTGGGGAAGCAGCTTATGAAAATAGTGGTGTTGTCTCCTTTTATGGAACGTATGAATATCCCACAGAAGAGTCGACAACAGCGACTAGTAATTCTTCCACAACGACCGAACCCACCAAGCCAGCTGACGGAGGCGCTTCATCCGTCCTTTCTTCTGGCGTATATGGGTCGCGACAAGGAAGATTACCAGCGACAGGTACCACCAATCAAGCACCATTTATTTATTTGGGAATCAGCCTTATCACTATAGGTATATTATTTATTAAAAGGAGAAGAGAAGATGAAAAAAACAGTATTAGCAGTAGTAGGGATTGTAGGATTTAGCGGTGTCCTAGCGACACAACAAGCATTTGCGGAAGACATTAACGTGAACTATACAAGTAATGGCGCCATTACATTTGAACCAGATACAGATCCAACGAAGCCAGTTAACCCAACCAATCCAGATGAAAAAGTTGAACCAGAAGATCCAACTGACCCAACTGGACCAAAACCAGGGACTGCAGGCCCCTTATCAATTGACTATGCTTCAAGCTTTCAATTTGGCGCCCAAAAAATCACTTCCGATACGAAAGATTATTACGCACAAATTCAAACATTTAAAGATGGAACAACAGGTCCCAACTATGTTCAGGTAACGGATAAACGTGGGACACAAGAAGGCTGGACGTTAAGCGCTGTACAAAATGCGCAATTCAAAACAGCCCAAAATGAAGAATTAGTGGGGGCCGCTTTATCGATTGCCAATGCAGGTGTGACATCGATTGTTGATGCCGCATACGCGCCAACACCAACAGCAGCACATACCTTTGTTCCTGGAACAGAAGTAGAATTAGTCAAAGCAGAAGATGGCAAAGGAATGGGGACTTGGGTCTATCGTTTTGGGAAAGATGCGACAGAAGGTGCTACTGCCGTGAAATTAAATGTCCCAGGTAAAGCGATTAAATTAGCAAAAGAATATCGTACGACCTTAACATGGACATTGAAATCTGTACCAACGAATGTTGGAGGCTAAGTAAATGAAAAAAACAGTCGTCTACTCCTTGTTATTCGGAACAATGTTGCTTGGCGCCACTGTTCCTGCTGAAGCGGCGACGGTCGTTTTTGATAGCGAACAGTCGATTGTTTTTACCCCAAGCACAGATGGGACGGATCCAGTAAATCCAGAAAATCCCGATCCAGAAAAACCAGTTCGACCAGTCGATCCAACGAATCCTGATGGACCTAATCCAGGTACCCCTGGGCCACTTTCCATCGATTATGCCTCAAGTTTGGATTTTGGGAGTAATGAGATATCGAATAAGGATCAAACGTATTTTGCCAGAGCGCAAACCTATAAAAATCCAGATGGTTCAGCAAGTGAATTGGCAACTGCTAATTATGTACAAGTAAGTGATTTACGGGGAACCAATGCTGGCTGGGTTTTAAAAGTGAAACAAAATGGTCAATTTCGTAATGCAGAAACATTACACAAAGAATTAACAGGCGCCATCGTTGCCTTTACTGAGCCCAGTGTGCGCTCAAATGCGACGGACGTATTGCCGCCAACTGCTACCGCAAACATTCAATTAGATGCTGCGGGCGCAGAAACTGTTGTCATGCAAGCCCCAGAAAAGACCGGCGCCGGAACGTGGATCACGCTGTGGGGGCAAGCAGAAAAAGTGACCGAAAAAAATCAACAAGGACAGCAAGTAAATGCCACGATCACACGGGCAATCTCACTAACTGTTCCCGGGAAAACCCCTAAGGATGCAGTACAATATAAAACAACATTGACTTGGCTACTTTCAGATGTACCAGTAAATAATGGAGGGAAATAAATGAAAAAGACAAAAGTAATGACATTGATGGCAACCACAACTTTAGGCGCATTGGCACTTGTACCAATGAGTGCATTAGCAGTCGACGGTGGTGAATACCAAACAAACGGAGCGATTCAATTTGCACCAAATACGAACCCAACGAATCCAGTTGATCCGACGAATCCAGATCCGGATAAACCAATTACGCCAGTTGATCCAACTGATCCGACAGGGCCTAAGCCAGGGACAGCAGGTCCGTTATCCATTGACTATGCATCTAGCTTATCTTTTGGGGAACAAACGATTACCTCAAAAAATATGACCTACTATGCAGAAACACAAAAATACAAAGATAATGCTGGTGCCGACCAAGAAGGCCCGAACTTTGTTCAAGTCTCAGATAATCGTGGGACTGAAACAGGTTGGACGTTAAAAGTAAAACAAAATGGTCAATTCAAAACTGAAGCCAACCAAGAACTAACAGCGGCCAAAGTAACTTTAAGCAACGGACGCGTGGTTTCAGCTTCACAATCTGCAAAACCAACGACAGCGTCAGCTACGATTGAATTAAACCCAACTGGGGCTGAATCAGTGGTCATGGCTGCTGGCGATAAAGAAGGTGCGGGTACGTACTTAATGAGCTGGGGCGATAGTGTAGATACCGCTAAAACAAGTATTTCCTTAGAAGTACCTGGTTCAACCACAAAATATGCGAAAAAATACACGACAACTTTTACTTGGACTTTGACAGATACACCTGCTAACACAGGAAACTAAGAACGACAGCATACACGCAAGATCGGGATATAAGTCAAAAATTTTTGGCTTATCTTTCGGTCTTTTGGTGCTTATAATACAACAAAGAATGACAGACATAGGAGAATGAATATGAACAGATGGAAAGTATATGCAACGGTAATCGCTTGTATGTTATTTGGCTGGATTGGCGTGGAGGCGCACGCTTCTGAATTTAATTTTGCGGTCACACCAACAATTCCCGAAAATCAAGTGGACAAATCAAAAACCTACTTTGACTTAAAAATGGCGCCTGGTGCCAAACAAACCGTAGAAATTCAGTTACGTAATGATACAGATGAAGACATTACCATTGAAAATACAGTGAACTCAGCGACAACGAATTTAAATGGCGTAGTAGAATATGGCCAAAACGGGATCAAACCTGACAAAACTTTACGCTTTAACTTAAAAGATTATGTGGAAGCACCGAAAGAAATCATCTTGCCGAAGCATTCCCAAAAGACCTTACCTTTAACCATCACGATGCCTAAAGATTCTTTTGATGGCGTGATGGCTGGCGGTATAACACTCAAAGAGAAAAAGAAAGAAACCACGACTTCTGCGGATCAATCAAAAGGGTTAGCTATTAATAATGAATACTCCTATGTTGTGGCTATTATTCTTCAGCAAAATGAGACAAAGGTTCAACCAGATTTAAAATTACTGGGGGTTAAACCAGGCCAAGTCAACGCGCGAAACGTCATCAATGTTTCTTTACAAAACCCACAAGCGGCCTATTTAAACCAATTACATTTAATCAACACTGTTTCAAAAGGAGGCGAAACGCTTTACCAATCCGATACTGAGGATATGCAAGTGGCGCCAAACTCTAACTTTAGTTACCCAATTTCTTTAAAAGGGGAACGATTAACGCCAGGAAAATATGTCTTGAAATCAACGGCCTATGGTGTAAAAGATGAAAAGGGCACCTATCAAGTCAAAGGCGCCAATGGTGAAGAACGGTACCTGTACAAATGGGAATTTACAAAAGAATTTACTATTTCTGGGGACGTCGCTAAAGAATTAAATGAAAAAGACGTAACCATTAAAGGAACCAATTGGTGGTTGTATCTACTGATTGCATTCATCATTCTAGCGCTGCTCTTATTGATTTTCTTCTTGTATCGTAAAAAGAAAAAAGAGGAAGAACAACAATCTGAGTAATAAAAAGGGCTATCTATTGACAAAAAGGGTTTTCCTTGTAAAAGTAAAGGTACTTTTACAAGGAATTGCTTCCCATAAAGTAGAGGTAGAGAGAGTGAGAAGCCATGAGAAAAAAGTATCTTTTTTTATTTAGTTCTTTGCTAATTTTTACGGCTGTCGAAATAGAACCAATTCAAACATTGGCGACACCTATTTATAATCCCTTAGAACCAACGGAAGAAATTCAACCAAAACCAGAATCAATCACCCCTCAGGAAAAGTCAGAACCGGAACAACCTGCGCCAACCCCTCCGGAAGATCAAAAAACTACGGTTCCTTCTGAAGAAAAAAAGCCTTCACCCAAGAAAAAAGACAAACCTGTGGAGAAACCGGCAATGTCAAAAGAAAAAAAGAAACAAACAAAAGAAACAACGGCTCATCCCTTACAAGTGAATAAAGATTTTGTCTTTCCTAACGGACTTGGTGCAGGCGGCGATGAAGAATCTGAAAGCTATTTAGCAGCGGTTGGGTACTTTCTTTCAGGAAATGGATTGTATGGGAAAAAAATGGATGTGAGAGAAGTCTATGATATTGATGATGTTTTTAAATAAAGTGGATAAAAGAAAAATCGCCTTATTTCAGTTACTGGAAAATGCACCGATGTTAACAGAGTCAAAAGAAACCGTAATGCAGGAGTTAGAATTATCTGAATTTATCGTGAACAAAACGGTCGCTGAATTAAATGCCGATTTTATTGAATTTGGTTTATCAGAGGATTTTCAAATTGTGAGCGATGGTATTTTCTTAACGCTTAATGAATCAGGAACGGAAACTTCCGCTACTTTGATTGATTGCTATATTAAAGAGTCGTTACGTTTTGCTATGTTTCAAGATTTCTTTTTTCAGCGTTTTGATTCTGTAAATGAGTTTGCTTTAGAACACTTTGTTAGTCACACATTGGCTTATAAGGAGTTCAAGGAATTAAAGAAAATGCTGGAAAATTATCAAATTACAATTAATAAAGAATTTCACTTGGTGGGAAATGAAACCAATTTACGCGAAGTCACAACACTGGTTTTTTTACAATTATACCAACGTGATTTTTCATTGTACGGTAAAAAAGTTTTAGAGCAGATTCGGAACTTTGAGCTATTTTTTTCTGAGAAGGTACATCTTAATCAGCGTGCGGGCTATGCACAAGCTAAATGTTTTCATTTTTTGGCGGTTTCTTTAGTACGAACGCAGCAACAGTTTTATGTAGAGAAAAAAGTAGATTCGCAAGTGTTAAAACAATTAGCCGGTGACAATCAGCAGAATGTTTTCAATTGGTTAGAGAGTCTTCAAGTCCCAGAACCACAACGAACAAACGAAGGCAATTATTTACTCTTATTTTTAATTGCTGAAGAGTGGCTTCAAGTAGCTTCAGCAGCACTTTGCCAAAGATTTGCAGAAATTCAACAATTGAATCGTGACTTGTTAAGCTATTTAAAAATACAATTTCAGCTTTCTGAGGAAGTCCTGCAAGGTTTTGAACAAAAAGTAACAATCGTACATTTTAAATTGTTCCATTTTCCAATAGAAGCAAACTATAGTTATCGCAAAATGGATATAACCTACTTTGCAGAAACGTATACAGAGTATTTTTCTGCTAGTCGACAATTTATTCAAGAACAAAAAACGAATCCCGCTGTTTGGGATGCCAGACAGTTTTTATTTTATCGGTATCTGTTGTTAATGGTGGATGCGTTACCATTGAAAAAAGTTTTGGCTCCGATTACATTGTGTGTCGACTTTTCCTTTGGTGAAGCCTATAATCGTATGATACAAAAAAATATTGAAAAAATTACGGAATGGAATATCATTTTCAAAGCACATGTAGATGAAAGTGTACAATTAATTTTATCGGATATTCATTTTGTCGATTGGCCTGAGATTACTCAAATTATTTGGCTAGCGCCACCACGTCCTGTTGATTGGTCGCATTTTATTAAAACGCTGAGTGCACTAAGACCGCACTCGGGAGAAGAAAACAAGGTCGGGACAGCACCGCTTAGCTCCGAGAAATAAGAAGAAATTTCCGAAAATTGTTCTTTAATTTTTGGAGAATTTCGGCTTATTTCCGAAGGAG
>OGSI01000493.1_pt1 | contig 11085 bp, 9 predicted proteins | sample 1573831 | NCBI WGS metagenome assembly OGSI01 (sample SAMN03295854, study PRJEB24534) | human gut metagenome | isolation source: fecal sample 4 from infant 8 | host: Homo sapiens | place: USA: Pittsburgh, PA | collected 2014-07 | reverse complement strand
TATTATGAGTTTACTTATCGCTTTAGTGCCCATGATTGCGTGGGGCAGTATTGGTTTAGTCAGCGGTAAAATTGGTGGAAGCGCCAATCAACAAACGTTAGGTATGACAATCGGCGCATTACTATTTTCAATTGTTGTCTTTTTTGTCATCCAGCCTACGTTGACGACAGCCACATTAATTGTTGGATTTATATCTGGTTTATTCTGGAGTTTGGGACAGAATCAACAATTTCATAGCATGAAATATATGGGCGTTTCAGTTGGCTTACCAATTTCAACTGGGATGCAGTTAGTTGTTAATACCGTTGCAGGGGCTGTTTTTTTCCATGAATGGACAAAAACAAAAGACTTTGTTGTGGGCTTTATCGCTTTAGCCTTTTTAGTTTTTGGGGTGTATTTAACAGCTCGACAAGATGATGATAGTCAACCGAAAACCTCAAACAGTATGTTAGATTTTAATAAAGGGATTCGGGCGTTGATTTTCTCAACAGTTGGGTATGGTGTCTATACCATCATTATTAATGCCACTGGTTTAGATCCGTGGGGAATTATTTTGCCACAAAGTATTGGTATGTTAGTGGGGGCTAGTTTCTTTGCCTTCAAAAAAGTCAAAGTTGATCGTTTTGTTTGGATGAATATGACGACGGGTCTGCTTTGGGGCTTAGGAAATATTTGTATGTTATTAACCATGCGTGAAATTGGCTTAGCTATTAGCTTCTCTTTATCACAAATGGGGATTATTATTTCGACTCTTGGGGGCATCTTCCTTTTAGGCGAAAGAAAATCAAAAAAAGAAATGTTTTATGTTATTTTTGGTTGCATTTTTGTTATTCTAGGTGGTATTCTTTTAGGGTATATGAAAGCGTAAATAGTTTATTTACGCTTATTTTTTTTACGGGGGTAAACACATGTCTATTTTCAGAAAAAAAGAAATCACTGTGCCTGTCAATGACAGTGGTGGGATGAAAAAAAATCTTAAGACGATGGACTTAATTTTTCTAGGAATTGGGGCTGTAGTAGGAACAGGGATTTTTGTTGTGACAGGTGTCGCAGCGGAACGCTATGCAGGTCCAGGGCTCGTCTTATCATTTCTGGTAGCAGCAGCCGCGATTATTTTATCTGGTTTATGCTATGCAGAATTTGCATCACGTATTCCGGTCATTGGTGGGCCGTATGCCTACATGTATGTGGTCTTTGGAGAAATTGTGGCTTGGATGACTGGTTGGATGATTATTTGTGAGTTTTTCTTGGCGGTTTCATCCGTTGCTTCAGGTTGGTCAGGCTATGTTCATGGCTTTTTGGATAGCTTAGGTTTTTCTTTACCGCAAGCGTTAAGTGGCGCTTATAATCCAACAAATGGTACATATATTGATTTGATTGCCATGTTGGTCGTTGTAGCCGTAACTTTTTGGGTATCTTTAGAAGCGAAAACAGCGTTACGTTTAAATAACTTAATGGTTTTCGTGAAGTTTGGGATTATTTTATTATTTGTTCTCGTGGGAATCTTTTATGTGAAACCAACGAACTGGCAACCATTTATTCCTTATGGTTTTTCAGGCGTTTTCAGTGGTGCTGCTTTAGTTTTCTTTGCCTTTCTAGGGTTTGATGCGGTCAGCATGGCCGCGGAGGAAGTGAAGAATCCGAAAAAAGATATTCCAAAAGGGATTATTGGTTCCATTATTATTTCAACATTGTTATATATTGTTGTTACGTTAGTTTTAACTGGGATTGTTCCATTTACGGATTTAGGGGTCAAGGATCCGGTGGCTTTTGCGATGCGCTTCATTAATCATGGCGCAATTGCGACAATCATTTCAGTTGGTGCTATTTTAACCTTATTAACAGTGACGATTGCGATGATGTACAGTTTAGCCCGTGTGATTTATGCGATTAGTAAAGATGGATTATTGCCGCAGTTTATGAGCAAAATCGATGAGAAGCGGCACACACCTAAGAATGCAACCTATGTAGCTGGATTTTTAGCAATGGTTTTTGCTGGGATTGTTCCAATGGAGATGTTGGCTGAACTTACAAATATCGTGACACTCTTTTATCTGATGTTTCTCGCTTTAGGAATTATCAAATTACGGACAATGAAAGGAGAACCGCAAGCAGGTGAATTTAAAGTGCCTCTTGTGCCGGTTCTACCATTAATTTCAATCGTGGTTTGTGCGGCTCTGATGTTCCAATTGTCTTTAGCTACTTGGCAAGTATTTGGCATAGCCGTAGTGATTGGTTTGGCTATTTATTTCTTTTATGGACGACACCATAGTATCGTTCGTTTCGAGACAAAAGAATAAAAATGAACGAAAAAAGAGAGGAATACTTGTCAAATAGACAGGTGTTTCTCTCTTTTCTTTCTGGCATTTTCTTCATTTTCAAGAGAAAACCGACAAGAAATATAGTTTAATAATGTCTAATTATGGTATACTGTTTAGGAGTAAATCCTGAGGGTTTAGGAAAATGACTAAAGGAGGTTTTTTCTGTATGTCACAGAAAGAAACATTTTATATTACCACCCCAATTTATTACCCAAGTGGGAAGTTACATATTGGGAATTCATATACAACAATCGCCTGCGATGCAATGGCCCGTTACAAGCGTTTAATGGGTTTTGATGTATTTTATTTAACAGGTGTGGATGAACATGGCCAAAAAATTGAAAAAAAAGCTGCTGAGTTGAATGTGACACCAAAAGAGTACGTTGATAAAATGGCAGCAGATGTTCAAAAATTATGGAAAACATTAGATATCAGCTATGATAAATTTATTCGGACAACGGATGATTATCACATGGCAGCCGTGCAACAAATTTTTGACCGTTTAGTAGAACAAGGAGATATCTACCTTGGAGAATATGAAGGTTGGTATTCAGTTTCTGATGAAGAATTTTTCACTGAAACACAATTAGCTGAAGTATATCGTGACGATGAAGGCAATGTCATTGGTGGGAAAGCACCAAGTGGTCACGAAGTCGAATTAGTTAAAGAAGAATCCTATTTCTTCCGCATGAGTAAATATGCGGATCGCTTGGTACAATATTACGAAGAACATCCAGAATTTATTCAACCAGAATCTCGTAAAAATGAGATGCTAAATAACTTCATCAAACCAGGATTGGAAGATTTAGCCGTTTCAAGAACGACTTTCTCTTGGGGAATTCCATTAAAAAATGATCCAAAACATGTGGTTTACGTATGGATTGATGCGTTATCAAACTATATTACAGCACTAGGTTATGGCTCAGAAGATGATTCATTATTCCAAAAATATTGGCCTGCGAACGTGCAAATGGTTGGGAAAGAAATCGTGCGTTTCCATACGATTTATTGGCCAATTATGTTAATGGCCTTGGATTTACCATTACCGAAAAAAGTCTTTGGACATGGTTGGTTATTGATGAAAGACGGAAAAATGTCTAAATCTAAAGGAAATGTTGTTTACCCTGAAATGTTAGTAGAACGCTACGGTCTAGATGCGTTACGTTACTATTTATTACGAGCAATTCCATTTGGTAGTGATGGCGTCTTTACACCAGAAGATTTCGTTTCTCGCTTAAATTATGATTTAGCTAATGACTTAGGAAACTTGTTGAATCGAACAATTGCGATGATTAATAAATATTGTGATGGCAAAGTACCAGCCTATGCTTCAAAAGTTACCCCATTTGATAGTGAACTATCGACAACTGCGGCTAATGTTATTGGAAAATATCATGAAGCAATGGAAAAAATGGAATTTAATACGGCCATTGCAGAAATCTGGACGCTAGTTTCTCGTGCCAATAAATATATTGATGAAACAGCGCCTTGGGTATTGGCTAAAGAAGAAGAGAAACGCAACGAATTAGAAAGTGTCATGATCCATTTAGCGGAAAGCTTACGAATTGTGGCAATCTTATTGCAACCAGTCATGACAGAAACACCAGGGAAAATTTTCGAACAATTAGGCTTAGATCCAGAAACAATGAACATGGAAAATATTCATTTTGGTGAGTTCCCAACAGACGTAACAGTAACAAGTAAAGGAACACCTATTTTCCCACGTTTAGAAATTGAAACAGAAGTAACGTATATTCAAAAGAAAATGTCCCAAAGCGAAAGTGCTACAGAAGAGGATATTAAATGGAATCCAGAAGAAACAACGTTAGTTTCAACGAAAGAAAAACAAATTAAGTACGATGATTTCGATAAAGTGGAATTAAAAGTTGCCGAAGTTATTGACTGTAAAAAAGTCAAAGGAGCAGATAAATTATTGCAATTCCGTTTAGATGCTGGAGATGAAAACCATCGTCAAATTCTTTCAGGTATTGCTGAATTTTATCCAGATCCAGCTGCGCTAATTGGCAAAAAAGTAGTCATTGTGGCTAACTTAAAACCAAGAAAAATGCGTGGTCAAATTAGCCAAGGAATGATTCTTTCAGCTGAATCACCAGAAGGGAAACTTCAAATTGTTGAAGCACCAAAAGAAATGCCAAATGGTGCAGGAATCGCATAAAAGCATAAGTAGTAAAGATAAAAGGTGAATTGTAACCTTTTATCTTTACTACTTTTTTTGTATACTAGAAGAAAAGTGATTTGATGTGGGGGAAGTTTGATGGCTTATCATACTTATGAATTTTTAAAAAGACGTAAAAATGATCCAAAATGGAGAAAGGCCTATACATCTGCTAGGAATAAACGTATTATTGGTACTTTAGTTACGATAAATATAATTATTTGGGGCTTTGTTTTGTGGAAAAAAATAGAAAGTGGCGACATAGAAGTAAATAATATTATCGACGTCCTAAAATCGAAAATCAACGAATTTTTAAATTAAAAGAATCGAAGAAAAGCCTAGAAAAAATCATTTGCGATTTTTCCTAGGCTTTTCTATGTTAGAGTTTCACTTTTTTAGGTATTCGTTTTTTACCAAAACGGCCTTTCGTTAGGCGACTTGGTAAAATGATCAGTAAGAGTGAAAAAGGGACACTGATAATTTGCCACGTGAGTAAACGGCCTAAGCTATTATTTTTATAGAGCCACTCTAATATAAAATGCAGCCCTAAAATACTTAACAAAGCCAAGCCTGTCAGGAAATAAGGCGTTGATACCCAGTCGGTCGTTTTCAAAAGGCTAAAACCTAAAGGAATTAGATAAAAGTAAGCACTTGTTAAAGTAATACGCCAACTTTTCATAACGGTGCCTAAATTAATTATAAAAAAAAGTAAAGATAGGACTAAAGCGAAAGGTGGAAACAAAGCCACTAACGCCGAATAGATGGTTCCCCAGACGAGCATTAAGGGACCTTTAACAATAGCGGCAATAAGTGTAAACAAGCCAATTAGGAGTAACTGCTGTGTCAGTGAGCCAAAGGTTAGCAAGCCAAATAAAATAAGCAGTAGCCAGTGCCAAATGGTTTGGTTTTGTTGTTTTCGCTCAATAGTTACATTTTTTTGGATAGAGGTTTTTAAAAAATTTTCTAAATCAGGTGATTGTTTCACCTTCTCACGCTCCTCTCAACTTAAGAGACAACAAACGAGTAGGTCTGCTAATTAAAAAGCAGTGCCTACTCGTCTATTATAAGTGGTTTTTCTAAAAATAAAATCCGCCTTAAGTCTCAGTTACTGGGCTGCCAAGTAAGGTGTAAACCATTCAGAAAGTGTGCCGGTATAAGGTAAAACGACCCGTTTCATTCCACGAGAAATAGCAGTATACAGGATTTTTTTATCTCGTTTATTGTCGGAATAACGATTAACATTTGGGTTATGAAGAATTACATTATCAAATTCTAGACCTTTTGCCATATCAATTGATAAAACTTGCAGTGACGGATGTTCTTCCAATGAAAGAGAAGCACTAAGTTCTTTTGTTAATTGTTCTTTTTCTGCAAAAGTTTTAGTAATAATGGCGGTGCTTTCTTTCGGATCAAAAGTTGCAATGGAAGTGACGATTGCTTTAAGATAGTCAGACGCAGAGTCACAAGGAATAAATGTCGGCTTTTCTCCATCATGCCGGATGGGCACAATGGTTAATTGCTCTGGTTGAGTGCCTAATGTTTGGAAGAGTCGTGTAATTTCTTTACTTGAACGGTAACTGTTTAATAATTGATAGGTTCCAACAGAACGGCTGGTTTCGTTAACCAATAAATCATGAGCTTCAGAAAATTCAATGGCTGTATTAAAAATGGCTTGATTTTCATCACCAGCTAAAGTAAAACTAGCTTTAGGGAAAAGTGTCAGCAGTAATAATAATTGGGCTTCTGTATAATCTTGGACTTCATCGACTAGGATAAAAGCCATTTGCTGGTTGGCGAGATTTTCAATAAATGCATGTTTCACCAAAATAAGGGCCACAATTTCATCGGCTGTGAAAACAGCTGTCTCTTTTTGATACGATTTTTCAGTGAATAAAGAATAAAACGTTTCAAAAAAGGCCCATTGATCTAGCCAAGCATCATTTTTAATAGCGGCAGTGATGGAGCGATATTTTTTCTTCAAACGTTTTAAAGCAAAATCAGCCAGATGTTTTTCATTATCTTCGGTAATCACTGTGCCAAAATAACGAACTTGTTCAGCTTCTGTTAAATCTTGGAATTGATCCAACATTTTTTTAGAATGGGCTTGTTTTAATAAGTACCGTGTCCAAAGACTGGTTAATTTTTCTTTTGTGGCTGAAATTCGTTTGCGAATACTCAAGTCAGCTGGTGTTTCTTGATAAAGTTTAAAAATTGTTTCTGAAGTAAATATGGTCTGCTTTTTAAAAGTTAAAGGACGGAAAAAATGTGGCTGCACAACTGCTTTTTCAGGATTGCTTAAAAGAAACGTTGCAAATTCTTTTGAACGAATAACGTGCTCTTGCTCCGTTGCCTCAGAGCGAGTAATGCGTTCGAAATAGTCCGTTTCTTCTTCCATTGGCCATGCTTCTTTGGTAGTGAAGCGCAAAAATTGTAAAAGAGTCAAATTCAAGGGATTTCGTTCGCCTAAATTCGGTAAAACTTGAGAAATATAATCAATAAATGTTGAATTTGGTGAAAGTAATAAAATATTATCCGCTGTAATTTCTGCTCGATGTTGATAAAGTAAATAAGCAATCCGTTGCATAATCGCAGACGTTTTCCCACTACCAGCAATCCCGTTGACTAGTAGGAGTGGCTGCGTTTCGTCACGAATTATTTGATTTTGTTCTTGTTGAATGGTTGTCGTAATGTCCTTCATATAAGGAGAAGCATCTTCTTCTAAAGAATGCAATAACACATCATCTTGAATCGCAATGGTTGTGTCAAAATAGTTGATTAATTGATCTTTTTCAATAATTAACTGTCTTTTCAAATCAAGTTGTACAGGAATGGTTTGTTGATGTGCCGTGTAGGCTGTTTTCCCTAAAACATTGTCATAAAATAACGAAGCAATCGGTGAGCGCCAATCGTGAATGCGCGTTTCTTCTTCTAAAGAAGTAAAATCGTTTACGCCAATATAAAAGTTTTCTGGCTCTTCAGGGCTGTCTTCAAAAGTCACGCCAATTTTGCCAAAATAAGGAACTTGTAATAGGCGTTTCACTTTGTCTAAATTTTTAGCCGTTGCTTCATTTTTTAAGTTCCACTGATCAATTTCACGGTTCTTCATTTCCAACATGGCAAACGTTTCTAGATTATCGGCATAACTATCAAAATTCAGCTTAGAATCGCGACCAAATTCCTCTAGCATATGTTTGCCATCTTTCATTGTGTTCGCCAATTGCTCTTCGTAAACTTTTTTAGCCGCTTGCAGCTCATGATAAACCGTTGTTAAATGCTGTTGTTCATAAATTTTTTCATCGGTCATGGAGGTTCCTCCTTTTAATAACATGACTGAATAGTATACGTTACTTTTAGCATAAATGCAAGCGCTGTTTATGAGGAAATGGCGAATCTTGTCGCCTAGTCATTCAGATTTTTCAAGAAATATGATAAAGTAGAGAGGAGATAAAGGAGGCAATCATAATGATTTTTGATACACATACACATTTGAATGCAGAACAATTTAATGATGATATTCCAGAAACGATTGCACATGCCCAAGAATTGGGTGTTACAGAGATGGCCGTGGTCGGTTTTGATGAACCAACGATTGAAAAATCTCTTTTACTTAGTCAGGAATATGCCAATATTTATAGTATCATTGGTTGGCATCCAACAGAAGCGGGTAACTATACGCCAGAGGTTGAACGACGATTACAAGAACAATTAACGTTGCCAAAAATTGTCGCATTAGGTGAAATCGGTCTTGATTATTACTGGATGGAGGATCCTAAAGAGGTGCAAGAAAAAGTCTTTCGCCGTCAAATTGCGATTGCTCGGGAAATGAATTTACCGTTTAGTGTGCATACGAGAGAGGCATTAGAAGATACCTATCGAATTTTAAAAGATGAAAAAATTTCAGATATTGGTGGAATCATGCATAGTTTCAGTGGTGATGCCGAGTGGATGAAGAAATTTTTAGATTTAGGTCTGCATATTTCTTTTAGTGGCGTCGTAACGTTTAAAAAGGCGTTGGATGTTCAAGAAGCGGCGATGGCGGTACCACTCGAACGAATGTTGGTGGAAACAGATGCACCCTATTTAGCTCCCGTTCCTTATCGTGGTAAACGGAATGAACCAGGCTATACACGATACGTAGTGGAAAAAATTGCTGAATTACGACAACTAACCTTTGAAGAAGTGGCAGAACAAACGAGAGTCAACGCTCATCGCTTGTTTCGGATAGATAAATGAAGGAAAAAATGAAAGTTGCAGAAATCATTGTCGTTGAAGGAAAAGACGACACACGCCGCATTCAAGAGGTAGTTGCAGCGGATACGATTGAAACGATTGGTTCTGCTATCAATGATGAAATTTTGACACAAATTGAACACGCACAAGAAACGAGAGGCGTAATTATTTTTACAGATCCAGACTATTCGGGCGAAAAAATTCGTAAAACAATAATGGAAGTCGTTCCTGATGCAAAGCATGCTTTTTTATCAAGAAAAGTCGCAGTGCCTAAAAAAAATGGCGGTAGCCTAGGGGTTGAACATGCTAGTGATGAAGCAATTATTGAAGCATTAAAAAAAGTCGTAACACCTGTTCAAGCTGATGAAGACTATCAAGAAATTCCTAGACAAACACTAGTTGAATATGGTTTAATAGCGGGAGCAAATGCCAAAAAATACCGTGAATTATTAGGAGATGACCTAAGAATTGGCTATACAAATAGCAAACAGTTAGTCAAACGGTTAAGCATGTTTCGGATTACAGAAACAGAATTGAAAGAAAGCATGACACGTATTTTAAAAGAACTTGCAAACGAAGAATAACTACATGGAGGAACAAGCGTGACGGACTATAAAGAAATTGCCACACCATCCAGAACCAAAGAAATACTAAAAAAACATGGATTTTCATTTAAAAAGAGTTTAGGTCAAAATTTTTTGACAGAGCCTAATATTTTAAGAAAAATTGTAGAAACAGCGGGAATCAATCAGCAGACAAATGTTGTCGAAGTCGGGCCTGGAATTGGTGCATTAACAGAGCAATTAGCGATGAACGCGGCACAAGTTGTGGCTTTTGAGATTGATGATCGCTTGATTCCTGTCTTAGCGGATACCTTAAGTCGCTATGATAATGTAACAGTGGTGCATCAAGATGTTTTAAAAGCTGATTTGGTCGAGACAACCAACCAAGTTTTTCAAGAGAAGTATCCGATTAAAGTGGTGGCTAACCTACCTTACTATATTACTACGCCAATTATGATGCATTTTTTAGAATCTTCTTTAGATGTAGCTGAAATGGTTGTGATGATGCAAAAAGAGGTCGCTGATCGAATTGCTGCTAAACCAGGAACGAAAGCTTATGGCTCATTATCAATTGCTGTCCAATATTTTATGGAAGCAAGTGTCGCCTTTATTGTGCCAAAAACAGTTTTTGTGCCGCAGCCCAATGTTGACTCGGCGATTATTAAATTGACGCGCCGTGCTACACCAGCAGTGACAGTGACCAATGAAAAAGAATTTTTCAAATTAACCAAAGCCAGTTTCCAATTAAGACGTAAAACATTGTGGAATAACTTAACGCATTTTTATGGGAAAGATGAACAAACGGTGGCTTGGCTAAAAGAGAGTCTAGCTGAAGCAGAAATTGATCCTTCTAGACGTGGTGAAACATTGTCTTTAGAAGAATTCGCTCGTTTAAGTAATGCTTTAGAAAAAAATAAACCAGTATAAAAAAGAACTTTCTGTTATTTATGAGAAATAACAGAAAGTTCTTTTATGTGTCTTGACACATTGCGGATGTTCAGCTACACTTGAGAAAAACAAAAAGGTGTCATGACACCTTTAGGAGGCAGTTTTAATGAAAACAAACTCAGTAAAACGTTTAACAATTTCAGCACTTTTAATTGCAATGGGGATTATCATTCCAATGGTTATGCCAAGAATTACCATTGGTCCAGCCAGTTTTACGTTAGCAAGTCACGTCCCAGTTTTTATTGCCATGTTTATTTCTCCAGTGGTGGCAATTGCAGTTAGTCTAGGAACAGGTTTTGGTTTTTTCTTATCCGCAACACCGATTATTGCTTTGCGGGCCTTATCTCATTTGATTTTTGCAGTCATTGGCGCAGTGATTTTACAAAAGCATCCAGAAATTTTAATCAATAAAGAGGGGAAATTCACTTTATTAAATGGGAAATTACAGTTGTTTAACGTGGGAATTGGAGTGATTCATTCCGCTGCCGAGCTAGTGGTTGTTTCTGTATTTTACACAATGGGCAACTTGCCAGGAACCTATTATACAGCCGGCTTCATGTATTCTATTTTTCTTTTGATGGGCGTTGGTGGATTAATTCATAGTTTGGTGGATTTCAGTATTGCCTACTTTTTAGCAAGTACCTTAAGTAAACATGTAGATATTCCAACTTTTACAGAAGCGAAACAACCCAAAGTGATAAAGAAGAAGGTTAAATTAGCATAAAGAGAAACAATCGAGGCATCCGTCATTGTGACGGATGCCTCGAGATTTTTTATTTAATGACTTCTTCTGTTTGAGGGTCGAAGAAATGTCCTTTGTTAATATCAAAAGCTAAGTCAATCATTT
>OGSI01000490.1_pt1 | contig 11202 bp, 11 predicted proteins | sample 1573831 | NCBI WGS metagenome assembly OGSI01 (sample SAMN03295854, study PRJEB24534) | human gut metagenome | isolation source: fecal sample 4 from infant 8 | host: Homo sapiens | place: USA: Pittsburgh, PA | collected 2014-07 | reverse complement strand
CTCCCTGACGCTGCTGCCACCGTTCTGGCAGGCGCTGTCGCACCTGAACCCGATTGTCTATATGATCAGCGGCTTCCGCTTTGGTTTCCTCGGCATTACCGATGTCCCGCTGTTCACCACCGTTGTGGTGCTGGCGGTATTTATCGTGGCGTTCTATCTGCTGTGCTGGTATCTGATCCAGCGTGGACGTGGGCTGCGTAGCTAATCTTCTGCCCGGCGACGTTCTGTTTGCCGGGCACTTTCTTTGACAGTTATCACCGTAAACTAACCTTCACCTGGATAAACTACTCGCCTGCTAAGGAGAGACGATATGCTGGGATGGGTTATCACCTGCCACGATGAAGAGGCACAGGAAATGCTCCTGAAGCTGGAGGCCCGATTTGGCCCTCTGGCGCAATGTCGTGCGGTAAATTACTGGCGAGGGCTGAGCACCAATATGCTAAGCCGGATGATGTGCGACGCGCTGCATGAAACCGACACCGGTGATGGCGTGATTTTTCTCACCGACAGATCGGGCGCGGCGCCTTACCGTTCAGCGGCGTTAATGAGCCATAAGCATGATAACTGTGAAGTAATCTCCGGTATCAGCCTGCCTTTACTCGAAGCGATGTATCCGCTGCGCGCAACGTTGAGTAGCGCTGAGTTTCGTCACGCCATTGTGGCGCAGGGCTCGCCGGGCGTGAGCAGCCTGTGGCACCAGCAGCAGAAGAATCCGCCTTTCGTTCTGCTTCACGATCTGTATAAGCATTAAACATTGGTATTGATGTCGCTTTTGCTACAATGGCGACTGATTTTCCGTATCGATTTATATCCCATGCTCATGCGCGTTATCTTTATCCTTTTGCTACTGGTCTCCGGTGGTGCGTCTGCCAGCCTGACCAGTCAGCAAGGCCTTCCTGCCCAATATATGCAAACCACCGAAGATGCGGCCATCTGGGCGCAGGTGGGAAATGCCGTCGTGAACGTGGGCAATGTCCGCGCCGGGCAGATCCTCGCCGTCTTTCCGGCCGCGGCGGATTACTATGAATTTCGTTTCGGATTCGGTACGGGGTTTATTGATAAAGAGCACCTGGAAAAAGTGCAGGGTAAGCAACGCGTTGAGGACAGTCTGGGCGATCTGAACAAGCCGCTCAGCAATCAAAACCTCATCTCCTGGAAAGACACGCCGGTGTATAACGCCCCCAGCAGCGGAAGCGCGCCCTTTGGCACCTTAAGCGCCAATCTTCGCTATCCGATTCTGAATAAGCTGAAAGATCGCCTGAACCAGACCTGGTTTCAAATTCGCATCGGCAATCGTCTGGCGTGGATCAGCAGCCTGGATGCACAGGAAGATAACGGACTGCCGGTTCTGACCTACCACCATATCCTGCGTGATGAAGAGAACACCCGTTTTCGACATACCTCCACGACAACCAGCGTACGTGCGTTTAATAATCAGATGGCCTGGTTACGCGATCAAGGCTATACCACGCTGACAATGTACCAGCTTGAAGGGTACGTGCGTAACAAGATGAACCTCCCCGCGAAAGCGGTGGTGATCACTTTTGATGATGGCCTGAAATCGGTGAGCCGCTACGCGTATCCGGTGCTGAAAGAGTATGGCTTCAACGCGACGGCGTTTATTATTTCATCCCGAATCAAAGGTCACCCTCAGAAGTGGGATCCCCGATCGCTACAGTTTATGAGCGTTCAGGAAATTAAGGCTATTCATGATGTGTTCGACATTCAGTCTCACACCCACTTCCTGCATCGCGTAGATGGGTATAAACACCCCATCTTATTGAGCCGCAGCTATCACGTGATCCTGTTCGATTTTGAACGCTCACGGCGTGCACTGGCGCAGTTCAACCCGCGCGTGCTGTATGTTTCGTACCCGTTTGGCGGGTATGACAATAAAGCGATTAAAGCCGCGAATGATGCCGGTTTTCATCTGGCAGTGACAACGGTGAAGGGGAAGGTGAAGCCGGGGGATAATCCGTTCTTACTGAAGCGACTGTATATTCTGAGAACGGATTCGCTGGAGACGATGTCGCGGCTGATCAGCAATCAGCCGCAGGGGTAGGGGTCAATCGTAAGAAAGGGTGAACACGCCAGTGGCTTTAAACGAACCCGGCTTCACCGTGCTGCCATTGGCTACCAGCTGGGCAACATAATCAATTTGCTTTGAACCCGGCGTGTAATAGTCCGTTACGACATAGGTTGAGTTAGGATTATTCGGGATAAGCTGGGACGTCCCGTTATACATTATTCTCACACCTGCCCCCTCAGCTCCGGACGACAATGTGTTACCAAGAAGGTCATTGTTAGTTCCGGTTAATTTTGTCGTTGTCAGCTTGGTCGTGAACGATGCCACGCTGGTGCAGTTATCCAGCCTGATGGAAAACGGGACATCCTTGATCCGATTGTTTTTGATGTCTGAGACATAATATTCTCCCAGGTCAACATCGTTAGTCCCATCCGAAAGCATGGCAATGTCGCAGGTAGGAAGCACAATAGGGATCTGGAATGAGTTCTCATTGACCATAAATGTCCATGGCTGGTTGTTACTGTCATTTGGATCACCAATCGACATTTTTCCCAAAGTCCCTGGTTTGGGTTTGATGAAAGTCTCTTTATTCGGGTTCCCTTGATAGCCATCATCAATAAAAATATGAACTGAGGTATTAATCCATTTTTTATCCCAGGGGTCAGCATTTTCGGATGCAGAAACCATGGCCCAGCCGGTGGTATTCGTTCCGAAATAGGCTCCTTTACCACCATCGCTTTCGGCAGTGTGAACCCTCACGGAATAATGAATGCCGGGAATATTCGTTTCAAACATGGCCTCGCCATAATGGCTCCCCACGAACACGGACGGGTCTGTTTGAGACATGAGGTTATAGCCATCGTTTCCTGGACCACACTGGGCCTGAATGCCTGGTGTGAGGTTAACGTTAAAAAGGGCGCCGATATAGTTCCCCGGTGGTGGAAGGCGGATGGGGCCGCCTGAATACTCGGCGTTGATCAGGGTAGTGGTGCCGCCATTCCCATCGTTCATTCGGCACTCCCCTGCCCAGCCTGTCTGGCTAAGGGATAACAACAAGCTCGCCATGGCAAACGCCATTGGGCCTTTAAAACTGAAACCCTTTCTGAAAGCGTTGAACATTCTCATCCTTTTCCTGTTCTGGTTATTATTCGTAAGTGACGTCAACTCGTACTTTACTGGTGACGATACCGCCAGCTACTACGCCAGTGTTCTGATACCGGGCGTAGAACTGATAATCCGTTAAAAATGCAGTACCCTGGCCGCTTACGTCATAAATGACTTTTGACGTACCGTCTTTGTTTAAAACATTCGTTTTATATTTCTCAGAGAAAAGGACGACGCCAACATTTTTGGCTGCCCCGGCAGCAGTCTCTTCACTTTTAAATACCTGGTTTTGCCCCGGCCAAAATCCTGATTGTGGCGAGAAGCTAAAATTCAGCTTTTTAGCGGTGCTGCTGTCTCCGTAGCAATCATCAACATGGATCTTAAAAGGCGTACCGCCCGCATCATCGGTAGCCGTATAGCGATCGCTACCATCAGCGTTATAAAACCAATTCCGCATCACGTTGGGGAGATAGATCTCTCCGCCATTCTCAACGCTTAACTTACAGGTGCTATTAACAATATTGGCCGTAAGATTGACGTCGAGCCCAGAGCCTGCCTGGCTTACGCCAGGCAGGATGTTACCAGCCAGGCCCATTAGCAACACAAGACCGGGCTGGTATAATGTAAACGGTGATTGTTGCATGATGGTTCCTGGAATTATGGGTAGGTGACAGTAAAGGTTACCGGTGCGGTAACGGCACCTGTGCCAACATTAGCAATAGTTTTGTCTTTCGCAATCACGATACGCGAGCTCATCGGGAATTCCGCTGCACCGTCAGCAATGGTGACTTCCTGTGCCGCCGGAGGTCTTTTGCAGCTCAGCATTACGCCTGTATCGACAGATCCTGACCAAATTTCGAAGCCAGTTGATAACCCTGCGGCATAAGAATCTCCGTCCGCATTGAGACCTGAGCATCCCCCACCCGCGCTACTCGCCGCGGATACCGTCGCCTTCGTTACCCCAGAACAGTTTGTAAAGGCAATTTTTAACGGCTCGACGCGGGTTTTATTCGCCACATCGGATTTGTACACGTCGCCAAAGGCAATTTCACTGGACGCAGTTCCTGCACCGTTAAGCACTTTTGCTGTACAGGTGCCTGATACAATTTTTGATTTGATTGTTAATTCGACACTGCTGGTGCCTGTAATTGCTGCACTTGCCATTCCAGAGAACAGAAGGGTAGAAACGGACAGGGCGATAAAAGTTGATTTAAAATTCATAAGGTTGCTCCGTTTTCCTGCACCAATCATTCGTAGCTAAATTCAAAGGTAGCCACGGCTTGAAAATCGCCTATTGTCATACTGTTCGCTTTGGTTTCACGTAATGTGGCCACCAAAGGAACCTCCTTATTCTCGATTTCTGTAGAAGTCCAGACCAGACGTTGAGAATCTGTCTTTGAGTTGATGGTAAAGGGCGCTGTTGGTGCAGACTCTCGGGCGATTTCAACGGCAGCATAGTCAGAACCGCCATTGGCTCCGGTAATCTGGTTAGTAAGCCCGGTCGGTAAAATACCTGATGCCGTACCTTTTACCGTTGTTTTCAGCGAAGTCAGCGATGCCGGGCATTCAACCATCACGATTTTGAAAGCGGCATTTGCCGTTCCTGCTTTGACATCATCTATGCGTACCTGACCGTTAGTACCGATAGTCAGCGTTTGCTGCGTATCTGAACCTTCACCGCCGACCAGCTTCATATCGCAGGTGGTTTCGCGAATATTGGCCGTGAAATTAACATTCAGATCGGTTGCTGCAGCAGATCCTGTCATCGCTAACATTGCTAATGCGATTAATGAATAACCGCAACGTTGTTTCTTCATATTATTTCCCATGGGTGTGATTCCCTGTTGTAAATATCATTGCATTTGGCACTGTTGATTACTCAGAAGGGTCGTGAGACCCGCTTTTTGCGCATTCGCTGGGATCTGATAATGTACGGTACAAGAACTGGTACTATCGCTGCCCCATACCACTCTCAGGACACCTTTATCTTCCACACCGCGTACATACGCTTGCCCAGCTTGTCCTACTGTTCCAATTGGTTCATTCTTCTCGTTCAGCACATCTGCGCCCAGCGGAATAAAGCCCTTATCAGAACGTTGTAATTCCAGAACAAGCGAACGGCCTTCGTCCGTTTCAAAATTCACTAATACAACGGAGCCATTACGCGGCACAGCAACTGCGCTTGTGTTTTTAATTTCGACATCCGCTTCGAGGGTGCTGATATCAATTGAAACCCGGTTTTCTCTGTAGGCAGACATATACGGCATAATGCCGTACCCGGAGCTATCAATACGGCTCTGGCCATAACCCAGGCGAGCCCCTGTCGCGCCACTCGCTTTCACCAGCGCCAGTGAATCCGTTTCGCCGATACTGCCTGGCGTAAATACAACGCCACCTGAGTGAACAACCATCCCACCGTTGTAACTCGCAGAATATTGCTTACTGTTGTCATCACCAAAGGACGCCGAGACACCGAGAGAGCCGTAAGGACTGTTCCATGAGCTAAAACCGCTGATCTGGTTGAGATTGCCGTAATTTCCACCACTTGAAGAGGCGCTAACGGAGTAACTGACGTCACTGTTTTTGGTGTTACCGCTCGCCGTAGAGTTGAAGCTGGTACCGCCTTTCAAATCTGAGCGCAGGCTCATGTTGACGTTGTTAAACCCGCCTGACTGCGTATGGTCTTTATCAAAAACGCTGAACGGGACACTGAGGTTGACGTATACGCTGTCATCCTTCTCACCCGATTCGTTATAGGTACGCTGGAGTGAAACGCTATAGCTGCCGTACGCGAAACTATTGTTGTAGCCCAGGCTGTAGTCAGAAGTTGAACTGCTATCGTTCCAGTAATCCTCCCAGGTGCCGCTAATATAGAGAGAACCGTATTCCTCACCGCTTACATTTAACGGCTGGTTAAGACTGACCTGAACCTGGTTTTTTGTACGCTGATAGTCAGCATACAGTTGCGCATTGCTGTCATAGGAACGGTTACCGTATTCCTGATGATGGATACTGTCCTGCAAAGAGGCGGCATCATTCAGGCTAAGGTAATCCTCCGTTGAGAAGCGATAGGCTGCCACGTTCAAGGAGGTGTTTGTCGCTTCCAACATTTTGCTGTAGGTCAGCCGGTAACTCTGTCCTTTAAGCGTGTCGAGCCCATCGATGTCGGCATAGGACTGCGTCACGTCGAATGCAAATGCACCAATACGGGTGTTCATTGCCAGGCCAAGCAGGCTGGCATAGAACTCCATATCTGTATATTGCGCGCCAACGTAGCCGGTAAAGGTATTATTCAGGCCATACGCATAGGTCGCATAACCGACTTTGGGTTTGTCATGCAGTGAATCATCATTCAGCTCGCCTAAACCGACATCCCACCGGCTGGAACCCGGGCGGAGCATTTGCGTTACCGAGGAGAACGGAACGGTAAACGTCCGTTTACTTCCATCAGCTTCTTCAACGGTAACAATCAAATCATTGCCATAGCCTGTGGTACTGAGGTCATTGATCTCAAAAGCACCCGGTGGAACGGTCGTTTCATAAATCTTGTTACCGCTTTGCATTACGCTAACTTTAGCGTTGCTGTTTGCCACGCCGCGAATCACGGGCGCATAACCAGTAGCGCCTTGTGGGAGCATGCGGTCATCGTTAAACATCCGCGTACCACGCAGGCTCACCGAGTCAAAGATATCGCCGCGGGTGTAGGAATCACCCAAAACCATCTGTGCGTTAAGCGGTGTAATGTCTCGCTGAAGATAGATATCCTGGCTTGAATAGTGCGAACCGTTATCGCTGTCCCAGTTCATGCTGCCGCGAGAACGTAAACGCCACGCACCCATGTTCAGGCCATAGCGCAGCCCTGCATAGGCAGTATCCGAGTTTGTTACGTTAGATTCGCTGTGCCAGGTATTGAGATCGTATGAGAGCAATCCAGCGGTAACGCCGTCATCCCATAAAGAGGGATCGACATACCCCGCAGGGAGTTTAAGCACATAGATCTGTGGGAAATTGAGATCCATTTCCTGCTTACCGCTGTCAAAATGCTCAGATGCACCAGGATAATATTTCTTTATATCTACACAGGCCGCTTCATCCTTCTCGACGTCATCGCCTAATTTGCTGGTATCTATACCTGATTGAGCCAAGATGAGTTTTGTCAGACATGCTGAGGCGCGAGGCGTTTTATTATCAACGAATGTCATCTCAACCGTGGATTTTGAATTGCCATTCAAATTCACTTTTACACGGTAGGTGCCCGGCAATACCGGGTTGCCGTAAGCGTAACGCTCAACGTTGATACTTCCACCATTATCGATAAGGAACTGGTCATTAAATTCAATGGCCGATTCTGATTCGGAAGCGGTGTCTACATTATTTTTTCCATTCTCGCTGGCATGTAGCGGTAATGCTGCACAGATAGCGAGGCATAAGAGTGAACGTTGAAATAGCATGCTTCATCCAGACAAGTCGCCGCTCGAATGCTTCACAGCATTCGAACGTTTTATTTTTATAATGTGGCGGTGTTGTATTGATTAATTGAGTTTGGCTTCGAAATTATCAGAGCCGCCATTGTCGTTAATCGTTTCGTAAGCAACAGAACCCACAGTCGTATTGCTGAGGCCTTTTATCTGCATGGCTTGAGTGCTAAAAGGTAAAATTGATTTATGATCAACCTGGTATACTTTGCCTGCGGATTTCAATGTGACGTTCGAAATTGAAACGTTATAAGGTGAATCATTGTGGGCGACCAGGTTAACCGTGCTGCCTTGTTTTTGCTGCGACCATGTTACTTTGGCTGCAGCGTCTCCTGGCGTACCTTTCAGGCCATCAGGACGGAAAAAGAGTTTAATACGCGTGCGGAATGCTAACTGAAGCTGGTTTGGGCTTTCACCGTCTTTTACTTTTGATTTTGGTGGGATTTCAAGCACATTGAACCAGAATAAGGATTCTCGATCTTTAGGCAATGAACCGCCCAGATAAGAAATACGAACGGATTGACCTTTTTGCGGATCAATTCTGGATACAGGTGGAGTGATAATAAACGGTAATTTTAATTCTTGTGGGTTAGTATCATCACGGCCATCATCGAGCCATGACTGTACCAATAACGGTTTTTTACCACGGTTATCTAAAGAAACAATGACATCTTTCTGCGATTGTTGATAAACAATACGCGTACCCGAAATAACGATATCCGCACTTGCCTGAAATGATGCAAAAACAGCAGCAGTAAGGCAGGCTACTTTTAATCCCTTATAAAATGATGTACTTAACATTTTTCCACTTCCTGTTGGAATGATATCAAATAATCCCCCGACGAATGTCAGGGGATGAATAGTACTCTTGAACTACGTTTTTAGAATTATTCGTAGATCATTGTGAAAGCAGCTTGAGCCTGAACAACACCCGCAGTTACTGGGTTGCTGTTTGCGTCCCAGCCCTGACCCTGGGTGTAAGCTACACGGTAGTACAGTGCGCCTGCGCCATTGGTATCAATAGTGGCTTTCTGGGTGTTGTTGGTCTGATCAAGTTTGATCTGATCGGTAGCAGAGTTGCCATCGTTTGACAGAACCAGGTTGACGTTTTTCGCAGCGCCCTGGGTGTTTGTTGGTGGAACCAGCAGGCCGCCGGAAGTGGAAGAAGAACCCGCCCATGAATCGAACTGAGCAGATGCCTGAGAAACGGTAGCAGAATCACAGCCGGTCAGCGTCAGGGAGAATTTCTTCTCGCCCAGGGTGCTGTCGGTGCTCAGTGCAGTGGCGAAATCTTTTACAAACACGGTATCCAGGTTAACGTCGAAATCGTTACCGTCCTGGTCAATTTTCTGATCCAGGGATACTTTACAGGTGTTGTTAGAAACCATACCGTGGAAGGTAATGGTACCTGTATCTGAAGGAGCCGCCATTGCAGAACCAGCGCTCAGAACCATTGCTACTACAGTTGCCAGACCTAATTTATTAAAAGACATTTTTTATATCCATATTAAATGCTAAAAATTAAACATACGCAAAGCCTATGTTTGTTCCGAACTAATGTTTCGGGAAAAGGATTCTAATTGAGGGGGGATGGCGATGGAAAGTCGTTTGCCATTAGAATTACTTAAACGTTTTTTTAGTTAATAAGTGTATTTATAGGTTGCTGATAATTATGAGTTATAGGTGATGTATGGCGTGAATAGAGATTGGTGGTATATCAATAATAAATTTATATTAATGTGTTTTATTTATTCCCTGAAATTATGAATTCATTACCCGAAGTGCTCTCCGGGTAATTTAATTATATCTTAGATACGCTTACGCCACCTGAACCGGAATCGCCTTCGCGGTGCGTTTCATATCGTTGTCGCCTTCGAAATAAGCCACCTTCGGCTGCCAGCGGCGTGCTTCTTCATCGGACATCATGACAAAGCTGGCGATAATGACGATATCACCTACGTCCGCGCAATGTGCAGCCGCGCCGTTAACGGAGATGATTTTAGAACCGCGCTCGGCAGCAATCGCGTAGGTTGAGAAACGTTTGCCGTTGTTAACGTTCCAGATATCAATGGCTTCGTTTTCGAGAATACCCGCCGCGTCGAGAAAATCCTGGTCGATCGCGCAGGAGCCTTCATAATGCAGGTCGGCCTGAGTGACTTTCACACGATGAAGTTTACCTTGCAGCATTTTGCGAATCATTACGTTTACCTTTCATCTTCCGGGTAGAAAAACTACGCCAGCTCAACCACTTTGTTATCGATAAGGCGGGCCTGGCCGAGCCATGCCGCCACCAGAATTACCGCACGTTTGCTGGTCTCTGTAAGTGCCAGAAGCGTATCGGCATCCCGAATTTGAACGTCGTCAGCACGAAGACCTTTCTCGTTCAGCGCCTGTTCAGCCAGGGCGATGATCTCTTCTGCTGTTAACTCTTTTGCCAGCAGTTGCTCTGCCATGGTATTCATGACTTTGCTTAAGCCCGGCGCAATTTTACGTTGTTCGGCGGTCAGATAGCCGTTACGGGAACTGAGCGCCAGGCCATCTTTCGCGCGTACAATCGGCACGCCGACGATCTCGATGTCGTAGCCCATGTCGGCAACCATTTTGCGGATCAGCGCCAGCTGCTGGAAGTCTTTCTCGCCAAAGCAGGCGATGTCCGGCTGCACCAGGTTAAACAGCTTGCTGACGATGGTGGAGACGCCACGGAAATGGCCCGGGCGGCTGGCGCCCTCCAGCATAGTCGAAATACCCGGCACGTCGACGTAGGTCGATTCAGTGGTGCCCTGGGGATACACATCTGCGGGTGCCGGTGCGAAGACGATATCCGCATGACGTTTTTTGAGCTTCTCGCAATCTTCCTGCAAGGTACGTGGGTAGCGCGCCAGATCGTCTTCGCGATCGAACTGCATCGGGTTAACGAAGATACTGACCACCACGATATCTGCCCGGGCTCTCGCTTCATCGACCAGCTTCATATGGCCGTCGTGCAGGTTGCCCATGGTTGGGACAAGGGCGATACGTTTACCTTCCTGACGCGCCCGACGAATATGCTGACGCAGCAGCGGCAGGGTTTCTATGATTAGCACACCTGGACTCCTTAATGGAAACTGTGTTCTTCGCCCGGATAAACGCCGGACTCAACCTCGGCAATATACTGCCGCACAGCAGCACGCATGTCGCCTGCTTCTGACAGGAAATTTTTAGCAAATTTTGGAATATGGCCGCCGGTGATCCCGAAGGCGTCGTGCATGACCAGAATCTGGCCATCGGTGACGTTACCCGCACCGATGCCGATCACCGGAATCGACAGCGCCTCAGTGATACGCTTAGCCAGCTCAACCGGCACACACTCCAGCACCAGCAGCTGCGCGCCCGCGGCTTCCAGCGCCACGGCATCATCAAACAGCGTCTGCGCCGCATCGCCTCGGCCCTGCACCTTATATCCGCCAAAGATGTTGACCGACTGCGGCGTCAGCCCCAAATGACCACAAACCGGCACGGCGCGGTCGGTGAGCATTTTCACCGTATCGACCAGCCAGGCGCCGCCTTCGAGTTTGACCATATTGGCGCCGGCGCGCATCACTGTCGCCGCATTTTCGA
>OGSI01000482.1_pt1 | contig 11355 bp, 10 predicted proteins | sample 1573831 | NCBI WGS metagenome assembly OGSI01 (sample SAMN03295854, study PRJEB24534) | human gut metagenome | isolation source: fecal sample 4 from infant 8 | host: Homo sapiens | place: USA: Pittsburgh, PA | collected 2014-07 | reverse complement strand
CCCGTTCCTGCTGGTGGGGGCCTTCAAGTACATCACCGGGGTGTTTGATACGCGCCTGTCGGCCACCATCTACCTGATTGGCTTCCAGTTTGCCAAACAGTCGGCGGCGATCTTCCTCTCCGCCTTTGCCGGAAATATGTATGACCGGGTCGGCTTCCAGGAGACGTATCTGATACTGGGCTGCTTCGTGCTGGCGATCACGGTGGTGTCGGCTTTTACGCTGAGTGGCAGGCGGGAGATTGCTGCCGCCTCGGGGGCAGCAGCGTTAACACATCAGTCCAGGTAAAACACCTCTTTCAGCGCCGAACTCACCGGGCTGTTATCCGGGTTCGACGGCATAACGTCACCCATATATTTCCACCAGCGCTGGCAGACATCGGTGTTTGCCACCGCGTTCCAGCGCTCTTCCGATTCAATCTCCACCGTCGCAAACAGCAGGTTGCGAGCTTTGTCGAGATAGATGGCGTAGTGGTGCGCGCCGTGGGCTTTCAGCACCGCTTCCAGCTCGGGCCAGATCGGGTTGTGGCGACGTGCGTACTCCTCGTGCGCGTCCGGGTTTACCTGCATCACAAACGCTTTGCGGATCATAATGCCTCCAGGTACAGCTCGCGGACCTCATCGCGGCTGGCGGTGCGCGGGTTGCACGGCGCGCACGGGTCGGCGAGGGCTTTATCCAGCCAGCCTTCAATATCGGCTTTGGTGACGCCGAGCTGGCTAAATCCGGACGGAATGCCGACCCGGGCGCTCAGGTCACGAATCGCCTGAATAGCTGACATGCTGGCCGCTTCATCGCTCATGCCGCGCGTGTCAACGCCCATCGCCTGCGCCACGCGGGCAAATCGGGCAACCGCGTTCGGGCGGTTAAAGTTTTCGATGATCGGCAGCAGAATGGCGTTGCACACGCCGTGCGGCAGGTTGTGCGTCGCGCCCGGCTGGTGCGCCAGGGCGTGCACCAGCCCCAGACCGGCGCTGTTAAACGCCATGCCCGCCAGATACTGACCAAAGGCCATCTGCTCGCGCGCTTCCAGGTTATGACCATCGTCAACCGCTTTCGGCAGCCAGAGGTTGATCAGGCGAATCGCCTCCAGCGCGTTAGCATCGGTCAGCGGGTGCGCGCCGACGGACACGTAGGCTTCAATGGCGTGGGTCAAGGCATCCATGCCGGTTGCGGCGGTCACGGAGGCCGGAATATCGAGCATCACGCTGGCATCGTCCACTGCGATATCCGGGATGATGTTCGGGTCGATTATCACCTCTTTCACCTGTCGCGCGGCGTCAATGATCACCGCGTTGCTGGTCATCTCCGCCGCCGTGCCTGCGGTGGTGTTGATCGCCACCAGCGGCACGCCCGCGTTTTTCACCTTGCCGACGCCGGAGTAATCGGTTGACGGGCCCGGGTTGGCGGTGAGGATTTTTATCGCCTTGGCGGTATCAATCGGGCTGCCGCCGCCAAAGGCAATCAGGTAATCACACTCCGCATCCTGATATGCCGCATAGCCTTTTTGCACCAGCGCTTCCGTCGGATTCGGGAATACCTCATCGAACAGGTGATACGACATCTGATGGGCGTCGAGCGCGGAAAACAAACTGTCGAGCAGGCCAAGTTTCACCAGCTGGCCGTCGGTGACAATCAGCGCTTTTCCCCACTGTTTGTTTGCCACCAGATTGACCATATCGCCGATCGCGCCCGCGCCGTGCAGGCTGATTTTTGGAAGCGCCAACATAAAGCTCATGATAATTCTCCTTAATTACTGTGATTTTTATGCCCGGCGGCGCTGCGCTTGCGCGGGCCTACGGTTAAGCAGGCCGGGTAAACGCAGTGCCACCCGGCTATGAGATCCGTCTTCGCTGCATCACCCGGCGGGTAATAATCGGCAGCGAAATCACCACGATCAGCATCGCGCCGATAATCACCGACATCACAATGCCGGGCACGTTGAGCAGGCTCAGGCCGAAGGTCACCAGCCCCATCAGGAAGGCGGCGATAATCACGCCCACCATGCTGCCGGACCCACCGAGAATATTGACGCCGCCGAGCACCGCCATCGTCACCACCGCCAGCTCCCAGCCCATCGCGATGGTCGGGCGGGTACTGCCCAGACGCGAGGTGAGTAGCACCGACGCCAGGCCGGACATCAGTCCTACCAGCGCAAACAGGATCAGGTTGTGGCGCTTCACGTTGATGCCGGAGTACCACGCGCCGGTCGGGTTGTTGCCGATGGCGTAGGTGCGGCGGCCAAAATTGGTGCGGTGCAGCACAAAGGCAAACAGAGCGGCCAGCACGATAAACAGCGCGAACTCAAACGACAGCGCACCCCAGACGTAGCCCTGGCCGAACCAGGCGAAGCTCTCCGGGTAGCTGTTCAGCGCCTGGTCCCCGAGCAGGATGTAGGTGATCCCGCGGTACAGGCTCATGGTGCCGATGGTGATGACGATGGACGACAGGTTAAAGCGTGTCACCAGAATACCGTTGAACAGCCCGCACAGTAGCCCGACGCCTAATCCCACGCACACCAGCAGTGGCGTATCGACGCCCGCTGCCGCGCAAAAGCCCATCACCGTGGAGCTGAGCGCGATGGTGGAGGCCACAGACAGGTCAATTTCCCGGGCGATAATCAGCATCGCCATCGGCAACACAATGATCGCTTTTTCCGTGAAGTTGAACGTCGCGTCGGAGAGGTTCCAGATATTGAGGAAGTAGGGCGAGGCGAGCGCGTTCACCACAAACACCGCCAGCGTCACCGCCAGCAGGAAGCCCTCCCAGCACAGCAGGCGCTGGAAGATGCCCGGCGCAGAAGTGGGTTTGAACTCTTCAGATGTCATCATTTTGCTCATGGTTTCACCGCCAGTTTCTGACGTGCCAGCGCCGCGTCGCGCAGGATCAGCCTGCCTTTGCGCTTGTTGCCGCGCTCGTTCAGCAGCACAGCGATGACAATGACCGAGCCGGAAATCGCCATCTGCCAGAACGGGGAGACGCCGATCACCGGCAGGGCGTTGTTGATGACGCCAAGGAACAGCGCCCCGAACAGACAGCCGAGCACGCGGCCGGTGCCGCCCATGGTGCTGATCCCGCCAATCACACAGGCTGCCACCACCTGCAATTCAAAACCGTTAGCGACGTCAACATACGCAACGGCAAAGCGTGATATCCACAGGTAGCCGCAGAACCCGGCCAGCAGACCGGAAAGGCAGAAGCTGATGAACTGCATTTTCCCGGCGTTGATCCCGGTGTAGTACGCTGCCGTGGCGTTCCCGCCTGCGGTGTAGAGCGCCCGTCCGGTGCGACTGTAGCGCAGGAAGTAGCCCACCAGCAGCAGTACGGCGATGGCGCACCAGCTCAGCACCGGCAGGCCCAGCACTGACGCACGCGGCAGGCCGAGGAAGTCTGCACCCATCTGGTTGGCGTTCACCCAGCCGCCGCCGGAGAGCAAAAAGATCATTCCGCGGTAGATGCTCATGGTGCCGAGCGTCACCACAATCGCCGGAATGCCCAGTTTCCACACCAGCAGGCCGTTTATTGCGCCCATCAGCAGCCCAAGCGCGCTGGCAAGGATCAGCAGCGCCCAGACGGGCACGTCCGGGTAATGGAAATTAATCAGGGCGACAATCATCCCGGTCAGGGCCAGATTAGCCGCCATCGACAGGTCGATGCCTTTAGTGAGCAGCACCATCATCTGCCCGAGCGCGAGGACGATCAGAATGGCGGTGTCGTTAAACATCTCCACCAGGTTGCCCGGTGCGATAAACGATGGCACGCGGCTGCCAATGGCGACGACCATCAGGACAATCACCGCGCCAAGCAGCGCCTCGCGGTGTTTTAAGAGTGAGCTAAGCATTTATGCCGCCTCCTGTTTTGCACCGCTGGCGGCGCTGACGATGGTTTCCGCCGTCGCGTCTCCCGCCTGGTATTCGGCCACCATCAGCCCCTCGTGCATGACGATAATGCGATCCGCCATGCCCATCACTTCCGGCAGTTCGGACGAGACCATAATCACCGCCAGCCCCTGACTGACCAGCTCGGACATAAACTGATGCACGGCTGCCTTTGAGCCGATATCGATGCCTTTTGTTGGCTCATCGAGGATGATCACGTCAGGGTGCGTCGCCAGCCATTTGCCGATCACCACCTTTTGCTGGTTGCCGCCAGAGAGGGTCTCCACCGCCTGCTTCCAGCTGAAGGCTTTCACTTGCAGGCGCCTGGCGTATTCGTCTGCCAGCTTCCATTCGCGGTCGTCGTGCAGTACGCCGTTCGGATTGAGCCTGCTGAGCTGAGGCAGGCTGATGTTCTGGGCAATCGGCAGGGCGATAATCGCCCCCTGTTTCTGCCTTTCTTCCGGCACACAGACGATACCGGCCTTGATCGCATCCGCAGGCTGGCGGAAGCGCCGGGGCTGTCCGTTGAGGATAATTTCCCCGGACGATGGCCGCGTGACGCCGGAAAGCGCCTGCATCAGCTCGGTACGCCCGGCACCCACCAGCCCGTAAAAGCCGAGGATCTCCCCTTTACGCAGGGAGAAAGAGATGTTGGCAAACTCGGTCGGATGGCAGAGGTTTTTCACCTCCAGCACCGTCTCGCCTTTTTCGCAGTCGATTTTCGGGAAGGTTTGGGTAATGGCGCGCCCGACCATCATCGACACCATCCGCTCCTCGGTGATCTCATTTATTGCCCCTGCACCGACGAACACGCCGTCGCGCAAAATGGTGTAGTGATCGGCCAGCTCAAAAATCTCGTCGAACTTGTGGGAGATAAACAGGATGGCTTTTCCCTCCTGCTTTAAGCGCTCCACAATCTGGTAAAACTCGAGGATTTCATGCTGTGACAGCGCCGCCGTGGGTTCATCGAGGATCACCACCTGCGCCTCAAACGACAGCGCGCGGGCAATCGCCACCATGTGACGCTGGGCGATGCTCAGGGTTTTCAGCGTTGCGCGCGGGTCGATTTGCACCTCAAGGCGGGCGAGAATAGCCTGCGCCCGGCGGTGCATTTCCGGCCAGTCGAGCTTTTTCAGGAAGCCTTTGTGAAGGTACTGACCGACAAAGATATTTTCGGTGACCGAGAGTTCATCAAACAGCACGGTTTCCTGGTGAATGGCGGTGATGCCCATTTTATGCGCCGACTCCGGCGTCGGAAGGTGAACGGGGATCGCCTTGTAAAGAATTTCGCCCTCGTCGGGCTGGTATATGCCGGTCATCACTTTGACCAGCGTCGACTTGCCCGCGCCGTTTTCGCCGATAAGCGCCGTCACTTTGCCGGGCCACAGCGCAAGCTGCACGTTCTCAAGAGCACGCACGCCGGGGAACACCTTGGTGATGCCAGAAAGCTGTAGCAATGGGGTCATGATAGTTCTCCTGGACAGGGGAATTTGTAGGGCAGGTAAGCGGCAGCGCCACCCGCCTTTTGCCGGATGGCGCTACGCTTATCCGGCCTACAAATCGCATCAAAAGATTTTTGAGAACTTATCAATATTGCTGGCATCGTAAACGAACGGCTCGGCCATCGCGCCGTTGCCGTCGGCATCCAGCTTCACTTTGCCCAGCTTGCCCATGCTGGCCTCACCTTTCGTGGCGGTGCCTTTTACCAGGTCATCCGCCAGGTAGGTTGCGGCATAGCCCAGGTCAATCGGGTTCCAGATGGCAAAGCTCTTGCTTGCGCCGGACTTCACCGCGCCCGCCATCTCAGACGGCAGGCCTAAACCGGTGACGTACACTTTGCCAATCTTGCCCTGGTCCTTCACCGCCTGCGCGGCAGCCACAATGCCCACGGAAGAAGGCGAAACAATCACTTTCAGCTCCGGGTAGGTTTTCAGCAGGCCGACAGCTTCGCGGTAGCTCTTGTCAGAGAGATCGTCCCCGTAGGCCACGGTCACCAGATTGACGGACGGGTACTTCGGCAGCACCTTTTTCATCTCCGCAATCCAGGTGTTCTGGTTGGTGGAGGTTGGCGTGGCGCTCAGCACCGCCACATCGCCTTTCTCCACGTTCAGCGCTTTCAGGGCATCGGCGGCGAGCTTGACGTTAGTTTCGCCAATCAGGGCGTTATTGGACGGGTTGAGGTGGATCTGACGCCCGGCTTTCGCCACGCCGGAATCCCACGACACAACCTTGATGCCGCGCTGCATCGCTTTTTTCAGCACCGGCACGACGGCGTCCGGATCGTTCGCGGAAATCGCGATCGCATCAACGCCCTGGGCGATCAGCCCGTTCAGCACCTCGATCTGCGCTTCCGCCGTGGTGGTGGTCGGGCCGGTATAAATCACTTTTACATCGCCTAACTCTTTGGCCGCCTCCTGCGCGCCGACGTTCGCTGCCTCGAAGAATCCATTCCCTAAGGACTTCGCCACCAGGGCGATTTTCACTTCTGCTAAAGCGGAACCGGACAACGCCAGGGCGGCAACGGTGAGGATCAAGCTTGCTTTTATTTTCATTGCTTTTACTCCACTGACTTGAGTTAGTTGTAGGGATTGCAGGTGGTTTTCGCCCCGTCTCGGTGAGCGGGGCGCGATGTTGTTATTGGTACAAATCTAACGCCGACTGCATGGGGGTGACGCCAAAGCGTTTACCCAGGGCGATCAGTTCTTCCCGGGTGATGGTCTGCTTCATGCCGCCCATGGAATAGACCTTCACCAGCACTTCCGCGGATTTCTCGGCGGTGTCGATCAGGCCGAAGGTCTCATCCAGCGTGGGGCCGCTGCCGAAGACGCCGTGGAACGGCCACAGCACCAGTGAATGTTTCTGCATGTCCGTCGCGGTTGCCTGGCCGATTTCGTCGGTGCCCGGCACCATCCACGGCAGAATGCCGACGCCGTCCGGGAACACCACCAGACACTCGGTGCTGCCTTCCCACAGTTTGCGGGTGAAGAAATCAGAATTATTTTCCAGCACGTAGGTCAGGGCGATCAGGTTGGTGGCGTGGCAGTGCATGATCACGCGGTCCTTGCCATTGGTCGCCTTGATGCGCTCGCAGTGGGAGAGGAAGTGCGCCGGCAGCTCAGAGGTGGGCACCGCTTCATCGGTCAGACCCCACAGAATGTGGTAGCCCGCGCCGTCGCTATCCACTTTCACTACGCCGAGGTTGGCCTGCGGGTCGAGCTGAACGTTGCGGAAGAACTTCCCGGAACCGGTGACGATAAACGGCGTGTTGGCGAGCAGCGGCATCGGCTGGCTCAGGGCGATATAGCGCGGCTTCTGGTGGAAATCGGCGGCAAATGGCTCGATATCCGCGTCGTCCAGGCGTAGCGTCAGGTTGCCGCCGTTGCGCTCGTCCCAGCCCTTCAGCCAGGCGTCGGAGGTGGCTTTGATCATACCCTGGACGAACCAGGAGGTGGTGATGGTCTGCATACTGTGTTTCCTTTGAAAATGCCGGGTGGCGCTACGCTTACCCGGCCTACTTTTACCTGTAGGCCCGGCAAGCAACGCGCCGCCGGGCAATGTTTTTTACTGACGAGCGGCAAGAACGTCTTTCTCATATGCCCGCACGTTTTCCAGCCACTGGCTGCCTGCCGGAGCGTCGTTACGCTGGCAGTACATCTCCCAAACGGCCTGCCACGGCAGGGATTTCTGCTCTTCCAGCAGCGCCAGGCGCGCGGTGTAGTCGCCGTTTTCTTCCAGCTGTTTCAGGGCGGCGACAGGCTCCAGCAGCGCGCGCAGCAGGGCTTTCTTCATGTTGCGGGTGCCGATAACCCACGCCGCGATGCGGTTGATGGAAGCGTCGAAGAAGTCGAGGCCAATGTGTACGCGGTCGAACAGATCGTGGCGGATGATTTCGCTGGCAATCGCCTGGGTTTCGTCATCCAGCAGCACCACGTGGTCGCTGTCCCAGCGCACCGGGCGGCTGACGTGCAGCAGCAGGCGCGGCACGTAGAGCATGGCGGCGGAGATCTTGTCGGAGATCACCTCGGTTGGGTGGAAGTGACCGGCATCCAGGCACAGCGCGGTCTGGCGGCTGGTGGCGTACCCCATGTAGAACTCGTTCGAGCCGACGGTGTAGCTCTCGGCGCCAATGCCGAACAGCTTGCTCTCGACGGCATCGATGTGGTGCGCCGGGTCCAGCTTCTCGCTGATGGCTTCATCCAGCGCGGCCAGCAGGCGCTGGCGCGGGGCCAGACGGTCGACGGTGATGTCCTTCATACCGTCCGGGATCCAGATGTTCATCACCGACGGTGTGCCAAGCTGCTCGCCGAAATACGCAGAAACGCGGCGGCTGGCTTTGACATGGTCGATCCAGAACTGGCGGATTTTGTCGTTGGCGTGCGCAAGGGTAAAGCCGTCCGCGCTCAGCGGGTGCGAGAAGCAGGAGGGGTTAAAGTCCAGGCCCAGCTTGTTGGCTTTCGCCCAAGCCACCCAGTTCGTAAAGTGCTCCGGTTTGATTTCATTACGCGCCACCGGCTCGTCGGATTCGAGATAAATGGCGTGCAGATTCAGGCGCTTTGGCCCGGGGATCAGGCTCAGCGCCAGCTCCAGATCCGCACGCAGTTCGGTGGCGTTGCGCGCTTTGCCCGGATAGTTACCCGTGGCCTGAATCCCCCCCGTCAGGGAACCGCCCGGGTTCTCGAAGCCAGCAACGTCATCACCCTGCCAGCAGTGCATGGAGACGGGCAGACGGTCGAGCTGGCGCAGCGCCTCTTCGACATCCACGCCGACGGCGGCGAAACGCTGTTTAGCCAGGTCCCAGGCTTGTTCAAGTTGAGTGGTCATGCGCAAAGCTCCTTAGTCAGTCGTTTTTGCTGAAACTGCGCCCGGTAGCGGGCAATTTCATGGCAGGGATGGGGGGTGAAGGTGGTCAGGCTGTTATTCGCCGTCACCACCGAACGGAAATCGTCGACGTTTGAAAGTTCGTCCAGGGTCATCAGCTGAATGCCGATATTGCCGAGCGTGGAGGCTTCAATCGGACCTGCCACCACGGTAATGCCGCAGGCATCCGCGCAGAGCTGGTTCAGCAGCTGGTTCTGGCAGCCGCCGCCCACGATATGCAGCTGCGTGAACGGTTTGCCGCGAAGGTCAGCCAGCTCGCTCAGGATGTCGGCATAGAGCAGGGCGAGACTGTCAAAAATGCAGCGCGCCAGCTCGGCGGGGCGGGAAGGTACCGGCTGCCCCGCTTCAAAACAGGCGGCCTGGATTTCAGCGCTCATGTGCGCCGGGTTGATAAAGCGGTCGTCGTTCGGGTTAATCAGGAAGGTGCAAGCCTTCAGCGTTTCGGTTTCCGCGATAAGCGCGGGCAGGTCGGTGATGTTCTGCTCTTTCAGCACCCGCTGCAGCAGCCACAGGCCCATGATGTTCTTCAGCACCCGGTAGCGCCCTTCGGCGCCACCTTCGTTAGTGATGTTCGCCGCCAGTGCGGCATCGCTGGTGTAGGGTGTTTTGCTCTCAAAGCCCATCAGCGACCAGGTGCCGGAAGAGAGGTACGCCGCGTCTTTGCCGGCGAGCGGCGAGGCAATGACCGCGCTCGCGGTGTCGTGACTGGCGACGGCGACAACAGGGATTTCATTCCCCTGCGGGCAAAGCCAGTGGCCGATCACATTGCCCGGATGGGTTGGCGCGCCGAACCAGGACGGCGAGGCGCCCGTCCAGGCCAGCAGATGTTCATCCCAGTTATCGGTGTTGATGTTAATCAGCTGCGTGGTGGTGGCGTTGGTGTATTCCCAGTTCATGTTGCCGGTCAGACGGTAGCTTAAGTAGTCCGGGATCAGCAGCGCATGCGCCACCTTTTCGACCAGCTCTGGCTGTTGCTCAACCAGCGCGCGCAGCTGATACAGCGTGTTAAACGGCAGAAACTGAATGCCGCTGCGACCATAGATGTTCTCCTTGCCAAGCTGGGCGATGGCGTGCGCCATTAGCCCATCGGTGCGGCTGTCGCGGTAGGAGACGGGCAGGCCGACGCGTTCGCCGTGACTGTCCAGCAGTACGTAATCCACACCCCAGGTATCAATGCCGATACTGTCGATGCGAATACCGTCTTCGCAGACGTTGTGAAGTCCGGTGCGGATCTCTGCTTCCAGGGCGTCGATATCCCAGGTAACAAAACCGTCCTGTTTTTGCAGACAATTGGCGAAACGGTGCATTTCGCGAAGCGTAAGGGTGTGCAGGTCGCAGTCCCAGGTGGCGAGCATTACACGGCCGCTGGATGCGCCTAAATCGACAGCCACACAATGGCGAAAAGTCATGGTCGGGTCCTTTCTTAAGTCATTAGCGAGGAGTGTAAGAAAGGGAAGAAATAGCCACCTTCTCGCCACTGACAGCCCAAATCTCGCGCTGGCAAGAAAGCAAAGATGAACGTGAGGGAGTTCACAGTTTCCAGTAATGGCGGGGTTTGCAGGCAGTGTGACGCTGACCGCATTTCCTGATCTTTCCGTCTGTTTCTTGAAAAACCGACAGCTTTTGCGCGGTTTGCTGTCAAAAATTTAAGGTGAGCGTGGAAGGCCTTAATTACTATTTTGAGAACTTTTCTCATTGGTGGGGGCCGTTATGACCGTACTGCACAGCGTCGATTTTTTTCCTTCGGGGGCTTCGCCGGTCGCGATTGAGCCACGGCTGCCTCAGGCTGCGTTCCCGGAGCATCATCATGATTTTCATGAAATTGTGATTGTTGAGCACGGAACGGGCATCCACGTGTTTAACGGTCAGCCGTATACCATCAGCGGCGGTACGGTGTGCTTCGTGCGCGATCACGACAGGCACCTGTATGAACATACCGACAACCTTTGCCTGACCAATGTGCTCTATCGTTCTCCGGATGCGTTCCAGTTTCTCTCCGGGCTGAATCAGCTGTTGCCGCAGGAGAAGGACGGTCACTACCCCTCGCACTGGCGGGTGAATCAGTCCACGTTGCAGCAGGTGCGTCAGCTGGTGAGCCAGATGGAGCAGAGCGAGGATGGACAGGAGACGCACGCCATTGCTACCCGCGAGCTGCTGTTTATGCAGCTGCTGGTGCTGCTGCGGCGCAGCAGCCTGGTGGAAGGGCTGGAAAATAACGACGCGCGCCTGAATCAGCTGATGGCCTGGCTGGAAGATCATTTTGCCGAAGATGTCTGCTGGGAAACGCTGGCGGATGACTTTTCGCTCTCGCTGCGCACGCTGCATCGTCAGCTCAAGCAGCATACCGGGCTGACGCCGCAGCGCTACCTCAACCGTCTGCGCCTGATCAAAGCGCGGCACCTTTTACGTCATACCGACGAAAGCGTCACCGATATCGCCTATCGCTGCGGATTCGGCGACAGTAACCACTTTTCGACGCTTTTTCGCCGGGAGTTTAACTGGTCGCCGCGCGATATTCGTCAGGGGAAAGACGCGTTGCTTCAGTAACGCGAGGGCAGTCACCGTTTTTTTGCTGCAAAAAGGCTAATAATGTCCGGTTATTCG
>OGSI01000419.1_pt1 | contig 13879 bp, 9 predicted proteins | sample 1573831 | NCBI WGS metagenome assembly OGSI01 (sample SAMN03295854, study PRJEB24534) | human gut metagenome | isolation source: fecal sample 4 from infant 8 | host: Homo sapiens | place: USA: Pittsburgh, PA | collected 2014-07 | reverse complement strand
GCCGCCAGCGTTCGTCCTGAGCCAGGATCAAACTCTCAATAAAAAGTTTAATCTTGCTACTTGATTTCTCAAGTTTACTCGTAAAAAAGAATTGCTGGTTTTTAACTTTATATTCTGTTCAATTTTCAAAGACCAATTTGTATGTCGCACTCAAGCGACTTTCTTATCTTATCACCTTGTCGAAATCTTGTCAACAACTTTTTTCTCTTTTCATTTCGTTGCGACTTGTTTCCGTCAGCGACGAGATTTATCTTAACATAATTCTATAATATAATTAAACACTATATCCTTTCTATTTAAAATAATACCTATTATTTCATATTTTTTCTTTTATTTTCTATGTTTTTCTTATAGAGACACTCCAGGATAAGTTTATATTACTTATCTCCTTTTACTCCTTCTTTCCATCAAATTAGTACTAAAAATCTTTACTTTAACAACCCAATTTATCACTAATATACAAAAAGAAACACCAATTGTAATGGCGCTTCTTTCTCCTTCTTTCATAATTCTTATTTTCATTTTCTTTTTTATTTAGAATTAATCCCTTAATATATTTAAATCCTCACCATTCAATATTTTCTTCATAGTTCTCATAGAGCACATCTTTCCACACATTGTACAACTCTCTTCATCATGTGGTTTTGACTCAGCTCTATATCTTCTTGCTTTTTCTGGTTCTAAAGCTAAAGCAAACATAGTATCCCAATCAATATCTGCTCTAGCTTTACTCATTTTGTTATCCCATTCTCTCGCTCCCTTTATTCCTTTAGCTATATCCGCTGCATGTGCTGCAATTTTGGTTGCTACAATTCCCTCTTTCATATCTTCTAAGTTAGGTAGTCTTAAATGTTCAGCTGGAGTAACATAACATAAGAAATCCGCTCCATATGTTGCTGCAATAGCTCCTCCAATAGCAGATGTTATATGATCATACCCAGGAGCAACATCTGTTACCAAAGGCCCTAAAACATAAAATGGTGCTCCATGGCATAATTTCTTTTGCAAAAGCATATTAGCTTCTATCTCATTAAGTGCCATATGGCCAGGTCCTTCAATTATAACTTGTACATTCTTTTTCCAAGCCCTTTTAGTTAATTCTCCTAGTGCTATAAGTTCCTTTATTTGATTAGCATCTGTAGAATCATTAATACTTCCCGGTCTTAATGCATCTCCAAGAGAAATTGTCATATCATACTTAGCACAAATATCTAGCAATTCATCATAATATTCAAAAAAAGGATTTTCTTTATTATTCAATTCCATCCATGCAAATAATAATGAACCACCTCTTGACACTATGTGGGTAAGTCTCTTATTTCTCTTAACTGTTTCCACAGCCTCTCTATTTAATCCTGCATGTATTGTTATAAAGTCAACTCCATCTTGTCCATGTTTCTCTACAACTTTAAGAAACTCCTCTGCTGTTATATCTTTTAATTCCTTATCATAAAAACCAACAGCATCATATATAGGTACAGTCCCAATCATAGCAGTAGACATATCTACTATTTTTCTTCTCATTCCTTCAGTTTTACCATAGTTAGAAAGATCCATTATTGCTTCCGCCTTCATATCTAATGCTACTTTTACCTTTTCAAACTCCTTCTCACATTCAGGACAATCCTTAGATATCCCTAAATTTACATTTATCTTAGTTTTAAGACCTTGGCCTACCCCCTCTGGACTTAGAGTCTTATGATTCCTATTAGCTGGTATAACAATTTTCCCCTCTGCCACTAATCCTCTCAACTTTTCCACCGAAATATCTTCCTTTGCAGCTACTATTTCCATTTCACTTGTTATAATACCTTTTTTAGCTGCATCCATTTGTGTTGTATAACTCATAATAACCCTCCTCTAAAATAAATAAAAAACCTAGCAAATTAATTTGCTAGGTTATAACCACTTTTAAAAACAAAAGCTTGCATATGCAAGCTTAAATTTTCAAATTATAAGCTTCCCTACGATGGTATTATCCATATCAGGTACAAGAGTTAGGAAAATCCTTCTCAGCCTTACGGCACCCCTAGCTAATTCACTATATTCTTTTACACTAATATACCATTTATTGATATTTTTATCAAGCTTTTATCATTCAAATATATTTACTAACTTTTTGTTCAATACATCTACAACACCACAGTCAGACATCTTAGCACAAGGAATTACAGGAAGTGCAAGCGTTACAACTCTCAATAATGGGTTGGGCATCTCAGTAATACCTAATTCTCTTATAGCTTTCTTCATCTTGTTAGCAGCCTTAGATAACTCTTCTGCTTCTTTATTTGACATCAGCCCTGCAACTTTTAGTTGTAAATGCTCTTTTAATTCACCATTTTCCACACAGCTTAATCCACCACCCATTTGAATCAAGTCATTTGCTACTAGTAAAGCTTCTTTAGGATCCTCATATACTATTGTTAGATTATGACTATCATGTGATATAGTACTTCCTAACGCACCCTTAGTTAACCCAAAATTCTTTACCACTGCTATTGATTTGTTCTCATCTTTACCATGTCTATTAATAACAATTACAAACTTTAAATCCTCTTCCCCTGATAAATCTATATATCCATCTTTAACACTTAATTCTTTTTCTATAAAATCTGTAACTGATGATATTTGACTTCTATATTGAATTATCTTTGTTTTTATCTTACCTTCTTCTATAGGAGCTTTTAACATAAAATCTTCAATTTTTAACTCTTTTACATGAACTGAGTTTTCTTCTTCAATATCATATTTTATATCTTCTATTTCCTTTAATAGTTTTCCCTCTTCAGCCACTATTTCTCCTTCGAAGACTACAGCATTAACCTTAAAACTCTCAAAATCCTCCAATACAACTATATCTGCTAAATATCCTGGAGCTAATGCACCTAAATTTCTTATTCCTAACTCTCTTGCATTATTTAATGTTGCACATCTTATAGCATCAATTGGATTTAATCCTGCCTTAACTGCTGTTTTTACAACATCATTCATATGACCACTAGTTAATATTTCATCCACTTCTCTATCATCAGTACATAAGGTAAGATTTGTTAAATATCTAAAATCCTTAACTCCCTTTACTATTTTGGTTACATCCTTAGAAATAGAACTTTCTCTAGCATCAACATACATGCCTTTTCTCATCTTATCTCTAGCTTCAATTTCATTTCTACTTTCATGGCAACTTAATATTCCTGCACAAAGATAAGAAGATAATTGTTTTCCTGTCAAAGATGGAGCATGCCCTTGAATAAACATATTTCTCTTTTCAGCTGCTTCAACAATCTTTACCATCCTTTCATCATTATCAATTACTCCGATGAAGTCCATCACTTCCCCAATACCAATAACTCTTTCTAAATCTAACATTTCTTCTATATCTTTTTCATCAAACTCAGCCCCTGCATTTTCTAAACCTTGTACTGATGGAACACATGATGGTGCTAATATGTATTGTCTCATTGGAAGCCCTTCACTAGAATCATGCATATACTTAACGCCTCTAATTCCATGGACATTTCCTATTTCATGAGGGTCTGTAACAACCGTAGTTGTCCCGTGTGCAGTAACTGCCTTTGCAAAATTTCTTGGAGTAAGTAAAGTACTTTCAATATGAATATGTGCATCTATTAATCCTGGAATTACATACTTTCCTTCTGCATCATAATATTTTTTCCCTTTAAGAGGCTCTCTTTCCTCATCTATGCTACATGTAACGTCTCCAATATGCTTTTCATATATACCAACTTCACCTTCATATATTTCTCCAGTGAATACATTAACTATTTTTCCGTTCTTAATAACTAAATCATATTCTCTTTTTCCATTTGCTGCTTCTATTAATCCTTTTTTATCATTAGGTAAAATCCACATAAAACTCATCCTTTCACTATATAATTTAGGTGTTCTGTGGTGGAACTATAATTATTATTTTTTATTCTTAAAGTAAATTATTTTCAATTAAAGTTCACCTCACAAAAATCCATTCAACAACGCACTTTTACTATAACTTTTAAACTTTTTAAACATTTAAGAACTGCATATAAAATTTAAAATTATGATACATCCTTTTTACTTTAATAAAAAGTTGCCGTGGCAATAGAGAATAAGTTTTCTTCTCTATTACCACAGCTCTATTATTTCTATATTAAGAAGTATAAAATCAACGGTATTGATAAGATATAAATTCCCCAATTTAATTCTTTATATCTACCCGAAACTAATTTTGTAAATGTATAAGCTATAATCCCCATACTTATACCATTTGAAATACTGTTTGTGAAGATTGTAAATGCAATTGTAGCGAACGCTGGGAATGATTCTGTGAAATCACTAAAATCTATATCCTTAAGTCCTGATAACATCATTAATCCTATAATTATTAATGCTGGTGCTGTAGCTTGATTTGGTATCATCCCAACTATTGGTGTTATGAATATTGCAAGAGCAAAACATACCGCTGTTGATACAGCTGTTAAACCAGTTCTTCCACCTTCTTCAACACCTGAAGCTGATTCAATATAAGTTGTTACTACTGTTGAACCAAATAATGCTCCTACTATTGTTGCAATTGAGTCTACTAAGAATGGCTTTTCAATATTTGGTAAGTTCCCTTCTTCGTCCAAAAGATCCGCCTTAGCAGAAACCCCTATTAATGTACCTAAAGTTGAGAAGAAATCTCCAACAAAGAATGTGAATATTAATGGGAAGAAACTCCACTTTAACGCACCCATAATATCAAGCTTCATAAATATTGGCTCAATTGATGGCGGCATTGATACTAAAGTTTCTGGAACTTGTGTAATTCCCATTGGAATCCCTATAATTGTAGTAGCTATAATTCCTATAAATACAGCTCCCTTAACTTTTCTTGACATTAAGAAAACCAGTAAACATAACCCCATAATTGTAAGTAATACTGCTGGTGTTTTAATATCCCCCATAGAAATAGAGCCATCTACTTGCATAATTCCACCATTCTTGAATCCAAGTGAAACTATATAGAATCCAACTGCTGCCCCTATAGCAAGCTTTACATTCTTAGGAATTAACTTAACTATAACTTCTCTTAATCCTAAAACAGAAAGTAGTAAGAAAATAACTCCTGAAATAAATACCATTCCTAATCCTGTTTGCCAAGAAACAACTCCCCCAGCAACAAGTGTGAATGCAAAGAAAGCATTACTTCCCATAGCTGGAGCTAAAGCAAAAGGTAAGTTAGTGTATAATCCCATAAATAATGAGAATATCGCTGAAAGAATTGCTGTAACCACTGTTACTGCTCCAACATCCATTCCTGCTGCTCCCATAAAGGATGGTTGTACAACTAAAATGTAAGCCATAGTCATAAACGTAACTATACCTGCTGATATTTCAGTTTTTGGATTTGTATTGTGTTCCTTTAATTTGAATAGTTTTTCTAACATTTTGTCCCCCTAATGTTTACTTAATTAATTCTTCTACTGTATCTAATAACAACTGACATCCATTTTGAATATCTATTTCTTTTGTATACTCTTCTGGGCAATGACTACTTCCATTTACACTAGGTACAAATATCATAGCCACATCACATATTTCACTAATAATGCTTGTATCATGGTTTGAACCACTATACATAAACTTATAACTTATTTTTCTTTTTAAAGCCTTCTCTTCTATAATTTTTAATATTTCTTCATTCGACTTAGTTTCCTTAGCCTTAGTCAGTTCTTTTATAGAAGTCTTAACTCCACCATTCTCTATCTTTTTAAGTTCATTTTTTATTTCTTCTAAAATCCTTCTATTTGTATCAGGTTCGATACCTCTTAAATCTATTGTGAACTTTACTTCTTTTGGAATTACATTTGGCAAATTAGGTTTACACTCTATAACACCTACAGTTGCTACATTTGATTCATCTCCAAACTTTTCAACTATAGTTGGTATTTTAGAAATTAATTTTGAAGCTTCAATCAAGGCATCCTTCCTATACTTCATAGGAGTTGCACCTGCATGATTAGCTTCCCCTTCTATCCTTACCTCATACCAATTTAAAGCGTTTATTCCTTTAACTATTCCCACTGAAATATTTTCTTCATCTAAAACTCTTCCTTGTTCTATATGAAGCTCTATCATAGAATAGATTTCTTCCTTTGGAATCCTACATTCAGATACTCTTCTAGAATTAACTCCTAATTTCTCTATCATATCCACCATAGAAATACCCATATTATCTTTAAGATCCTTTATATCTTCAAATTCAATCTTACCAGCAATGGCTTTGCTTCCAAGAAGATTAACAGAAAAATTAGACCCTTCTTCTTCAGTAAAAATCACTACTTGATATCCTCTTCTATGCTTTAGATTATTCTCTTTTATAACTCTTCCAACTTCTATAGCCGCAACAACACCAAGTATCCCATCATAATTACCACCGTGTTTAACAGTATCAATATGTGATCCGCTTATAACCACTGGTAACTTTTCCTCTGTTCCTTTTAATACCCCTTTTATATTACCTATATTATCAACGCGTACCTCAAACCCTGCCTCTTTCATTTGATTAATTAAATATTTCCTAGCAAGCAGGTCCTCTTTACTGTAAGAATATCTTGTACAACCTTTTTCAGGGGTAGAGTTAAATTCGCTAAGCCTCTCAATCCCCTTCATTACTCTATGTATATTAACCTTCATGTCCTATCCTTCCTTCGAACTAATAACGAACTATATTTATAATATATACAATATCATTCGTCAGGTCAAGACTTTTTTCTACTTTTTCCGAACCTTTATTTTGTTAAACAATTTATTTTTCGTATCGATTGATATTATTATAATAAATTTCTTGCAATACTAATTAATGCTTATCTCACTTCTAGAAAATAAAATTTACTTATGATATTCTAAAACTGTACCATAACAGTTAAGAAGGTGTTTATCATTAGTAAATTATACGAAAAAATAATCAAGGATATAGAAGAAGGAATAGAAAAAGGAATATATGCAGTAGGTAAAAAAATACCTTCTGTCCGTGAGCTTAGTAAAATGTATAACTGTTCAATAAACACAGTAATAAAAGCTTATGATACTTTAAAAAATAATCATGTTATATACGCTAATCCTAAAAGCGGATATTATATTGTAGAAAACATAAATAAAATTAACATCTCCACATCAGATACAATTAACTTTTATAGCGGTAACACTTTAATTGGAGATATGAATATACCTGATTTAAAACACTGTCTAAATTGGGCAGGAGACCTTTACAAAAATAATTCTCTAGACTCGAATCATACTGGAGTAGATTCTTTAAAAGATGCCTCACTTAGGTATTTATCAAACTTTCAAGTTTTCACTAAAAAAGAAAACTTATTTATTACTATGGGAACAGTTCAAACTCTTAACCTATTAATAGATATGAACTTTCCGAATAATAAAACAAAGATATTATTAGAACAGCCAAGTTATGGACACTTTTTAGATAACCTAAAAATGCTAAACATAGATATAATGGGAATTGAGAGAAACGAAGATGGTATTAATTTAGATAAACTAGAAAAAATTTTTAAAGAAGAGCCTATTAAATTCTTCTATACAATCCCGCGTCACCACAACCCTTTAGGAACTACTTTAAAAAAATCTCAAAGGAAAGCAATTGCTAAATTAGCAGCCAAATATGACGTTTATGTTGTAGAAGATGATTATTTTTCAGATATTTATTTAGACGAAAAATACGACCCTATTTATTCATATTCAGACTTCACTCACGTCATATATCTCAAAAGTTTTTCAAAAATTATGCCTTGGATGAGAGTTGGAGTTTCAGTTATACCTAACAACTTAATTAACTCCTTTAAAAATCATATAAAAAAATTAGATATAAGATATTACATATCACCATCATTATTATCTCAAGCTACTCTTGAAATATATATAAGAAGTAATATTTTAAAAAAACATAGCGATGTTATAACTAATGATTTAAAAAGGAAACATGAAATTCTTTTAAATAAACTTCTAACTTTGAAAAATCTAGGTATAAATTATTTTATTGACATATCAGGTTTTTATAGTTATATATTTCTTCCCGACCATATAAACGAAGACATATTAATTAAAGAATTAAGAAATAACAAAGTTATTGTAGGACCTGGTAAACGCTGTTTTATAGATAATTCATTTTACAAAAAAGGAATAAGGCTTAGTATATCTAGCGTCAGTACAAAGGATATTATTAATGGTTTAAATATAATAAAAAAATGTTTGATTAATAGCTAAAACTTAAATAATTAGTAAAAATAAATTTTAATCATTACAAAAAGGACCGTATCTTATTTGATACGATCCTTTTTTGCGAAATCAATTTTTGTAGTTTTATATAAATGTTATTTTTTCTTAGGCTTTTTTACTTCTTTTGAAGCTTCTTTCTTAACTTCATAAGATTTTATATAAATTTCCTTTAATTCACTCATTAATGGGTATCTTGGATTAGCACCTGTACATTGGTCATCAAATGCTTGCTCTACCATTTCATCAAGTGTTGCATAGAATGCATCTTCACTTATACCAGCTTCTTTAATTGTCTTTGGCATATTAACCTTAGCTTGTAATTCCTCTATAGCTTTGATTAATAATTCTACTTTTTCCTCATTAGTAGATCCTCCTAATCCTAGATGATCTGCAATTCTAGCATATCTCCATGATGCATTTGGATATTTATATTGAGCAAATGCTGCTTGCTTAGTTGGTGCATCTGTAGCATTGAATCTTATAACTTCGTTCATTACTAGAGAGTTTGCCATACCATGTGGTAAGTGGTGGAATGCACCTAGCTTATGAGCTAATGAGTGGTTTATTCCTAAGAAAGCATTTGAGAATGCCATACCAGCCATACATGAAGCATGAGCCATTTTTTCTCTAGCTTTAACATTTGTTGTTCCTTCATTATAAGCATCTGGTAAATATTTAAATACTAATCTAATAGCTTCTAAAGCTAATCCATTAGTGTATTCAGATGCCATAATTGAAACATATGCTTCTATAGAGTGAACTAATACGTCTATACCTGCACAAGCTGTTAACCCTTTAGGTGAAGTCATCATTAACTCAGCATCAACTATAGCCATATCTGGAGTTAATTCATAGTCAGCTAATGGATATTTAACCCCTGTAGTTTCATCAGTTATAACTGCGAACGGAGTAACTTCTGATCCTGTTCCTGCTGATGTAGCTATTGAAACCATCATAGCCTTTTGACCCATTGTTGGGAACTTGTAAATTCTTTTTCTAATATCCATGAATGTCATAGCTAAATCATGGAAGTTAACTTCTGGATGTTCATACATAACCCACATAATCTTAGCAGCATCCATAGCTGATCCACCACCAAGAGAGATAATTACATCTGGATTGAAATCTAGCATTTCCTTAGCACCAGCTCTTGCACATCTTAATGTTGGGTCTGGTTCAACATCTGAGAATATTTTATATTGTATTCCGTTCTTTTCTAGTACTTCTGTTACTTTATTTGTGTATCCCATTTGGAATAATACTTTATCTGTTACGATGAAGGCTTTCTTTTTGCCCATATCGTGTAATTCTTCAAGAGCTACTGGTAAACAACCATATTTGAAATAAGTCTTTTCTGGAACTCTAAACCAAAGCATATTTTCTCTCCTCTCAGCAATGCTCTTAATGTTAATTAAGTGCTTAGGACCAACGTTTTCTGAAACTGAGTTTCCACCCCATGATCCACATCCTAGTGTTAATGATGGTGCTAACTTAAAGTTAAATAAATCTCCGATAGCTCCTTGTGCTGCTGGCATATTAATTAGAGTTCTAGCAGTCTTCATTCTTTCACCAAATGTTAATATTCTATCTTTTGACTTTATTTGATCTGTATATAGTATTGAAGTGTGTCCCATACCACCTAATTCAATTAATCTATCAGCCTTATCTAAAGCTTCTTCGAATGATTTAGCTTTATACATAGCTAATACTGGTGATAACTTTTCATGCGAGAATGGTTCTTCTAATTCAACTGAAGTTACTTCTCCAACTAAAACCTTAGCTGATTCTGGAACATTCACTCCTGCCATTTGTGCAATCTTATATGCTGATTGACCAACCATATCTGCATTTAGGCCACCTCTATCATTTAAGATTACTTTTCTAACCTTATCTATTTCTTCACCCTTAAGGATGTAAGCTCCTCTATCTGCTAATTCTCTCTTAACTTCATCATAAACTTCTTCTAAAACAACTATTGATTGTTCTGATGCGCATATAACCCCATTATCAAATGTCTTAGATAATAAAATTGAGTTTACAGCCATTTTTATGTGAGCTGTTTCATCTATAATGGCTGGAGTATTTCCTGCACCAACTCCTAAAGCTGGTCTTCCTGATGAGTAAGCAGCCTTAACCATCGCTGGGCCACCTGTAGCTAGTATTATATCTGATTCTCTCATAACATTTCCTGATAGTTCAACTGAAGGTTCATCTATCCATCCGATAATTCCTTCTGGAGCACCAGCTTTAACTGCTGCATCTAAAACGACCTTTGCTGCTGCTATTGTAGCTTTCTTAGCTCTTGGATGCGGACTTATTATTATTGCATTTCTAGTTTTTAAAGCTATTAATGTTTTAAATATAGCTGTTGATGTTGGATTTGTAGTTGGAACTATAGCAGCTATAACTCCTATTGGTTCTGCAATTTTTGTAACCCCAAAAGTTTTATCTTCTTCTAAAACTCCACAAGTTTTCATATCTTTATATTGATTATATATATATTCAGCTGCAAAATGATTCTTTATAACTTTATCTTCAACAATACCCATTCCTGTTTCTTCAACAGCCATCTTTGCAAGCTTAATTCTTGCATTATTTGCTGCCAAAGCTGCTTGTCTGAAAATTTCATCTACTTGTTCTTGAGTATAAGTTGCGAATATCTTTTGCGCCTCTTTTAACTCTTGAATTCTTTTAGTTAATTCTTGTGCATTAGTAACTGCCATCTTTAGTTCCTCCTAAAATTTATATAATAATCATTTGTGATTTTTTTATCATTCTTTCCACACTTTTATTTTATTTTATTGTTTATTTTTTGTCAATGTTTTTTGTTAACTTTTTTAATTTTTATCTAACTCACCCATCAAATAATTGATTTTTTGTAAATATTTTGTCAAACTTATATATTTTTAGGTTCCACAAAAACATTTATATAGCTATGTATGTAGTTTTTTTAACAATATTCTTGTTATAACTATATTTATTTTGTGCATTTACACTTTATATCATTCATTTATATTTAAACTTATTTTTCTATATAATTGATAACTTCCTAACTAAACAAATATAATTAAGTCTTTCACCAATCAAAATATTTACAAATAAAAAGAAGTCCAATATTGGACTTCTTTTAACATTTACATATTTCGATTATTGTTTTGCAAGCTAATTCCATATATGAAACTACAGTAAATTCATATTTACCATGAAAATTATATCCACCAGTAAATATATTAGGACAAGGTAACCCCATAAAAGATAACCTTGATCCGTCTGTTCCTCCTCTAATTGGAACTAATTTAGGAACTATATCTAAAGCTTCCATAGCTTTTTTCGCTCTCTCCATTACTTCTGGATACTCATCAATTATTTCCTTCATATTTTTATATTGATCTTTTAGAATAATTTCTACTGTTCCATCTCCATATTTTGAATTTAGCTTCTCTTTAATATCATTTAATTTATTCTTTCTATTATCTATTCCATCAGTTTCAAAATCTCTCAATATATAAGTTAAAGTTGTACTTTCTACTGAACCTTCAATATCATTTAAATGATAGAATCCTTCATATCCACTTGTATGTTGTGGTGATTCATTTTGTGGTAACTCATTATGGAATTCATATGCTATAAGAATACTATTTTTCATTTTGTCCTTAGCATATCCTGGATGAATGTTGCTGCCATTTACCTTAACTATAGCAGAAGAGGCATTAAAGTTTTCACACTCTAATTCTCCTAACGCTCCACCATCTATTGTATAAGCAAAATCTGCTCCAAACTTTTCTACATCGAAGAAATCTGCACCTCTACCTACCTCTTCATCAGGGGTAAATGCTATTCTTATCTTTCCATGAGAAATCTCTGGATGTTTTATTAAATAGCTCATTGCAGTCATTATTTCTGCAATACCATTTTTATCATCAGCTCCAAGAAGAGTTGTTCCATCAGTTGTAATTATAGTTTCTCCAATTAACTTCTTTAAAACAGGATAACTAGATTCACTTAAATGTATATCTTTATTTAAATATATATTTCCACCATTGTATTCTACTATTTGAGGATTTACACCTTCTCCTTTAAAATCTGGAGATGTATCCATGTGAGCTATAAAACCTATAACCGGAACGTTTTCCTTAATATTGCTAGGTAAAGTTGCCATTACATATCCTTTATCATCAAGAGTTACTTCTTTTAACCCCATCTTTTCACATTCATCCTTTAAGATTCTGGCTAAATCTAATTGACAAGCTGTACTTGGAGTAGTTTCACTTCTTTCATCAGATTTTGTATTCACCTTAACATACCTTAAAAATCTTTCTAATAATTCTTCTCTAATCATCAATACTCCTCCTTTAATATATTACATATAATCTTCTGTTTTTGTCTTCATACCTTTCTTATCTAATTGACTTTCTACTACCTCTTTTATTATAGAGTATATTACTGCAAATAAAGGTACACCTATTACCATTCCTACTAACCCTAAGAATTTACCAGCCACTAATATAGAAAACAATATCCAAAATGCTGATATACCTATAGAGTCTCCTAAAATCTTAGGCCCTATTATATTACCATCAATTTGTTGTATCACAAGAATTATAAGTAAAAACCATAAAGCTTTAACTGGAGATACAAATAATATTATTATTACTGAAGGTATAGCACCAATAAACGGTCCGAAGAATGGAATTATATTAGTTATACCAACTATTACAGATACTAATAAGGTATATGGCATTTTAAATATTGTTAAAACAACAAATGTTAATATACCAATTATTAACGAATCAAGTATCTTTCCACTTAAAAACTTTCCAAAAGTATCACTACTTCTATGAGTTATTTCTATAGTCTTATTTGCAGCTCTTTGTGGTAAAATAGCATAGCTAACTTTCTTAGCTAATGCACAGAACTTTTCCTTATCAATTAAAATGTATATTGAAATTATTATTCCAAGCACTACATTCCATAATCCTGCAGCTGTAGAAGTTACTACCCCACCCAATACAGGTAACATATTTGTTACTTGCTTTATTATATAATTAGTTACATCATTAAAATTCGTATTTATAAAATTAAATACCTCTTCATTTAAATCAAATTTATGAACAATCTCCTCAAATAACTTTGTTGTATTGTTTATATATGTAGGAATATCATTTATTAACCCAACCAGACTGTCTATTACTTGTGGTAAAACAAATTGCATAAATAAAACTATAACTAAAAATGTAGTTATATAAGTTAATATTAGCCCTACAGTTCTTTTTCTTCTAAAACTCACTTTTTTAAAGCATTTAATATTTTCCATTCTACTTTCATAAAATCTCAATAAAAAATCTAATAGATACGCAATAGCAAATCCAAATATAAATGGTTGTAATAAACTTAATACTTTCCCTATCTTCCCCCACAACACTCCTAATTGTGATATTGACAAATAAAATAATATAATAGAACACACTAAAATAAATGTATATACGCATATTGTATTATATTTAGTATTCCAATTTACTTTCATATTTACCTCTCTTAATTATTATTTTTTTAACATTTATGACACTTTTATTATAATTTTTTTATTATCCTACAGCAATAGAAT
>OGSI01000405.1_pt1 | contig 14278 bp, 9 predicted proteins | sample 1573831 | NCBI WGS metagenome assembly OGSI01 (sample SAMN03295854, study PRJEB24534) | human gut metagenome | isolation source: fecal sample 4 from infant 8 | host: Homo sapiens | place: USA: Pittsburgh, PA | collected 2014-07 | reverse complement strand
CGGAAAATCGCCGCTTCGCGGTGCCTTCGGCTTATTCCTTCCGGCTTATCGGGGACGGGCGGAGGTAACATCCCTGTAAAGCCCGCCCTCTCGGCGCATCCCTGCGCCTCGCCCCGGCCTACAGGAAACGCCTCAGCGATTTACAGCCGGACCGAGGCATCGCTGAAAGCCCTCAGTTATTCTGAGGCAACGTTATAGCTTTTGCTTTCAAATTACTGGGGAACCCTCTCCCTATGGGGAGAGGGTTAGGGAGAGGGGAAAAGCCTCTTTAGACCAGCACCACATCGATCCCGCTTTTGCGTAATCCTTCAAGGCTTTCCGCCGGAATGCCTTCATCAACGATAATCATGTCGATCCGCTGAGTATCAATGATTTTATGCAGGCTTGAACGGTTAAACTTGCTGGAGTCAGTGACAACGATAATACGCTCCGCCACCTCGCACATTTTGCGGTTCAGACGGGCTTCATCCTCGTTGTGCGTACTCACCCCCCGGTCGAGATCGATGGCATCGACGCCCAGGAACAGCAGGTCAAAATGGTAATTCTGTAAGGACTGCTCCGCCTGATCGCCATAGAAGGACTGCGACTGACGGCGCAAGTGCCCGCCGGTCATCAGCAGCTCTACGCCCTCCGCTTCCAGCAGCGCGTTTGCCACGTTCATCCCGTTGGTCATGGCAATGACATCGGTGTGCTGGCGCAGCATGCGGGCAATTTCAAAGGTCGTGGTGCCGGAGTCCAGAATAATGCGGTGACCCGGCTTCACCAGTTCAGCCGCCGCCTGCGCGATGCTGCGCTTTACTGCCGTATTAAGGGAACTTTTGTCCTCAACGGACGGCTCCACGCCGGGGGCATTGCCTTCGCAAATCAGCGCGCCGCCGTAAGCGCGAACGGCAATCCCCTGCTTTTCCAGAAAGGCCAGATCGTTACGGATCGTCACCGTCGAGACGCCGAATAAAAGAGAAAGATCGTTAACCTGCACGCTTCCCTGCGCCCGCAACCGCTGAATGATCTGCTCTCGCCTTTCACTGGTGCCGGTGATGCGCTTCTCTGCGGATGAATCGGTGCTGCTCATACGAGCTCCTTAGTAAATACACTTTCGTTTCATTTCGTTTTGCTTATTAACGCCTTTCTTTTGAGGGAATGCAAGCCCTGTATGGGGTGCGGACGCAAGCTTAATCGCCGCTGAAACCTTTCATTATGTTTCTTTTGTGAAACAGATCGGAAAACTATTATCTTTCGTTTTATTTTTACCTCACCATAATGCAGTATCAAATGAAACAAAACGAAAGATGAATACCAACACCATCCGAAATGGAGAGGAAAGTGAAACATCTGACAGAAATGGTGGAACAACATAAACGGGGGAATACAAACGGGATTTATGCCGTCTGTTCCGCACATCCACTGGTACTTGAAGCTGCACTACGTTACGCCCATTCACAACAGACGCCCCTGCTGATAGAAGCCACCTCAAACCAGGTGGATCAGTTTGGCGGTTATACCGGTATGACGCCCGCCGATTTTTATGGGTTTGTCTGCAAGCTGGCGGGATCTCTTGGTTTCCCCACCTCGCAGCTGATCCTTGGCGGCGATCATTTAGGTCCAAACCGCTGGCAAAACCTGCCGGCTTCGCAGGCGATGGCGAACGCCGACGATCTGATCAGAAGCTACGTGGCGGCCGGATTTAAAAAAATTCACCTCGATTGCAGCATGTCCTGCGAAGACGACCCGGTTCCGTTAACCGATGCAATCGTTGCCGGGCGTGCCGCTCGGCTGGCTAAAATTGCCGAAACCACCTGTCTCGAGCAATTTGGCGTAGCCGATCTGGTCTACGTTATCGGCACGGAAGTTCCGGTTCCCGGTGGGGCACACGAGACGCTGACCGAGCTTGAGGTCACCACGCCAGAGGCGGCACGCGCCACGCTTGAGGCACACCGCCACGCATTCGAGAAGGAAGGGTTAAGCGACATCTGGCCGCGCATTATTGGCCTGGTGGTTCAGCCTGGCGTTGAGTTCGACCATGCGCAGGTTTGTGACTATCAACCGCATAAAGCCGTCGCGCTGAGCGAGATGGTTGAAGCCTACGACACGCTTGTATTTGAAGCACACTCTACCGATTACCAGACGCCGCAGGCGCTGCGCCAGTTGGTGAAAGATCACTTCGCCATTCTGAAAGTCGGCCCTGCGCTAACCTTCGCGCTGCGCGAAGCGCTGTTCTCACTGGCAGCAATTGAAGAAGAGCTGCTGCCGGCAAAAGCCTGCTCAGGGCTGCGTCACGTCCTGGAAAACGTGATGCTCGATCGCCCGGAATACTGGCAAAGCCACTATCACGGCGACGGCAATGCCCGTCGCCTGGCGCGCGGTTACAGCTATTCCGACCGCGTGCGCTATTACTGGCCAGACAGCCAGATTGACGACGCCTTTGAGCGGCTGGTACGCAACCTGGCGGATGAACCGATCCCGCTGCCGCTGATCAGCCAGTATCTGCCGTTGCAGTACAGCAAAGTTCGCGATGGCGCTCTCAGGTCCACACCACGGGAACTCATCCTCGACCACATTCAGGACATACTCCAGCAGTACCATGCCGCCTGCGAAGGCGTAACGACTCAACACGCATAATTAAAAAGAGGAAAACGCTATGCCAAACATTGTCTTATGCCGCATTGATGAACGCCTGATCCACGGTCAGGTGGGCGTACAGTGGGTGGGGTTTGCGGGGGCGAACCTGGTGCTGGTGGCAAATGACGAGGTTGCAGACGATCCGGTTCAGCAAAACCTGATGGAGATGGTGCTGGCGGAAGGCATCGCCGTGCGTTTCTGGTCCCTGCAAAAAGTGATCGACAACATTCATCGCGCCGCCGACCGGCAGAAAATTCTGCTGGTCTGTAAAACACCGGCTGATTTTTTAACGCTGGTCGAGGGCGGCGTGCCCATCACCCGTATTAACGTCGGAAATATGCATTACGCCAGTGGCAAACAGCAAATTGCCAAAACGGTATCTGTAGACGCGAACGATATCGCCGCGTTTAACGGCCTGAAGGCGGCCGGAGTGGAATGCTTCGTTCAGGGCGTTCCAACAGAGACTGCTTTGGATCTCTTTAAACTGCTCTGAGGGATTCACAATGGAAATCAGTCTGTTGCAGGCTTTCGCGCTGGGGCTTCTCGCCTTTATAGCGGGCCTGGATATGTTTAACGGCTTAACACACATGCACCGTCCGGTGGTGCTCGGGCCACTGGTTGGCCTGATTCTGGGCGATTTGCACACCGGAATTCTGACCGGCGGTACGTTAGAACTGGTCTGGATGGGACTCGCGCCGCTGGCGGGCGCGCAGCCGCCAAACGTGATTATCGGCACCATCGTTGGCACCACATTTGCCATTACTACAGGCGTGAAGCCGGATGTCGCCGTTGGGGTCGCCGTGCCGTTTGCCGTGGCGGTTCAGATGGGGATCACTTTCCTCTTCTCGGTGATGTCCGGCGTGATGTCCCGCTGCGATCGCATGGCGGCTAACGCAGACACCCGTGGTATTGAACGGGTCAACTATCTGGCACTGCTGGCGCTCGGCGTCTTCTACTTCCTGTGCGCGTTTCTGCCCATCTACTTCGGGGCTGAACATGCGAAAACCGCCATTGACGTGCTGCCGGAACGTCTGATCGACGGTCTCGGCGTCGCGGGCGGCATTATGCCAGCGATCGGCTTCGCCGTGCTGCTGAAGATCATGATGAAAAACGTTTACATCCCTTACTTCATTATCGGCTTTGTCGCCGCGGCCTGGCTGAAACTCCCGGTGCTGGCGATTGCCGCGGCTGCGCTGGCGATGGCGCTGATCGACCTGCTGCGCAAATCGCCTGAACCCACGGCGCCTGCGGCCCAGAAAGAGGAATTTGAAGATGGCATCTAATCACACCACCCTGCCGGGCGTGTCTGAAAGTGAAGAGACACTGCTGACCGGCGTGAATGAAAACGTCTACGAAGACCAGCGTATTGGCGCTGAACTAACGAAAAAGGATATTAACCGTGTCGCCTGGCGTTCCATGCTGCTACAGGCCTCGTTTAACTACGAGCGTATGCAGGCCTCCGGCTGGCTGTATGGGCTACTGCCCGCGCTGAAAAAGATCCACACCAATAAGCGGGACCTGGCGCGCGCCATGAAAGGTCATATGGGTTTCTTTAACACCCACCCGTTCCTGGTGACCTTCGTCATCGGCATTATTCTGGCAATGGAGCGTTCCAAACAGGATGTGAACAGCATCCAGAGCACTAAAATTGCCGTCGGCGCACCGCTCGGTGGCATTGGTGACGCCATGTTCTGGCTGACCCTGCTGCCCATCTGCGGGGGGATTGGCGCCAGCCTTGCGCTACAGGGCTCCATTCTTGGCGCGGTGGTCTTTATCGTGCTGTTTAACGTGGTGCATCTCGGCCTGCGTTTTGGTCTGGCGCACTATGCGTACCGAATGGGTGTCGCCGCGATCCCTCTGATCAAGGCCAACACCAAAAAGGTTGGTCATGCTGCGTCCATTGTCGGGATGACAGTGATCGGCGCGCTGGTCGCTACCTACGTGCGCCTGAATACCACACTCGAGATTAAAGCCGGGGATGCAGTCGTCAAACTGCAAACCGATGTGATCGACAAACTGATGCCCGCCTTTCTGCCGCTGGTCTATACCCTGACCATGTTCTGGCTGGTACGCCGTGGCTGGAGCCCGCTGCGCCTGATTGGTATCACCGTGGTGCTGGGCGTTGTCGGTAAATTCTGTCACTTCCTGTAAAAGCAAAGAGGTTGCGATGTTAGGCATTATTTTGACGGGTCACGGCGGTTTTGCCAGCGGGCTGGAACAGGCGATGAAGCAAATCCTCGGCGAACAGCCGCAGTTTATCGCCATCGATTTTCCGGAAAGCTCCACCACTGCGCGGCTGACCGCGCAGCTTGAGCAGGCAGTGAATGAACTGGATGCAGAGCACGATATCGTGTTTCTCACCGATCTTCTCGGCGGTACGCCGTTTCGTGTGGCCTCTACCCTCGCGATGCAGCGCCCCGGCAGCGAAGTGATCACCGGCACCAATCTCCAGCTTTTGCTGGAGATGGTTCTGGAGCGCGACGGGTTAAGCAGTGAAGCCTTTCGTTTGCAGGCGCTGGAGTGCGGCCATCGCGGCCTGACCAGCCTGGTGGATGAACTTGCACGCTGTCGCGAGGAAGCGCCCGCCGAGGAAGGGATATGAGGCAACTGCTGCGCGCGCGTCGTCTGCTTACCGGGCAGGGCTGGCTGGATGACCATCAGCTGCGTATGGATAGAGGCGTCATCACCGCCATCGAGCCGATTCCGGCAGGGGTTAATACCCGCGAGGCAGACCTGCTTTGCCCGGCATACATTGATATTCACGTCCACGGCGGCGCGGGTGTGGATGTGATGGATGATGCGCCCGACGTGCTGGACCGGTTAGCCATGCACAAAGCGCGTGAAGGCGTGGGGGCGTTTCTGCCTACCACCGTCACCGCTCCGCTGGAGGCGATCCATGGCGCGTTACGGCGCATTGCCCGGCGCTGTCATGCCGGTGGCCCCGGCGCGCAGATCCTGGGCAGCTATCTGGAAGGCCCGTACTTTACACCGCAGAACAAAGGGGCGCACCCGCCAGAACTGTTTCGCGAACTGGATCTCGCGGAACTTGATGAGCTGATTGCGGTTTCGCAGAACACGCTGCGGGTAGTGGCGCTTGCTCCGGAAAAAGTGGATGCCCTGAAGGCGATCCATCACCTCAAGCAAAAAGGGATACGCGTCATGCTGGGCCACAGCGCCGCTACATACGCGCAAACCCTGGCCGCATTTGATGCAGGCGCAGCCGGGCTGGTGCACTGCTACAACGGCATGACGGGGTTACACCACCGGGAGCCCGGCATGGTTGGCGCCGGGCTTACGGACCCACGCGCGTGGCTGGAGCTTATTGCCGACGGGCATCACGTTCATCCTGGAGCCATGCGGCTATGTTGTTGCTGCGCGAAGGATCGTACGGTGCTGATTACCGATGCCATGCAGGCGGCGGGTATGCCTGATGGGCGCTATACGTTGTGTGGTGAAAATGTCGAGATGCAGGGCGGCGTTGTCCGCACGGCCTCAGGCGGGCTGGCGGGCAGCACGCTCGCGCTGGATGCCGCCGTGCGAAATATGGTGGAGCATACGGGGATCGCCCCAGAAAACGCAATCCATATGGCCTCGCTGCATCCTGCCCGTCTGCTCGGGATGGATCACCTGCTGGGAACGTTAGCGCCAGGCAAACGCGCCAATGTTCTTGCGCTGGATGCGGGTTTACACCTCCGGCAGATCTGGATCCAGGTTCAGGCTCTTTCCCTGTAGCCCCTTCACAGTGTGCCCTGTTGGCCTTACGGAAGACGATCGTAAGGCCTTTCTTTTCCTTTCCTTGATTTTCGCCTTTCCTTTCGCGATCACACTTTTCGTTTTATTTCTTTTTCGCCATTGAACTTTCGATTTCTTTTCTATAAATTTTATTTAACTGCTAAAGTGAACAAGTGAAACGAAACGAAAGATAGCGACACATTTGCCAGCGTCTGATGTGGAATTCACACGACTAAGGACTGAGTTATGCCACAAACCACTATCGCCACCACCGGCACCTGGACCGAAAAAGAGATCCGCCAGCAGCCAGCCAGCTGGCTTCACTCGCTCAACAATATTGATAATCTGCGCGCGTCGATCGACAGTTTTCTGACGCCACTGTTGCGCAAACCCGATCTGCGGATCGTTCTGACCGGCGCGGGTACGTCTGCTTTTATCGGCGACATCATTGCGCCATGGCTTGCCAGCCACACGGGGAAAAACATCACCGCGATACCTACGACCGATCTGGTCACCAACCCGATGGATTATTTCAGCCCTGCGCACCCGCTGCTGCTGGTCTCTTTCGCCCGTTCTGGCAATAGCCCGGAGAGCGTCGCCGCCGTTGAGCTGGCGAATCAGTTTGTACCGGAGTGCTACCACCTGTCGATCACCTGTAATGAAGCAGGCAGCCTGTACCAGAATGCCGTCGACAGCGATAACGCCTGCGCTCTGCTCATGCCAGCCGAAACGCACGATCGCGGGTTCGCGATGACAAGCAGCATCACCACCATGATGGCGAGCTGCCTGGCGGTATTCGCACCGGAAACGATCAACAGCAAAACGTTCCGCGACGTGTCCGATCGCTGTCAGGCGATCCTCACATCGCTTGGCGATTTCAGTCCCGGCGTCTTTGGTAACGAACCGTGGAAACGCATTGTTTATCTGGGCAGCGGTGGATTACAGGGCGCCGCACGGGAGTCTGCGCTGAAGGTGCTGGAGCTGACCGCCGGCAAGCTGGCGGCATTCTACGATTCGCCCACGGGTTTCCGTCACGGGCCTAAGTCGCTGGTGGACAACGAAACGCTGGTCGTCGTGTTTGTCTCCAGCCATCCGTATACGCGTCAGTACGATCGGGATCTGCTCGCCGAGCTGCGACGCGATCGTCAGGCTATGCGCGTGGTAGCCATTGCAGCCGAAACGGATCCGGTCATTGAAGCTGGCCCGCATATCCTGCTGCCGCCTTCCCGTTCATTTAACGATATGGAGCAGGCGTTCTGCTTCCTGATGTACGCCCAGGTCTTCGCACTGACCCAGTCTCTGCACGTTGGCAATACGCCGGATACGCCATCCGCTAGCGGTACGGTTAACCGTGTGGTCCAGGGCGTCGTTATTCATCCGTGGCAGGCTTAAGAGGACAGGCTCATGAGTATTATTTCTACCAAATATCTTTTGCAGGACGCACAGGCGAAGGGCTATGCCGTTCCGGCCTTTAACATCCATAACGCCGAGACGATCCAGGCGATCCTCGAAGTCTGTAGCGAAATGCGATCGCCGGTGATCCTCGCGGGTACGCCGGGGACGTTTAAACATATTGCGCTGGAAGAGATCTACGCCTTGTGCAGCGCATATTCCCTTACTTATGACATGCCGCTGGCGCTACACCTCGATCACCACGAATCGCTGGACGACATTCGCCGCAAAGTCCATGCCGGCGTACGTAGCGCAATGATCGACGGTAGCCATTACCCCTTCGAACAAAACGTCAAGCTGGTGAAATCGGTCGTCGATTTCTGCCACCTCAACGACTGTAGCGTGGGCCGACTGGGCGGAGTGGAAGATGACATGAGCGTCGACGCCGAAAGCGCGTTCCTGACCGACCCGCAGGAAGCAAAACGCTTTGTCGAAATGACAGGCGTGGACAGCCTCGCCGTTGCCATCGGTACCGCGCACGGTCTTTATACCAAACGCCCAAAAATCGACTTCCAGCGGCTGGCCGAGATCCGCGAGGTAGTGACAGTGCCGCTGGTGCTGCACGGTGCGAGTGATGTGCCGGATGAGGATGTGCGCCGCACCATTGAGCTGGGCGTCTGCAAAGTTAACGTCGCAACAGAGCTGAAAATTGCCTTCTCTGACGCAGTCAAAGCCTGGTTTGCCGAGAACCCACAGGGCAACGATCCGCGCTTCTACATGCGCGTCGGCATGGATGCCATGAAAGAGGTGGTCAGAAGCAAAATCACCGTTTGCGGCTCGGCGAACCGGCTGCTGCTTCCGGCTGAAGCCTGAACCCATCGCGCATAACGTTAGTACCTAAAAAATAACTATAAGCCTCGCAAATATGAAGGCGCGTCCTTAAGCCGGACAGCGCCTTCCATTATCCTAAAAATCCGAGGAGTCCCTACATGACACAGGAAAAGTCGTTTAAATCGAAAGCGTGGGAGTTTTTCCAGAGCCTGGGAAAGACGTTTATGTTCCCGGTCTCACTGTTGGCCTTTATGGGGTTGTTGTTAGGTATCGGTAGTTCTGTCACCAGCCCTTCCACCATCAAAAGTTTTCCCTTTCTGGGCGGCGAGTTAACGCAGCTCACCTTTGGTTTTATCGCCATGGTCGGCGGCTTTGCTTTTACCTATCTGCCGCTGATGTTTGCCATGGCGATCCCGATGGGCCTTGCCAGACGTAATAAAGCGGTGGGCGCTTTTGCCGGATTCGTTGGCTACATGCTGATGAACATGAGCATCAACTACTACCTGACCGGCACCCACCAGCTTGCGGATGCCGCCACCATGAGACAGGTGGGACAATCCATTGTGCTTGGCATTCAAACGCTGGAGATGGGCGTGCTCGGCGGCATTGTGGTAGGGGTGATCACCTACTTCCTGCACGAACGTTTCCAGGACACGGTGCTGCACGACGCGTTTGCCTTCTTTAGCGGCATTCGTTTTGTGCCCATCATTACCGCCCTCACCCTGTCGCTGGTCGGCTTGTTTATCCCCCTGCTGTGGGAATATGTGGCAATGGGCATTGCCGGGATTGGTCATATCATCCAGAGCACCAGCGTCTTTGGGCCATTCCTGTATGGCGTGGGCGTACTGCTGCTCAAACCTTTTGGCCTACACCACATCCTGCTGGCGATGGTGCGCTTCACCCCGGCGGGCGGCATTGAGATGGTTAACGGCCAGGAAGTGGCCGGTGCGCTGAACATTTTCTACGCCGAGCTGAAAGCTGGCCTGCCGTTTAGCCCGCACGTTACGGCATTTTTATCGCAAGGGTTTATGCCGACATTTATCTTCGGCCTGCCTGCCGTGGCTTACGCTATCTACCGCACCGCGCGCCCGGAAAACCGTCCGGTGATTAAAGGGCTGCTGCTTTCAGGCGTGCTGGTTTCAGTTGTCACGGGTATTTCAGAGCCGATTGAGTTCCTGTTCCTGTTTATTGCCCCTGTGCTTTACGCGTTTCATATCGTTATGTCTGGCCTGGCGCTGATGGTGATGGCGCTGCTCGGCGTCACCATTGGCAACACCGACGGCGGCATTCTGGATCTGCTGATCTTCGGCGTCATGCAGGGGATGTCGACCAAATGGTATCTGCTGTTCCCGGTGGGTATTGCCTGGTTTGCTATCTACTTCTTCGTCTTCCGCTGGTACATCCTCAGGCACGATATTAAAACGCCGGGCCGTGAGGTTGACGCGCAGGGTGCGCTCCAGGCGGTGGAAGCCAATACCCGGGCACGTGGAAAATCGAAATACGATCATGGGCTTATTCTTCGCGCGCTTGGCGGTAAAGAGAATATTGAGTCGCTCGACAACTGCATTACCCGCTTACGTCTGGTGGTAAAAGATATGGGGCTTATCGACCAGCAGGCGCTGAAGGCCGCGGGCGCCTTGTCAGTAGTGGTGCTTGATGCCCACAGCGTTCAGGTGATCATCGGTCCGCAGGTGCAGAGCGTCAAATCCGGCATTGAAGCCTTAATTTAACAGGGGGACGTTGTGTTTGATTTCGACAGAATCATTGAGCGTAAAAGCGATAAATGCCGTAAATGGGATCATACGTTTGTGTGCTCGCGTTTCGGTGATGTCCCGGAGGGATTTATCCCGCTGTGGATAGCAGACATGGATTTCACCTCGCCACCCGCCGTGATTGAAGGCTTCCAGCGCATCGTGGAGCATGGCACCTTCGGTTACACCTGGTGCTTCGACGAATTCTACGATGCGGTCATCGCCTTCCAGCGCACCCGTCATCAGGTTGAGGTGCATAAGTCATGGATCACCCTGACCTACGGCACCGTTTCCACGCTGCACTATACGGTTCAGGCGTTCTGCAAACCCGGCGACTGCGTGATGATGAATACCCCGGTGTATGACCCGTTTGCGATGGCGACACAGCGACAGGGCGTGCGGGTGCTTGCAAATCCGCTGAGCGTGAAGGAAAACCGCTATCAGCTGGATTTTAATCTGATTGAAGTTCAACTCAAAACTCACCGTCCAAAACTGTGGTTCTTCTGCTCGCCGCATAACCCTTCGGGCCGAATCTGGCGCGCGGATGAGATACGTCAGGTGTCCGATCTCTGTAAGCGCTACGGCACGATTCTGGTGGTTGATGAGGTTCACGCCGAGCACATTCTGGACGGTACATTCGTCAGTTGTCTGACTTCGGGCTGTGCCGCCCAGGACAACCTGATTGTGCTGACCTCCCCCAATAAAGCCTTCAACCTTGGCGGGCTAAAAACATCCTACTCAATGATTCCAGACGATTCGCTGCGCCAGCGTTTCCGCCAGCAGCTGGAGAAGAACTCCATTACCTCGCCCAATATCTTCGGCGTGTGGGGAATTATTCTGGCTTATCAGCAAGGTCTGCCATGGCTCGACGCGCTGAATGGTTATCTGCGCGGCAATGCCCGCTACCTTGCGGATGCCATTCAGACCCATTTCCCTGCATGGAAGATGATGAACCCGGAGTCGTCGTATCTCGCCTGGATAGACGTCAGTGCGGACGATCGCAGTGCGACGGCGCTAACTCAACATTTCGCAAAACAGGCTGGCGTGGTCATTGAAGATGGCAGCCACTACGTACAAAACGGCGAAAACTACCTGCGTATTAACTTCGGCACCCAGCGCTACTGGCTGGAACAGTCCATCAACCGAATGCTGAAGCATTACTGATAAGGATCATACCCCGATGAAAAAAATGCTCGCTCTCTCGCTGCTGGCTCTCTGTGTTTCTCATGGCGCGGCGGCAGCAAACTACGCGCTCAGTAACGACAATATTGCCCTTTCGTTTGATGATGCAAACGCAACGGTAGTGGTAACGGACAGCAAAGCTAACCATCCGCTCACGCCCCAGGAGTTGTTCTTTCTGACGCTACCGGATGAAATAAAAATCCACACCGCTGATTTCAAAATCAAGCACGTCGAAAAGCAGGACAATGCGATAGTCATCGACTTTACGCATCCGGATTTTAACGTAACGGTGAAACTGAACCTGGTGAAGGGAAAATACGCCAGCATCGGCTACACCATCGCCGCCGTCGGGCAGCCCCGGGACGTAGCGAAAATTACCTTCTTCCCGACGAAGAAGCAGTCTCAGGCACCTTACGTTGACGGGGCGATTAACAGCTCGCCAATCGTGGCCGACTCGTTCTTCATCCTGCCAGACAAACCGATTGTGAATACTTACGCTTATGAAGCCACCACGAACCTCAACGTGGAGCTAAAAACGCCAATTCTGCCTGAGACACCGGTTAGTTTTACCACCTGGTTCGGCACTTTCCCGGAAACTAATCAGCTGCGCCGCAGCGTAAACCAGTTTATCGATGCCGTGCGTCCACGGCCTTATAAGCCTTACCTGCACTACAACAGCTGGATGGACATCGGCTTCTTTACCCCTTACTCCGAGCAGAATGTCATTGGGCGGATGGACGAATGGAATAAAGAATTTATTGCCGGACGCGGGGTGGCGCTGGACGCGTTCCTGCTGGACGATGGCTGGGACGATCGCACCGGACGCTGGCTGTTTGGCCCGGCATTCAGCAACGGTTTTGGCAAAGTCAGGGAAAAAGCCGACAGCCTGCATAGCTCGGTTGGGCTGTGGCTTTCACCGTGGGGCGGTTACAACAAGCCGCGCGATATTCGCGTCTCGCATGCAAAAGAGTATGGTTTCGAAACCGTAGACGGCAAGCTGGCGCTGTCGGGGCCGAACTACTTTAAAAACTTTAACGATCAGATCATTAAGCTGATCAAAAACGAGCACATTACCTCGTTCAAGCTCGACGGAATGGGTAACGCCAATTCGCATATCAAGGGCAGCCCATTTGCATCGGATTTTGACGCGTCCATTGCCCTGCTGCACAACATGCGCAGCGCAAATCCGAACCTGTTTATCAACCTGACCACCGGCACCGACGCCAGCCCGTCCTGGCTGTTCTATGCTGATTCAATCTGGCGTCAGGGCGATGATATCAACCTGTACGGCCCCGGCACGCCAGTGCAGCAGTGGATGACCTACCGCGATGCCGAAACCTGGCGATCCATCGTGCGTAAAGGTCCGCTGTTCCCGCTGAACTCACTGATGTACCACGGGATCGTCAGCGCAGAGAACGCTTACTATGGACTCGAGAAAGTGCAAACAGACAGCGATTTTGCCGATCAGGTCTGGAGCTACTTTGCAACCGGAACTCAGCTTCAGGAGCTGTACATTACGCCGTCCATGCTGAATAAGGCGAAGTGGGATACCCTGGCGCAGGCGGCGAAATGGTCGCGTGAGAATGCCAGCGTGCTGGTGGATACTCACTGGATTGGCGGTGACCCAACTTCGCTTGAGGTTTACGGCTGGGCCTCATGGAGTAAAGACAAAGCGATTTTTGGCTTACGAAACCCGTCGGATAAACCGCAACGTTACTTCCTGGATTTAACCAAAGATTTTGAGATCCCGGCAGGAGAGCGTTCGCAGTTTACCCTGAAAGCCGTGTACGGCAGTAATTCGACCGTACCAGAGGAGTATAAAAACGCTGTGGTGATTACGCTGCAACCGCTGGAAACGCTGGTGTTTGAGGCGATGCCGGGGAAATAGTGAGGCTTTGACACGGTGTAGGCCGGGTAAGGCGAAGCCGCCACCCGGCAAAACAGGCGGCAGGGTCTTACTCCCCCTGCTGCTCCAGCGCATATTTATACAGCGCATTTTTCTTCACGCCGTGGATCTCCGCCGCCAGCGCCGCCGCTTTTTTCAGAGGAAGTTCAGCCTGTAGCAGGGCCAGCGTACGCAGCGCATCGGCAGGCAGAGCGTCTTCCTGCGCTTTGTGGCCTTCGACAATCAGCACCATTTCACCCTTGCGGCGGTTTTCATCCTCTTTCACCCACGCCAGCAGTTCGCCAACCGGCGCACCGTGAATGGTTTCCCACGTTTTGGTCAGCTCGCGCGCCAGCACCACATAGCGGGCTTCGCCCCAGACGGTCACCATATCTTCCAGGCTTTCCAGCAGACGGTGGGTTGATTCGTAGAAGATCAACGTACGCGGTTCAGCTTCCAGATCCTTTAACACATCGCGACGGCCTTTGGATTTAGCTGGCAGGAAGCCTTCGTAGCAGAAACGATCGGACGGCAGACCCGCAGCGCTTAACGCCGCAATCGCCGCGCACGGCCCTGGCAGCGGCACAACGCGGATGCCTGCTTCCCGGCAGGTGCGTACCAGATGGTAGCCCGGATCGTTGATCAGCGGCGTTCCCGCATCGGAGACCAGCGCGATGTTCTGCCCTTCTTTAAGCTTCGCCACCAGCGTTTCGGCTTTTTGTTGCTCATTGTGATCGTGCAGGGCAAACAAACGGGCGTTGATGGCAAAGTGTTGTAGCAGTAAACCGGTATGACGGGTGTCTTCAGCCGCAATTAAATCAACAGCTTGCAATACGGTGAGCGCACGTTGGGTAATATCAGACAAATTCCCGATAGGAGTAGGTAC
>OGSI01000398.1_pt1 | contig 14564 bp, 6 predicted proteins | sample 1573831 | NCBI WGS metagenome assembly OGSI01 (sample SAMN03295854, study PRJEB24534) | human gut metagenome | isolation source: fecal sample 4 from infant 8 | host: Homo sapiens | place: USA: Pittsburgh, PA | collected 2014-07 | reverse complement strand
ACATACAATACAACCTTTGATGGCAATGACGACATGACGGCGATGTATAAGGAAGAAGTGCCCAAAGCAAGTGTCGCTTTAACTCGCACTACCGCTGAAACCGTGACTAGCGGCGGCAATGTCACCTGGCGTGCCACAATTACCAATACAAGCCAAGCGCCACTAACCACGGCGACCATCAAGAAATCAACCGCTTGGACAACCGGCTTAGCAGCACCAACCGCCATGATTGTCACGCCAGCTGGCGGAACCGCGAAAACAGTTCCCGTCACAGCGACTACGTGGACCAATGGTGTTAGCTTAGGCACTGACATTCCCGTAGGAAAATCTGCCACGGTTCAGTTCACTACGAAAGCGACGGGGACAGCGGGGCAAGTCTTGCGCGCTGGGATTACCACCAGTGGGAATTACAGTGGTGTTTCTACTTCGGCCACCGTACGTGTGAAAGACAATGATCAAGCAATTGTGACACCAACGGCTGAAGGCTTCATCAGTGTTCCAACCTTCAATTTTGGTCAAGTTGGGGTAGCGGGAAGCACGCAACAGCACAGCTTGAAAAAAGCCGCTGATTACTATGGCAACGGCACACGCAATCCCTATCTGCGGATCAAGAAAACCCAACCGAATTGGAGCTTAACGGCGCAACTGTCGCAACCAAAATCAGCGACAGACAGCTTGCCGACAGCGACCCGCTTATTGTTAGGGGCGGCTCCTGTTTCGAGTTTCTCAAATTACAACCAACCTACCGAGTTGAAAAATGCGGTCGGTACTACGAGTACCATTAGTTTGAATGCCAACAACACGGCCACTAGGATTATTGCCAACCAGCAATTCACTGGGAGTAATATTTATCAGTTGGACTTCACCTTCAACAATGTCAAACTTGAAGTGCCAGCCAACCAAGGGGTCAAGGGGCAACAATACCAAGCCGCAATTACGTGGAACCTAGTTACAGGTCCTTAAAATAGTTAAGTTATCATGAGGAAAGCTCAAAATGTTAGTGGTTGATACTAACATTTTGAGCTTTTTCTTATAAAAATTAAGGGGTTTGGCTGAGAATCAGAAGCAAAATGGCAGATTTTCTTGGTTTTTCGCGCATTTTTCTAGTAAAAAAGGACTCTTCTACCTTGGTATAATAGGAATCGTCGGAAAAGTCACTTAGCTGTAGCAAAATTTGAAATTTCAAGTCCGCCTTTTTTTGATAGAATGGAGAAAATTAAAAGCTGTACATAAACCAATACATAAAGAAAGAGAATAGCATGAATCAAAATGGTACATAGAAAGAAGGGACAACATGAAGAGAATTAACTGGCAACGCTTAGCAACCATTGGCTTGTGTAGTTCTTTAGTGATTAACGCCTTTTCTGGCGTGACCGCAGTTGCGGAAACAGTCACGAGTGAAAGTAGTCCGACAGTAGCAAGTAGCACAACGCAAGAAAGTACGGAAAGCAGTCAAGAAACGACTGAAACGAGTCGGGAAGAAGTAACACAGGAAACAGAGAAACAAGCAGAAATACCAGAGGTGAAAACTGAAACAACAGAATCGGTACCAGAAAATAGTAGTGAAAATGACCGACAAACGAGTATTTCGCCACGTTGGGTGCCGAATGATCAAGTGATTTATCCGAGAATGATTTTTGGCTTTACTGATGAAACAGGAAAAGCTTTTGCTGATGAAAACTTAACGTTATCAGGGACGTATTATAAATTAGCTCGCCACACGGCAACTAGTCAGTGGCGACCATACGCTGATAGATATCCAATTGTTTCTTCTAATGCAGGCGGTGGCCAATATCGAGTAGCTGTCAATGCAACGATTCCTATGCCGTACGATTTTCTCACAAATTTACCAGCAGGTTACACTCATAATTTGTACGCAATTGAACAATTAAAGATTGATAACACATTAAAGTATGTCGACAGTATTGTTGCCCCGCCTGGTAGTATAAACATGACCAGATACAGTGAGCAACAAACATCTGAAGCAGCTCAATTTGGTAATTATGTTAAACAGAATTTGACTCAGAGGGATAGAATATTTTCTAAAAATAGTGCAAATATCTTTTCTCTAAATTCATTAGCTTTGGCTCCAGAAATTACTGACGTATTAACGATGCTTCGCACAGATTCTGTAGAACGTGGGCCAATATTAGTAGGTTTTGATGGCACTACCACGTACCGAGAAACACTTAATTACGTAGTCACTCGGAAACAAGTCACCGAAAAGTTCGTAGATACTAACGGCGTAGCCATTACACCGCCAACAGGTTTTACCCAAAACAAGAAAACACCAATGACCAGCAATGACTTCACCTTCAAACAAGCTAGTACTTTGCCGGACACCTATCAAGCAGACGGCAAAACCTACAAATTCAAAGGCTGGTACAAAGGCAAAACCAAGCCAAATACCTTGACCACGACCAAAGCGCCAAGCTATGCGGTGACCTATGATGGGAATGACGATTTGACGGTGGTGTATGAGGAAGAGGCAGTCACAACGTTGTATCCATCATTAGATGTAAACTTTGTAGACGAAAAAGGGGTTGGCTTCACGCCAGCGTTAACTTTTAGCGGCAAATATCGTGTGCAAAGAACGAGTGATAGGCTTTATACAGATTTGTACGATTTAACCTCCAAAAGCAAAGGTAGCGGACAATACACACTAAGTCTTAACAATGGTACGATGCCATTATCACCAGAGCTATTGCGAGTTTATGGGAATGACAAACCAATTAATGGTACGAACAGACTTAATTTTTCTCTAGATAAACTAGCGATCAATCAACAATTAAAATATGTCAATAGTATTGAATTAGATACGGTGAAAAGTGTTATGAAAATGTATGGCTATAACTATACCAGTGGTAGCGCCACAATTATAGATCCTAATCAAGTGCCAACAGAATATAACCTGAGTGCTGGAAATATCGCCTTATTAGGCTTTGATACAGATGGGGTATATTTTTCAAAGGAAAGTAGTGGAGTATTCAATACATTGATGGGTTATGCGAGTGACGGAGGTAAGCCTCTAATTACCATGAATCTTTTTAGTGGAAATCCAGTAAATGCATCCAAATTAGTCTACACAGTCACCCGTAAACAAGTCACCGAAAACTTCGTGGACACCAACGGCACTAAAATCACGCCGCCAACAGGCTTCACGCAGGGGAACCAGATTCCCATGACGAGCAATACCTTCAAGTACACGAGCGCAAGAGCCTTACCAGCTAGTTATACAACAGGTGGTAAAACTTACATTTTCCAAGGCTGGTACAAAGGTAAAACCAAGCCCAGTACCTTAACAACCAGCACTACGCCAACATACAATACAACCTTTGATGGCAATGACGATATGACGGCAGTCTACAAAGAAGCAAACATCAGCGCTAACTTAACGATGCGTGGTGCAGTCGATGTCATTGACAATGGCGCAACCATGGAATATTGGGAAGTGCTCTTAAAAAATACTGGAGAAGCACCTTTAACTTCAGTTAAGATTAAACCAACCACTGACTGGGCGACTGGAATTAGTACGCCCACGGAACTGTTTATTTTAGGTACTGGTCAAAATACGAAAGTTCGACCAATCACGAAAGAGCAGTGGGAAGCAGGTTTTGAGATTCCTTTAGACAGTAGTCTTCCTGTGGGCGGTCAACTAACGATTAATCTCCTAGGAACAAAAGTTACTGGACAACCAAACCAAGTGCTAAAAGCCGCTGTGGAAGTCACAGGGAACTTCAACAAACTGACTGCCTCAGATACGGTCCGGATTAAAGATTTAGATCAAGAAACAAAGGAACCAACTGGGGAAGGCTTCATCAGTGTTCCAACCTTCAATTTTGGTCAGGTTGGGGTAGCGGGAAGCACGCAACAGCATGGCTTGAAAAAAGCCGCTGATTACTATGGCAACGGCACACGCAATCCCTATCTGCGGATCAAGAAAACCCAACCGAATTGGAGCTTAACGGCGCAGCTGTCACAACCGAAATCAGCGACAGACAGCTTGCCGACAACGACCCGCTTGTTGCTAGGAACGGCCGCTGCTGCCAGCTTTACCGATTACAACCAACCAACAGAAACCAAGACACCGCTTGGCAAGACTGGTACCGTGAATTTAACCGCCGACAATACCGCAACAGCGGTGGTCGCTAACCAACAGTTCACAGGTAGTGACGTTTATCAGTTGGACTTCACGTTTGCTAACATCAAACTAGAAGTGCCCGCCAATCAAGGCATGGTTGGCCAACAATACCAAGCCGCCGTTACGTGGAATTTGGTGACTGGTCCCTAACAACCTTCGGGATTATGTGGCGGACTCCTTTTATAAATAGTAAAAATATCATGAGAAAAGCTCAAAATGTTAGTATTTGATACTAATATTTTGAGCTTTTGTTTATGAAAATTAAGGAATTTGGCTGAGAATCAGTAGCAAAATGGCAGATTCTCTTGATTATCAAGCACTTTTTCGATGAAAAAGTGCTCTTCTGCCTTGGTATAATAGGAATCATTGGAAAAGGCACTTAGCTGTAGCAAAATTTAAAATTTCAAGGTCGCCTTTTTTTGATAGAATAATGGAGAAAATTAAAAGGTTTACATATAACAATTAACAATAAAACCAATACATAAAAAGGAGAATAGCATGAATCAAAAATGGCAAAAGTTACTTACAACCGCCTTGTGTTGTTCCTTATTGATAAGTTCACTCAATGGCATCTCAGTACTCGCCGAAACAATAGTTGTTGAAAATGAAACAACCACTGAAACGGGAGAAACAACGGCAAGTGAGGATACCGCTACAAGCGACTCATCGTTAAACGCTAGTCAAGAAAATGAAACAGCCAACACAGTTGCTTCATCAGAAACAACCACAGAACCAGAGACATCAGAATTACCTCAAAAGATGATAGAAGAGCCGCAACTACCATCGGCAGAGGACCAGACTGAAGCAACAGCCGATACAACGACAGCGGCTGTTGAAGCGACTCAGGAGGAGCCGACAAAGCGAGAAAATCGTGCAGTTAAAACGGCTGATATTCCTGAGAAAACCTATAAAATGGCCTTTATTGATGAAAATGGGTTGTTTATTGATCCTGCTAAAGTGACGTTCACAGCCGATGTCACGAAAGTAGAAAGAAAATCAGGTACTCAGACAAAGGTGGGAACCATTACAACTAGTAATCTAGGGAATTTCAAGATGTTGACGGTGCCGAAAGTTACACTTCCTGATGATGACGCCACAGAGGACTACGGTTTTTCGGGACTAACCAATCACAAAATTACGTTGCCAGGGCAATATACTGCCCCCAAGACAACGCCTAATAATTTTTATAAAGGACCAGACACGACAACCTTTCCTTTGGCTGTTTCCCGTCAAGTAACTATAGCTACTGGCAAGGATTATAGTACATACACAACAGGGGAACGTTTTAATATGTTTACTACGTCAACGCCTAAGCAATTTAATTTGCGAACATATTCTTGGGTCCCTGATCCTCAAAAAGTCCAATTTTCTGCTGCTTACAATATGGCCACGACTGCAGGTGAAAATAATTATTTAATAACCGATGATACGATTTATTATTATGTACCCAATAGACGAGTTAGTATTTATTATAATGACATGACATCGACAGTTTTGCCAACCTATCCGACAGGCTATAATGCAGCCCTTTCGAAAACGGTGGTTGAGTCAGACAATTTTCACTATAAAGCCCCAAAAGCATTTCCAAAAACCTATTCTTCTGGGAATCGTCACTTCCAGTTTAAAGGGTGGTATAAAGGATCCGCTCGACCAGATCCTAAAGCCGTTAAGTTGGAAACCACATTGACACCAGAATTTGATGTTACTTACGATGGTAAAGACAATGTGTATGTTTTTTATGAGGAATTAGAAGAAAAGACAACGACAATCCCGGAAATCACTTATAGCTTTGGGTTTGTAGATGAAAAAGGCGCATTAATAGCGCCAGCGAATTTCGGGATGCAGACTAATTTAACATCGATCATGAACGGAATAGCGAAACAAGTAGGAACAGCAACAGGTGTTAATAGTGGGAATCTGAAAAAATTAACCATTCCTAGTCAACAATTAACCTACACGAAAACGATAAATCCTGCCTTTTATGGTAGTACTAATTTTCGCTTAACAATCCCTAAACAATACAAACCACCAACAGTAACACCTGGGCCTCATTATACAGGCTCCAGTACAGCTTATCCTGTTGCAACAAAAAGAATGCGTTTTGTGGACAGTACGATAGCTGACATACGGGTGGAGACAGATGGCAAATATTATAGTTTATATCCTACAACGACAGCCAATCAGTATCGACTGTACTACACTTCTTGGATAGAGGATACGACCAAAACGAGATTTGATTCTATTTTGACTAGTACAAATACAGAAGTAAGTGTGCCAAATTACTATACAACCGATGATACGATGTATTATTTCTTAGAAAATCGGCGCATCACTGAAAATTTTGTAGATGAGAATGGTACGAAGATTACAGCACCGACAGGATTTACTCAGGGAAAGCAAACAGTCATTGACAGCGACACCTACCATTTTAAATTGGCGCAAGAATTACCTTATAGTTACTACGCGAATGACAAAGCCTATCGTTTTAAAGGCTGGTATAAAGGGAAAACGCAACCTCAAAATTTACAAACCACACGAGTGCCGGAATATGATGCCTCCTATGATGATAATGATGATTTAACAATTATATATGAAGAAATTAAATATGGCGGCAATACCGTGCAGTTTGGGTTTGTTGGAGAAAGTGGGCAATTACTCAATCCTGCTGACTTTAAAGTCACCACAGAGGTAGTTCAGATTATCGATGGCGTTAGCACGGTTTTAGATAATATTTCGGCAACGGATCAAACAGGAAACTTAAAAGCCATGACAATTCCACAAAAACAGTACACGTTGACGAATAGCTCGAACTTTTATGGTACAAGGAACTCGTTTATTGAGATTCCTAAATACTATAAGAACCTTTCGTTTCAAAAACCTTCTGGGTATCAAGGACAAGAGTATCCGTTAGCAGGACGAGTAGAAAGGACTTTTGCTGGTAATCCTTATACAGAAGGCGCAAATCCTGTATATTTCACAGTAACGAAGAGTCAGAACCAACGTTATAAACTCCGTGAAATATACTGGGATGATAATCCTGAAAACCTTTTCTCAAGTTTATATAAAACAACACTTATAAGAAATGATAATTCGTTAGCTGGCGTGGAAATGTTTCCTGAAAGCACGTTATATTACTATCTTGTTAATCGCCGTGTAACTGAAAATTTTGTAGATGCATCTGGAACGAAAATTACGCCGCCAACTGGGTTCACGCAAGGGAAACAAACAATCATTGATAAGGATAATTTTACATTTACTCAGGCAGGTACGTTGCCTTTTATGTACAAAGTCAATAATCGGCCTTATGTCTTAAAAGGCTGGTATAAAGGCAAAGAAAAACCAGACAAACTAAATGAAATCACCAGAACAAATCGAAATATTAGTTATCCAGTGACTTATGATGACCAAGATGATATCACTATAGTATATGATGAATTTAAGACGGAAGACAAAACGATTAATTTTGGTTTTATCAATGAGACGGGTGACTATGTAGCACCAAGTAATTTCAATATCCGCACAGATATGTCTCAGGTAGTGGGTGGTTTACAAAGCAAGTTGCAAACTATTACCGCGTTACCAACTGGTGATTTTCTACAGTTAAAGCTTCCAGCTGTCAATATTGTGGGAAGTTTTACGTCGGATGAAGAGCTTTATGGAACACGTAATAGCATCGTGACAATTCCTAAGTATTATAAAACGCCGACTATAACCCCGTCGAGTAAATATAATGGTCCGAATTATTCTGGGGTTACGGGAATAATTGCGTATCATAATACGAAAAATAGTGCAGAATTTACTGAAAATCGTTTACAAGTGACACCAATTTCGGGGTCTCAAACGGATTACCGGTTTCCTGAAGTAGGGTGGCAAGGGGAACCCACTCGAACAACCTTCTCTTCTCTTTATAAAATGGATTATAATAGTACAGTGAGCGGGGTGACTGCTCACACAGAAATATACGCAACAGGGACAGTAAATTACTATTTAGAAAATCGGCGCATCACTGAAAACTTTGTAGATGAGAATGGTACGAAGATTACAGCACCGACAGGATTTACGCAAGGAAATCAGCTGGTAATGAACAGTGAAACGTATAAATATACCGCTGCAAAAGCGTTGCCGAAAACCTACCAAGTCGGAGAAAAAACCTATGTATTCAAAGGCTGGTACAAGGGGAAAGAAACAACAACACCTTTAAAAACAACAACAACACCAAGCTTTACTCCAACATTTGATGAGAATGACGACATGACCGCTGTATATCAAGAAGCGGTTCCTACAGCAGAATTAACGGTAAAAGGTTCCGCTGACATAGTCGAAAATGGCGCGACAATGGATCACTGGGAAGTGCTGTTAAAAAATACGGGAGAAGCCCCGTTGACGACCATTAAAATCAAACCAACGGCGACATGGGCCGCTGGCATCAGCCCGCCCAATACTATTTTTGTGTTAGGTACAGGGCAGAATGCTAAGGCCTATCCAGTTACGAAAGAACAGTGGGCAGCAGGTTTTTCTCTGCCATTAAATACGCCCTTACCAGCAGGCGGACAGTTACAAATGAACTTATTAGGAACCGCCGTTACAGGAAATCCTGGTCAAGTTTTAACCGCTGAAGTTGAAGTAACGGGCAACTTTGGCAGCTTAATCGCCAAAGATACGGTCCGTATTAAAGACCTAGACCAAGAAATAACTAATCCTGACGGCGACGGCTTCATTAGTACGCCAACATTTGATTTTGGCAAATTAGCGATTTCAGGAAGTAAGCAACAATATGGTTTGAAAAAAGCCGCTGATTACTACGACAACGGCACACGAAATCCCTATTTACGCCTGAATACTAGCCAAGACAACTGGAGCTTAACGGCGCAACTGTCGCAACCAAAATCAGCCACAGACAGCCTGCCGACAACGACCCGCTTGTTGCTAGGAACGGCCGCTGCTGCCAGCTTTACCGATTACAACCAACCAACAGAAACCAAGACACCGCTTGGCAAGACTGGTACCGTGAATTTAACCGCCGACAATACCGCAACAGCGGTGGTCGCTAACCAACAGTTCACAGGTAGTGACGTTTATCAGTTGGACTTCACGTTTGCTAACATCAAACTAGAAGTGCCCGCCAATCAAGGCATGTCTGGCCAACAATACCAAGCCGCCGTCACTTGGAATTTAGTGACTGGCCCATAAAAATAAAAATGCCCGAGCCTCTTATTTTTCTAAGGCTCGGGCATTTTTATTGATGGTCTTTTGATGGTCGTTGTGCTACAATGGTAATGAAAAGAGAGGTATGCGCCAACATATCTCTCTAGTGTAGAGCCGTTTCAGACGGTAGCGATTTTTAGTGATTTATAAAAAATAACCGTGCTCGCTAAAGTTGACGGTTATTTTTTATTGTTTTCTTTTACAGCCTCTAGGATTCCGAAGATTAACGTTGCGATAAAAGAACCGAAACTAATCATCAGAGCTAAAGCTTCTGCGATAGACAAAAGGCCTCTCCTTTCATAGATTTTAGTACTTACATTCATAAGCACCACCACCGAAAGGGAAAGTCTCTGCTCCTACGCTTCTCACTTTGTTGCGATTCTCGTCGCAAAGCGCATGTTCCTGTGCGCTTGCCGCCGCCATAACTTCTCTACGCTTAGAGTATACTATGTAAAACAAAAAATAATTAGTTTCCAATATATTTTTTAGGCAATTGTACTATAATGGTAATGAAAAGAGAGCTATGCGCTAATATACCTCTCTGATGTAGAGCCGTTACTAACGGTGACAAAAATTAATATTTTTGAAATGACCGTCTAACTAGCCAAAGTAAGCAGCGCCCCTTTCATTAAGGGGCGCTGCTTTTTAGTCGTTATTGCGATTGTTCAGTGTCTTTCGTAGAGAGGTTCATTTGTTCTTTGATAGCATTTTCGACACGTTGGCGTTCACTCTCTTCAACAAGTTGATAAGAAATACCTTCAATCCCTGTCACGCCATCGCCAGTGTAATCGTAGCCTTTTAATTGATCGGTTTCAATCGTTTTTAGTGCGGGGGTGTATTTTTTTAGCATTGCCATCATTTGGTCAAAGGATAAGTCGGTTTCGCCATGTTCGCCGATTACGTCCAGAATTTCTTGATATTTTAGCAAGCTGTTAAAAGAAAGTAGTTTGTTGGTTAATTCGATTAAAACTTCTCGTTGGCGGCGTTGACGACCATAGTCGCCTTCAGGGTCTTCGTAACGCATGCGCGCGTATTGTAAAGCTTCCCAGCCCCCTAAATGCTGTTTGCCTTTCGGATAATGAATCCCTTCAGCGTCAAAAGCAAAGGCGTTGTCAACAGTGACGCCGCCCACCGCATCGCCAAGGTCCTTCATAGCATCCATATCAATTGAAAAGTAATGATTGATTGGGATGTGCAAGACATTTTCAACCGTTTTAATTTGCATATCGGCACCACCGAAAACGTGGGCCGCATTGATTTTATTGTATTCGCCATTGGTGCCAGCCATTTCCACATAGTAGTCACGCGGGATGCTAGTGATGGTAGTTTTTTGTAATTGATTATTCACTGTAACCACCATTAAGGCGTTGGAGCGGTAATCGGTTTTGCGTTTTGAGTCATTCGCAATTCCCATAATTAAGAAACTAACCGGCTCACCTTTGGCTAAATCGGGACTCTTCGTGGAAGATTTTCTTGGTTTATACATGGTGTTCGCCGTTTTTTGCAAATTGCGATACATGCTGACGCCGTAAGCCGAAACAGAAAGTGTGCCTAAAAATAAAAGGGTTAAACTAAAGACCACGAATAAACTTTTTCTTTTACGAGAATGGCGGCGCCGGCGTTGTGTCGGTACTTCTGCATCCTCTGGTTCAGGTGCCGGCAAATAACGTTGAACAATTTGAAATGAAAAGTTGATCCAGCTATAACTTAGGAGCATCCCAGCGATGACATCACTAGGATAATGAACGCGTAAGATTAAACGACCTAACACAATCAAAACTAAATAAGTGAGTAAGAAAATTTTGATGCCTTTGGTTTTTTCGACATGAAGATAGGCCAAAATAATCAAAATCGTACAGACTAGTGCCATTGCTAATAATGAATGTCCGCTGGGAAAGCTAGCAGAGCTCCGGTCAGCTAAAGCGCCTAGGTTTGGTCGAGCCCGACCCACCACATGTTTAAAAACGCTCCCTAAGAAGCCGACAGCTAATAGGTTACTGACAGCCCAAAAGGCTAGGATTTTTTCTTTTTTGCGTAAAAGGTATACCATCAATAATAAGAAGAATAGCAGCATTGGTCCAATCGTGGCTGTTTTTGCTAACAGATTGACCGCTGTTAAAAGTGGGGCATTTAATTGCCATTTGATGTGATAGATAGCTTCGTCCATTTGTTGAAACCAATTTGGACTAGCCGCCACTAACAAAGTGAGGAAAGTAAAACCAAGCGTTGTTAGGGCATAAAGTGGAAATTTTTTATTCGATGTTTGCATGAGAATCCCTTTCTTTTTCCCTTGAAAGAGTAGACTAAGCCAGCATCGATTGTAAATAAGCGCTTGCGACTAAACAGGACACAGCAAGCCAATCGGTTCTCATCGTCTGAGCTTTAGCACTATCCAACGTAAAGATTTCTCTTAGCTATTTTTAGAAGAGCCTTAATTCGACCATTCCTGTTTTACACATTGGTGTCTTTCGACATTTCTGCGCAATAGCCTATGTTTGGATAGGAGCCTCACCTAACAAGGTTATTTTATCTAACGCTAGAAGTATAGAATTTATGCAGCGGTTCTCACAATGAAGTTTAAGAAAATTTATTGTTTTTTAAATAAATTTAAAGGTGTGGGGAAGTGAAGAAGTTAAAAAAACAGTACTTGAGCATTCTAAAAAAAGTGTACAAGGCTGTTCTCGGTTAACCGCTATAAATAGTTGGTGTTCAATAATGATAAATTAAAAAACAAACATTTTTTATAAGAGTGCTATAAGTTTTTCTCAGTAAAAAAGGCGGACAGTTGCTATTGAATTGCTAGTTCATTTAAAATAAATATGTCGACAATAATTGTGCACAAAGTTGATGGTCGCTATCGAAAAAGTAAAAATGATGTTGTGGAGATTTTACGTTTCAGTTGATTAAGATTACATGTTTTTTGAAGGGTTTTGCTTATAAGGGAGCGATATACATGAAAAAATGATGTTATTCATAATTGCAGTAGGCGCAACGATGATCAGTGTTTTTGCTTTAGGAGATGCACAGCAGAGTTATGCACACGGCTATGTTGATAGCCCAGTCAGTCGAGTCAAAAATGCGGAAGCAAACGGATTTGGATGGGGACCTGGTCAAGACAGCTCACAGCCAGAAATTATCACGACACCCCAAGGAATTGAAGCGCCAACTAAATTATTAGACACGGGTCAATTAAATGGAAGGTTGCCTTCAGCTGGATTAGCAAGCTATTCCAAACTAGATGAACAAACAGCCACTCGTTGGGTAAAAAGTAATATAACAACAGGAGAGAATAATTTTAAATGGGTGATGACGGCAAAACATAAGACCAATCGTTTTAGATACTATATGACGAAACCTGGATGGAATCCTAATGCACCATTAACGATGGACGAAATGGAACTGATTGGCATAGTAGGGCAACCAATCGGTCAAGATTTACCTCCTGGTCAAGGGTTTATGGTCAATGATACAGAAACACACAGAATAAATATTCCCGCTGATAGGAAAGGATACCATGTTATTTATGCCGTTTGGGATATCAATGACACGATTAATTCATTTTATCAAGCGATAGATGTTAATGTTCAATAATCAGGTATCAAGATAATGCGGCTGAAACAAAAGTGCTTAGCGCCAAGAACCAAGTAGGTTCTGTTCATCATCGAATCACTACGTTCTTCGTGATTCTCAACACTTGGAAGGATTAAGATATGCCGAACACTTGTGTGAGAAAGTCAATTTCGGCTTATTTCCGAAGGGGCTGCTTTTGTTCAGCTGATTATCTTCAGAAGTAGAAAGTGGGACATCAGTCAAAACGACTGATGTCCCACTTGATTTTTTCTAAACTTCCCCACTTATCCTCGACGCCATTCACCAATCTGGTCCAAACTAATTTCCCCAGAAGACAACGTTTTGGCCGTGCCATCAGGCAACTGAACAATCAATTCTCCATTTCCATTAATGGTTGTCGCAACGCCGCGGAAGTCTTGCCCGTTTTGGGTAAAAGCGACGTCTTTGCCAATCACAAAGGAGCGTTGTCGGTATTCTTCTAAAAAGTCTTTCGTTGAACGTTTGTCTAAAATTTGATAAAAATGATTCCAAATGTTGGCGACTAATTCATTTCGCGTCGCCGTCGGTTCACCATCTGGGAAAAGGGAAGTCACTTTCTGCCGAATGTCCTCAGGAAATTCGGTTTCTGTAATTGAAAAATTAATCCCCATGCCGATGATGACATTGGAAATTTGCCCTGTTTCCACATTGCTCATGGCTTCCGACAAAATCCCGCAAACTTTTTTGCCGTTTAAATAAAGATCATTGACCCATTTAATTTCTGTGTGAACGCCTGCCAGAGCATCCATTGCTCGAGCGACCGCTACGGCCATAATCACAGTATATTGAGCGATTTCTTCAAAATTTTGGTTCGGTTGAAGCACCATGCTCATGTAAATCCCTTTACCTGGCGTAGCGAAAAATGGTCGGCCGAACCTGCCCCGCGGCATTTCTTGCATGTCAGCAACAATCAATGTATTGTCGGGTGTCTGGTCTAAAATCGCCCGCTTAGCATCGGTCATGGTAGATTCAGATGTTTCTAGGACGGTAATTGTTAAAGGCGGTGTTTGTGGCCATAATGCCAACTGAATGCCTTCTGCAGAAAGGACATCTGATTTCTCAAGGCGATACCCCTTATTTTGCACGCTAGTAATTTGATAGCCATCTTTTTTCAATTCATTAATTGCTTTCCAAATAGCTGTGCGAGATAAGGACAGACGTTGTGCCATCTCTTCGCCCGAAAGGAATGCGGGCGTTTGTTTCATCAATAAAGTTAGGACTTGGCTTTTTGTCGACATATTTTTTCCTCCGATTCGTTATGCTTATTGTAGCGGAAAGGAAAAGGCTTGGTCAACTAGTGAAAAAATCCATCTTAGGATGGAGGAAAATGAAGCAGGCGTTTGCTATACTTATTTTATTGAGAAGGAGTGAGGGGAATGGAAAAGCAACAATATGTTTGTGAGAAATGTGGCAACATGCACTATGTGTCGGACCAATTTCAAGCAACAGGTGGGAACTTTGCGAAAATTTTTGATGTTCAAAATAAAAAATTTATTACAATTAGCTGTACCCAATGCGGCTACACCGAACTTTACCGCAGCCAAACAAGCGGCGGCATGAATGTCCTAGACTTTTTATTAGGTGGCGGTTAGTCAAAAACGAATGCATC
>OGSI01000380.1_pt1 | contig 15298 bp, 8 predicted proteins | sample 1573831 | NCBI WGS metagenome assembly OGSI01 (sample SAMN03295854, study PRJEB24534) | human gut metagenome | isolation source: fecal sample 4 from infant 8 | host: Homo sapiens | place: USA: Pittsburgh, PA | collected 2014-07 | reverse complement strand
ATGTATCACATTTGAATCAAAATAAAGAAATTGTTATTCGTTTATATGATCAAGGAATTTTTAATCTCAAAGATTCTGTCATAAAGATTGCCGATCGATTAGGTATTTCAAAAAATACCATCTATTTACATATCCGCAATCATAAAAAAGAAGAAGCTTAAACCATCAAAGCCACCAACGCTAACTAGCGTTGGTGGCTTTGATCACTTCTCTTCTATTTTAATTTGGTAAATCAAACAAGTAAGGTGTCCCTATTTCTCCATTTAACGTAACATCTAAGCGATTTTTTGTGCCGGGAACTAAATTACTGGCTGTGAAATTCCCTTGGGCATCCGCAGTAAAACTTGCTAAAATCACCCGCGCATCATCTGCACGTGACACTAAAATAGTTGCATTCGGTGCTGTTTTACCAGAAATTGTCCCTTGTTTCGGATCAATCGTAATATTGCTAAAAGAAAGCGCTGCTTCTTGTCCTGAACTTGGAATATCAATTTGGACAGGTGCACTATTCCGTTGATCAACGGTTGCGATTAATTGAGTAGTCGCTCCCGCTCTGGGACTAATTACTGTAAAATTGCCATTGGCATCCGCATAAAAAACACCTGCTTGTGCAGAAGCATCACCGACTACCGTTGCTGTAATGGTTGCATTAGGTAATGTAGTACCATTAATTTCATTTCTTTCAGGATTGAAAACAACATTGGTAATTGTAATGTTTGTATCAGGTGCTTGGTTTTGAGGGACTTCATTCGTTTCATCAGTTCCTGCAGAAGGCTGCGTGGCATTTTCTGACGGATTTTCCCCTGTCACATTAGAATTTTGACCCGTGACAGACGAATGACTACTTTTCATTTCTTGTTGACTAGAGGATTTCTGCGTGGCTTTCTTTGTTTCTTGCTTTGGCTTAGAATCATTTGTGCTTGCTGTTTTTTTGTTTCCACATCCTGCTAGACTTAAAGACAATACACTGAACGTTAACATACTGAACAAAGCAATTTTTTTCATTTTTCGTTACCTCCAGAAATCTTTTTGTAACATTAATGTAACATTGTTTTAAAAATCTAGCAATAATTTTTCAACCGTTTTCCTTTTTGTTTAAAAAGAAAAAACCTGCACAAAGGCATTTAGCCTTTGTGTAGGTTTTTATCTGCTAAATGGATTTAATGTTTGCGATAGCTTAAATAGTAAAAGCCAGAAACAAAAATGGCACCACCAATGATATTACCTAAATAAACAAAAATAAAATTACGGAAAAAGTCTCCCCACTGAACGCCGCCTTCAAAAATTGCGGCTGGAATGATGAATGCATTCGCCACACTATGCTGAAAGCCAATTGCAACAAAAATCATTACTGGAAACCAGATGCCTAATAGTTTCCCCGCTGCATCTTTCGCACCATAACAAAGCCATAAGGCCAGACCTACGAACCAGTTACAGCCAATACCTGAAATAATTGCTTGAAGCCAAGTTGCTGCAACTTTATGTTCTGCAAGAGAAAGAACCTGATTTAAATAGGCGCCGCTACTGGTTAAACCTAAATAATGGCCAAAAAAATAGGCAACAAATAGGGCGCCAACCATATTTGCCAATGTAATTGTGACCCAGTTCACGAGTAATTCTCTGAAAGAAACCTTTTTAGCAAACCAAGCCGTACTCACCGCCATCATATTTCCTGTGATTAACTCACCACCAGCCATTAAAATAACAATTAGACCAATTGGGAAAACCGCAGCTCCCACTAAAGCTTGAACACTGGCTAAATCTGCTGGAATAGAGGCGGAAACACGCACATAAGCCAAATAGCCGAGGGAAATCATGGCACCGCCGATAAATCCTAAAATGAGTTTTGCTACCAAAGGCTTTTGAATTTTTTTCTGACCATTTTCAATACTGATACTTAAAATTTCATCTGGTGTATACAAACATTTCACTTCCTTTGTTTTTTGTCCTCCTTTACTTTACCCTTATATCACAGAATTTCAAGTACTTTTGTGTATTTTTTCACTAAAAACTGTAGTTCTTTTAATTTTATATGAAAACATCCTGAAACAAGTCCTATTTCTTGTTTCAGGATGCTTACTTATCCGTTTTTAAAGAGTTATCTTTTCACTTTAAAACAATAGGTTGCTATGGCTAACGATAAAAAGCTCAGGCCTAGGAAGCTCCCAACTGCTGAAGATTGTTCCCCTGTTTTGGGGAATTTTTTCTTGGCAATTTTGGTCGTATTATCCGCTTTTTTGACTGTTCCTGACGATTCTTGATTCGTCTGTATCTGTTTAGTTGCTTGGTTTTCTGCTACTGATTCCTTTGTTTGACTAGCCTTGGCAGAGGGCTTTGAATTACTTTGAGCGTCATTAGGATCTTGATTAGACTCTACCGCGTAAATGACAGAATTCTGGCCTTTGTTTTGGCTGCTTTCGTTTACAGTGCTTGGGGTGCTACTCTCACTTGTACTGTTGGTTGCGCTGGTCGTACTTGAAGCACTACTTTCGCTGGTACTACTTGTTTTACTGGTTGTGCTTGACGTGTTGCTTTCACTCGTACTACTGCTCTCACTTGTCGTGCTTGGCGTGCTGCTTTCGCTGGTACTACTGCTTTCATTTGTCGTGCTTGAGGTGCTGCTTTCGCTGGTACTACTGCTTTCACTTGTCGTGCTTGAGGTGCTGCTTTCGCTTGTGTTACTAGTTGTCTCTGTTGATTTTTCAACTAACAGAAGTAACGCCGTTTTTATGGTTTGTGTTAATTGATTAATACGCTTTTGTGCATCTGCAGGCGTTTTAAAGCCACCAAGTGTTGGCTCTAATAATTAAGCAAGCAGTTGTTGTAACTGCTTAGAGCTTCCTTCGCCAGTTGTTGTATCTATTAAGGCTTCTTGCATGGCTTGCCAAGAGTCTTTGGTATATACAGATTCGTCTAATTTATGAACGCTTGCCAGTTCATTTTCTGCTTCTGTACGCTCTAGCGTGATATCGGCTTTTTTGACTAATACTTTCATTGCAGATTGCAAATTACTTGTTAACTGATCCACTTGCTCTTGGGTTTTGTCCTGACTCTCCTGACCTTCTGCTAACAATTGTGTCGCCTGCTGATAATAGGAAGGAACAATTGTTTTAGGCCCAATGGCAGTGAATAGCTGCCAAGAGTAAACTGTATATTGGTTTGCTTCACCAATCGAAGCATAAACGGTTTGTAGCTGGGACAAATCAAGCTTTTTTGCAGGGGCCTCTACCGTCACCGGTACGTTCACTGTTACCAATGACCCTGTTTCATAAGTTAATTGAACAGTCACTTTTTGTTGGCCGATTTCATTTAAGACCTCTGGATTGACGATTTTAGCGGCTGGGACTGCTTCATCCGCGTCATTTGTATTAGCAACCAGTTGCTGCGGATCGATTGATTGTCCTTGCACAATCGTTGTAGCCACAGGGGTTGCTAAAGTATTTCTAACCGGAATTGGCGTATTTTTATATTGCTCATAAAGTGTTGGTGAAATTAATGATTCCCATGTTGCTGGCATTAAGCGATAGTCCGCCTCTGTCCAATTTTCTACCAATAATTGGCCGTTTTTAAGGCCATCATCTCGAGTATTGTCTTTCACAAAACTCGTTTCTGGTCGGAAACCACCGCCACTAGCGATTAACAATTCCCGACGTCGGTTTTGCGGAATATTGTGGTAGTTAACAAACTGATTGTTGATAAATACGCCATTGAACACATTGTTATTTCCTGTATGTCGATTGTATTCCATTCCAATTGCATATTGATTGTTCCAATACTTCCAATCAAAAATGTTATTAGCCACTAACCAGTTAGAGAGTTCTGAGATAGCACCCTCTGCTTGCGTTTCTGCCAAACCAATCTCTGGTGTTCCATACATAATGAGACCTGTATTTCGCAAATAATTATTCATAATCGTAATATTACGGCCTGATTTAAACTTAAATCCGCCAGCTGGACCATTTTGTAGTCCGCGTAAATGATTCCCTACCACCGTGATGTTTTGGGCGCCACGGAAATAAATTGCATGATCTCCCACTAGACCATTCAAGTTTTCATTATCATAGGGTGAATAGAAAAAATTATGTTGGACAGTTACATCCTTCAGCATATTAAAAGAATTAACCCCGGTGGATAGATAATTTTGTTCATTAGGTACTGAAATAGCACCTGCTTCAATGGCTGTTTGTAAACGTGTAATAGTTGCTGCTAAGTCTGAACGACTGGTGCTTTTAATCGCATCTAATTCCGTCACTTTTAACCCAAATAAATTGTCCACGATGTCTACATCTGACATATACTGGAAGCGACTTGGTGTTGAATAACCACCAATGTAAATCGCTCGGTTAAAATCAATCTTGGGTTGCATGTGTGCTGTGTCTCGCATGAAAATATTGCCTGAAATCTTAACGCCAATGTCTGCATTTAAATTGACCACAAATCCTTTTAATGGATTATAGAAGATATTGTTTGCTAGCGTTAATTGATTCGTCAATTTCAAGGTCACATTGATGCCATCAAAAGCAATATTTTGAAGTCGTACATTGGTTTTCGTTCCGTACGTAGTGTCTTTCAGTTGAATCGGTGTACCTGTAGCATTATGTAAAATAGTGGCTCCTGTTGTATCGCCAATTAATTGATAATTTGAAGAAATCGTAATATCTTTTGACAAAGCATAACTTCCCTGTGGTAAAAATAATGCCCGTCCTTCCTTTGCTGTCTGACTCAGTAATGTCTGTAACTTCTCTGTTTGATCCTCTGTGCTATTAGGTACCATCGCTTGCGCACCAAAAATTGTTGCATCTGTTGCATCAACTGGTTCAGCCGCTTCAGTCACCATTGGTAGACCAACCACCGTCAATAAACCAAATAGAAGAATAAGTATTGTTTTCTTCATGTGTTTTCCTCTTTTCATTCCGTTACTTCCAACGGCTTATTTTGTAAAAGTTGATACAGCGTAATAACACGACTGTCTTCGTATGCATAAATTTTTTTAAATTTTGGATTCATATGTAAGATACTTGTTACCTTTAACAAGTTTTGATTTGTGACTTCTAATTCTAAGGCCTCAACCAATTCCTTTAATCGAACACCGGCACTATTTTCTTCACAACTTAAGATTTCTTCAATTTGTTCCATTCGTTTTTTCATTCTATCCCGCCTTCCTTCCCTTGCTCTTTCTATTATATAGAAAAATTCTTGTGAGAACCCTCAATATTTTTTAACTGACTGTTAAAAAAAGTAGTAGTTCCTTTACTATCAATAGCTAATCATCTATTATTTACGATAAAAAAAGCAAAAAAAGTACCTTTTTGACATAATTTTCAGAAGAATTGACGCAGTATTTATTAAAAAACAACGAGAAAACGTCAATAAGTAGGTGTTGATTACCTACTTATTGACGTTTTCTTCTTGTCTTTTTTTACTTTTTAGAAAAATTTTTTTACAATTTATCGGACATATACCTCAAAAAAGCCCATTTTTTTGATTTTTTATTAAAGTGACGTGGTTCTTTTCTCGTTAATTTTTACTATTTTTTGGTTCAAACGATTATATTGCTCAAACGTTAACTCACTTGAAAGTAAAAAGATCTCTGGATGGCCCGTTTCTACATCTGCCAAAGAAGTCACTAATAGTAAATCAATATTTTGCCATTCTTCTTTGCTTGCTTCACTGTATCGTAAGACTTCCAATGCATAAAACCGACGAAAATTATTTTCAATCGAAAGTTTCACCCGTTCTTCTTCCAGTACTGGCAAGCCTGATTTTAACCCTAAAACAATTTTTTGTTCACGATGAATTAAATCATTAGAAAGCGCCAAAACACTAGAATAACGCAAAGCCAAAAATTCTTTATTTGTAAATAATTCATTGCCTGTTTGTTCGTAAAGTTGATTTAAGCCTTGGCTTAATTCTTCTAAAAGAACTGGATATTTTTCTTTAACTTTATTCCAGAAGACATTGTACATTTTCACATTTTGGACATAGTAAAGTTCGGCAAATAAATGTGTAGCAAACAAATAATAAAAAATTTGCGGACGAATTTTCTCCAATTGCGGCGTCATGTGTATTTCTTCTAATAAGAAATGTTGGACTAAATGAGTCAACATATAAACAGGCGCTTCAGACTCATCAAAATGCGCTAAAATTGCTTGTGCAGTGGCTTCATCTTGATAAAATTGGTCATTGGCTAACAAGAAAAAGTACACAAAAGTTAAATCGTTTTTGTTAAGGAAAAGGGTTGTAGCTGTCATCTCTTCTATAAAGGCTTGGTAATGTTTATTACCTTCTAAATAAGTTTCTTGCTCGGCTGAAGGTCGATATTCGGCGCCTTGCGCACTCCGGACTTTTGAGATAGCGACCATATATTTAACTCGGCGTGTCACCGTTTCCGCAACTTCTACGTTGAAAAAAGCCATCATTTTTTGGACAGTTTGTGCGACTTCCGTTTCTTGTATATAGTCAAAAGGCCAAGTATCACGGATTAAGTCCATAAAAATAGTGTAAGCAAAATGGCGCAAATACGCTTCATTGCCTTCAATTTTCCAGGTGCTTTTATTAATCACTAACCCCAATGGCGCTAAAATTTCTGTAAACCCTTTAAGCAAGCGCCGAATCGTGGCATCACTGGTATGATATTTTGTTGTCGCTGGCACAATCCCATTAAATCGACCCCAGAATAAATCTTCCATTACTTGATAAGTTAAACTATCCCGAAAAATTGCTGTATAAAGTTTCTGGAACGCTTGGCTAGACGCCAAGTTCAAGCGATAGCCATGCCCCTTTTCAAAAGCCAAAGAAGCATCATTATCCACAGCATAATACGTAATGTCATCTTTTAGAAGCTCTACGTATTTTTTGACTGATTTTTTGTTTAATTGTAATTCTTCTGCTAACTCATTGATGTCAATCCAGCCTTCATTAATTGGCAAGTTTCTTAAAATAATAATTTTAGAAACGACATCTGTATCGAATATATCAACATATTCATCCCATTTCACTGTTCACTCAACTGCCTCTCTTCTGTTCTATTGTACACAAAATGAGAAATCTATTCCACGAAAAAATAACAGTTGTTTCTTTTATTCTTTCTTAGATGTGGACGTTTCAGGAACAAACACGTTGAGTCCCCCAGCTTCCACCGTTACTTTAATCGGTAAATCATCGGTAGGGTCGCCATCTGTTCGTGTTTGGACTTTCTTGTCTTTTTCGCCACTAATTTTAAATTGACTCCCAGAGAAATACACGACACCAGGAATTTCATTTAATTGTCCTCTGATAATTTTAGGTAAATAATAGACAAACTTGTAAAAAACTAACTTAGGCAAAATGATAATGTGGACTTCGCCGTCATCTGGCGTAGCATTGGCATCGAAATTGGTAAAGCCGCCAGCAGAATTCGTCATGGTCATCGTTAATAATTGGGCTTTGCCATGCCAACGTCTTTCATCGCCATCAATTTTTAGTTTGTATTTTTTCTTTTTCATTAATAAGCGGAAAAATTGCTTTGTAAAGGCTAAAGGACCATATTTTTGTTTCTCCTGTTGGGTCACATTTGCTGCTGTGTCCGCTAATAGTCCAATCGTTAAGGTCGAAATCATCACATCTTGATTTACCATCCCAAAATCAACTGGCGTGGTCTGTCCTGCCAAAATGGTCTCAAAGGCGTCTTCTTCTTTCAAAGGAATACTTAACACACGTGCAAAATTATTGACTGTTCCACCTGGAATAATCCCTATTTGATAGTCACGAATGGTGTCTTTAAAATTTTGAACGGCATGATGAATGGTCCCGTCACCACCAATGACGACCAAGACACCCACTTGATTTTCTTTGGCATTTTTCCGCATTTCTTCAGGATCAATGTCTGGATTGGAAGGTTGCAAAATAACCGCTTCCCCTCTCGCTTCTGCAGCTTTTTTAAAGCGTTCTGCAATCTCTTTACTTTCACTACTTCCTGAAGTTTCGTTGTATAAAACCATCATCTTTTTCATCATTCTATCCTCATATCTCTAACTAAATTTCTTGCACATGTAAAGTGTACAATATTTTAGCCAAAATACCTAAAGATAGCATCGAAAAACAAAGGCTGAGGCACAAGCGGTTATCTCCAAGAACCCAGTAAGTTCTGTTCAAAGACTAAACTGCGATGAAGGCTTACCTGAGAATGTCAATAAGAAGGAGCTGCTTTTGTTCAGTTGATTAGCTTAAGATGAAAAAACAGGCCATCCGTCCTTTCGACGGATGGCCTGTTTTTTTATAGCTTTTGCTTATTTCTTGCTCTTTTTATAGAAGAGCCAACTTGCCAAACTGACCAACAGGAGGCCGATAAAGACAAAGAAGTAATTGACTTTTGTGTTGGTTTTCGGTAAATCAAGCCAACCTGTCTCTCTAGCTGCTTGTTTCGTTGTTGGCTGATTTGGTTTTGTTTTTTTGGATACAGGTTGTTTCTCGTTAACAAACGTGCCCGCATCCACGAGTTCAGGTTTGTCTTTCGCTGTTGCCGCAATAGTGAATGCGACTGCTTGCTTAGACAGTTGGTAACCATCCGGTGCTTTTGTTTCCACAAAGGTATATTTTCCTGGTTGTAAGTGGTTCACTTGAACTAACCCTTGGTTGTCAGAACGTAATGAACGAGCGACAGTTTGCCCTGTCTCTGCATCTGTCACTTTAAATTCAGCACCTGCTAAGGCATTCTTTTGCTGGTCAATTTTCACCAGCTTGGCAGCACCTTGGTAATTAATAAAAGGTGCTTTAAGTACCACAGTGGCTGGTTTGCCTTGGTTGTCTTTGGCAATCGTAAAGCTTGCGCTTGGCGTTTCATTAAGAAGATAGCCTGTTGGCGCTTGTGTCTCCACAAAACGATACGTTCCCGGTGCTAAGTTTTTCGCAATGACTTTGCCTTGCTTGTCAGACATCAGATTGGCTTGTCCAGCTACGGTTTGCCCTGTTTCATCAATGACCTTAAACACCGCACCTGCCAATGCTTCACCTGTTTCGTTTTCTTTGGTTAATTGAGCAGTTCCTTGATAATTGATAAGATCGCCTAAAGCAATTGGCTGCTCTTTTCCTAATTGGGCGGTTACATCAAATGGATGTGGCGTTGTGTCTAACAGATAGCCTGTTGGTGCTTTCGTTTCCACTAAAACGTAATGCCCTTCATTCAGACCTTTAGCGTAAATTTCGCCAGTCTTCTCCGTTGTTATTTCAGAAACTTTTTCTCCTGCACGATTCAAGAATGTTATTGGTGAACCTTGTGGCTGATTCTGATTATCGGCGTTGTAAATTGCAAAAACTGCACCCGCTAAGGTTTGACCTTGCTCGTTGACTTTACGTCCCGTTACTTCCGCTTGATAATTTACAAACTCTAACTCATCTAGTGGTTGTTTATCATTTGAATTCTTCTTCACTACAAAATAAATGGGTTGTTTATTGACGATATAGCCATCCGTTGCATCCATTTCATCTAATTCATAACTACCAGCGCCTAAATCCTCCATAGCCAATGAACCATCTTTTTCAGCAGTTACTTCTCTTTCAAAGATTTTTTCCCCGTTTTCGATTCGATACAATTTAAAAATCGTTCCTGGAAGTGGGTTCGCATTGGCATCAATTTTCTTAAAGACGGCGCGTCCTTTGAAATTGGCGAAGGCCCCTAATTGGAAGATCTCCGGATCGCCTTTGAAATCACCACGAATTTCTACTTTTACTAATTCAGGATAAATAATATAATCTGCGCCATCTGGTAATTTTGGTGCTTTGATTTCTTTGTAATAATAGGTACCTGGCGCCAAGTCTCTAAAGATAATTTTGCCATCTTTGCCACTCGTTGCTGTAATCCCTAATGATTGTTTATTGTGATCATATAGTTCAAAAACAGCACCTGCTAATGGTTGGTCTGCGCTATTCGTTTTCACGATTTGGAAAGCCCCTTTGTAATTCACAAAGTTGTCACTAGCAACAACGACCGCTGGTTTACCAGCATTTTTCTCAGCAATTTCAAATGGGACTGGCGTGGTATTTAATAAATAGCCTGTTGGCGCTTTGGTTTCTACAAAGCGATATTTTCCTGGGGCTAAGTGCTCTGCAACAATTTCCCCTTGATTATTTGTCGTCAAGCCTGTTTGAATCGTTTCTCCCTTCGCATCAAGCACTTTAAATGTCGCACCACTTAATAAGTGTCCATTCACATCTTTTTTGATTAATTTAGCCGTGCCTTGATAGTTAACAAAGTTAGCCGTTGCTATAACTGTTGCTGGTTTGCCCCGATCGCTTGCTGCAATCGTGAAAGCACTTGGTTCAGTGTTTAAAAGGTACCCTGCTGGCGCTTTGGTTTCCACAAATTGATATTTTCCTGGGGCTAAATCCGTCACTGTGACTTTTCCGTTTGCATCCGAAACTAAGTGTTCTCGAACTGCTTGTCCTGTGGTATCAAGGACTGAAAATTCAGCACCTGCTAATGGATTGCCTGCTTGGTCTTTTTTAATTAGTTCAGCAGAACCTTGGTAATTAAGCATTTTAACATGAACATCACGAATTTGTCCGCTCGTGTTTTGTGTCACAATGAACCGTTTGGGTGTCGTGTCTAAAAGATAGCCTGTCGGTGCTTCGATTTCTGTGAACTGATAAAGCCCTGGTTTTAAACTATCCACCTCTAACTGGCCATTCGCGTTGGTTCGATCCGGCGCAAGGGGAACTTCTTCCCAATGAGTAAACGGCGTGGTTACGGCATGCTCTAATTTAAAGCGAGCATTGACTAACTTTTTACCCTTCTCATCCATTTTTTCTAAAAATACTTTATTGACATCGTTTTTAATAATGGTTGGTTGTGCTCCTTCGGCTGAAGTTTCTTCATCAATAGTAATGACTCGGCCTTTAGCTAATTCGTCCGAAACTGTATAGCCTTCTGGTGCTTTTGTCTCCACCAAAATGTATTGCCCTTGCGGCAACCCACCAAATGTGATAACCCCAGTGGCGTCTACTGTACCTTCACGTAGGACTTGTGTTTTAGCTTGGTCCCAAATTTGGAAATGGGCGCCTGCTAAAATAGTCGTCCCATCCATGGCTGTTTTCTTCAGCTGAATTTTGCCTTTAGTCCCTGTGGCATGCCCGCCACTGTGATCAATGTCAACGACCACATCGCCATTGTCATCCCCATGAACGACTTCTGAACCATTTCCAGTAATTGACACTTGGTTGGATACCGTGTCTGTACTCCCCGCCGCTGAAGAAGTCACTAAACTACGATATTCCATATAATAAGGTGCTTCAATATGGGCCATTTTAACGACAATTTTTTGTTGTCCTGTTTCATTATCGGTGGTAACTTCCAGTGTGTAATCTTTTCCTTCTTCTAAAATAACAGATTTATCTGGCGTAATAGTTCCGTCTTCTGTTACGTTGGTACCGTAAATCACCAATGACTCGGGATCTAGCACTTGGTTTGGTGAGGGTGTATCAGTAATAACCACATCGTCTAAAACCGATTGGGCGCCATTGATCATTACATGCCAGTACACATGATCTGGATCATCTTTGTGGTATTCGCCACCTTTTTTCACTGATTCGCCACCATGTTGAATAGAAACTTTTCCTGTCACATCACGTGAAGAACCTTGGTTTGTATAAGATGCGGTATTGTCATAACTAGCCGAACCTTCGATAACTTTTTCATCAACAGACGTCTTAAATTCAATCACATACGTACGACTATCATTAGGAAAATCAACACGCCAAGTATTTTGGTTTTTCTCGCTTGGTTCTTCCATTGTGATATCCGTCAACGGTTGCGTTGGTTTCACTTTTTCAACCGAACCATCTGGCTTTGTATTGCCTTCATAGACTTTCAAGCTCCCAGCCAAATAGGTTTGATTGGCTAAAATTGGATCCGTCAAAAAGGCGTCGACTAAACGATTATTACTTAAATTAACCGCAAGCGTCCAAGTGATTTCTTTGGTGACGGCATTGTAAACACCGCTTTTTTGCGCATTTAAATCAAAAGCAGGTAAAGGTTTAAACGGTTTACTATCTTCTGAATGATGATTGTTTCCTGCTTCATCCATCCAATCAATGGCAGCGGTATTTCGGTAATGGTCCAATGCAGGATTGTTAGCATCTAACTCGGTAACATCGAAAAAGGTAGTATAGGTTACGTAAAAGGCATCACTTGTTTTGGCATACGCCCCCATGAAACTTAACTTAAAGCCTGTTTCACCTTCTGCATTACGAGTTATTTCTACCATGTAATCTTTACCTAACGTCAACTGAGCACCAGTGGTTGTATCTTTAACAACCAACGAATTGGGTACCATGGTTAAGCCAGGAACTGGTTCGTATGTGTCCGTAATCACGGCATTTTCCATCAAATAATTATTTTGATTCACAGCTAACGTCCAACCAATCGTTGAATTTTGATAATCAACTGCACCAGTGTTTTTAATAATATTTTGTTGACTGGCTGTGCCATCACCTTCTGAATGCTGACCAGTGCCGACATCCACACGATTATTCACGGCAACATCGCCTTCGACAATTCCATCAACTTTGGTTTTATAATCAATCTTGACTGCGCCATTCACATCATGTAAAAAGTCAATTGCAAAGGAACCGTCTCCGTTGATTACCACTTTGTAATCTTTTCCTTCCACAAGTTCTGCTCCAACGACTTCATTTCCTTTGTCATCAAACGTCACTGAATATAAATGTAAAGAATCTGGTTCAAACGTTAAATTATCGCCCATTGTGTCTGTAATGACTGCTTGGTCTTTTGGAATGATTTGTTCACCATAGTTGTAGTTAATTTCCCAAGTGAATTCTTGATTGGTTTCATCGTAATCTATGTTGCGCTTGTCTAACATTTTGCCATATGTGGCGGTAACAGTTGCTTCAGCATCTAACCCATTTGGATTATTATCACTTGTTAACGTCGCGTGATTTTTAAAAGGCACATCGCCGCCGCCATCTGGAATAACCGCCTCGTCAATCGTCGTTTGGTACTCAAGACGATACGCTTTGTTGGTGTCACCTTTAATCGTCACATTGCCATTTTTATCAACGGTATATTCATCTGGACTAAGTTCGCGACCCACTTCTTTAATTGTTCCATCAAGATTCATCACTAACTCATAGACTTTCACGGACTTAAAGGTATTCCCTGTTGGCCATGTTTCCGTCACAGTTGGATTTGTTTGATCTTTCATCGCTTGATTGATATCTATCGTCCAAGTAATCGCACTAGGATTGGGCGTTCGATCAAAATGGCCTTGTTTATCAATTTGTTGTTCGGTATCTGGGACAATCGGAATCACTACAGGCGGCAAATCTTCTTGTGTAGGAATATCAATCACCCAATCTCCTGGGCCCCGCCCATCTGAATCATTCAAATGAGTATCTAAAGAAAAGTCCCCGTGAATGTCACTTTCAGACGTGATTCGCTCATTAAAGGTAAAACGAACCGTACCATCTTCACTAATTGTGTAGGTTCCATAGACATTGCCTTCTGCATCAACTAAATCACCTGAACCTGGTTTATTAGGTTTCAAATTGCCAGGTAATTGAAACTCGAAGTAATCGCCTGCTTTCATTTGTTCCCGCACATCTTCTGGAATCGACCAGTTAAAGTTCCAATGAATGGTCACATCTTCTTTATACGGCGGTGTTGCTGGTGTGCCATCAGGATTTAAATAAATCGGATCTTCAAAATTATCGATAATCGTTGTTTCATCACCTGTAAAATAGTCACTGATATCTGTTGGTCCTGCTACGCGCGGTTTGACAGTCGTAGACTCGGTTGTTTTACTTTCTATCGCTTTTGTCGTGCTGGCGACAGTTTCTTCGGACGAACGAGGAGCAGAGGAGTTTGTAGATGCTTCTTCTGTTGAACCTTCATTCGCTGATGCGGCTGGCGAACTCGTGATTGCCGTTGATTCTGTCGGATCAGTACCAGTATTTAACGTCAACGCTCGTTGCTGTTGTCCATAAGAAAACGTCACATCTTCTGTAGCTGTAGGGTTCAACGTTAAGACTAACGTATCTGCTAACGCTTGCTGATTCAATTCAATTTGAATCTGTTTCTTCTGGTCATCCACTTGAATCTTGCGCGTATTATTGGGCGCTGCCCAATGTGCAGCTTTGATTGACACATTGGCACTATAATGCACTACAACCTCTTGTGTTACTGGTTGTGCTTTTCCTTGAAGCGCTAAGGTCATTTCTTGCTGGCTGGTTTGCTTCACTTCTCCTAACATTAACTGGCCATCGCTGTTAACATCTTCCGCCAAAGCCATGAGTGGTGTGCCATAATTTAGAACAAGTAACAAACACATCAACCCGTAGAGCCAACGGTTTACCATTGGACCATTCTTTCTCATTTCTTTCATCCTTCCTCTACTAACGACACATAGAAGAGAACGTTCACTTCGTACCAATTTTTTATTTTAAACCAAATAAGTGAGTGCTCTTCTGTTGTCTTTCTTCCTTGCTAAAACAGACAGCCAACACACCTTTTCTTTTTATCTCCTCAAAACGCACTCTTACTTCGAATGCGGATTCATTTTCTGCTTTTTCCTATAGACTCTTCTATAAGAATAAGAAGAGTATAACGAGATTTTTCAGCGAAAATTATCAACAACTTCTCCTCCAAATAGAAAAAGTTGATGAAATCCCAGAAACCCTTTTCATCTTTATGAAAACACGTCCTTATCCTTTCTTATTTTTACTATTCCTTCTTCCACTATACCGTTTTTTTTAATTTTTTTCATAAGAACTAACCAGACAAAAAAGCCTATTTGTATAAGCTATTTAAGCTAAAAAATCAATAGACTCAAATTATCATTTTTGTTATTTAAATGTTTTATATAAACTGGTTGTTTTTCTTAATAATTTTTTGCTCTATCATTTTTTGTCCATGTTTTCTTCCATTTGACACATTCAGTTCTTCTTGATTTTTAAGAATAGATACAGTAGCATAAGAACAACTAGTTCTTTCACTGGCAATTGTCAAATGTCATTTAGAAAAGAATGCCCTATCTGTATTATCTGAAAAATCAAACAATCATAACCAATTAGAAAGGTGGTTATTATGTATAACTTATTAACCAAACAGGAAATTCAGTTACTTTCCCTAATTGAATACTTGTATGACAGTAAAGAAAAAGTCCCCATGCAAGTACTCCGACGAAAATATGAATTTTCCCATTACAATATCAACAATTTATTGAATCAATTAACTTTGTTAATTTCTCGAGTCAATACACATGAAAATGTACATATTCGCATCATTAATAATCAACAGTCCATAGAA
>OGSI01000365.1_pt1 | contig 16202 bp, 10 predicted proteins | sample 1573831 | NCBI WGS metagenome assembly OGSI01 (sample SAMN03295854, study PRJEB24534) | human gut metagenome | isolation source: fecal sample 4 from infant 8 | host: Homo sapiens | place: USA: Pittsburgh, PA | collected 2014-07 | reverse complement strand
GAATATGCGTGCAACTATTCTATTTTTTAGATATAAAGGATGAGAAAAACATGCGGAAAATGAAAACAATGGATGGAAATGCTGCAGCAGCTTATATTTCCTATGCTTTTACAGAATTAGCAGCCATTTATCCAATAACACCAAGTTCAACAATGGCTGAGCTTGTTGATCAGTGGTCGGCCGAAGGTAAGAAAAATATCTTTGGTCAACCTGTGAAAGTAGTCGAAATGCAATCGGAAGCTGGTGCTGCCGGCGTGGTCCATGGCTCTTTAAAAACAGGCGCGCTTACCACGACCTATACGGCTTCACAAGGGTTACTTTTAATGATTCCTAATATGTACAAAATAGCTGGAGAACTATTACCATCTGTTTTTCATGTGGCGAGCCGAGCTTTAACCACGAATGCTTTAAATATTTTTGGTGATCAAGGAGACGTAATGGCCGCACGCCAAACAGGCTTTGCTATGTTGTCAGAAAGCAGTGTACAAGAAGTGATGGATTTGGCACCAGTGGCTCACTTAGCTTCGATTGAAGCGAGTGTTCCATTTATGAACTTTTTTGATGGCTTTAGAACAAGTCATGAAATTCAAAAAGTGGCAGTTCTTGACTATGAAGAATTAGCACCCTTAGTAAATCAAGAGAAATTAGCCGAATTTCGTCGTCGGAGCATGAACCCGAATCACCCTTCCGTTAGTGGAATGAACCAAAATCCAGATATTCACTTTCAACAACGAGAAACAATAAATCCTTATTATGAAAAATTACCTGGTATTGTTCAAAAATATATGACAGAAATTAACCGGTTACGGGGAACCAATTATGATTTGGTGACGTATTATGGCGCAGAAGATGCAGAAGAAGTGATTGTCACAATGGGTTCAGTTGCACAAACAATTGAACAGACGGTTGATTATTTACAAGAACAAGGAAGAAAAGTTGGTTTTCTTAATGTCCATCTTTATCGGCCATTTCCAGTTGAAACATTTCTTGAAAAAATACCACAATCAGTTAAAGCAATTGCTGTCTTGGATCGGACGAAAGAGCCCGGTGCTGGTGGCGAACCGTTATTATTGGATGTCCAAAGTGCGATGTATGAAGCGGACATTCGCCCAACAATTATTGGTGGGCGCTATGGTTTAGGTTCTAAAGATGTGCTGCCAAATCAAATTGTTGCGGTTTTTGATGAATTAATGAAAGAACGTTCTGCCATGAAGAAGCGTTTTACAATTGGGATTGATGATGATTTAACTTATACTTCATTAGAAGTTGGCAAACCACTTGATTTGACGAATCCGAAAACCTATCAAGCTAAATTTTGGGGCTTTGGTTCTGATGGGACAGTAGGGGCGAACAAGTCAGCAATTAAGATTATCGGTGATCATACAGACAAGTATGCACAAGGCTTTTTCTATTATGATTCAAAAAAATCAGGCGGGTTGACCGTTTCTCATTTACGTTTTGGCGAGACGCCTATTCGTTCAACGTACCTCATTGAACATTCTGATTTTGTGGCTTGTCATACAGCCGCTTATTTGCATACTTATGATTTAGTAAAAGGGTTAAAAAAAGGCGGGACTTTCCTCTTAAATACCATTTGGAATGATGAACAACTAGCACGATTTTTACCCAATCAATTAAAACGGTATCTAGCTGAAAATGAGATTCAGTTTTATACAATCAATGCAGTGAAATTAGCTAGTGAAGTCGGACTAGGCGGGCGAATTAATACCGCGATGGAAACAGCTTTCTTCAAATTAGCGGAAATTATGCCTTTTGAGAAAGTGTTGCCAATTTTAAAAGAAGAAGCACTGAAAAGTTATGGTCATAAGTCCATGAAAGTTGTCGAAAAAAATATTCAAGCAATCGATAAGACCGTTGAATTGTTGCATCAGGTAACTGTTCCAGCAGAGTGGAGAACGCTTGAAGTTCAACCGCGAAAACGTTCAGAAAATGTTAGTGATTTTGTTCATGAAATTGTTGAACCGATTAATCGTCAAGAAGGGAATGCGTTATCTGTTGCGACACTAGCGAAAAATGGGATGACAGATGGGCGGATGCCTTTGGGAACTGCGGCAGTTGAAAAACGTGGAGTTGCATTAGAAGTACCCGAGTGGATTAGCGATCGATGTACTATGTGTAATGAGTGTGCCTTTGTATGTCCTCATGCGGCGATACGACCATTCTTAGCAGATGAAGAAGAAATGACTGAAGCGCCAGAAGGGTTCATTGTGCGTGATCTACGTGGTGCCGACGGCTTGAAGTATCGTATCCAAGTCTCAGTCAAAGATTGTACTGGCTGTGGTCTTTGTGTTGAAGCCTGTCCAGCTAAAGGCAAAGCTTTAGTAATGAAACCTTATGAAGAAGAAAAAGAACAGGCTATGAATTGGGCGTTTGCTATGACGTTACGTCAAAAGGAAAACCCAGCAAAACCGAATACTGTTTTAGGTTCGCAATTTAATAAACCTTTATTAGAGTTTTCTGGTGCTTGTTCTGGTTGCGGCGAAACGCCTTATGTTAAATTATTGACGCAAATGTTTGGTGACCGAATGCTGATTGCTAATGCAACAGGTTGCTCATCGATTTGGGGTGCTGCAGCGGGTGTGACACCTTACACTACGAATGAACAAGGACAAGGTCCAGCTTGGTCAAATTCTCTTTTAGAGGATAATGCCGAGTTTGGTTACGGCATGTTGTTAGCAACGCAAGCGCGTCGCGAACGTTTAGCTAGTAAAATGACCGAAGCTTTTTCTGTAGCCAGTGATTCTTTACGTTTATTGATGGAAGATTGGATAGCACATCTGTCCGAAAGTGAAGGTACGCAACAACGTGCAGCTAAATTACGTGCAGCTTTGCTTGAAGAAAAAACAAATCAACCTTTATTGGAAGCAATTTATGACGATCAAGATCTTTTTGTCAAACCAAGTCAGTGGATGATTGGTGGGGACGGCTGGGCTTACGATATTGGCTACGGCGGTATTGACCACGTGTTAGCTAGTGGCGCGGATGTAAATATGTTAGTTTTAGATAATGAAGTCTATTCCAATACAGGTGGCCAAACTTCCAAAGCAACTCCGGCATCAGCGATTGCGAAATTTGCTGCCAGTGGGAAATATGCCTCTAAAAAAGATTTAGGGATGATGGCAATGACTTATGAAAATGTCTATGTCGCTCAAATTGCCTCAGGTGCAAACCAAATGCAGACGATTAAAGCTTTTGAAGAAGCGGAAAAATTCCCTGGACCATCGATTATTATTGCTTATACACCATGTATTACACATGGTTTAGCAGGTGGGATGAGTCAAACGTTGAAAGAAGCGAAAGACGCAGTTCATTCAGGTTACTGGTCTTTATATCGCTATAATCCATTATTGCGAGAAAAAGGCAAAGAACCAATGACACTGGATTTCAAAAAACCAGATTTTTCATTAATGAAAGAGTTTATGCGCCAACAAGTTCGCTTTGCGTCCTTAGAATCTAGTCAACCAGATACAGCGGAATTGTTATTTAATAAAACAATTAATGATGCTAAGAGACGGTTCTATAATTATGCTCGTTTAGCTGGTCAAGAAGAAAAAATTCGAGCAAAACTTGAAAAACAAAGTGAACCAGAAATAACTGCGCCAGAGAACGAGAAGCCACGAGTGAAAAAAGAACGCGTAGTTGATCCGGAAGTGGAAGCAAGAAGGGCTGCCCGCCGCGCAGAACGAGCAGCCAAGAGAAAACAACGTGAGCAAGATTAAATAGAAATCAAAAAAACGTGTCTGAGCTTTTTGCTTGGACACGTTTTTTAGTTAGAAATGCGATTTTTTGATGAAAAATTTCAAGTTATTTGAAAAAGTTCCTAAATTTTTTTGATGTTTCCGCTTGCGTTCTGTGATGAAAGAAAATAATGTGGTATACTTGTTAGGAAATCTTGAGAGAGAAGTGAGGGGTATGATGTCGTTTCAATTGAATCAATTATTAGATTTGAATTATTGGCAGCAAGTCATCTCAACGGATTTCTTATCTAAGGATTTTGTTATCAATATCATAGATATCCTAGTCGTATGGTACCTCGTTTACAAATTAATCATGCTTGTTCGTGGAACAAAAGCAGTTCAACTATTAAAAGGTGTCGCTGTTTTTATCATTATCCGCATTCTAAGCGAGATAATTGGTCTACATACATTATCTTGGTTAATGAATCAAGTCATTATGTATGGTGTAATCGCCGCGGTTGTTATTTTTCAACCAGAAGTGCGAAGAGGGCTGGAACATCTAGGGAGAAGTTCGTTTTTCCGCCCGAATAAAGGTGCGCAACAAGAAGATGAGCGTATTATTCAGGCCTTTGACAAAGCCATTCAGTACATGTCAAAACGGAAAATTGGTGCTTTGATAACCATTGAACGCAATACTGGTTTAGATGAATACATTGAGACAGGTATTGATTTGGATGCCGATATTACTGGTGAATTACTGATTAATATTTTCATTCCAAATACACCACTACATGATGGTGCAGTGATTATCAAAAATGAAAAAATTGCTGTTGCTAGTGCGTATTTACCGCTATCAGAAAGCAATTTAATTCCAAAAGAATTTGGAACGCGCCATAGAGCCGCAGTCGGTATCAGTGAAGTCAGTGACGCCATTACGATTGTTGTTTCTGAAGAAACTGGTGACGTTAGTTTGACGTTGAACAATGAATTAATTCCTGGACTAACGCAAGAAGAGTATTTAACAATTTTGCGTAAGGAGTTAATTTCGGAATCATCGGAAGATAAAAAAAGTGCTTTGCAGCATTTTATCGATGATGTAACAAAGGGGGTTAAACGCAAATGAGAAAAGCCTCCCAAAAAAGCTGGTTTAATGGTTTGCTTTCATTGCTGTTTGCATTGTTGTTATTTTTTAATGCCAATGCAACAGGCAATAATCCCTCCAATTCAGGTTCAAGCCAAACGTATAGTGAAACATTGAATAATATTCCTGTCCAAGTCCAATACGATAAAGACAAATATTATGTCTCTGGATTTGAAGAGAGTGTGAATGTTCATTTGCGTAGTGCGAACCGCATTCAATTAAACATGGAATCAAATGCTGACACGCGAAATTTCCAAGTGGTCGCAGACTTAACCAAATTGCCATTAGGGACTTCGGAAGTGCCTTTGACAGTTCGGGGACTAAGTTCAGCTGTTACAGCTGAAATTGAACCGAAAACAGTGACTGTAACGATTGAAAAGAGAGTAACAAAAAAATTCGATGTAGAAGCACAACTTTCTGATAACATTGAAAAAGAAGGCTACAAAGTAAAAAATATTTCTGTAGATCCGAAAACCGTAGAAGTAACAACTGGAGAAGAAACAGCGAAAGCAATTGACAAAGTGATTGCGCCAGTCTCAAGTGCCAAACAAACAATTGATACGATTAAACAAACGGTAAATGTTCAAGCGCTAGATGCCAAAGGTCAAGTCCTAAGTATCGAAAATCCAGCACCACAAGTCAAAGTAACAGTAGGCTTAACTGCGCCAACAAAAGATGTACCACTGAATGTTAGTATGACAGGTACGCCACCTGCTGGGATCGCTCATTACAATTATAGTTTATCAACGTACCAAGTTAGGGTCAGTGGCCCGCAATCAATTTTAGATACGCTAGAATCAATTGAGGTACCGGTAGATATTTCTGATATTCGCAAAGAAACAAAACAATCAGTGACTATTCCCGTTAATGGAGAATACGTAGTTACACCAGATGAGGTTGACGTTTCTTTGAGCCCCGTGTACAATCAACAACAGTCATCAAATACAAATGAAACTTCAGAGGAACCTGCAAGTTCAACAACGGTTGGCTCAGGTAGCCAAGCAGTACAACCAAGTACATCCAGTCAAGTAGAATCAAATACTTCTGAAACAACAAGTGAGGGATCAACAGTAGAAAGTACAACTGCTGGTTCAACTGAAAATACAGAGAATCAAGTGACTAAGGAGAATCAAAATGGGTAAATATTTTGGAACAGATGGTGTAAGAGGAATTGCAAATAAGGAGTTAACACCTGAATTAGCCTTTAAATTAGGGCGTTACGGTGGTTATGTGTTGAGTCAACATGAAGATAGTTCAAGAAAACCTCGTGTTCTCGTAGGCCGCGATACACGTATTTCAGGTGAGATGTTGGAACAAGCATTGATTGCCGGGTTATTATCAGTCGGGATTGAAGTTTTCCAATTAGGGGTGATTTCAACACCTGGTGTAGCATATCTTACTCGTTTACAAAAAGCATCCGCTGGCGTAATGATTTCAGCTTCACATAATCCTGCGGAAGACAATGGGATTAAGTTTTTTGGGGCAGATGGCTTCAAATTAGTAGACGATCAAGAAGCAGAAATTGAAGCATTGTTAGACGCAGAAGAAGACACCTTACCAAGACCTTCTGCAGAAGGCTTAGGCTCATTAGATGAATTTCCAGAAGGCTTACTAAAATATTCGCAATTTTTAGTTCAAAGTATTCCTGGCGATTTAGCAGATATGACTGTTTGTTTAGATGCGGCCAACGGAGCAACTGCAACAGCAGTCAATCGTGTCTTCGCGGATTTAGAGACAGATTTCTATACAATGGGAACAAGTCCTAATGGATTGAATATCAATGATGGTGTGGGTTCCACTCATCCTGAAGCTTTGGCAGAAATGGTTGTTGAAAAAGGCGCAGATGCTGGTTTGGCTTTCGATGGCGACGGCGATAGAATTATTGCAGTCGATGAATTAGGACGAATTATCGATGGTGATAAAATCATGTATATTTGTGCTAAATATTTAGCTGAGAAAAAACGTTTGAAAAAAGATACAATCGTTACAACGGTGATGAGTAATCTAGGTTTCCATAAAGCTGTAGAAGAAATTGGCTTAAAAGATGTGGTAACGCAAGTGGGTGATCGCTATGTTGTAGAAGAAATGCGTAAAAATGATTACAATTTTGGTGGCGAACAATCTGGTCACATGATCTTTTTAGATTACAACACAACAGGTGATGGTATGCTTTCAGGGATTCAATTGTTGAATGTTATGAAGCAAACGGGCAAAAAATTATCTGAATTAGCGGATGAAGTGACGATTTATCCACAAAAATTAGTCAATATTCGTGTCACAGATAAAAATGGTGCAATGGAAGTTCCGGCAATCAAAGCAGTTGTCGAACAAGCAGAAGCAGAAATGAATGGCGAAGGTCGTATTTTAGTTCGTCCTTCTGGAACAGAACCATTGTTACGTGTGATGGCCGAAGCGCCAACACAAGAAAAAGTTGATTATTACGTTGATAAAATTGCTGAAGTAGTACGTGCAGAAATCGGCGTTGAATAAGAACCAATTAGAAACCAGACACTTAATGCTAGCTTGCGTTAAGTGTCTGGTTTCTTTGTTGGAAATCAAAAAAAGAAAATAGCTAATAAGCTCCGTCTATCATTGACATAGAGCGGTTAAAAGGGTACTATTTTAGAAGTAAGATGCACCGCGTATCTTCTTTTTTTATTTGATAAAATCAAGAAGGGAGCGGCTGTAAATCAATGGAGTTATAGAATGGAGGAGCGAAATGAAAGAAAAAATGTCCGTCAAGACAATTGTAGCAATTGGAATTGGCTCTGCAGTTTTTGTTATTTTAGGTCGATTCGTTGTAATTCCAACTGGGATTCCTAATACGAACTTAGAAACGTCGTATCCATTTCTTGCTTTAATGTCAGTTGTTTTTGGACCAGTAGCTGGAGGGCTAATTGGTTTGATCGGTCACACATTAAAAGATTTTACCACGTATGGTAGCGCTTGGTGGAGCTGGATTATTTGTTCAGGAATTATTGGTATTATTTTTGGCTTCGCTGGTCGTAAAATGGATCTTCAACATGGTGAATTTACAACAAATGACATGGTGCGTTTCAATATTTTCCAAGCCTTTGGCAATATCGTCGTTTGGGGCTTAATCGCGCCTAGCTTGGATATTTTGATTTATAGTGAACCCGCAAGTAAAGTGTTTACACAAGGCGTATTCGCGACTGTTTCAAATATTGTCGCTGTGGGGATTATTGGAACATTGTTGATGAAAGCTTATGCATCAACAAGAACAAAGAAAGGCAGTTTATCAAAAGATTAAGAAACTGTCGAAATAATTTAAATGGTTAAGGGTCTGCCCTAGTAATTACTTTGCTAATGCTCAGACCCTTTCTTTTATGGAGAAACTGAGGTGAGGCCGAATGAAAAAACCAATCATTACTTTTAATAATTTTTCCTTTCAATATCATAGCCAATCTGAACCGACATTAAAGGGGATTCAATTAACCATCTATGAAGGAGAAAAGGTTTTAATCGTTGGGCCTAGTGGTAGTGGTAAATCAACATTGGCGCAATGTATCAATGGGTTAATTCCCAATATTTATGAAGGTGAAATTCAAGGAACAGCTACGGTTGCTGGTAAAAATATCCAAGAAACAAGTCTATTTGATTTGTCTTTTGATGTAGGAACTGTTTTGCAAGATACCGATGGGCAATTTATCGGCTTAACGGTTGCTGAGGATATTGCTTTTGCTTTAGAAAACGATGCAGTTGAACAAGCAGAAATGAAAAAAGCGGTCCACAAATGGTCCGAGATTGTTGAACTGAATCAGTTATTGCAACACCGTCCACAAGATTTGTCAGGTGGTCAAAAACAACGTGTATCTATGGCGGGCGTTCTAATTAACCAATCAAAAATTTTACTTTTTGATGAACCTTTGGCTAATCTTGACCCACGAGCGGGACAAGAAACAATGACTTTGATTGACACCATTCAACAAGAAACAAAAGCGACTGTTTTAATAATAGAACATCGCTTAGAGGACGTTCTTTGCGAATCAGTTGATCGAATTATTGTCATGAATGAGGGCGCAATTATTTCTGACACAACACCAGATGAATTGTTACGTCAAGATACGTTGACCCAACAAGGGATTCGTGAACCTTTGTACGTTACAGCCATGAAATATGCTGGGATTGATTTAACACAAGTTAGTCATTTAGACAAATTAGCCGAAGTATCAGGCGAAACGGTTTTGCCTAAAATGACACAGTGGTCTGTCCAACCTAGTTCAGTTAGTGCAGTCAAAGGAGCTGAACTATTACGTTTGGAACAAGTGTCCTATCAATATGATCGTCACGGTGAAAAAGTGTTAGATGACTTCTCAGTAACTATTCATCATGGAGAAATGATCAGCATTGTAGGAAAAAATGGTGCCGGGAAGTCTACACTTTCTAAAATAATTTGCGGGTTCATCACGCCTCAATCGGGCAAGATTTTATGGGAGGGACAGGATTTTTCCAATTATTCAATCAAAGAACGTGCAGATAAAATTGGTTATGTGATGCAAAATCCCAATCAAATGATTTCTAAAAAAATGATTTTTGAAGAAGTAGCTTTAGGATTAGTTTTACGAGATGTGCCACAAGCAGAAATTGAGGAACGTGTGACGAATATTTTACATATTTGTGGGCTGTATCCCTTCCGGAACTGGCCGATTTCTGCGTTGAGTTTTGGGCAGAAAAAACGGGTAACTATTGCATCAATCTTAGTTTTAGAACCTGAATTATTAATTTTAGATGAACCAACAGCTGGGCAAGATTTTAAACATTATACAGAAATGATGACATTTTTAGAAGAATTGAACCGCTTAGGTGTGACTATTTTAATGATCACTCACGATATGCACTTAATGTTGGAATATACAACACGTGCGTTAGTAGTTTGTGATGGACGTTTACTAGCAGATGCGACTCCAGTTGCTGTTTTAACAGATGAAAAATTAATTCAAGCAGCTTCTTTAAAAGAAACGAGCTTGTTTACCTTTGCTAAAGCGTTAGGCTTGGAAAATCCCTTGCTATTTACGGAAAAATTTGTTGCTTACGATCGTGAGGTGCGTTTTGGATGAGTGAACGACAAATGTTAGGCTATCATCCTGATTCAACCTGGATTCATCGCTTAAATGGCACAAGCAAATTAGTCTTTTTAATCGTTGTCTCTGTGGCTTGTATGACCACGTATGATACTCGTTATCTGTTAGGAATGTCTGTGGTTTCGCTTGTTTTGTTAAAATTATCAAATATTAAATGGCATCAAATATCTTTTGTTATTAAATTTATTGCTATTTTTTCTTTGTTAAATATCTTAACGGTTTACCTTTTTGCACCTGAATATGGGGTTGATTTATATCAATCACGTACCGTGATTTGGGAAGGAATCGGACGGTTTACTTTGACACAAGAAGAATTATTTTATGAATTTAATTTAGTTTTAAAATATTTCTGTACGATTCCGTTGGCATTAATCTTTTTATTAACAACAAATCCTAGTGAATTTGCCTCCAGCTTGAATCGAATTGGTGTGAGTTATCGGATTAGTTATGCAGTAGCGCTGGCTATTCGTTATATTCCCGATATCCAAGAAGATTTTTTTAATATTTCTTTAGCACAACAAGCGCGAGGTTATGAGATGTCTAAAAAGGGACGGTTAGGCCAACGAATCAAAGGCGTAGCACAAATCGTTTTACCCTTAATCCTATCTAGTTTAGATCGAATTGAAACTGTGAGTACCGCTATGGAATTAAGGCGTTTTGGTCAAAAGAAAAATCGAACGTGGTATGCGCAACAACCTTTTCATCTGCGTGATTTTTCGGTAATGATACTTGCCTTATGCTTATTAGGAATCAGTTTCTGGTTGTTCCATGCGAATGGTGGCCGGTTTTATAATCCATTCCAATAAATAACAAATTGATAAGGTTCTATAAATAGAACGGATATTTTTTTATTATTAAGAATCTAGTACTTTCTCTTACTATGAGTGTACTAGATTCTTTTTTTACAACTTTAAAGAACTAGACCAATTTTCGGTTTTTAGATTTTTGTTGACAAGTACCTACTTTTAATTGTATGATTGTTTATGTTTCTACGGAATATATTTACAAAGGAGGTATATAGACCAATATCGGATAGCGCCAGACCTGAACGTTCAGGTGACGAGGAGAGAGCTTATCGAAGATTCGGCGGGTGGCTCTAGGGACTGCACTCTACAGATAACAAAGAAAAACTAATTGTGAAGTTAGAACAAAGCGGTTATCACGCAGGTAGAAACATATAATGGGATTTGCTAGTTAAACAGGACCTAGTAAATACAGAATTTCAATTGGAAAGTAGGAATTAGCATTATGTGTGGAATTGTCGGAATGATTGGGAAAGAAAATGTCACGGAAAGTTTGATTCAAGGATTAACAAAATTGGAATATAGAGGTTATGATTCTGCTGGGATTTGTGTGAATGATCAAAGCCAACAGCCCCATGTAGTTAAGGCAGTTGGGGGCATTGCCGATTTAGCAGCAAAATTAACGCCAGAAATCGATGGAACAGTTGGTATTGGTCATACTCGTTGGGCCACTCATGGCGAACCAACTGTCGCCAATGCACATCCCCATGTTTCAAGCGATCAACGCTTTGCATTAGTGCATAATGGTGTCATTGAAAACTTTGAAGAATTAAAAGAACAATTTTTAAGTGGTGCTCACTTAATTGGTGATACAGATACTGAAATCGTCGTTCAATTAATTGCTCATTTTGCTGAAAATGGTTTTTCAACAAAAGATGCTTTTAAAGCGGCTTTAGCCGAAATTAAAGGTTCATACGCTTTTGCATTAATGGATAAAATGGACCCCAATACTATCTACGTAGCGAAAAATAAAAGCCCGTTACTTATCGGTCTAGGCGAAGGCTTTAATGTTATTTGTAGTGATGCGATGGCGATGATTAAAGAAACCAATCAATTTGTTGAGATTGTTGATGGTGAAATTGTAACTGTTACAGCGGACAAAGTAGTAATCGAAACGCCAGAAGGACAAGTAATCAACCGAGAACCTTTTGAAGCGCAATTAGATTTAAATGACATTGAAAAAGGAACATATCCGTTTTATATGCTCAAAGAAATTGATGAACAACCTGCAGTGATGCGCAAAATTGTTCAAGCGTATACTCAAGGTGAAAAAGTGACTTTAGATGAGGCGTTACTTGAAAAAATTAATCAATGTGACCGAATTTACATTATTGCTTGTGGGACAAGTTATAATGCAGGTTGGGTCGGAAAATCTTTAATTGAAACGATTGCCAGTATTCCTGTGGAAGTTCATTTATCAAGCGAATTTGGCTACAACATGCCTATTTTATCTGAAAAACCGTTCTTCATTTTCTTAAGTCAAAGTGGTGAAACGGCAGATAGTCGCCAAGTACTGGTACAGGTTAATGAATTAGGGCATCCATCACTTACATTAACAAATGTTGCTGGCTCAACATTATCACGTGAAGCGGACGATACCTTGTTATTACACGCAGGACCAGAAATTGCTGTCGCTTCCACCAAAGCTTATACTGCTCAAATCGCTGTCTTAGCTATTTTAGCAAAAGCAATTGGTGAAGAACGCCAAACATTAGCAGCCGTCTCATTTGATGTGGCTCACGAATTGAGCGTGGTAGCAGCTGTCATGGAAACCTTGATTGATGAAAAACAACAAATGAAAGCCTTGGTGGAAGATTATCTGACGTATACTCGAAATGCCTTCTATATCGGGCGAGGAGTCGACTATTATGTGTCCATGGAAGCGGCCTTGAAGTTGAAAGAAATTTCCTACATTCAAGCAGAAGGCTTTGCGGCAGGTGAATTGAAGCATGGAACGATTGCCTTAATTGAAGAAGGAACACCTGTGATTGGGATTGTGACAGATGCAAAAGTCGCAGCCCATACAAGAGGCAATTTAAAGGAAGTCGAAAGTCGTGGAGCAAGAAATATTGTGATTGCCTTGGAATCCTTGGCAAAACCACAGGACCAACTGATTATTCCAGATGTTCATCCGTTACTTTCTGCCTTAGTTAGCATTGTTCCAGGTCAATTATTAGCGTACTATGCAACCTTACAAAGAGGCTACGATGTTGATAAACCAAGGAACTTAGCCAAAAGTGTAACTGTTGAGTAAATCAAGAACCTGAGAGAAAGATGTTCAACGGGTTTTCATGAGTTTTAATATCTGAGACAAAAATCACTTTAGATTTTTGTCTCAGATATTTTTTATAAAAGAAAGATATTTAGTCAAAAATGAAAGATTCCAAAGAAATTCTTTTTTTCCGTTGAAAACTGTTTGCATTTTAGCAAAATTAGATATAATTAATAAGAACCGAAAAATAAGAATTAGCCAGTTAGGTAACTTTGTTTGAAAGAAAGCAAAAAGTAGGTTAAGCTGAAAAGTGCTAATTTATTTAACAAAAAAAGATTGTGAGTTGTTTGATATGGATCAGTTTAGTACATTAACTGAACAAGAATTTACTACCTTTGCAATGACACATCCTGCAGGTAACTTTTTAGAAACACCCGAAATGAAACATTTATTGGAACGACGTGGCTGGCATTGTGAATACGTTGGCGTCAAACGAGAAGGCCAACTAATTGCTGCGTGTATCCTAAGCAAGAAAAAAGTCAAAATTGGTTATGCTTTCGACATTGACGGCGGAATTTTGATGGATTATACAGATAAAAAATGTATAGAAGCCTTTTTCACAGGCTTAAAAAAATATGTGAAAAAAAATGATGGCCTTTATTTAACCTTTACTCCAAATAAACAAATTTGTTTACGTGATTTTAATGGCGGTGAAGTTGAAAAGGTCAATCAAGAAACATTTGACTATTTCACATCAATTGGTTTTGAACACCAAGGGTTTGATGTGCACAATTTTGATGGCGCGCCACGTTGGCTGTTTGTCAAAGATATGGCTGGATTAACAGAAGAAGATCTTTGGAAATCTTATGGAAAAGATGCTAAATATGACATCAAGAAAACATGGGAATATGGAGTGACAACCCGAGAACTTCGTTACGAAGAGTTACCTCTCTTTAAGAAATTAACGGAAGAAACAAGTGCACGACGTAATTTTGAAGATAAGGATTTAGCTTATTACCAAGCTGTTTATGAAGAGTTTGGTGAACGAGCGAAATTTATGGTAGCGGAACTAAACTTTGCTACTTATTTAGAAAATCTTCATGAGAAATTACGCAAATTACAAGAGACGCTCAACGAAGTCAATGAAGCGTTAATTGCCAATCCTAAAAGCCGTAAAAAAAATAACCAGAAACGTGAATTTGAAGATGAAGTTCGTACCGTGCGCAAACGGATTGACGAGGCTAAAGAAATGAAAACATCAGATGAACCTGAAATTTTAGCAGGCGCCTTATTCATTGTTCATCCACAAGAAGTTGTTTACTTGTTTAGTGGTACGTATGAAAAATATAAACAATACTATGCACCGTATTTAATTCAACATAAAATGTTAACTTACACAGTAGAAAATAACATTCCCAAATATAATTTTTATGGCGTTGACGGTGTCTTTGATGGAAGTGATGGGGTTCTTAAATTCAAACAATCCTTTGGTGGTCATGTCGAAGAATTAATGGGCAATTTCCAATGGAAAGCCAAACCAATGAAATATGCCTTATATCACGCATTAAAAACAATTAAAGAAAAAGTCTAAAATTAAAACCCAATCCTAAAAAAGGAATGGCAAAGTGAGGCGTTTAAATGGAAAATCAAGTCGAGGTTATGACGTATGCACAGTTAAAAGAAATTATGCAGGTGTTAGAAGCAAACGAAGCGATTACAGAAGATACAAAAGTCTTTATTGATACAGGCTGGGATAGCGTGCAAGAAGTAGCACCAGATGCAGTCAGTATTGAAAAAGTTGCTAAATTTACAGTAGCAGATGTTTTAACAAACGAAAGTTTTGCTGGGTATAGTTTAGAAGAAAAGGCGGAAAAGATGAACGCTGAAGGCGACCTAGAAACGGCAATTATTATTCGTAATCTTTACTAAAAAAGTCCGTTTGAATAGTTAAAATCGAGGTCGGGACAGAAGTGTATAGCTCCGAGCAACGCGTAGTGTTGGTTCTATTCCCGCCGGTTATCAGGTTTTGAGCCTGGAGCAAAAATACAAAGTGATTTTTGTCCCAGGCTCATCTGCTTGAAATAAGAAATAAAGGAGGTTAGATATGAGTACCATTCATGAATTTCCAAAAAACTATGAACGTTTTATTGCACAAGGAGAAGAAGCACTTGTAGAACATAATCAGATCGCCGCTTTAGAAAATTTTCAACAAGCCTATCAGCTACAACAAACGCCGCCAGTAAACCAAAAAATTGTCCAATTATTGTTGGAAATGGGTGAAGCTGACGAAGCACTAGCATTGGCAGAAGCGTTCCAAGAGACTTATTTTGAGAACCTTGAAACAGCGGCAATTTATATGCAAATTTATAGTCAAAGTCGTCGCTTTATTGAAGGGTATATTTTATTGAAGCAATTACTTCAAACTAAAAAAATAACGCTAGCACAACAAAAAACGTTAGAACAGCAATTAATGCAAGTGGAAGAGGCGTATCAACAATTAGAAACGCAGCAAATTCAAGCAATTAAAAGGAACTTGTTAGTAAGCGATCAATTGCCCGTTTATCAACAATTAGCGAACATTAAAACCAGTTTATATTTGCCTAAACCAGTATTTGTGGAAGTCGCAAAAGATTTAGTTATGAACCAAGCACTTAGTTATTTTGCTCGGGAATGGTTCATTGAAGAATTAGCACTGTTGCAATTTTCAGAACCACTGACTTTTCTTTGGTATGACAATCAGCCTCAGACAGTTTTACTAGAAGGGAAAACCGGACCGTTAAATACGCCGATCTATTCCAAAATTTGTACTGAACTTAGGAATCGTTTAGAAAATGATGATCCAATTATGCTACAGCATTTGGAAGAAGAAATTCGGTTGCATTTTGCCTATTTGTATCCATTAGCAGAGACGGTTATTTCAGATCCAACTATCTGGGTCTTGGGTTATTTGGCAACCTACTATCCTGAATATATTGAAAAAGAATTGACTGAAGCAAAAGGCCATCAAATCGCTGCTGTTCAAAAAGTTCAACAGCCGATACGAACGGCTTTTACACAAATAATGCTTTAAAAAATGGCACGTCCTAAAAACGAGGACGTGCCATTTTTTCGGTTTCAGAAATTTGCTGAATCTGCTCTAATTGCTTTTCTTGACTGATTATTGCGGATAATAGAAAAAAGCAAGACAGAAATAAGTAAAAAGAATTCCTTGAATCAAGCAAATCACAACGAACAACGGCGTTGCTC
>OGSI01000217.1_pt1 | contig 28964 bp, 34 predicted proteins | sample 1573831 | NCBI WGS metagenome assembly OGSI01 (sample SAMN03295854, study PRJEB24534) | human gut metagenome | isolation source: fecal sample 4 from infant 8 | host: Homo sapiens | place: USA: Pittsburgh, PA | collected 2014-07 | reverse complement strand
GCTTTGACTCCCAGCAGTCCTTCAACCGCAGCTTTAAGCGTCAGTATGGTCAGGCACCCGGCGCATGGCGACGCAGTATCGGCTGCCGTGAATCGCGGCAGATGAGCCAGTAGTTCACGTTCCGGTCGGGCAAAAAAACCCTCTGTTTAACAGAGGATTTTAATACTTTTACCTGTTTATGAGAAAACAGGTTGGGTTACTGGCTTATTCCCACTCAATTATTTACGGTATGCATAACCAATTGACTGATAACAACTTTCCGCAACCTGATTTTCACCGTACCGTTTTATATACCGTCACCGGAAATCAGTGCCATGAAAAATGCCATGTCACCGGGTCAGCGAATCGTACTGCTTTTCACAGACTCGTCCGGCTTCTGCGGCCCGGTCAGCGTACTCTGCCAGTTGTTGGTTTCGCTCGAGAGATTTGCTGAGCACGTCGGCAAGCAAAACTCCGGTGTCTGCGGCTGACGTCCCAGCGCCGACAATGGCGTTATACTGCCTGAGCTGATCCCGGATGGCAACGAGCTGTTGCTGCAACCGGCCAGCGCGAGCGGCAGCATCAAGAGCATCATTGCGCGCCTGGTCGATCCTCTGCTGCGCTTCACGTTCATTGGTAGCTTTCTCCTGTTCTTTCAGCGAACGCAATTTTGCGTCTGCCTTTTTCTGGTCTGCCTGTGCCTGTGCATACCCGGCATCGTACTGGCGGCTGCCGTGTACATTCCAGGAAACCACTCCGACGATGACCAGAGCAGCAAGCATCAACACGATAAGCAACTGTTTCCAGTACGCTTTGACGAATGCCCAGATCATAAAAGCACCTTGCTGGCAGTAATGTACCGCGCGCGCCGGTCGTCGATACCGTTCTGCCCGCCATTGATTATCTGTGTGACGCGCACCAGGTCGCCGGTATACTTCATGCAGCCTTTGGTTGCGAAGAACCACGCCGCACTGCGGGCTGCATATTCGTCCTGCGCCAGCAGCTCAGGTTGCTTAACCAGATCCACCTTCAGGCCGTTGCCACAATCGCGGTAGTTGTTCAGGCCGGTGATCTGGATAAGCCCGCGCCCGCGGTAAAACCAGCCGTCAGTCGGCCCGTTATTCCCCATGCGTTTGCTGTACACCAGGTTGGCGATCGCACGCTGGCGCTCCAGCGGTAACGATGGCTCACCAGCACGGCGGCCCAGCGCGTTGGCCTGGCCCTGAGTGAGACGCCCGGCGAGGACGAATCCTGCCAGACCTGTAACGCTGTAGTTGAAGTTCTCCTGAAGCCGGGTAAAGCCGCCTGACTCATGCCCCACCTGCGCGATAAACATCGCCTGGTGGAGCGGCTGATCGATGCCAAACTCTTTCATGGCGGCGGTGATATGCGGGAACCAGCGCGCGGCCAGTTGCTCGGTAATGCCGGCGGCGCGGCGGAATTGATTAATGTCCATGCTGGGACCTCGTTATCTTGAAAATTTGCACCACGTTCCCTTTTGTCTTGATGAGAGCAGCCAGGAACACAGCTTTGATGATGACTTCTGACCAGTCGGCGCTAACGTAATACCCGTAGAATGTCCGGATGGGTACGCTGGCAGCCACGACGATCAGCAGGTAGGCGAGCCAGCCGCCCCACCAGCGATGGCGTGACCCGTCACGGCGGAACAGAAGCACTCGGATTGCAATTCCGCCGCAGATAGCGGCGTTCAGGATGAGAAGCAGTTCAGGACTGGTCATCGTCTTTTCTCCCCGGGATCAGGTCGCGCGGATTTTCAGAACGGTGATACAGCCAGATGCCAATGCGGACAGCGACGATAGCCGACACGAATGCGCCCGCAGAAAACACAATCCCCTTTTCGAAGGAGTCCTGTGTAATCGTGGGGATCATGCTGGCAATACCGATAAGAATGGATGCTGTCGCTTTGTAGAAGAGAAGGCCGCAGAAGAAGCTGAGGAACGCAAGAAGAAGCCGCCGCTTTATCGGATATTCCACCGCTGAGGTAACGAAAATTACCGCACCAGCGAGTGCCCCTAAAGCCACTTCCGGCGGCACACCCGCGACCACAGACATTAGCGCGCTCAGGCTAAGCCCCTGATTCAGCGATTCCGTGGTTAACGTGTGCGACATAGTGACCACCGTTTAATGTGCATAAAGAACCCCCTTAGTTGGTGAGTTCATCATACACAATAAACCATATGTGGATTGACTTTGATCGGATTGCTCCGAACGAAATTACCTATTGGGTATTTTTGATGCCAAGCCACCATTCGGCGGCTGGCTACTTTGACAGTTAATCTTTATTGATTTGTGGTGTTTTAATCAATAAATACTAAACCACAGCCCTTTTTGATTTAGGCTTTGAAGGAAATAAAATACTATTTATCAAATTAATCACAGGTTTTTCCATTGTTTTACTGAAAAAGATGGAGCAAGCCAGAGAAAATATTATCATACATGCATACAGAATAATTGTGTCATTATAGTCAGCCATTTTATAACCGATGCTTTTAAGAAAGCCGGACAGCATAACGAACGCAATTGAGTGAATCAAATAAACAGAATATGAAGCATCACCCAACTTCATTAACACCTTGTGAATTACTATATTTTCTGTCAATGAGATATTCGCCACTCCGAGGACGCACAGCATAGATGGGATGCCAGCATAAATCACCCTTCCAATTCCGCCATCACCTACGCCCCAGACGTTTGTCGCTGATATTAAAGCTGCGCCAGAGATGAACAATCCCCATGATATTAAACTGATTTTGAAAATTCTATTTTGGTGAGCGTATCCACAGAGCATTCCCAGTATGAATTCTAAATACATGGGACTGAACACTGATCGCTGTAGAAAGTTTAGACTTCCCCAGTTGTAAAAAGTAAATGCATATACGGCAAATAATAACCCAGTTGCTATCCTTCCGTATCTGCCAAATATGCAACACATTAACGCAAGTGACATATAAAAGTAGACTTCAAAATTTAATGTCCAACTTATAGCATAAACTGTCTCCGGTTTACCTGCTTCATTCGGGTAAAACATAAACAGCGCGCTTGTAAGGTACTTTCTGAAAGCGTCATCTGGCATCTTTCCAACAAACAGCATTGCCATGCCGTAGAGGGCCAGCGCCATCCAGAACGCAGGAACCACTCTGATTAGCCGCTTGATAATAAAGTTGCCGATGCCCCTGTCGCTTTCCATGGATTTTCCTATGGTCATGTACATAACCATTCCGGAAATCACAAAGAAAATGTCCACTCCAAATTTTCCGAATTCGATAAAACCCTGATCTGGTAACAGGAGTTTTGAAGAAGGTACGAAGTGGTTAACGGCTACTTTTGCGTGCAGCAGTACAACGAGTAACGCAGCCAATCCGCGAAGGTATTGCAATCCGAATATCATGTTGTCTATCTCTAGTTGACGTCCATGTCATTCTAATGACTAAACCCCAGCGACGAAAGCTACACCTGACATATAGTTTCCTGAGTTGATGTTTATTTGCACTTCTCCTGTAGAAAGGCAACGAACATGAACTGCGTTATCGGCTATAGCTCCTTGGGTGCCAAAGACCTTACCTTCCCAGACTGCAAGGTTTCCTGATGCTCCAGAGATATAGTTATTGACGTTCACCACCACCCCAACCGAGGTACCGTCTTTGTTCAACGTGGCCGCAATAACACCACACAAACCAGACCCGGCAGCGAGAGTTTTCCGCGGTGCCAGCTCTATGCGGACATCAACCCGCGTATAGGCTGTAGTGGAAGTAAACAGCGTAACCCATGTGGTACTGTCATTCGCATTGAAGGCGAAATCTACAGACCGCATACGGTTAAGCCGCGTAGGGTTTGTAATTAAATCCCCGGAAAGCGTACCGCTTTGGGACAGGGTCACTGGAGTGAAGTCATTGATCTGTCCGGTTCCAATTTTGGATACCGATGCCTGCCTTATAAAAATGTTGCCTATGTTTGTTGGTGAGGCTAACACAACAGATCCTGTATTCTGAATGCAAAAATCATCAATACGGCAGGTGTCTGTGCTGATACGATGATCATCAAGAAGTCCGCCAGCATCATATTTCAGCGCACCAGAAAATACAAAATATTGACCACTTGAGGTGAAGAACAACGGATAGTAAGCCACCGCATACCTGCGGTATACAGACAAATCTCTCAATTCATGATCACGCACCTGAGTTGTAAATCCTCCTGTCGTATTGGCGCGAATATCAAACAGGCACCCTACACTCACAACATCTCGTAAATTGAGGGTTCTTACTATTATATTTCCATTGTATGAATTACCTCCAAGGGCGATAATTCCTCTTTGGTAATTCAGAAATTGGCAATTCACAAAGTCGTAGCCCTGTGTATCAAAAGCACCTGAAGTCATACCCCCATTTGTGGCGAACCAGCGTGTGGGGGATATGCGGTTTCCAAAGAGTTGGTTTGCCGTTTGCCCTGTGACGCTGTCAACGTCAGTGCCTTTCAGCGGAAGCAAGGATGTGCCAGTGAATGTTACGTTGAAGGCCTTCACTTTTCCGTGCGTAACTAGTCCAGCCCTGGAGCCTGCATAAACGTCATCATCTGCATTTCCTTTTTGCCACTCGCCGTCTAGCAGATAGATGTCACCACTAGAGGCGTGCACAAATCCTTGTTTCCCAAAATCATAGCAGCCTGTAAATTTAAAATTGTCACAAAGAAGCATACTTGCGGAGTCGAGAACATAAAAGGCATCAACAGTCATTCCAGAAAACGAAGTTCCCCTGCAAACTACCTTAACATCACCCTGCGCCGTGATCATTGGGGATTTAAACTCCTTAATTTCTCCGCCAATAATAACTACATTTCCCTCCCCCTTAAACCCAATTCCGGCTGCTGAGAAGGTCCAGTTCCCGACATAGACGTTACGCATTAAAGTGCGCTGTTCTACTGGATTTTTTACCGTTACTACGTTTCCTGTTATCCCGGTAATGTAATTCATTTCACCACGAAGCTCTGAATTGCTCCACTTCCAGCTACTCGCGTCCCCTTCTGGAATAAGGAATGATGTAGTTATCCTATCGCCCACTGTTAATGCGGCACCATTGTCCACGGGGAAAGAGTAGGCACCTACCGCTGTATCTGTGGTAACTAATGCCTTCTTTAAACCACCGTGCCAGACGCCACCCCCACTTAAGTCTATGGTGAAGTTATCTGTAATATTGAATACGCAGTTATAACCGTTCATTTGAACCATAGAACCTGACTTCACCGTGATTTTTTTGCACTTTGCCGTTGATGGCATTTCAAAATCAGGGATCTGATAAGTGCCTTTACTGAAGAGAAGGTGCGCTGCACTGTTGAAGGCGACCAGTAGCTTTGATACGTCTGCAACTTCTCCGGCTTTGATGCCGTACTCCTCGACCGGAACGCCAGTCGCATATACGTTACCGGTCACCGAAGCAGCGGTGATCCCGGCTATGGATACTGTGCTATCTAGCTTGGCCAACTCAATCAGCAAGTCAGAAGCCGACCCTGATTGAGGGACTATAAATATTGGGTTTCCTGCCGAGTCAAACGCAAGAATTTTGTTAGATCTTACTGATGCAGGCTGAAGCTGAGGAATAGAATCTTCAGGGACCCTGAGGGTTCTTTTGAATAGATTCTGGTTTGTTTGATTAGACTGCTCAACACGAACGTCGACATAGTTCTTTGTTGCTGCATCCTGCGGCTGTGATGGGTCTCGAAGATTCCTGATGTAGTTGTTTAGTGCGTCATACCAGTTTGCAATACTGGATGGTTTACGAAGCGCCAGGCGGAACATACTGTACGCCTGCTGGATAAGCATCGTCAGTTTATCAAAAGCGTCTTCATGCACTTCAGCGAAAAACTTGCCCTGGTTGCGCAGGTCGGTTTCCTGCGTCGGCTCCAGTTCTCTGGCAATGGAAATCTTCCAGCCATTCGCCAACGGAGTGGTGAGCACCACATTACCGCCGCTGTATCCTCCTGCGTTCGTAACCGTATAGTCAGTATCCAGCACCATCACTGTGATGTTTTCGCTCAGGTCGACAACTGAGACAGCAAGGTCTGTTTTCTTGAATATGCGGAAGGTATACGGGAAGGATGTCGTAACGCCGTTCCCGGTGTAATCGTTATGGTCAACTACGGTTGATACCGTCATGGCCTCTCTCCATTAAAGCAGCGCCCGGCGCGCGTGCATCATCTGGATAGTTTATTACCTGTAAAACCTTATATGAATTGAATGAATAACAATCAGGAAAGTTATTACCTTTTAGGTAAATGGCAATTCGTGCTGGATAGTATTTCGAACTTTTGCTACTGTGCATTTATACAGTGAATGCATGGAGATTATCAGATGCAACGTCAGTATCATCACCCGCTGGAAAAAGGATTTGCCGAACGAATACACACGCCGGGAGGCGTCCGCTCCCTTGTTGAAGATTCTCACCTGATGACGTTGCTGCGCCAGCTTGGTGAAGATGGGTTTAACGTTGATGGCCCGATGGCTGAGCTGACTGCTCTGGTTAACTATGTCACCAGCTCGCAGATGTCCATGAAGGATCTGCAAATGCATCTTGATTACTGCGTGGAAAAACTGAAGCAGGAAACGACATAAAGCAAAGGCCGCATGCGCGGCCTCGTGACATGTCACAGTAAAGGAAGTTTAAAGATTATTGCGGCAATGATGACGAAGGTCGAGAAGTAAACGACCTTCGCCGACCACTCTCCTAACCACTTTTTCCTGATGGCAATTATAATCACCCACAAATAGGCAGTACCGCATACAACTACGGCAGCAAACCAGAACAACATCATTCCAATACTAACTAAGATGTCCATCATTGGCCCACCGCCTTTCCGAGATCTGGGGCGCGCCGCGGAGCTGTTTCGCCGGGCTCCCACCAGCTCGTTGTGTTAAATTCCCGCTGCGCGCGGTCCCTTACCCGATCGTTGTACCCTGGGTTCGCCATCTCCTGAAGCTGTTGCAGGATCAGGTGATTGGTAATGGCTTTTGCATACCAGAGGTTTGCGAAAGGGGTGATCATTCTAGCCGTCTTAAGCGCGTCGGCACCGAAAGATGTTTCTTCCCCCTGTAATGCCTTCTGAGGGTTAGTGATCAGCAGCTTGGTTAACTGTTCTGCAAAGCTGAGCACCGGCCCGCCAATGGTAGCCGCGATACTTGAGCCATATTGCGTATGGTCCTGAAAAAGAAAATCGCCGTAGATACCGAATGATCCGCCTTTCAGTAGAGCCTGTACCCATGTAGTTGGCTTTGTCATATCCAGTGGGTCATTGCCGGTCAACAGGCTATTCATCTGGTTTGCAAACATCCCAGCCAAAGTTGTACCTGCAATGTATGAAGCGAGGAATTTAAGAGCTGGTACTGTGTCAAGATCATTAGCCCGGTTTACCAACTGGCGGAACCCGGCGAATGGCGTGGTTTTGAAAAGCATGAAGCTCTTAATCAACTGTCCGGCATCGTCTCTGGCATAGGTATCCAGACCTGTGGCGGTCGTTACGGCGCTGGTCATTTCACCGTGTGTGATACCCAACAATTTCTGAGCGGCTTCGGCGCGGGCATTGCGAACCATACGAGTGATGGTCTGATCTGCTTCTGCATCAAATGCTTCTTTCATCCGCTTCAGACGTTCAGGAGGTAGATCACCAAGCGCCGCCAGTGCTGCTTCGCTACCGGCACGAACCTGTGCAATACGGTCCGACATGATGCCGGTGATCACTTCATCGGGAACGGCGTAGATCGCATCAGGAGTGATACCCATGTGCCCGGAGGTAGTCATTGGCTGTAGGTCTGCCGCTGCCATGATCGCCCAGTCTTCGTTACTCCAGCCTTTGTTAGCCAGGATGGTTTTATCTGACCCTTTAACGTCGTCCAGCGTCTTAAATTTGCGTGTCAGTTCGCCAATATTTTTATACATCAGCAGGCCGAACGCCGCTTTATTGGCACGGTCCATTGCGATCAGACCGGACCATTTCAACGTTTTTTCTGCGAACCAGCCGGTGATTCCGCGCGACAGGTCAAAGCCGCCCATCTTCGAGACTACAGCGGCATGCGAATCCACCAGCAGGCCTAGCTCAGCATTAGCTCGTTTCGCATCACCGCTGAACAGGTTTTTGATCGTATTGGCTGACAGGCGCATGCCGTCTCGGGTGAAACCGAGCGCCTGGGCATTGGCGCGCATAATAGCCTGGTCGCTGGTTGCCGTCAGTACGCTGGTACCGAGCATCGCGCTGGTCATCAGGTTACGCAGACCGCCAACAGCAGAAGTGAACACGCTCGATGTGGCCACACCGTTAAGCCCGGCCATAGAGTTAAACATCCGCTCGACCATCTTGCGTTCTTCGTTCATGTGCCCAACGGGCTTTCCACCAGTGACAGCACGCTGATACACCCGATCAAGCACCAGGGAAAAGTTGCGCGCAGCATCCGGGCCGAAGGCTTTAACGACACCCAGATCACGAGAGGAGGATTGCAAGTGGGACATCATCACGCCCACCACAGGCTGCTGCGTATAGCGCTCCATGTAGGCGAAGTGTGATTGTGCATCCTTGAACGCCATCACTCTGCTCTGTGAGCCACGGTTTTTTATCCCGCCGGTGCCCATGAACGCGCCCGGGTCGATTTTATTGGCGCCGTCTGTGGCCTTCGTTTCAAAGATCGCTTCCAGCGTCTGGCGATACTCGATGTCATTCATCGGGCTGCCGTCCGGATTAACGTAGTTGCTGCGATCCTGCGTGTTGTAAACGTCGTCCACCCACGCCTGGCGGGCAAACTCTATCGGCGGCTGGCGGCCTGACAGTCGCGCTTTGGCCTGTTCTGCCACCGGCAATGATGCCAGCCATTCATCTCGTCCGGCGTTGCGAATAAAATCAGCGTCGTCCACATAGGGAAGATGCCAGTCGTCTCGCAGGCCGATATCAAACCCGTTGTCGTTAATTTCCTGCCGGGCCCGGCTGGTGACGTCATTCCATACCTGGGCGATTTTTTTCGCCTGCGGGTTCCCGGTGTCCTCGCCATATAACTCTTTCAGGATCTGGAGCTGTGCCGACTTTGCCGCCTGCTGATCGAAGAGGCTGCGAAAACGCTGCTCGCCGAGCGCTTTGCTCTGCTCGAAGAATTTGCGGACATCATCACCGGCCTTTAGCAATTCAGCGCTGAGCTGGCGTGACCAGTCCTGATATGCTCCCGTTGCCATTTCCTCGGCCGAGGTCACGGCAATATCCTTACCGTCAGTTGTGCGCCGACCTGCGAAGATAAACTGCTGCAAATTGGCGGGTGTTTGCTGTTCTGGCGGGATATTGGCGTCGAGGGTGTCAGTCACCCTGCTGATGGCGATCGCGTTCTGAGCGACGCGTTGGCGCTTCTTATAAACGTCATGCACTACGCGCTGGCGCACAAGATCAGCGGCCTCCATGTACGTCTGAGCATCAGGGATGCCAGTCTTGCCTTCTCTGGCATTTTTTTTATGTACCTGGCGCACGGCCTCTTTGATACGGTCCTCAATACCTTTCAGCTCGTCAGCCTTTGGCTGGCGGCCCAGTGTCTGCGCAATGGCTTCAACACATGCCTGTTTCATTATGGATTCCTCAGGAAGCACGCGGCGGCGACTGAATAAACTTTCGATTCGTTCTGCACGGTCTGGATTTGTTCATCAAATTCAGCCAGAACATCGGAGAGTTTCGCCGGTTGCCCGGTGTCGGGGTGCGTAATTGTCAGGTCCGGATTAGTGGTCGCCATATCGCGCGCCGCCATCAGGTCGTAACTGTTGGATGAAATAGCCTGGCCGGTATCGGGATCCACACTGACCTGCCCGCCAGTTTCGTCTGTTGCCGTGAATGCGCTTTCAGCACGCGGAGCAGGAGCCTCTCCAGCCAGTTCTGACGGCGTTTCATACCTGACACCATTCTCTTCGAAAACCTGCTGCATTGCATGGTACTGCTCGCTTGCAGATTCCAGCATGCCAGGCCGGGCCGGACCATCCAGCCCGCGGGCCATCATCCCGACGTTAACAGGCTGGCCGTCATTCAGTTGACGGTATGCTTCGTCCATGGCTGCCACATGGCTGTTGATGCTCTCGTTGCTGGCGTGCAGCACCGGGGAGGATTCCAGATCGTAATAGAGCCCCTCATTCAGAGTGTGGGCAGCATCGATGTCGCTCGGCTTAATGGCAGGAATATCTGGCGCTGCGGCAGGCTCTGTTACTGGTGCTTGAGAATCCGAGCGATCCGGTGCTCCTGGAGTGTCTGTCACTGGCGCAACTTCGGCCACAGGCGATGGCTCTGCGGTTGCATCAGGGGCACTCTGCACTTCCGACGCCGGGATCGGTGCTTCAGAATCTGCTGGAGGTGGCGCGTCAGCATTTCGCGCGGCAAGGTGATGGGCACCACCAAAGGCGCCACCCAGCACTGCATCCACCAGCATCGCCTGGCCGTCGAATACCCGGTACTGTTTCGCCATCTCGGTGTAGCCTTTCTCCTCCAGCGTTTCGCCGACGGAGTAACGGTTCAGGCCACCGAAACCGGTGTTGATTGCCACACCTGAGGCGATGCGCGTTGCCAGTGTGGTCCCGATGGCAGCAGGTAAGGCCATGCCCGCTGCGTTGAAAAGGCTCTGCTGAGTTGCCAGGTTGCGCGCCGTCGACTCGTCTACACCCTTCCCTTTGAAATCCTGATAGGACTGTTCATAAGTTGAGCTGAATGCCGTAGCAGCACCGACCGCGGGGCCGCCGACAATGGTCGCACCAATGGCCGGAACGAACTGACCGAGGCCATAAAGAACCTCGGCAGCGGTGCCCTGGCTACCAGCATCCGGTTTCACATACCCGCGAGCATCCTGCAACTGTTTGCCAATCGTGTCGTATGTTTCATTCAGCGCTTTGTCGGCATCTGGAAACATAACGCGGAAGATATTGACCGTTGGCGCCACGTCTGCGGTGAATGCCGGATCGCTGATCAGGCGTTTACTGAATCCTACGGCAGACTGAGCCAGGCCGAGCGTGCCTTCCGCCACGCCGCGCACCGGTGCGGCAATAGAACCCTGGAAGAATGTCGGCTCATAGTCTTCTGGTCGTGCCGGATTGGCTGCTGCTTTATCGTCGGTCCACGCCTGGCCTTCCGGAGCCAGAGAAAATACATCAGACATTATTCTACCCTCACGACGATAGCTTCATTGGTTTTCGGATCCGTTGCCCAACGCCCGCTGCCGCTTACCAGCCGATACTGGTTGTTGCCAATGTTGACTGGCGTGAAGTTTGATGCGGCGTTTACGTTCAGACCGGCATCTTTCAACGCCTGCTGTGCGGATGCGGTGTAGCGGTCCTTGAATGTGGATTTATCCATGCCGAACGGCATTACCACATCGCCACCATTAAAGCCCTTGTACACGCCGCCTGTGGCGTATTGCGCCGCCTTTTCCACTACGTCGGAGTTGGCTGCATCAGTGCGCGTCATGGAGGCATCACCTGACTGATAAGCGATCCCGGCGTAAGCTGCCTTGAAAAGGTTGTAACTGAGCTGGCGCGCCTGCGCGTTATTGGCGAATGCGTTACCCACCTGATCATCGAATGCTCGTTTAAGCTTATCCTCGCTCGGCAACTGCACCGGGGTTATACCAGCGTCTTTCATTGCCTTCGTCGGGTTTAGCAGCTGATCGCCAGCGAGGATCACCTTCGATACGTCGTACTTGTTCATGGTTGGCTTGTAGCCGATGAACTGACTGTATGCTATGGATGGTTTCTTGTTGTCGTACTGGTTATCCGGTGTGCCCAGCAGCAGCGCGGAATATGCAGTTGCTGCGTTGTTCGGCGCAATGGCAGACGCTACCTGCCGCATTGCCGGAGCGGGCAGCGTTTCCCCCATGCTCTGTAACAGGCTGATTGTCTGGTTTACGTCTTTGGTACCGCGTACCTGTTCGGACAGGGCAGCGGCCTCCTCACTGGAAAGAATAGGCGCATTGATGCCCAGCGCAAGCAGGCTTTCCTGTGAAGAGAAACGGTTAGCCACCTCAGCTGTGATGTCGTTAGGGTTGTTGCTGGCGATCGGCTTATAGGCACCAATCTCCACCGCAGCATTGAACGGATTATTCTGGCGCTGGCTGATCACCTTCGAAGCCGCCGCCGATACCTGATCGAATAATTCAGCGCGGGAAGCATAGCCCTCGCCGGTTTCCTCGGTTCCAGGCCGCAACTGGTCAACGTATGCCATGATGCTGCTCGTCGGCATGTTGCGGAATGAGCCAATGTACTGCCCAGCGATCTGCGTATTCCGAAACTCGGTATAGCGGAGATTACCTTCCCGCACCCCATAGGCAGCCAGGAAGTCAGTCTGAGTTGGAGCGTTCGGGAAATCTACGCCGCGCATGTATGCCGCGCTGGCATCGCGAACCCGGCTGTCGATACTGGTGCGATATTCCGCCTGCTGCTGCTTGCGAATTTGGTCAGCCTGACGGAGGAAGGTTGCCTGCGCTTCAGGAGATGCGGCGTCGAATGCAGCATTGCCGGTGTGCCGTTTGGTGCTGGTCGGCAGCTGAGACAGGCCAATAGCAGCACTGACGCCGGTGGCGAGCTGCTGATCACTGTATGGCTGACTACCGTTCTCATGCTGGATGATTGCAGCACACAGTGCCTTCAGCGTGTCTGGGTTTGATGCGTCAAGCTGCTGATCCGCAGTCACGCCAAGTTGCGCGCATACTGCCTTAATGTAGGCGTCTGTATTGTTATTGTCAGACGGCGGCGCCCAGCGGTTGATAATGTCACTGACGGTATCGATGCCCTGGCGCTGATAAGACAGCAGGTTGCGGCCCAGCGCGCGAATGCCATGCTCCGGAGTTTCGAATTTAGCAAATCGACCATCATCACCGGTCTGTCCAACCCATGGATTTGTTTTGCTGTATTCGAGGTTTCCGGGGTTGTTATTGCGAATGCCGCGAGCGCTGTCACCGGAACCACCTTCAGATACCGCTCGACGTGATCCAACAGCCGTGTCGCTCAGCTCGCCATTGCTCTGGATGAACTCGATAGAGTTGTTAGCTGACCACTGAGAAAGAGCCGTATCAGCAACCTTCTCTTTGAATTCTGTCTTTTTCGCCTGAATCTGCTCGGCGCTCCAGCCATGCGCGGCGCCATAGGTTTCGATCTGCTGAAAGGTCTGCTGGTTGTACAGCACATAGTTGGCGTTATCGCCGTACGCAGATGCTGCCAGTTTCCCGTTGTTCTCCAGCGTAGCCTGAAATTGCCCCTCTTCGTAGGCGTTGAGCTGGCTGATCTCGTGGCGCCCGGCCTGTGTCGTGAACTGGATACGCTGCTGCTGTGCCTGCTGAAGGAACCCGGCACGGGCACCTTCTGGAAGGGTCATGGCGATCTGCTCTGCCTGAGAATCAAACTGCTGGGTATATTCCTGTCCCTTACCCAGTGCATTCTTACCCTGAAGATTCAGCAGACCGGTATCGGGGTTCGTCAGCAGATCACTCGATACCTGACTCAGTTGCAGCGATGCATCCTGCGCCTGGGCGACATCTGCCCGCTGCTTGGCCTGCGCGAACATGTCGATCGCCTTTGGCGCGACCTGAGAAATGACGTCGCCGACATTCGGCTGTTCGAACGCCTGAAATCCTGGAGACTGGAATCCGCGGCTTTCAACCTGGCGCCCGCTGACTGTTGGTACTGTTGGCATTTCGATATCTCCTTATCGACCGGTTGGCGTGCCGACGGCGGCGCTGATAGGTGCCGCCTTCTGGGAGAATGGCGACCACGTCCCGCCAGCCATTTGATAAGCTCCGTAAGCCTGTAGCGGCGTTGTGAGCAGCGTTGTCATAGCCCCCATATTCCCCTGCTTACGCGCGGATACCGCCTGGGCGTCATAGTTGGCGGCCTGCACCTGATAGCCGTAAGCCTCGCGTTGGGCGTTGTTAACGGTCGTCAGAGCATCCAGCGTGCCGAACTGAGCGGTATCTCCAAAGATATCCAGAGCGTTACCGGTTGAGAGGTCTGCCCCGGTGGCCCCCATTGTTGCCGCCTGTGTCCCGGCAGCCTGCCGATTACGGCGGCGCACTTCCTCGGCCTGGGCATTGCCACGGTTAATCGAGTCCTGCGCCTGAGCCTCTGCCACATCCGCATTCTGTTCAGCAACAGCAGCTGAATATTTCCCTGCCTCATATTGGTTGTAAGCTGACAATGCGCCTGACGCCAGCGTCGCACCTGCTAAAATTGTGGTGGGTTCGCACATTATTTTCTCTCCATGTGGAAGCGATGAAACAGAAGACCGTGAGCGCCGTACGGCTGTGGTTCTTCAATGGTGAATCCCAGCCAGTGCAGCCAGATACGCGCTGTGTGGTTGCGGGCATCAACATAGTTTTCAAGATACGGGTAAACAGCCAGCATTGCATTGACCACTTTCCCGCATCGGCGCAGGAAAGTGCGCTGGTATTTCTCCAGCGCATCGGTGCCCACCAGCCACGGGATACCATTACCGCCGATCATTGATGCCGGGGCCACGCCGAAGATGGTTACCACTTCACCATTAATCAGACCGGCACAGGCAAATGTTGACGTGCGCAGACCAGTTTCAAGCACGCGGCGCGGGCTCCACCCGTTTGTCGCCAGAAATTCATCAACGTCAGCCTGGCGGACATGCGGGAGCATGGCTTCAATATGTTCCCGAGTTGCCGGTACGATCTGAGCTTTAATCATCAGAATCCCCCGACCGTCATGCGCGGCAAGACTGCCAGAACAGAAAGCGGTAGTGGGTCGAGCTGGCGCACCTTAACGCGCCCGTTCTTATCCCAGTTGCTGTCGAGCTTCACTTCCACCTTCCCGGTAGCGTCATCAACCGGATCGTCGTAAAACTCGAATTCCCGCTGCGGATACTCGTACCACTCACCACCTGGCGTGGTTGCCCAGATGCCTCGGCTGGCGTTGACCACCATCGTCACAGTGGGGATCACCTGCTTTTTATCCAGCAGTGTTTCCTGCCCGTTGATGTTGATGTCCAGTGTTTCGAACTCTGCGATGATTGGCAGCCCGATGTGCACAACCGCGCCCGGTGATTCAAGCGTCACAGAACCACCGGAAACTGTTTTATCCGGCTCTACGCTGGCATCAGAAAGTATTTTTACTGTCTGGCCTTCGAGGTGTGACAGACCGCTGAAAGTCTGGCGGGCCATCTGCCAGTTAGTTGTGGCCGCAGTGCGCAGCACCGCAGGAACGTTACGGTTGAAGCGCACAACCACGGCGGTATTACTCGTTACGGAGAGAATGTCACCACGCAATTCTTTCGCCACCACCTCGCCGGTATCGGGATCCGTCTCTGAGTACGGGAACTGAATCTGAGCGCCAACGTCAGTGCCCACGAAATAGGCCCCGCCGCTTATCGTCACCGGGTAGTCAACCTGATAACTCCAGTCACCACTGCCGCCGCTGATGGTCATAGTACGTGTTGAGGTATTGCGGCCGTCATAACTCAGACCGCAATCGACAAAGAACGCGTCCTCTTCATTGGTAAACAGACGGCTGGACAGGCGCTCTATGTACCGTTTCGTCTGGCCGTTGATGGTACGGTTAACAACGAAATAAACAGCGTCCTCGCTGCCTTCGCTGATGGAGCAGGTGCTTTCGTACTTTCCTGTGCTGGACTGCGGTGCCCAGGCGAATACCTGCTGATCGCGCAGATAGGTCAGCACCAGCAGTTTGCCGTCGTCGCGGATGCAGAACGCGCTGCTGTACGGCACGATGCAGAATGACCAGTCGACAATGCTGCGCTTCTGAAACAGGTGGTTTGCCAGTATGGTCAGGTCAGTGCCCTGATATCCGTCAACGTCGAAGGAGTAAGCCAGATCACGGACCACGCTCCCCTTCTCCTGGATGAACAGCGCGATGTTTGCCACCGCAATCGGCGGCACATTGCTGGAACCGTTGTTTCCCTGCGAGCTGAACGAGAACGCCGACGGCGTGAGGACCTTATTCTGGTCTCCGGAAATCGTATACTCCCCGCCCGACGTCAGCGCGACCAGGTTTCCGACGTCGATAAGGTGGCGGATCTCATTCACCTGTCGCCCGGCGTAGGTGTAAATGATGCGATCGTCATCCTGGATAGGGTTGTTCTTTCCGAAGTCCTTATAGTCGCCGGTCCGGCTCGCCCATATCGTTTGTGGGTACGCGGTGGACGCGGCGAAATACAGGCGTTGCTGATAGTAAACAACCGTGCTCGGGTAGCCGTTTACACTGTTCCATGCATACCGTGCCCACTTATAGCTGCCATTCGCAGATCCGACAACCTGCGACGGGATATAGCTCACCACCGTAGCAGTGGCTGTCAGGCCGTCGCTGGCTACGGCTGTAATGCGTGCGATGCCGAAACCGCTGTGCAGGTACTCCCACTGGATGCCGGTATCATCATCACCTGTGCCGCCCCACCCATCCCAGGACATGCCTTCGGTGTGAGACGGGCGCAGGGTCCCGGTCTTGCCGGAAGTATTGGCACGGTAATAGTTGCTGTCGGCGCGGCGCACATCATTGATAGCGGTGGTCTTACTGGTCTCCCATACGGGAACGGAATCAACCGCCGGCTGCTCAAGATAAAACAGCTTACCGACCTGCTCAGCGCCAAAGATGGCAGAGCTGGCCGTCAGCGTAATGGTCCCGGTACTGGCGCTTGCGTATACCTTCACTGACTCGTCAACGTTGATATCTTCGAACGGTCCGTTTTTTGTGGTGACATCGACGATCTGCCAGTTGTCGTGCGCGTAACGGCGCAGCTCCTTCGGCGGATAGGCCGGGTGAACCAGCGTAAGCACGTCGGCGCTCTGCGTGAATTTAATGCGGAACAGGTCGGCCTCTGCATACGGCATAGCCAGTTCGTAGATCACATTGCTGCTGTTCAGCACATACGCACCGTCTTTGATAACGCGCATGTAGTTGTGCCCGAACTCCAGCGCATAAGTCTGGACGGTAGAGAATTGGAAAGGGATAAGACGGCATTTGCGCGTCGGGTATTTGGCTTCGCCGACGAAGCGCGTTCCCGGGCGATTCTCCACCCCGCCATACTGACGGACGATAAAGTTGTCGCACTTGCGCAGCGCCACCTGATACTTCGACATATCGATGCGCCCGTACAGCGATGGGCCAATCTCGCCACCGGCAAAGCTCGGCTGGATCCAACTGAAAGCCATTATGACAACCTCGCTGCGGTGAACTCATCAACTGGCGGCTGCGGCTCCTGGGATTCGTTCTGGCTGTGCGAGCCAGCGCTCAGGATGACGCTGCGGTACATAGTCAGTGCGTTGTTACCGAGATCTGCGCTGCCGGTCAGCGGCATATTGATGGCGGCGGCCAGACGCCAGGACAGCGCCTCCATGAAGATTGCATCGAACATGTTCACGTCGGTGACGCGCGCGATGTACTTCAGCCATGCCTGAGGCTGATCGGTGTAGATCAGCTTTCCGGTGCCGTCGGAATCAGCCCCAACCTCATAGTTGATGCGCATGGCAGCCGTCGGATTACGGATACCTGGCACCATAATTTCTTTGATGAGCAGGCAGTCAGTCGGATACTGGTAGGAATAAGCCCAGTCCGGCGGCGGATTGTTGGTATCGGCCAGCGCCAGGCGTTTGGTGGCAAAGTTCCAGTCGAAGTCCGCCAGCGCAGCATCGCGGCAGGAATCGAAATGCAGGGAGCACTGCCCGGCTTCTTTGCTGGCCTCGGTCAGGCTGTTAATGCTGCGGCTGTTCCCGATATTGCTCAGCGCGCGGTTGCAGATCTCGATAACGGAGGCCATTAATCATCCTCCCCGCCGTAGAGAGTCTGGGCGGCAGTTTTTGGCTTCTCACCAGGCACAGGAGAGATCGCCATGTCGGTGATTTGCAGGCTGGCATCGTGCCGGACACCCTCACCATCTTCGCGTGTCGACATGCTTTTGATGATAGCTTTGGCGGAGATCATCACCTCAGTACCTACAGGCTGCGGCGTGGCGCCGAGTTTCTTCAGTGTTTCATTGTCAAGATTGATACATAGACCCCACGGATAATCGTCACGGGTTTTTGCTTCACCAGATTCATCCTGGTAGCTGTCGGTGCCGGTTTTGAGGTTTACCAGTTCCATAACGGACTCCTGCAATAAAGGGGCCGAAGCCCCTTGTTTTATTAGCGAGGCTCAGACGCCCAGTTTTTGCCTTTCCTCAGCAATACGTTCTTTGATCGTTTCAACATTCATGTTGCCAGGTTTCTTGTTGAAAAGTTCTTCGTACTGCTGGCGTAGCGCGGCTTCATCTTCACTGAAGGTATTGGCATCTTTACCGCCGGTATCTTCCTGGCCATCATCTTCATCCTGTGGTTCGGGCTGAGAGTCAACCGGCACGATTCCGCGCTTCTGGTCTGCCTTTTTCTTTGCCGCCTTCGCAGCTGCGTTGATCGGCTCCAGCGCAGATCCTGGCTCGCCGTCATATTCAATCTCTGAACCTTCAGGCCAGAGGTTGTTATGAATATGGGATAAGCGCAGGACGCGGTATTTTGCTTTTTCCATTGCCATCACCTTAGCCAGTCACTTTGGAACGGATCGGGTAATAAGGAGTGTTGTTGTCAACATCCAGATTAATGCCCGAGGTGAACGCGCCAGCAGTCAGCGGACCGGTGCCGATTGAATAGTTAACGCGCAGATAACGCTGGACGCCCGCTGGAACTTTGGTAGAGAACAGGCGTTTACCAACTGTCAGGGCAGACAGCGCCAGAGCGCCGCTGTCGTAGATAGTGGTCCACGTGGAGTTGTCAGGGCTGGTCTGCAACTGAACGTTGAGGGTCGCGGCACCAGAAGCGGTTGCAGTGGTATCAACGGTTGCCCAGAACTCCAGCGGATAACCAACGCCGATATCGCGACGGGTTCCGTCGATAGGGCCGAGGTCAATCACGTCCGTAGAAGCAGCGGAAGCTGTAACCGCCTGCTTCTCGGAGAACATCAACAGTTTGTCGAGGATCATTTTCTTTCTCCATTTATGGGCCGGTTAAGGCCCAACAGTTAATGACAGGCGTTAAACAACGCGCGCTTCTGTTTCCAGAATCGCATCGGTTTCACGGATTGGGATGCCACGGAACGTGGTCCAGAATTCGCCTTCAGTCTCTTTTACGGAAAGAGCCAGAGAGGCTTTATCCAGAGATTGCAGATCCAGCGCCTGGGCAACGGTACGGTTCATGTAGAACACCGCGCGGCCCATTTTCAGGTTAGGGACGCGGTGCAGCGCTTTAACCATCAGGCTGACGATATTTGCAGCTGAACCTGGTACTGACAGATAGCTCACATCGATGTTGGCGATGCGCACAACGTAGCGCCAGTCACGGAGAGCCAGGCCGTTATCCCACTTATAATGGGTGCGGTAACCCTGGTATTTGCCGCCATTGGCATCGGTAAGCGTCTGCTCGCCGAGGTTCTGAGTCTGCAAACCAGCCTTCTGCCCTTTAGGGAAGATGCCGTGCACAGTGTTTTCACCCCAGACCACCAGCCAGATAGAGGTGTTATCTGTACCTGTGCCGCCAGCATCAATGATGTTCTGGCCGTTGCCTGCGGATTTGCTGGAGTAGCGGGATGACAGGCCCATGAACTGCTGCGGATTCACACTGGTGTCGCCGTAGAACAGGGTCTGAGCCATCTGCTGGTTCATTCCTTCGAGGAATGCACGATCTTCAGACAGGCGGAATTCAGCGCTGTTACCGTTTAAATCTGCCAGTGACTTATCCACTTCAGCATAGGTTTCCAGCATACCGACAGTGTCGGTTACCTGTACGGTAGTTGATTTGCTTGGCTGCACACCATAGTTAAGCAAACGCCAGGTTGCCGATGGCAGACCGGAGCGGATCGTTGTACGGTGACCAGTTGGCAGGTTACCCTCTACGAACATCATGTCCGTCAGGATTTCGTTGGTCTGGGAAAGCAGTTCGACAATCTTATCGACTTTCCCGTCTGGATCAGTACGCTTAGCCCAGTCAGCCAGCGTCAGCGCATTTACGCCTTTAACAGCCATGGTTATATCCTCTCTTATTAGCCATAAAGCACTTCGGCAGCAGAACGCTGACCGCTTTCTTTCCCGGTAACCATGCCGTCTTCTGACATAGCCTTACCGATTTTCACGAACGTCTTAACAAGGTCTGGATGGTTACCAAGCCCGGTAGCGTTCAGATATTCTTTCAGTTCCGGCGTGCCGAACTGGTCCAGTGCACGCTGCGCAGCGCTGAGGTTTGCGGTCAGTTTGTCTCCGCCGATCTCCTTGTCTGCCTTCACGGTCTCTGCCCAGCCTTCGGTCTGCTTCTGCCAGGCTTCTGCCTGACGCTGCTGCACACCGGCCAGAATTTTTGGATATGCGTCCACCAGCTTCTGCGCCTGCTCGTTGGTCAGGTTCAGATCGCGGGCAACGGGTTCGAAGTCCTTCAGCGCTTCGGAATCCAGCTCTACGCCTTCGCCAGCGGTAAATTCGTATTTCTCCGGCGCACCTTCCTGCTTCTGATCTTCGTCCTCCGGCTTATCCGCTGGCTTATCACCATCAGCTGGTTTTTCTTCCTGAGGCTTATCACCTTCATTGCCAGACTGTGGCTTATCGCCTTCTGGTTTTGCCTGGTCGCCTGCGGGTGCTGGAGCTTCGGCAGCAGGTGCGGCTGGCTCAGACGGTGCCGGAGCAGCTCCACCATCAGCAGGCTGCTCATTGCAAAGACGTCGATGCAGCAGACGGTCAAATAAGTTCATTGGTTATCTCCTTAAACCGGGATCGTTTTGGCTTTGAGTTGCGCCAGAACAGCGGAAAGAGTGGTGCGCAGTGCAGTGGTATCTGCCAGCAGCGCGTTGTATTTGGCGACCAGGTCGTTGTGGTCAGTAACAAGCCCGGCAACGTCTGATGCGGAAGAGCTGGTATCAGCGGTAGCTGTCATTGCTGCCGGTGCTGCAATGGCTGCCCCCAACTTCACGCCGCCGTAATCAGTGGTGGTCGGGGCGCCAATTGTTGCCGGGGCAGGATCCGGAACCTCTACCACCTGATTTGCACCATCAAAGCGCACGACGCGCTGGGTTTGTACCTGTGTCATACATTGTCCTCACCGGCCTCTGCGGCCATCTTCAGATACTGATCAGGGCAGTGCGCCATGACGCGCTGAAACAGAACCAGCGCCAGGTTGCGCTGCCCTTCGTTGAATGCGGTTAAATGCGAATCACCGACGAAGCACGGCGCGAATACCTTCCCTTTCTCCAGCAGTGACCAGATAACGCGGCGGCCCTGCTCGCTGCCCATGACGAACTGGATGTCTTCGATATCGCGCTGAGCTAGGATCTGCTGTTCAGCTTCCAGCTCGGATTTGCGTTCTTCGTCGTCGATATACGTCATTGCTGCGCCGCTCCCACTGCGTTAGTGATTGCTGTCAGTGCGCTTGGATCTGCGGTTTGCGTGTCGCTGAGCGTCTTCGCGCCCTGCGCTACGGCCTGACCCATTGCCAGCGCCTGAGCTGCCTGCTGCTGTTTGGCGCGCTCTTCACGAATGCCCTGCACCTGCTCCTGCGGAACGATGACGGTTGGCGATACGCCGGACATTTCAGAGAACGCGTCGATAGCCTGATCCACGTCGAGCTTGTCGAGCGCTTCAGGTTTGAACTGTGCGAGTTGGCCGATAAAGCCAACGGTCTGCGACAGACTGGTGAGGCCGATAGATTTCTGCGCCTGCGCCATAACGGAGATGTACTCGATGCGCAGCGGCATTCCCTGCATAACGTCAGGCGGTGGTGGCAGCATGTTCTTGCGCGCCATGATGGAGAAAACGCGATCAATTAGCGGGTTGAGCGCTTCGTCGTTCAGGCGCTCCAGCACCGGTCCGAGCATCAGCAGTTTCTCTTCCTTCATCTCGATCACCGCTTCCACCGGCATCGAGCGGGTGTTGATGTTCTGCAACATCATGAAGAGGTCGACAAAGTAGGCGCTGTTGATGGTCTGCCGGGTGTCCTGAATGTCAGCCAGCAGGTCGGCGGTATTCGGGTTGACCAGGTATGCAGGCTTGAAGCCGTCCTGCCCGCTCAGCACGTCGAGATACGTCACATCGCCAGGTAGCAGGGAAACGCGCTGATTCTTCAGCGACGTCGGAGCGACCATCGGCGGGTTAGTGGCTTTGTCGATGAGCTGAGCTTTACGTTTCTGCTCAACCTGAAGCGCTTTAACCTGTCCGAGCGCCAGCATGCCGGGGCAGGAGGACGCATAAACGTCCTCGCCGTTAACTTCCCAGCGCGGCGCCAGAATCGGGAATTCATCGAAGCCAGATTCACGCAGTAATTTGTCGGAGTCGCCTCCTGTCTCGAAATAGACAGAGCGATACGGCTTGTTCTTGCTGTCCATCTTCCCGCTGTCGCGGTTGATGTTTGGCGTGATGCAGTGGTTAACCTCGATCCAGTTTTCATACGATCCGCTTTCCCACTGGCTCTTCACGGACGCGCTGACATTGTCCAGGCCAAACTCTTGCACGAGCTGGCGCACGGTCATTGAGAACTGACGGAAGGAGGTGTCGACGCTGCCACGCGGGCTGTTAGCCAGGTAGTAGCTGCCAATCGGGAAAGGCATTGTGCGGATCACGTCCTGGTCATCTTCCAGAACAGCCATAGCGGCAGTACCGAAAGTACCCAGGCTGGCGTACATGACAGGCAGAGACTGATACAGGTTCGACTTGTTGAACACTTCGTTCATGCGGCGCTGCACGACTTCCAGCCAGACCTTCACCGGGCCGTAATCCATCATGTCAGGGTCAGGCGTTGCCAGCTTGAACCACGGGCGCGCAGGGCTGGTGATGCCGGACATCATGCCGCTGGCGAGAATGCGCTGAGCGAGTGAACCGGTAGGGTCAACAATTTTGGTGTTGCGGCGATCGTCACGATTAACGTCAGACGTCAGGAAGCGGGAACCGCGCGGATTGATAAAGTCGCTCAGGTCGCGCCAGTGCGGCTCGAACGATGTGCGCTCATTCTTCAACTGTGCAAGCTGCTTCAGCAGCCGCTCTTTTTCGGTTTCCACCATCTCTGCGCGCTCCGTTACTGACCGAGCAGCGTTTTACCGCTGGTATTGGCGGCGGAAGTGTCGCCCTGGGCACCGGTGAGCATGGTCGAGTTACGACCGGCGGCGGCACGTCGGCGGCGTTCTTCGTCATCGCGCGCACTGACAACAGCGGCGTCCTGCTCCTGAGGTGCGGCCTGAACTTCTGGTGCCGCTGGCACTGATGGCTTGCTGCCGATACACATAGCGATAACCTCACACACGATTAAATTATTACCAATTTAACCATATACGGATTATTTTACGTAGTGTATTGACATAATGGACTGCAATTATTACCCTTCAGGTAACACAACATGAAAGCGCACTTTGATATTGGTTCTGTGAGGTCTTGTCGCTAAATCAAAACTGGTGAGTGCGCTTCCAGGTGTGAGCAGTACGGCATCTGGCACATGTGTCGTAGCGGTCCGGCGGGGTTCCTTGGTGTTCCTTATCCCCGAGCGGGTTCCCGGAATGTGCAAGTCAGTGTTATCGGTATGCACGACATGACGACTCACCATCGTGGCGATACGGTGTGACACCTCGGAAGAGACGAGGATACAACGATGAGAGCATTGGGGTGACCGGTTAATCCCGTGACGCTAACCGATACAGGCGCAGTGCTCTCAATGTTGTGGTGAATGCGCAGGCTGATGCGCGAATTTAGCGTCGACAGTTTCTATCTCCTTCCGGACTCGAGCGGAAAAACTGACTGACTAAGGGTGGAGAATGCCGGAGATCAGCACCGGCCACCACAACCCAATCACGCCTTAGGACCGTGATACGGCAGTACCAGGCAATGCGTGTAGCTTTGGCGGTGGCAGTTGCTCCCACTTCTGACCACCGCCCTTTTTACAGCAGAACGCCATTCCGATGACGTTGCGCTGTAAACCCTGCATCACCCGCCAAGGAAGGCACTCCGTAGACCCTTGCTTCCATTCGCCCGGTTCGTCCGGGCATTTTTTTAAGGTGAAAATCATGAGTCAGACAGTCGTTAGTGTTCAGAAACAATCTCCTGCCGAAGAGATCCGCCGTGAGAATCTCTACCACACGAAATTGCAGTGCCTGGCTGAAGTGCTTAGTAAAAGAGCTGTACTTGATGAGCGAGGTGCTGTTCAGGATGCCAAAGCCATCAACGCCGCATTCGATAAAATTACTTTCTGAGGTAAGCAACCATGGTATCAACCGCATCTCCAGCACCATCCTGCATGGCTATCGAGCAGGAAATTCAGGCCAAAGGCTTAACCGCGCCGCGCGTTACGCCAGACCATATCGAAAGTATTATTGTTCAGGAGGTATATTTCACAGCAGAAGATGGTGCCTTTGGTGTAGCCATAAAAGCGAAACATACCGGCGGAGAGGTAAACTACCAGCCGCACGAATCACTTTCTCTTCTGACGTTCTGCGTCCTAGTGCTGCGCAACGGCTTTACCGTCACCGGCGAAAGCGCCTGCGCCAGCCCGGAGAACTTCAACCAGGAGATCGGCCGCAAAATCGCCCGCGAAAACGCGGTGAATAAAATCTGGATGCTGGAAGGTTATCTGCTGAAGGAAAAGCTGTGGTTCGAAAACCAGTTTCCACTAAAAGAAGTAACGCCGTGACATGTCACATCCAGCCCGCCGATGCGCGGGCTTTGTGTATACTCGATGAGCAATAGTCGGAGGGGAAATGATGGTAACGTTCAGAGGCAAGAAACCTGAAGAAATTAATTTCGACGACGTAAGAGACATATCCAGAATAGATATTAATACCCTGCCTTTCGAATCACAGGCTCAAATGCAGTCAGTGGTGTTTACCGCATCAGAAATAATGCAACTGGAAGAAGTTAACCAGGCTGAAGCGGTGGAGCGAGTAAGACAGGTGATGGACAGAGTTCACTTTGAAATCACCGAAAAGATACTCGAAACACCATTCTACCAGGCCCGCTAATGCGGGCTTTGTTACTTCCAAGGGTCATACTCTGTGACAGCCTTCCCCTGCTGGATCTCCTGCCCAGGAATGCGCAGGCGCTTCGTCACCGGGAAAGCAAACGTCAGCAGCAGCGCGTCACCCTTGCCCGGCGAGCGGCCTAAGCGCTCTTTGATATCTTCCTTCGGCTCAATGACGATCTTGCCGTCCACCCTGACTTTGTACTCTGCCGCAGACAGGTCATCAGCCGTCTCCTGGTCATCCAGCGCGCCGCCGAGCTTAAGCCACGTCTTGACACTGTTGAACATCTCGCCGCGCTTATTGAGCATCTGAGGGTCTGTCGAGCCGCCGCCGAACGGGATTAGCTGCCACGTCCGGCCCCAGCCGTCACCGATGGACTTCAGACCGGTACCGTAGCCAAAATCGATAAACACCGCGTCAGCCTGGTACTGGTCCTCAAAGTCTGCGATGCGCTTCGCCATAATCAGATCGTCAGTGGTCTTGTTGCCGGTCCATAGCACTTTGCTGTGCAGCCCCTGGCGCAGGTATATCACCGCATCATCCACGCCGGAATATGCCGGGTCGACGCCGATAATCACCGGTGCGTGCGCCACCTGCCCGGCAGTCACTACGCGCTTCATCGCCTCGTCAGTGAGCCCGGTCGGGATAAACTGGAGTTCTGACGCATCGGGGAAGATCCCCCGCACACGGACCTTCACGAAGTCACTGTCCTCGCCGTAGTCATCCACCCATTTCTGGAGTTGCTGTTTGTTCGTGCCTTCCACGGTGCGGCTGTCAATCTGTGCGCACTTCCAGCGGTGCTTGTACTTGCGGAAGCATTCGCGAAAACGCCCGGTGTTTCGTGTCGGGTTCCCGAACGCCACCCAGATGATTTCTGTATCTTCGTCCGTCAGCGCCCCCTCGGCAACCTCCCACACCAGATCGGCAATGTTGGAGGCTTCGTCGAATACCACGATGATCCGCTTACGCTCGTTGTGCAGGCCGGCGAACGCCTCTGTGTTGTGCTCAGACCATGGGATTGCGTCAGCGCGCCAGCGCTTATCGTGGCCCGGATCGTTGCTGTACATCGCCGTGGCGGTGCAGGTGAACCACTGTTTCGTGATAGCCAGATTCGACCACTTTATGATTTCCGGCCAGGTCTTGGTGCGGAGCTGGTTGTCGGTGTTGGCGGTCACCACCACCTTGCAGTCCTCGCAGGTGGACATGCCCCAGTTGATGAGCATCGAAATGAAAGCGGACTTGCCGATACCGTGTCCGGATGCGCGGGCCAGCATCAGCGGCTGGTGACGCGTCGCGGGGTTCTGGAGGTGATCGCGTATCTCGCGGAATGCGTCAGCCTGCCAATTTCTCGGACCGGTGGCGTGTGCCAGTTCTGTACCATCTTCGCCCCACGGGAACGCATAAAGCGCATAGCCTAGCGGGTCATACGTGAACGAAGCAATATCCTCGACGAGCTGCTCTTCCGGCGACATGGCTGCGGCTGTCATTCTTCACCACCAGCCTGTTTCTTAACGCGGTCACGGGCCTTCGCCATGCGTTCGGCGATGGTAACGGTGCCGGAAACTTCCAGGCGCTCTTTGAATGCGTTGACGTCGACATGCTTACCAATCAGCTCGAGGTTCTTCACCTTGTCAGGCCATTTGATTTTCTGCAACGTAGACTCGATATCATCTTCGTCATCCTTGCCAGCCATCCGAATCCGGTTGATATCCATCGCGCTGAGCGAGGTGCGCCATACCTTAGGCCACTGGCTAATAGGCTTCAGTCCGCCTTCATCGTCGAGAATGTCTATCACATCCATCTGGTCGATCTCGACCAGACGCATGAGCACGTAGTCAGCGCTGACGCGCATGCGTTTGTTGCGTTCCTCCATCAGTTCCGCGATTCGTTTCTGGATTCTTTCGTCTCGCATCATCACGCTGGCTTTGACCGCCGCCGTATTAGGCGAAAATCCTGCGCCTATCGCCGCCTGAGACTGGTTTTCGGGTGTCTTAATGTAGGACTGGCAGTAAGCCTCCTGCATCGCTGTAAGAGGCTTATATTGCGTTGATTTGCGTTTGTGGGTTTTTGGTGTCGCGGGCATCATTACCACCTGAGTAATTTTATTACCATGCAGGTAATACTATCACGCCCGCGCAGATGTTACATGACTGGTATCGTATCGTCTTCCTGGCTGCCGGCACGGTTGAGGAAATGTGTAACCACTCCCAGAACCGTTGTGTCATCCAGCGCCTCACCTTCGATGGACTCCCCCTCCGGAACGATAAGCGCCCGCCCCTGCACGATGGCGAACTCCGTGCGGCCGCAATATGAAATCAGCACGGTATCACCCGGATGTGGTTTATTTGCGACGTTGATGATTGCGTACCCAGCCGACGTCTCAACGGTTCGACAGTTTCCGTCGTAGCCGCACATGCTGGTGATGGTAAGGCGGGATTCTGCGTAGTCTTTTGCCGGAGATGGAAAGCCCATAATGGAACCTCACATAAAAATACTGTACATTTAAACAGTATAATCATGTGAGGATTTAGTCAATACGCCGTGGCAGGTCACGTTAATAATGCATTCTCATTAATCGCCAGAATGCTTTGCCCCGTGGTGCCATTTTGTTTCTCAGGCGGTAATAAGCTTGATGCAGAATGACAACCTGATATGGATCTCGCTTCGTGGCCACTACTCGCGCTGTTTTTGAATGAATACTTTGGACTTGTTTTTTAATCCTGCATTGCAGGCTGTGAAGATCCGTTACGGACATATAACCTCCAGTTTCGTTTCATGCCAGCCCTGCGTTACCCAGCACGCCGAATCACCGGCACATGGGCAGGACTTCACCGGCAGGCTGTCGCCGCACTTGCCGCAGCGGTTGGTGCTGATTGACTTGATGCGACCGCGAACCCTGGCATCATCCTGGCGGATAAGCAACGCGATATACTCGTTCATGTCATACGGCGCACGACCAGGGCGCCGGGCGGCGCAGTTCCGCGCCAGCATCTCCATTTCCTGCTCGTCGAGTTGCAATTCCATCTTGCGGTTACCGGCTTCAGCCTGCCGGGCACGCTGCGCTGCTTTGCGTTCTGCTGCGGATTTAGCCATTGCCATCCTCCTTTTTCGCCAACTTCAGCATCGCATCACCATAGCGTTCGATCCCCATCGCAAACGCACCATTCACGTTAATTCCCTGGATGATATCCGCCGGAACCACCACTGGCATCGGCACGCGGATGACCAGCTTCCTGAGCCTGTCTATCTCGGCTGCGTGCTCAAGCGCGATATCTTTCCAGTCCTGCGCCTCGGCCATCCACCAGGCGACATCTGCTTTAAGGCGGCGCAAGCGCCGCTGTTTGAGTTTGCTCACCATGGCAGCCACCCAATTTGCTGAAGTGCGCTGATTGCCAGCAGCACGAACATCACGAAGTCGAATGGGTTAGGCATTGGCCACCTCCGGAGGAGGGAAGCTTGGAATACCGTCATATACCTGATCAAGATGGCCACGCACCTGCATGCGGCGAAGAGCACTGTACATATAATCGCATTCTGCCTGCTTATTGGCGACGAAAGGCTTGGATGATTTATTGCACCACATAGCATTGCCTGGCCATCCGTGAACCTTATAGACGCGTCCATTCTTTACATGAAGCAAACCCCAGCCTGGAGGAAGCTCATGCACCTCAATAAAACCGGGTTCAGCCATAAAGAATCGCCAGTCCCCCATTCCTTCGCTTGGCATCCTGCGAAATGGTTTCTTTCGGTCAGCCAGGAAGTCAGCGCGCGAACACTTCACTTCTATCAGGCATGAGGCCAGATTTCTGAACCCCAGCGCATCAGGCTGCTCACCAGTAGACACGGCAGCTACAAAGCGATCGTGAAAAGCAACCTTGAATCCGTTGTTCTGGAGGAATTTACAGGCCAGCACGCAGAGCTCACTGTGAGTTAAGGCCATCACTTCACCTCCTGCTGCGGTGCTGCTGGCAGCGGCATCCAGTGGGTGAACATATCGGCGTA
>OGSI01000215.1_pt1 | contig 29252 bp, 38 predicted proteins | sample 1573831 | NCBI WGS metagenome assembly OGSI01 (sample SAMN03295854, study PRJEB24534) | human gut metagenome | isolation source: fecal sample 4 from infant 8 | host: Homo sapiens | place: USA: Pittsburgh, PA | collected 2014-07 | reverse complement strand
AGCGGCTCGCCGCTGATGCGAAGCCAGTCAAGTTCCTTCAGCGACGCGAACCGCGACTGCCAGCGCCAGAACGGTCCGGCAAGCTCTGCCGCGTCAAACTCGTCGCTCCACCGGGTGTACCAGGTACAGACGGTTTGCGGAGACTGAAAATTCAGGTCGATTTTCGCCTGCTCCAGCAGATTCTGGCGCAGTTTCCAGCGCTGTTCATACTCACGAGACTGACGGCGAAGTTCGCGCGTGGTCTTAATGCCGGACCTGTGCAGCCGTCGCCCCGTGCGGGTGTGCATGACTTCAGGAAACAGTTCGGCCTGTACGTCAATCGTGAGCGGCAGCGGGCAGGCTTCGCCACTGGTGGCAATCATCGTGTTAAGTGCCTCCTCGACCTGTTTCAGGTTCGAATGACGGTTATTTGGCACCCAGTGCAGGCCAGGTATTTTATTAGCAACCGTGGCGTTGAGGCGTCCGCTGCCCGTGAGAAGGCGCAGAAAAGTACGCACATACGGCATGGCGGGCAGCCGTGCACCGCGTTCGCGGGCAGACTCAACATGGCTGATAGCCTGTATTGCAGCCTGACGGGCTGGCTTCAGGGAAACGAGCGCGTGTGAGGACGGGATCATGCTGTCACCTCCCCGCTCATCAGGTTCGCCACGGTGCTGGCAGTGCAGTTAAAGCGGCGCATACCTGCCATCTGCGCGATCAGTTGACTGATCCGGTCGGGCTGGAGCGTGTCGCTCTGGTAAAGGGTACGCACGACTTCCCCGCCGGAGGAGAGCAGCACCAGAAGCCAGTAAGGCGAGACTTCGCCGGGGCTGCACACGCACAGATGCCAGTCATCACTGCCGTCCGCGCTGAAGCGGCACTGGACGGGGAAGAAGCCGCCGAACTCGCTGCGGAACTCGGCGCAGACGCGCCATCCTTCAGGTGTCGACAGGAGGCCGGTCACGGCATCGCTGAGGGCGCGGCGCGCGTCCTCGCCCTGCTGACGGATAAACTCCAGGTCTGTGGCGGTCAGGGTGTTGATTCGGTTCAGGTCATATTGCATGGTCATATCTGTTCCCGCCGCCCGAAGGCGGCGGCCTCCGGTATTAAGCAGCGTGATCAGTGGTATCAGCGTCGGATTCAGTGGCTTCTTCAGCCTCAGCGGCTGGCGCAGGGCGCACCATCCAGTCAGGCAGCCAGCCCTGAGCGTTCAGATCCTGTTCGGCGGCCTTCGCAGCATCGCGGCGCTTGAGCTTCACAACCTCACCTGCACGGGCGCTGAGTCCGGCTTCTTCATAGGCTTTGCCAATCTGAGCGATGGTGAGCTTGCCGAAGTAGCTCTCTGCATCAGGCTGCCACCATTTGCGCAGGTCAAAGTCCAGCGCCGCTTCCAGCCCGTCCAGTTCGCTTTTCTGCGTATGGTTATACATACGTTCCTGAATACCGTTGATACCGTGCGCTGCACAGAATCCCAGCAGGGTGTTCACCTGCTCTGCTGACCACATGACAGCAGCCAGGTGAAATCGAGATGCCAGTTTTCGGGCAGCGTTGCCTGAAGCGCCTCTTTCTGTGCTTTAAGCGCCGTCAGCGCCTTCCCTTCTTCACCGGATGGAGCCAGTGATGCAAGGTGATACTGATTCGAGGACACGGAGGCTTTCAGCGGTTCGCTGCGTTTACCGTAGCTGCGGTCAAACATACTGAGGCACAGTGTCCACGTCAGTAGCGCCACCGAAACATCGGGGCGACCCGCCAGTTCCGCCTGAACGGCGAGAGTGCGCTCCGCAGACATTGCCTTAACCAGCGTTGCCGGATAGGCGTCAGCAGGAATTTCAGGCGTGGTGTGTCTGATCACGTTGTTTTCACGTTCCTGACGCGCCTGTTCTTCTGCTGCCCGGTCTTCGTCGGTCAGCCTGCGGATACCAGGCTGAACCCGAAAATTGTCACCATCCCATGACACCCAGATACCGTGCGCGGCGCGAAATTCCGGCGTGGCTTCGCGGTACTGCGCCTCGCAGTAAATGTCATCGATCTGCTGCTGAAGCTCGTAGTCGTCATCGTAGGTTTCAGTAGCTTCCATTTGTTCTTCCAGCTCACTGACGCGCTTCTGTTCTTCTTCCGTCAGGACAGCTTTCGGCATGGCAAAACGGTACAGTTCACCGTCCTCACCGCTGGAGCGCAGTTCCGTCATACGGAACTCAGCCCATCCCCAGCCCTGCTCCTGCTTAACGCGGGCGGCGAGCACGGTGAGCTTGCCAGCCAGCAGAGATTTCACCAGCGCCGCATCGGCAAAGGTGCTGTCCTTGTCGCTGAACAGATCGGCGGTCAGCGTACCGCCAGCGGCGGTATAGGCTTCCTCGCCCACATACTCAAACATCGGGTGACTGATGGCCATCTTGTCGTCGGTCACCATTTTGCGCAGGGTCTGTACGGCAGGATCGCGCCACTGTACAACAGCCTCTTTCCAGACCTGCTCCTGACGCTCATGGGTATCAGCAAGGGTCAGGACTTCACACTGTTCAAGGGAGATTTCATCCCGTGCCAGCGCATCCAGCAGGGAGGGGGCAAGATTCGCCAGCTTCAGGCAGCGCTGAACGTGGCGCGGGTGATAGCCCATCAGTGCGCCGATCTGAGAGGCCGTTTTACCTTCCTGCTGAAGGGTACGAAAACCGATAATCTGCTCGGCGGGATGCATGTTTTTACGTCGACCGTTCTCGATCATCGAGGCCGCCACAGCCATCTCCACGGGCAGGACTTTCACCGGAACAAACGGCGTGTCTGCATCGAGCACACCGCGCATCACCAGAATGCCTGTGCCTCTGCGGCGACCTTCCCCGCCGACAATGCCGATCGTACCGTCCGGCAGTTCTGCACCGATCAGGTTTTGCAGGATGCCCATTGCCTGAATGCTGTCTGCCATCTCTTCCACTTCCTGATCGGTATGCGGAATGATGCGCGTGTTTAAGTCAGTGCGTGACAGGCGGGAGTACGGGAAAATTTGCACGGGCGTATCAGCGAGCAGCTGGACGAGCTTCTGCTCGGTAGACTGCGCGATTTTTTCCGCAGATTTTGTCTGGCGGGTGGTCCTGGCTGGTTTTTTTGCCGTAGTATTAGTGGCGACCATGATTTTTACCTCTCAGTGATAGTTGTGGTTAGCCGTGGCCGGATTGCCTTCCGGTCACGGCACTCGGTTAACCAGTAATGCGTTTCGGGTGTGCTGCCAGTGCCGCAAAGGACGGATAGCCATCCAGAACCTGCATCATGACTTTTGCCCCTTCCAGCATCGCTTTATCCGTTACGCTGCCGCTGTTTTCACACACGTTGATCGTTGCCACGATCCCCGATTTCACATCTGAAAAACGCTCATACATGCGGTTGCTGAACAGGACACGTTTGCCTCCTGCCATCACCTGCCAGTTGTTGCAGTCGTTAAAACGGGTGTCCACGTTGTCAAACTCGACCACGTGAGTGTCGCTGGCCTGAATACGGAGCAGCTTCACGATTTCGGTGCTCTGCCCGACCTTTCTGGTCGTCTGGCGGGTGTTAAGGTTCTGCATGGTTCCTCCTTCTCTGGGTTAAGGCCGGACTTCCGGCCTCCGGTTACATCTGCACGTATTGCAGGTTGCGCTTCAGTTCAAAAAGAAAATCCGGTTCAAACGACCAGGCGCGCCAGTTAAGCGTTCCGTTGGTGCGGATCTCCACCTGCACGTCGCCGTATCGGGACACATCGGACAGGGTGACGGTGACACCCGCTTTCAGCGCAGTGGCCTGAGCCACCCACTCCCGTGCGACAGAAACAGGGTTTTGTTCTTCCCCCATCTTCCTGGAAGATTCTTGAGCGGCGGTTTTGACGTTGACGTTTTGTGTGTGCATCCTGGTTTTCTCCTGTGGTGATGGCTGGCCATCTCCCTGGTGAGTTCTCTCGCGGCAAAGGGCAAAGGAGCAACGGCGAAGGGAGGAAGGAAAGGGGCGGAGACTAAAGTTTTTGCGGCACGCAAAAAGTTTTGGCGGAGTGCATTTCACCCCTTGGATGACGACCCGACGGTGCTACAAGCAGCCCTCCGCGTGAGGACGCACGGGGGATGGCCTCACCGGGTGAACAGGATGCACACACCCGACACGTCGGAACGGCGTGGCGGCCTTAAAGCGACGGCATCAGCCGGCGCGGTGAAGGCGTTCCGGACGGCACGGCCGGAGAAGCCGCAGCCTTTGACCTTCGCCATCAGACCCTAGCCGTATGGCCCGAAACCCGGAGGGGTTCGGCGGAGCCCGGCGGGTGCGCAGCGGCCGCCCTGGCGGAGTGGGGCTCGACGACCGGACAGCAGCGCTGGCCGGGAGCCGAAGGGGGCCAGACTGGGGTTGATTTTTATTGTCGGAAATTTGCTGATCGGGTTTCAGAGCCAGTGGCCACGCAACGCAACGCAACGCAACGCAACGCAACGCAACGCAGGAGCGTATCCGTGACAAATTGCCCTCACAATGCTGTGCTTCAGCTTTGCTCTGACATCACACAAGGGCGAAGAGGGGTAGCGCCGCAGGCGCTTCCCCTGCCGCCCGTCAGCCCGCAGGGATGACAGGGTTTTTCGCGCGCGTACAGGCGGTGCATCAGCCCCGCCCTGCCGCATTACTGCCCGTCGCCCTGCCCGCCCTGGAGGATGAAGTGGCCACATAGATAGACCGCGCACTGGCGGGTTGCGGATTCGCAGATCTCATCCAGCACTTTCGCTGTGGTTACGGGGCAGAGTCCTAATTCGCGACGTCGCTCGTTAATGAGCGTTTTATACTGGCGCAGGATGCTGCGGGTTTCCGGTGACAGTTGCATGTTTTTATCCTTTAATCGGGCGGCATCGCCGCCCGTGGTCAGTCAGTCAAGGGCACGCCAGATGGTGGCGCTTTCCGGATGGGTATCAGCAAATGCCATAAGCTGCTCATAACGGCGGCAGAAGTGGCGGCACAGCTCCTCATGGTCATGGTTACTGTGATGCCAGCTCCGGTGATTCAGTACCAGCGCCGTGAGGATGATCCCCGCCACTTCCCCGCTGACAGTCTGCTCAAACCAGTTGTCCGGATTGCACAGGGTCAGACTCTCCACGTCAGGCGCCATATATCCGCCACCTTCCGGCAGCCGGTAAAACTGCCAGAATCCCCCCTGATACTCAGGGCAGTAACGCTGGGCATAGGCGTACACGGATGCCTCGGACGTCATAAAATCGCCGCCAAACAAATCAGGCAGGAAAGTCAGGCGCTGCGCACCCTCAAGACGAACAGCATCACAGGTCACGGTCTGGTTCATAGATCCTCCACGGTTAAAATATTCTCGGTTCCGGCATCGCCGTGACGACACGACAGACCGGCGAAAAGCGGAGGACACAGGGGCGACGCCGCAAGCCGCAGCGCAAAGCCTTCACGGGCTGAATGCACCGTGAAGGGTGCGAACGGGTGAGGACGGAGGCGTCAGCGAACCCTTGTGGCCGATGCGGCCGGGCTACAGTGAGGTCACGGCGCATGCCGTCACCGCACGGAGCTTCAGGGGAGTTTCATTGTCCCGACGTGGCCCGGAGGGCGGCGGCGGATAAAAGCGGAAGGTACTGACATCCTTTTCGCAGTGGATGGCCACCGGTTGCCGGGGCGTTACCCCGGCGTTCTCTCAGGCGGCCAGCGCCTCCTGTAGGGCGCGAACGTTATTCAGCTCCTTTCTGACGGATTCCGGCTCCTGCCGCCCGGCTTCCCAGGCTATACCGATCCGGTTTTCCAGCTCGCATTCATAGTTACGCAGGACGCGGGACAGGAGTACCGCCGGAACACTCACCTGACAGTTTGCCGCTTCGCGCTGGCGGGTCAGAAGCTCGCTGACGGTCTGATTATTTACCCCCTCCTGGCGGTATTGCGTCATTTTCATTTCACCGAGCGCCTTCATCACCTTCCGGATTTCAGCCCCGTCAGGTTCTGGCTGGGCTTCACGGCAGGCCACGCTAACCCCCTCCACCGTCCAGACCAGCAGGACCAGGAGTTCGTCAGACGTGAACATGTTTTCAAGATCTTCACAAAGTTCTTCGCGGGTTCCGTACATTGTTTTTTCTCTCTTGTAAGGGATTACAGGCCGGGCCTCAGCCCGGCAGGGTCAGTCAGTCCTGAAAGGTCTCGTCCAGCACCAGGGCTTCGCGGTAGGCTTCCAGAAGCAGGGTGTTGATCCGGCGCAGGGTCTGCGCTGCCATACGTTCAGTAAGCGTTGCCGCGTCGTGCCGGTGCTGCGATTCGAGGCGGTTCAGAAGCATCCGCACATCACACATGGCATTGCTGACCGCGGCCACGTCCGCGCGCAGGTGTTCAAGGCCCGGGTAATTCATGCTGCCTCCGGATAGTCAGGGTAAAACGCGCCGTCATTGGCCGCCGGCATCCTTCTCGCCCGTTCAACCTGTGCCAGACGTCGGACGCCGGCGGCGTGGTACTGCTCAAGCATCTCGATCCCGATATAGCGGCGGCAGGCTTCGGCGGCGGCCACGCAGGTGGAGCCGCTGCCGGCGAACGGGTCAAGGACAATAGCCCCCGGACGCGTGAGCGATTCAATCAGCGGTCGCAGGCTCTGCACCGGCTTCTCCGTCGGGTGGTGTCGGTTGCCCGTGTATTTCCAGGGGATCACGTCCGGGATGGGACGGTCCGGGGTTTGCGGCCTCCCCTTCGCCAGCAGGTAAGCGCTCTCGTGCGTGTAACCCACGAACGTCGATTTTGAGGCGTAGCTCTTGGCAAAGACGATATGGCCAACCACCCGGAAGCCGGCCGCTTTCCACGCATTCAGAAACAGATCCGCGCGATTCCAGGCATAGAAGCTCACCATAAGGCTGTCGTTTTTCAGCACGCGGTACATTTCATGACATGCGGGCTGGAGCCATTCGGAAGAGTTGTCCCCGGCCAGGGTGCGGCCGGTACGGTCTTTATAGCCAACCAGGTACGGTGGGTCGGTAAGAATAAAATCAACGGCACGCGCCGGAAAACGGGACATCACCTGCACGCAGTCACCCAGAATAAAACGGGACATAGACACACTCCTCTCTGATATGCGGCACCCTGTTGCGCCGTGCCGCCACAAAAACCCGGCGGAAAGCGGAGGGCGCAGGGGCGACGCCGCAAGCCGCAGCGCAAGCCTTTCACGGGCTGAATGCACCGTGAAAGGTGCGAACGGGTGAGGACGGAGACAACGTGAACCCTTGCGACCGCAGCGGCCGGGTTAGCGTGAAGGCACGGCGTTGAACACGCCGCCGGCTGGCGGCAATAAGGCGGAGGGAACCGACATCCTTAACGAATTGCATGGCTTCAGGACACCCCCTCCCCGGATGGTGTCCTTTTTTTCAGCGCCCCTTCACGTAGTCGATAGCGAACTGCAGCGTGTCCCAGTTAAAACCGATGCCTGCATCGTGGCTGTGGTCGCAGATACGCATGGCTTCTGCAATTTCCTCCTCTGTCAGACTGCCATCGAGCGACAGGAAATCATCTTCCAGCCAGAACGTCCCCAGACACAGTGCATCCGGTGGGTACTGCTTCAGCCTGGCGATGAGCCCTGCCACCGTCACATCATCACGACATGCCGCACGCGACGGCAGAACGCGATCGGCGATATCGTTCCAGCACCAGTCTTCCTCTTCCGGTACGGGTTCATGCAGGGTCTGTAATTCCACCCCCGGCAGCAGGGAGAGCTGCTCCAGAATCTCCCCCAGAGACAGCCGCTCTCCGCTGGCATCTTCACTCCCCAGGTAATGGTGGTTGATGTACACGGCAAACTCGCCGTTATCGGGTTCAATACAGGTCAGTCTGAACATGGTTGTGTCCTCAGCATCCGGCACCCTGTTGCGCCGTGCCGCCACAAAAACCCGGCGGAAAGCGGAGGGCGCAGGGGCGACGCCGCAAGCCGCAGCGCAAGCCTTTCACGGGCTGAATGCACCGTGAAAGGTGCGAACGGGTGAGGACGGAGACAACGTGAACCCTTGCGACCGCAGCGGCCGGGTTAGCGTGAAGGCACGGCGTTGAACACGCCGCCGGCTGGCGGCAATAAGGCGAAGGGAACCGAGTTCCTTTTTATTCAGGAGGAGGCAGAGGTTGAAACGAGGTAATGTCTGACGGCAGGTACAAGATATCAGCCTGCCGTTTTTAGTTCTGAAGTGAACGGGGCCGGATTTAACGATATTCTGGAGCCGCACCAATACGGCGCAGCGCCTCCTCTACTTCACGCACTCCAAAAATATCTTCCAGAGGAGCCTCCTTTCCCGTCAGGGAACAGACCGTTAAGGTCGAGTTCTTTGCAGTTACACGCTGTCGATAAAGCGCCTGCAGAGCCACAACGACCAGCGTGCGCTCATCACCAGTCAGTTCTTCAAGCTGCATACGGTTTTCCTTCAGGTTAATGTTCATATTCATCCCCGCCCCTTTGGTTTTTTGTCGTCAAACGCCAGGAGAACCCCGAGACCAATCAGCGAGGCGTAGCAGACCTGCATCATGATTGTCACCGGCAGGGATATGTTATCAGCCAGTACGCCAGGAATCACAACGGCGACACCAGCCAGTATCATTCCCCTGCCGGTCTTTTTGACCAGTTCCGGCCACTGAGATTCAGGCACGTTCCGGGCGCGCAGAAAGTTATGAATGCACTGCTCTGCCTTTTGTTTAATCACTGACATGTTTTAGTCTCCGAATGCCCGTCGCATATTTTTCTTTATCCTGGTCGCGTCACCGGATACCGGTGCGGCAGGCTCTGCTGGTTTCTTCGGTACTGCAGCCTTACTCACGCCAGCCGTACCGGCCATCTGCTGAACCAGAACCTGCAGCTCGCTGACCGTGCCGGGCGGTACCGGCATGCTGGCCAGCAGACGCGGCAGCTCCGGCGCGGTCGTATGCAGGGCCAGACCGGTGATAATCAGGTTTCTCAGCAGCTCTCCCCGCAGGCGGGATGACACGCCCGTCAGCACACGCTCAACCCGTTCACTGCTCCGGTCATCCTGAAGCGTCAAGGTGTAACGCCGGCGCTGGTATTCCGTCTCCGGTGACATGGCCAGAGCCGCCACGCCACCATCAGGCTCATCTGGAAGTCCTGAGAGTGAAGACCAGGTTCCGGATACCAGAGCCATCACGGCGCAAAGCCGGATGGCGCTCAGATGCCCGTCAAAGAACACCGGGATCAGCGCCGGTAAACGGGCATCCGTCTGGTACATCACCGCCCCGGCGGTGGCGGCGGTCCGGATGAAGTCACCGCGCAGGGGCTGTGAGATGGTGCTGATGGTCGCCATCGCCGCGATGTCGGTGCGATCGTCGCTGTGCAGATAGAAAGAATACTGGCCGTCCGGCACGTTTAGTCCTCTTTATTGTAAAGGGCAATCTCCCTGGCCAGCGCCATCTGCGGATCGCCTATAACCTCGATACGGTCAGGAGCCAGAGGCCAGGCCTGACGGATAGCTTCTTCTATGAGGGAAGCCCCTCCCCCGACCAGGAATACCCGGTTAACGTTCCTGAAGGCCGTCAGCTCACTGGTGACACGCGCCCCCAGGGAAGTGATCGCCTCTGTTATTTTGTTCCGAACCTCGTCGATTTTACCGGCATCGTTGATCACACGCTGCAGATACTGACGATCATTGCGGTTGCGGATGACCGTGTCAGCAATAAGCGCGCTGGTTTCGCTGTCTGCAGCCCGCAGCGCGCCTGCAGCTGCGCGGGTGACCTGTGACACGCCGACAGACGGATTACCGTGTACCGCACTGATATCATCAAACTGTCCGACAATCACGCCGGCATCGAGCGTGGTTCCGCCGAGATCGATAATCAGGGTGGTCTCAGCGGGTCCGGGCTTCAGCTCCGCGAGACGGGAGAACGCCGCCGGCAGTGATTCCGGCATCACCTTCACGTCCGTTACGGTAAATGCCCTGCCCTTATTCAGAACCAGCTCACGCATCAGGTTTTCCCGTTTGCGTCGGATGTTCTCCTCGTTCCGCTGGCAGTCCCCGTCATAATACTCGCTCAGGGGCAGCGTCACGGTCAGGCTCACCGGCTGCGGCTCAAGTCCGCTGTTCAGCAGCGCATGATGCACGGCCAGCAGGTTGAGATCACCGTACTGATATTCCACGTTTGTTGTCGGGATGGCATCCCGGCTGACGCTGTCCCAGGTGTATTTCAGCGTGCCCACCTGATAGTTGAACGTTGCAGCACTGAATTCCGCCACTTTCCAGCCATGCCGGAAGGAGTTAGCAGAAACCCGGGTCTGCAGTTCGTGTCCTTCAAACCATGCCAGCTTAACATTAGTTGAACCATCATCGCAGTAAATATTCATCATTATGCTCCGTCAATTAAACTCAATTTGATACACATTATAAGAGCAAAATGGAAAAATAAAAGCCTTAATTCTCATTATGAGCAACACTAAAGAATCAAAATGATATTTACGAACATTTTGAGTAGCTTAGGTTACTCACTCTGTTCATGGCGCAGGCGATCTGGATTATCCTCACGCTGTTAAATATACTGTATAGATAACCAGTATATTTAGACGTCAGGAGGAAAGATGAAACTGCAGCTTTTCAGCACCGGGAAAGAACTCCCGCCACAGGCCCATCCGTTGTTTGCAGACCTTGCCAGCTGCGGTTTTCCCAGCCCTGCAGCTGATTATGTCGAGGCCGATCTGGATCTCCATGATTACTGCATACGGCATCCGAGCGCGACTTATTACCTCCGCGCAAGCGGAAACAGCATGGCTGACGGCAGCCTTTTTAATGGCGATCTGCTGGTTGTGGACAGTGCCGAGAAACCCCGGCACGGTGATATCGTCGTGGCCAGTGTGCAGGGAGAATTTACGGTTAAACGGCTTCTGCTGACGCCACGACTGACGCTGCAGCCGATGAACGCCAGCTGGTCACCGATTTATCCCGACCCGGATGAACTGGATATCTTTGGGGTCGTCACGCACATCATCCACCGCCCAAGGGAGATGTACTGATGTTTGCCCTGGCCGATGTGAACAGCTTTTATGCCAGCTGTGAACGTGTTTTCCGCCCGGATTTGAAAGGAAAGCCGATAGTCGTCCTGAGCAACAACGACGGAAACGTGATCGCACGCAGCGCCGAGGCGAAACCCTGGATCAAAATGGGCACCCCTTGGTTCCAGATAAAAAACGAGCCTTACCCGGAACAAATATATTGCTTTTCAAGTAATTATGAGCTTTACGCTTCAATGTCGGCGCGCGTGATGAGCTGTCTGGAGGAGCTGGCCCCCAGGGTGGAACAGTATTCGATTGACGAGATGTTCCTCGACCTGACCGGCGTGGAGCACTGCATGGCTCTGGAGGACTTCGGCCGCCAGCTGCGCCAGCACGTATATGACTGTACCCGTCTGACCATCGGAATTGGGGCGGCGCCTACGAAAACCCTGGCAAAATCAGCACAATGGGCTTCAAAGGAGTGGAAACAGTTTCGTGGTGTGCTCGCCCTGACCCGAGGGAATCCACAGCGAACGCGGAAACTGCTTTCACTGCAGCCGGTCGAAGAGATCTGGGGCGTGGGAAACCGTATTGCACGCAAGCTCAATGTTCTCGGCATCAAAACCGCGCTCGATCTGGCCCTGACGAACCCGGCCTTTATCCGCAAAAATTTCTCCGTCGTTCTCGAGCGAACGGTGCGCGAACTGAACGGGGAAAGCTGCATGTCGCTTGAAGAAGCCCCGCCCACAAAGCAGCAGATCGTCTGCAGCCGTAGCTTCGGCGAGAAGGTCACTGAATACGATTCGCTGCGGCAGGCTGTCTGTCAGTACGCAGAGCGGGCTTCGGAAAAGCTGCGCAAAGAGCGCCAGTATTGCCGGCATATTTCCGTTTTCATTAAAACGTCCCCGTTCGCCGTTAAAGAGCCTTATTACGGCAACGTGGCTACAGAGAAACTGCTTACCCCCACTCAGGACACCCGGGATATCATTGCGGCCGCCACAGCGGCTCTGGAGCGCATCTGGAAAGATGGACATCGGTATGCAAAAGCCGGTGTGATGCTGAATGACTTCACCGACTCGGGCGTTTCGCAGCTGCAGCTGTTCGACGAACGTCCGCCACGACCTCACAGCGCTGAGCTGATGAAGGTTCTCGATGGCATTAATCATTCCGGTCTGGGACACGTCTGGTTTGCCGGGCGAGGGATTGCGCCTGCATGGCAAATGAAACGCGATATGCTCTCCCCTGCCTACACTACTCGCTGGAAAGATATCCCCATCGCGAGGATCAGTTAAATTTCGCCTTTCAGAGAGAGCCAGCAGTGCTCGCCGCAGCCGAACGACAGGGCGAAGCCCGCGAGTGAGCGAGGAAGCACCAGGGAACTACACTGACAAATTCTGCTTACGCTCGGAGTCTAATGGTTAGCTCCTTCAGGTTTATCCACTTATCCACGGACATATTTTTATAAAGTCTTTTTTAATTCTTTTTCTTATTTTACCCCTTTTAGGAGGCCTGAAAGTCGCATGCAGCGCGTTCTGGCAGGTGTTCATTATGGGCAATGGGTTAACATCTTATGGGAAATTAATCATGTATCTGTGGGTTCAATAGCAACAAGCTATGGGAAACGCATCAACAAGCTATGGGAAAGAGGTCAAGTTTAGATCTCAGTTATCTACTTGTGGATAAAATGCATATTTTCCCGGTGGATAAGTAATTCGATAGCTTGCAATTTCTGTTTTCACTGTCATTATGGGTGAATATTAATTTACCCATAGGCCTTGGAATGGATACTCAAGCACTCTTGCCAGCTACTAAAACGTTTAAAAAACGCGCCAGTATAAAGCAATCTAACGAATTGACCGAAGCCGCATATTACTTGCCTCTTCAGGCAAAACGAGTGCTGTGGTTATGCCTTATGCAGGCCTATTTCAACGACAGTCAGGATGATGACTCTGACGTATTACCTCTCTTCAAAATTAGCGTTTCCGATTACGTCAAATACTTCAATGTCGCTACGTCTGTCGCCAGTCGCGATGTAAAGGCTGGCGTAAATGCTTTGGGCGAATCAACGGTTACCTTCTATCCAAAAGAAGGTGAGTTTGAAGAAGTTAAACGTCCGTGGCTTGCTGAAGCAGGAATGAAGAGAGGCCGGGGTTCCTGGCAGATTGAGTTTAACTACAAGGTCATGCCATTCCTTGTCGGCTTGACCTCCCAGTTCACTACCTATTCTCTCTATGACTGTGGCCAGCTCAATAGTGTTCGTGTTATCCGGCTTTATGAAAGCCTGTGCCAGTTCAGGAGCACTGGTGTCTGGATCACGACACATGACTGGTTATGTGAAAGGTTTATGCTTCCATCCTCACAGAAAAACAATATTGCGGAAATGAAGCGTACCTTCCTGGAACCTGCGTTGAAGAAAATCAATGAGAAGACACCATTAAAGGTAAGTTATACAACCGAAGAAGATGGTCGCTTATTGTTTAATTTTCTTGATAAAAAACAATAATCTGAATTTTATCTCATCTCCCCTTAAGAGGGTCGCTGACATAGGGGGATACTGAACTTGCTGTATTCCCCATATTACATGACCTAGTTGACCTGTTTCCCACACTCCGGGGTGTCCGGAAGTTGACCGCTTTCCCATAGTCCGGGCTTTCCGGAAAGTTGACCTGTTTCCCACAATCCGTGCTGTCCGGAAAGTTGACCCTTTTCCCATAGTCTGGGATGTCCGGAAAGTTGACCTGTTTCCCACATTCCGGGTTGTCCGGGAAGTTGACCTGTTTCCCACACTCCGGGTTGTCCGGAAGTTGACCTGTTTCCCACACTCCGGGTTGTCCGGGAAGTTGACCTGTTTCCCACACTCCGGGTTGTCCGGGAGGTTGACCTGTTTCCCACACTCCGGGTTGTCCGGGAAGTTGACCTGTTTCCCACAGTCCGGGCTGTCCGGGTTGTTGACCTGTTTCCCACAGTCCGGGCTGTCCGGGATGTTGACCTGTTTCCCACATTCCGTGCTGTCCGGGAAGTTGACCTGTTTCCCACATTCCGTGCTGTCAGGAAGTTGACCTGTTTCCCACAGTCCGTGCTGTCCGGGAAGTTGACCTGTTTCCCACAATTCGGCCGGTCTACCAAGTTGACCTGTTTTCCATGAGGAGCATATATTGCATTTAAGATAACCGCTTGTGCCTCCATTCAATGCAATTCCACGGCTTAACCTTACTCGCGCGTTTTTCCTGCCCCAAATATATGTTTAAGAAGATAGCTGTTGAAGGTCTTTTCAGAAGGTCCCGGCCATCCTGGAGGATCGGTTAAAAGAACACCTTCCTGTTCCATCCAGCTGTGCATTTGGCGTTTTCGTTCAAGATATTCTTCGGACTCATAGCCCATTGTTTCAATGATGAAAGTCGTAACTTTTGTTTTTCCGGCCGGCAGCACATTCAGTATAAAATCTGGATGAATTTCCTCTTCTTCTCCGTTCCTGACGCTTTTCATCGTGAACAGAGGTTTGCTGAAACTTATCGCGTCGGGATGATTACCCTGGCGGCCTGCAAAATCAGATGCACTCAGTATGACATTAAGTGTGTCGCGCTCTTTGTTACTATCAACCGGTACCGGATTGTCCATGCTAAATGCGGCATGCGCATATCCTTTGTGACAGAAAACGAGCCCATCTCTTCCCCGGCGGTATTCCAGTATTGCCCAGTACGGGGCCCGGCTTCCTGCATTGTAAGTATTCTCACCATTGATGCGAACTCGTGCTTCAGGGCGGTGGATATAGGTATTTTTCTTTATCGTAAACGTTACCTCCTCCATGCTGACATCACTGGCTATCCCAACTATATAGACGCATGGTTCTTTATCTTTTTCCTGCGTGTCTTCCAGTTGCTTGAGCATGTCATCGATTTGATTGAGGCTAAGCCAGGGTGAGCAGTTGAAGAACTTGCTCAGGGGAGTTCCGTTCCTTGTGGTGTGTTCTTCAAGCACCATTTTTATCCTGCTGATCGCCCCCCCTGCCCCCGGCCTCTTAAATTCAGGTATGAGTTCGAGCTGATTCAGTCCCGCGGCCTGAATCAGCGTCAGCAGTTTTCGTCCCAGAGCTGGAATTGGTTTAAGCGTTTTACGACGTCGTTTACGTGGCACAACTGGTCCGTCAACATTAACGATCTGGTTTTCCTTTTTTCTGTCAGGGAGCCAGTCATTGTCACCCACAGGGTTAAGAGGACTGGTTTTTCCCTCGTTAACAGTGTTGTCAGCATCTTTCTCTTTCTTCAGCCGGAAAAGCGGGCAGAGTTCATCATGCTGCTTGCTCTTACTTACGTGGCGTAAGTTGGCTGCGTTGACTTCACAGTTGTAAGGACCGTCAGCGACTGGATCAGGTTCGGCACAGTCACATTTAATCCATAGCTCACGTCTGTCCATTTCTTCTAGAATTTTATTTGCTATATGCAAATCGGTCTGAGCTGGTCTTCGGCCGTTGCTAAAGACATGCAAAAATGCCTCCCTCTCGGCCATGTTTAGTTTCCGCTCAAACCTCCCTCTCGGTTTTTTCCATACCAGTTCCATGATTTGTCACTCCGAAGATCATTACTATCTACGTAATTTTTTAAGTTAAGTGAGAGTAAGATTTCGCATGCGAAATCTTATGGTTTAATCACGCCGGTGCAGTTGAAGAAGTGCCTGAGAAGGACGGTAGTGCTGCTTTGCCCACCGGCCGTAGTTATTGACGTTTGCATACTGGCGTTCGGTTGCACCATCACGGTAATACAACACATGAATAATGCCATGCAGCTGAAGATAGCTGGCTACAGTGGTGACATTGTTGCGAACGAAACGCGTGTGGCTCTGGAATGTATCAAGGTCAACGCCTTCCTGCCCGTCATCAAGAGCATCAAGAATAAATGCTATTAAAGCTGAAGCGATAGAACGTCTGCCAGAGCCTGCGATACAAGCATCAAGCTCTTGAAAGGTCATCTGGATTTCCTGTTGTAACGGTAGCTGGCATCCTCTTCGATTGCAGCGACGAACCATCCGGATGCAGTTTGTCTGTCTATACTCTCAGGCAATGAAGCGACTAGCTGCTCAAGTGAAAGTGTTCGATTAGATCTGAATATCAGTGCCGACATTCCGCACCATTCCTGGTTACTTTCCGGCTTCCATCCGTGGCTAAGCATCAACCTTAATGCTGTCAGTGCCGCCCACAACGGAGTTTCAGCTGGGTTAGAGGACCATGACAGTAACGCCGTTCCGGGCACGGGCCTGCTTCTTTTAACGTATCCAAGGTTAATAGCCTCTTCTGTCAACGCAGCAGCAGCTTCGGATTGGGTACCGGGATATTTTTGTGCCCAGAGGCGGACAATTTGGCCACGGAACGCCGTGGCCATTTCGGTAAACGGAGTAGATTTCATCACAGAGACCGCATCCCAATTACACGTAGCTCAGAAGCCTCTACAGAAATCTCACCAATTTCCAGTTTCACCCAAACATAACCTTCTTCATCTGGCGCTCGGTCAGTCATTATTACTCCTTGCTGACCGTCAATATCGACAACAACCAGCCAGGATTCTCCACCAGATCTGTTATTCAGAGGCTTGGTTGGTCTCCCGGTCTTAGCCTTAGATTTCGCATGCGAAATCTCTTGGTTGCTTTTGTTCTTTACTTCATCAAGCACCGCTTTAACTTGCGCGCGAGAAATGCCTGATTCCCGTGCAGCTGTGATGAGCTTCTCAGCCTCTTCGGGAGACTTTTCATTTAACTGGATGAGCGTGTACGCCAGATCGATATCGGATGTGACTTTATCCCGGAGAAGGGCGGTAATATTTTCGGGTGCATCAATAAGACGAAGGTGTTTACTAACAAATGAGGTAGGTTTACCCATTGTTTTTGCTATCTGCTCACCCGTCATATTGAACTGATGCTTGAGTTCATAGAAGGATTTTGCCGTAGCTAAGGGTTTCAAACCAGACTGCTGCAGGTTTTCAATGAGCTGACCGATAATGCGTTCTTTTCTTTCCCGTGGTGGCTTGCCAACGTAAATATCAATATAAGCATCACCACGTTTGCGAGCTGTACGCACACGCGTTTCGCCTAGCCATATCTGGTAGCCACGTCTGTCTCGAGGATAACAACGAGGCGGCGTAAGCATCCCTATAGTTTCGAAGGTATCAGACATTCCATCAATGACATCTTCCTCGAAGTCTTCTTCAGGCCGCACTTGTTCTTCAGCATATACCAGATTTATATCTACCCGGATTATCTGTCCTTCAGGTTCTATATCTGGGCGGGCTATATCCGCCATAATCTGATGCGCAGATATATCATGGTTCTGCTCGTCTGGTTGTTTGTTTGCAATGACCTGTTCGATATCAGAAACAACAGCATTTTTTTTCATTTCCTGTTGTGCCTGAAGTCGTTTCATAAACGGTTTTCTGGCCATTACTTACCTCCTGCGAGACGAATTATTTTCTGGGTAAGTTCTTTATACTGGATTGCTGGAAGACACTTAGGGTCGTATTCATCAAAAGAGAGCCCAAGCTCGATTGCTTCTTTAGCAGCTGCAGGAACAAATGATATATAGGCGAGAATGTACTCTTCTGAATAGCCTTTTCCCTGAAGGATCTCGATGAGGAGATTCAGGTTCAGTGTATCAATAGGTCCCAGATATCCTTCTTTAAGCGGTTTTTTATAATTTTTAACCTGCGTCTGGGTTACATAAGTGCCCATGAACTGCAACGAAGGATTATAGTTCCGCTTTATTTTCTGCATATAAGTAAGCTGTTTGCCAACCGCGTTACGGGCCTGCTTCTCAAGCAGGGTAGGTATTAGAAGGTAATCAGCTGACATATGCGCTGCGATCATAACGTTTGAGTAAGACGGCGCTGAGTCAGCAATTATAAAATCAAATTGTTTCTTCAGTTCTTCAACACGATCCCTGAAGTCAAACATACAATCGCTGTTGCGGTAATTAATTTCATTAAGTTCACTGGTTGCACCGATAAAGAAGCGCCCGCCAGGAAGTTCGATAGGTCGAACTTCGGTATCCGGAAAGAAAAGCTGAAATGTGTTAGCCACGCCGGGGGTAAAACTGTTACTTAATGGTTCTCGTTCTATCTCATAAGGTAAGTCATCGGGGAAAGCTCTCTCCGTAAGACCAGTTGTCCAGTCCATATCAATTTCGAGCACACGATATCCAGCACTACGAAGGTCGTGTGCAATTTCACTGGATGACTGCGATTTAACGATCCCGCCCTTCTGGCTGCATACTACGATAAGTTTACCAATAGGTCCGATTTTCAGTGTCATGGAACAATCCTTAATATTTCGCATGCGAAATGTATGAGAAGGGGCGGCACGACTTGAGAGAGCATTTCAGTAATGAACTGAATTCTTTGAAGTATTTCATACGCACTCCTGTGAGTCAGGCGTTTCGCCAGATGCAGAAGCAGCTTTCTGCCACTGCGTTTGTTGTCATGCTTTGCAACAGAGCAACAGTATACAGAGAAAAAATAAGGTATCAATAATGATACGCTATAGATTTCGCATGCGAAATCTTTTCTGTGACAGGGCACAAACATACAGTATTTGGGTTAACCGAGTCAGACCAGAATTGGTTCTATTTTCCTTAAAGAACAATTAGATAAGAACTGACTACTTAAAAGTTACCCTTCAGCATGGCCACAGCCTCATCCCCCGGCATCAGGAACTGCACCCGGTGCCGTGCTGCCACATCCAGCGCGAACACTTTTGTGTAGACTTCCGTCGAGCTGATTGACTTGTGTCCCATCAGCGCCTGCAGCACCTTTAGCGGAATGCCTGCGTACAGCATGTGCATGGCATAGCTGTGACGGAACGTATGAGGGGTTATCGGCACGGAGAACGTCACTCCGTCGGCCGCAGCGGCCTCCACGGCTTCGCTGAGCCAGGTACGCACGGTTCGATCGGTAATATTCCAGATACGAGCCTTTTCCATTCTGCCTGTGTTCTTGTTTTTTCGTTCCAGGGGGATCTTCAGCGTGGCCACCATCATCTCCAGCTGGCTGACATAATGCGGATCAGAGAGCGGTACCAGACGGTGCACCTGACTGCCGGCAGGGGCACGGCCCGCTGTTCTGGTAGCTTTTTCGGTCCGCTGTTTGAGCGTGGTCAGCTTCACAAACGGGTAGGGTGGCTGCAGCAAAAAATCAGTCCGGCCCAGTGCCACGGCTTCGTTGACACGTGCGCCGGAATTCCACAGGGTGGCGATCAGTGTCTTGCGGTACAGATCGGGAATGTAGTGGAGCAGGGCGCTCACCTCCGGCGCCAGCAGGTATTTTGGCAGTTCATCATGCGCGAGGGCCAGCTGGCGAAGTGCCAGCGCGGCCGGGTAGTCGATGGCCACCGGCAGCTGCGTGGCCGAAAAGGAAACACCCTGGCCTGGTATTGCCGGCATCATTGCTTGTTGTCCCTGCCGGACAGGTATTGCTCTGTAAGTCGTGCCATTGCTTTCTGCGCGTAATCTTCGCCCGGGAGCACACTGATATCTCCCCGGCGTTCCATCTCGGCGCCGATGGCGCTGAGGGTCGTCGCTAACGGCAGCAGCCGGCGCAGCTGCAGGGCGTGCCCGCATGCGGAACGGATGCGATCGGCAAATTCATCCTCATCGCGGGAATATGTTCCGGGCGCCGACCGTTCCCGGCCATCCTTTTCTGACTGCAGCTGCTGGCACAGTTTAAGTAAGGCAATAATGTCATCAGAGGCCTTATTTTCCTGCGAATCTTGTAAAATCATACTATTCACCATGTTATAGCTGTACTGACTTACGGCCCTGCAGGTTCATCATGCTGGCCGTGATGATGCTGGTTATTCGCGATCTGAAAGGCGGCCATCGCTCGCTGGTTCAGGACATATATATGGGCTCGGCGTTTGCGCTCCTGCCGCCAGATCGTCCACAGTGTGGGTTGTGCCGACCAGGGCGTTGCATCGAGACGAGTGGCGGGTAGTTGTGCGAGGTTTCGCAGGCGACGGGAAAGAATGATTGTTTTGAGTCCGAGCCAGGCATACTGATAGCGACGTTCATAAAACGTATCTGAATAGTCAGGCGGATCATCATGCTCAGCCGCTGAACTGACAGCTCTGTCAGCACCGTTCTGCAGCACGGGAAGCTCACGGATACGGTACATTAACTGACGTGGCAGGACCCGCCAATCGCCAGAGATAGCACTAAGAATGAGGTCTTCCGGTACCACTGAAAACCGGAAAACACCGTCACGGTCTTCATAGCCAGTATCCGAGGAGACTCTTACGCAGTGCTCAGCAAAACGTTCGAGGTGAAAGACAAGCTCCGTGGTGATGTAAAGAAGTTCTTTCTGCCGTTTGTCCTCAGTCAGCTGCTGCTCATGGCGCAGTCGTTCTGCTGCCGCATCTCCTTCACGTTCACGCGCGTATCGGTGGTTTACCCTGCTCACCAGTAAGGCAACACCGCCAGCCAGTACCCCACCGGCGAGGGTTGAAATCACCGGCATCCACGCCGTAACTCCCTGCACAACTGCTTTAACCTGTTCTGTATCCGTTATGACATCCGACATGTTTGTTCCTTATTTAGAAATCCCGCCCGCTGTTATGAACATTGCTCAGCGGAAAGGAAAAAGGGCCGCGAGAACATCGAACCTGTTTCTCCGAGAAGACGCCGGGTTAATAGCAGATGTAAATCCACCTTCAGAGCATCTTTCGGCAGTCCCCCAAAATCTCTCGCATGCCAGGAATCGATGCGCCAGCCATTTTCTGGCGTTTCCGGGATATCAATGCGACGGGCCAGTTCTTTTCCGTTCAGATCGACAATTAGCTGAACGTCAGGAGAATTACCATCCGGATTGCTGACGCCTGGTTCACGGAGATACCAGACGAATTTGTGACCACTATCCATCAGCTCGTGAAAAAGCTCCACTTCGTCCATTTCTGCCCTCTGCAATACTTACGCAATAAATAGTCACTCAGAGTAATGATGACGTGCAGCATAATCGGCTAAGCACAACCCTGAGTCTGTCACCAGGATGACTTTTCCCTGCCGTCATCATTTTCAGGCTGATAATAAGCAGACATATAGCCACGCAGTTAAATTACCGGATGGCCGTTCCGGTCAGATCCGACTTTCCGGCATATCTCAACTTTCCGGAAGTGTACCACGGCAGGGAAATAAGCAAAGCGGCGTTTTCCGGTGTGCAGCACCCGGTCATCCGGGACAGGATAAAACACAACATATGGGGTGTCGCCTCGACGGGAAAGCGACGGTGACCACAATATATGGCCTGCGGCGGCCGCTGCGCGCCGGAGGCAGGGAGGAAGATCCGGAACAATGAGTTTTCGGATCCCGGGAGAAGAAGAGAGAGATTGTTGCAGAATAAGCACAAAAAACGGTGAATTGTTGTGATGTGGAGATTATTGCTTAGTAAGCAAAACTAATGGAATGGTGGTGACAATATCGCAACAAAAGGTCTGGGAAAACTTTTTTTCATTTTTTTTTGGAAGGCGGCCTTAAAGGCCGCGTCGGATTTCCTAAATACAGTTTTACATAAGGAACATCGTATGACTGTATTTCTCATCCTCACCGCCATCGCATATGGCATCTTTCAAACCGGCTGCATCATTCAGTTAGTAGTGAAGGGGTATCAGGGCTGGACATTATTCTGGAAAAACTATGACCGTCTCCCCCATATTTACCGTTCTCACTGGCGATATCAGAGACGCTTCATTTTCAGACGCATCTGGAAACGTATCTTCAGCCATTGATAATCTTATCGAGCGGCATCCCCAGCCCGGCCAGCCAGCACAGACAGCACCAGGTCGTGTACACCATACTGGTCTGGCCTGATTTCCACTTCCGGATTGTCCGCTCGTTCACAGCCAGCCGGTTGGCCAGCTGGCTGTCAGTAAGGGAGATAAGTCCCCTGACCAGCTGGATTTCGTCGACTGTGGGCTTCTGCCAGTCTTCTCCGCTGACCAGCGTATAGCCATTAAACTTTTTGGCCTCGATAAGATCGCTGAAATACCTTTCGGCATCCGCATTCATAATTCATCCTCCTGAGCAGATTGCCAAAGCACAGGGTTTTCCGGCGTATAATAATAGGCATGATCCAAATCCTGCTTATCCAGATATTCATTAAGCTTGCTTAGCTCATAGGCTGAATAAAAAGTACTGGAAGAGCCAACATTATACATATCGATTGTTGTCATTACATTGTCAATGTAATCAAACGAGACCTTGAAAAAGTTTAGGCTCCGGTCTTGGCTGCATTTTAGTTGCTCGGGACGAGGAGAAAAAACGTCTATTCGCGGATTGAAATATGATGCAACGCCAGTAATAAAGCTGAGAGTAAAGTTATGGGATAAAGGAAGATAAATTCTGTTTTCATCTTTATAAAGACAAAAGATATTGGGTGCTATTGCGAATGCCGGTCTGGGTTCAGTGCTGTCGAAATCATGACCTGTATGAATAACCTCAATGGTATGGATACCAGCAAAAATCTTGTTTCTTAATATATTGATTTTGTCATATAGAGTTGGTTTATTCAGAATTGATAAAAGTCCAAACAAAACAAACAGCGCTCTGCTTTTATCTTCTTCGGAAGAAACTGAATTAGCAACGCGCAAAATTTTGAGATAGAAATGATCGTCCATTAACTCAGGATTTGTGTGAGGCAACTGATTTATCGAATGGATGTATTCTGATAAGTGATCCTGTATATCTGCATGGAACTGTTCGAGCATTTCATGCTTGTACGGATTTTTATTTTGTGGATTGTGCAGATTGAGCATTAACTGCATCACCGCAAAACTGGCGAGTTTCTCTACCGGAAAATCTTCCGGCTGCGTGTGACGAAGGCGTGAGAAATTGTGCTCATGAATGATATCGTTCACGATCCCGGCGGTCAGGCGTTCGTAGACACCCAGTTCGTCTTCAATATCGAAAGGCTGCCCTGTCTCAGCATCAATAAGACGAAAGCAGTTTTTCGATACTGCCACACTGGATATTGGCAGAGGTTGCGTGTGAAGAACGTTTTCTTTATCAGGCGTCATATACACGGTGTGACACCATACTCGCTGCTTTTCTTTTGCAGACAGGGCTGTGTCGTCGCTGCGAAAGTTGCGTAGCACCCACTGAGAAAGTACATGCTGATTTTTTGTGTAGTCCATAAAATTTCTCACTGATTAAACAGGTATACCGCATCAGAAGTCGAATTCTGTTGCCTCATCGTGACCTGCAAGTCTGACGGGTTCGGGAACATGTTTACGGCGAACGATTTTTTCCGGATAGCTGAGGAAATGCTTTTCAAAAACCCGGATAAGAGCGTCATTCCAGGTTGCCTTTATTCTTATCCGGACCTCATGCGGCTCTATGACGGTTATATTATAACGCTGGTTAGTTGAGTTATTTTCTTGAAACTTACGAAGAGACTCTCTAGAATCATCGCCGAGTTTACCAGTAGTCCATAACTCAACATTAATTTCAGCATTGGGGTATTCCCTTTTGGCATAATCGAAGAATACCGGCACCTGTTTACCAATCCATCTTTTCACATCTTCATGTTTCACTGTCGAATAGGGCTTATAACCCTTGCATTCAATAAAGGTGATTTTTGCATTTCCCTGTCGGCTCAGGACATCGCATTCTGCAGTCCCCTTCCTCTCTGACTTACATATTTTACCAACCTCAACATCATTACTGTTTATGCGCACGGTCTCAGCGACAATATATTCAAATAAATCCCCCTGAAGCTGACTGGTTACTCCGGCAATACTCTCAAGCTTGGACATGATGTCATCTATTGCGGCTATATTATCTCTTAAGCTGAGCGTTATTGAACCAACCAGATCCCGTAACTGAAAGAGTGCATCAGCAAAGTCTTTTCCGAACAGATTCTCCGGTGTCGCGGGTATTATCCCGGCACGCTTCATTTCCAGAAAAGCTTCTTCGCTGTATTCGTCGGCAACAAACATAAACAGGCATCTTGGGCTGTTCCTGAGGCTGTTTATTGAACGACATTTTGTAATAAAGGGCTGGAGGTGCACAAGACTGAGCTTACAGCCCAGAAGCATATCGCAGACAAAGAAACCAGGCCGAATTTCCCCTGACCGGGAGAACTGCAGAAGAGGATTAAGATAGGATGCAGCAGTGACGTCAAAATCAAAATTTGCCACACAGGGCGCCTGATCTGAATCGAGTTCTTCCCGTGTGCGCAGCGTGTCGTAACTGATGATACCGTTATGTCGGACCCACTGACTCAGGGATTTCATCAGAACGGACTCTGTAAGCAGCCTGGCTTTGAGGGGATGGAGCGCGCGCTGATACCCGTTATCATTTTTTTCTGTCAGGGCCACACACTCCCCCAGACCGGGTAACGTAACGAACCTGACCATTTTGTACTGAAGCAGACCGTCCAGAACTGACTTCCATGATAATCTGTTTTTCATTGCTACCGGTGAACCGCAGGCAGAAGGAAAATGCCTGACCGGCAGGATCCCCCCGCGAGCCCGGAGGCAACTCAGGGCAAGACCGTAGGCCGATCCGGTATCAAGGAGGGCTGTATTGAGACTGGACCAGAAGCGCCCGGTACCATACTGCTGCTTCAGATAAATAAATCGTTCGCGCTTGGGGAAAAGCTTGTCAACACAGTGGATCTGCCCTGCAGAAGCCGCCCGGGAAATCTGTTTGCGCGCGGTATCACGATTAACTCCCTGGGTTTTCTGCATTTCCTCTACAAGTACAGAGCTAAGGCAAGGACCGGTTTTGCGTAACGAAGTAACTATAAGTGATGTCATCTTTTGCTCGCTTGTCACACTGCGTATTTAATAATAACAATACACTTGAGCTGCTAAACAACAAAGCCTGTGTTTTAGTTAAATAATTACAGTAACTTAAAAGACATATATAAGGCTGTTTAGATTATCTGTCACAAACCAGTTTATCCTGAAGGAAACACTGTTACTTACAAACGTAGTATGGATGACAGGTACAACCTAAAAGATTCAGCCATCAAGCTCATGCAACTTCGTGAATTCAACGTTCACAATTTCATCGAGACAAACAGATATACCATGTCGATCAATACCGAACACTGCACCGCTATCCGGCGGCAATTCTCTAACGGACGTGTATGCGTAACTCAGCGCGGCTTCAAATGCACCTTTTTCATACTCAATATCTGCCCTGAAACAGACTATGCAGGGTTTCAGTACCTTAAGATAATGTTCTGTAAGATCCTGCCCATACTTTTTCTGGTAAGCATTGCAGACATCCTCTACCAGCTCCGGTAGCCGCAGATAATCGTGCTGCCAGAGTTTGCGGGCATGAAAATGAACCTCCTGTACAAGGTGCCCGTATGGCCCCCAGTGCATTTCGTTTCTGGTGCGCGTCCGGAAGAGAGTATCAGGTACGCCAGCATGAAAATTCCACGCCTGCAATCTCTCTTTGACCACAACGTCTGGTGCGAGATTTACCAGCATATCCATCACCAGTGACTCAGTCTGGTTCAGCGGAAGTAAACCACTGTCAAAAGTATTGTCAGCTGAAGTGCGGGTACCGTGAAACCAGTATGCGGTGGTGAACTTGCCCGGAGAACCCAGCTCCCTACATGCGTACTCTCTCAGATATTGTTGCGAGTCGATCATGATGGAATGATCCGTCTCGTAAATCTGTTCAAGATCGAGAGATAACAAAACCTTTTTTAGCTCCATTACACTGCAACCAAAACCGGAGGAAAGTGAAAGCAGCGCCTGAGATCGTGAGGAGCAATCGAGAATCAACATTGTGTAAATCCCTCACAAACCCAAGACGTTAACAGCTGGGGCTCCACGGCGGGCCATATTGTCGAGCAGCAGGGTCGCATAATATTTCAGAAAGGGTAAAAGCTCCGGAGCGCTGAAGCTGGCGTAGACGTCCCCATCTCCATGGGATTCTCTGAAAACAATCCAGTCTACAAGGTGTGCATCGCTGACTGACTTTACCTGGACACAAAAATGAGCCACTGAATTCCGCATCTTATGGATCAACTCCCGCAGGTTCATTTCCGGTCCGGGCAACTGTGACTCATGTAATCCCATTTCAGCTTTAAGCTGCAGCGTTAAACGGTCGGCAGGCAGGAAAGATAGCGCCCTCTCTTTCGGTAAAACAATAAGACCCAGAAGGCAATTCAGGGTCAACGTGTAGTTGTACTGCTCCCTGAATGGCTTGCCCTGCACCTCAATCATTTCGTTATATTGATCGATAAGCGCCAGTGTTCGCTGAACAAAATCGGTCTCAAAATCTGAATAATTTCCCATCTAACCCTCCCGTTCCGGTTCGAGAATCCACTATACCATCCGGTCAGCCTGACGGCTCTGGTACGACATTTCCGATTAAGCCAGAAATCGGATCTGCGCGGCGGGAATCCGTCAAAGGATATGATAATAAAAGAACTAACACAAAATCATACTGAATGTGATATTCATCATTAACAAGAAAATCATCTCTGATATGATGTTTACGATTTTACATATAAATCATACAGAGTATGATTTTTTACCTGACCGGACATTATCAGACGGGGCGTGCAGGATGAATCTGGAAATGACGTTTTCGCTCAGCTATGAGCAGTTGACGAAAAAAGCAGAAGAAGAAATCAGGAATATCAATCTTGACCTGGACGGCATAGGTTACATCGAGGCGCTGGCCAGGGCCTCCGCCGTTCTGAGCTTCTGGTACAGTCTGGCGCTGCACGGCTATCCGGGCACAACAATGAATGAACGTGTAGATGCCGACCGGCAGCGGCTGAAAAACCTTATCTACAGGAAAGAGGGCTCAGCGTGACAATGGTCAATTCACGCCGGCCGTCGCCGCTGCAGCGCCGGGTGCTGATTGTGCTGGCCGCCCTCGAGACGCGCCATCCCGGAACGCCCGTGCCTACCCGCCTCATTGAACGTCTGCTGACCGACGGGGGGCATGGTCCGGTATACGGGCCGAACCTCCGCGCCTCCTGCCGGCGCATGGAAGCCGCGGGCTGGCTGCGTACCCTGCGTGCGCAAAACATGCAGCTGGCCGTGGAGCTGACGGATGCCGGCCGGGCGCTGGCCACTCCCATCCTTGCAGAAGAACAGGCCAGCCAGCTGGCCGAACAGCGTGCCACGGAAGTGCGGGTTCTGCCCCTGGTCCCGCGCAGCCAGGCCGGGGAAGATAACGATCGCCCGGTGGAACTTGATGGTCGCTGGCACCTGGCGTGCCGGGGCGACTACGTTATCCGCCTCGATGGTACCACCTGCCTGCAGCTGTGGAGCGCGGCCGGGCAGGTGACGCGCCTGGAAGGCGATCCCCTGCAGGTCGCCGCCTGGCTGCAGGCCTGCCATGATGCGGGGATTGCGGTCCGGGTGCAGATCAATGAGAGCACCACGCCGGAGGCGGGGACACCGGACGGTACCGCGCCGGCAGACCAGACGTCCTCCTGGTTACGCCAGCTGGAAGGCGCGCTGCAGGCGCAGGGGATCAGCGGTCTGAATGAGGAGATCAGGATGGCAATGATCATGCCCGTCGGGGCGCTCCGCGACCTGCCGGCACCGGCGCGCCTGCTGCACGTCCTGCGCGACCGTCCGGAGGCGTTCCCGCTCACGGCTGCCGGGTATGAGGAAGACACGCAGGCCGCGCTGGCTGACCTGCTGGCCCGCGCGGGGTTCACCGGTGACCAGACGCAGGAGCTGCAGCGGCACCGCATCCGCTGGGCTCAGATGAGTCAGGAAGACGCTGACCGCCGCGAACTGAACAGCCTGCTGGATGAGCTGGAACGGCGACAGCTGTACTGCAACCGCGAACAGCTGACGGAGATTGTGTTTTCGCCGGTCCGCAGACCCGGCGAGCGCTGGACTGACCGTCTGCATTGGCTCCTGATGACGGACGCATTCGGGTTCTGCAGTCCGCTGTCCCGTGACGCGGGCGCCCGGGCGCTGGCGATCCTGGCCGGCTACACGGGGCAGGAGGTGGCGGAACATCTGGCCACGGTGATTGTGTGGAACGACGCCGGAGCAGTGGCCGGTACGTCTTCATTCCCTCGTCCGCATGAGGAATAGAAAATTGCCAGAAAATACATCTATTTATGTATCAATTATTGCCATGATAATTGCATTAACCGCAATGCTGGTCAGTATTCATACATGTAAAAGAGCGAAGAGATACAAAATTATATTTAAAAAGCTGAAGCATGGGGATGAGCTGGATGACAGGGAAATTTTGCTCCTTCAGAAGCTTCGTAAACCGGCTCGAAAATAATGTCAGTCTGTTATAAAACGCGACCTGACGTCCATCTCATCGTCACCTGCACGCGCCGCAAAACTGTGGCTGCAGGTGATGCGGTCTTTCCGGATGAACGTGACGTGGAGAGAGCTTACGGACTCTGGATGGAAAGACTGGCGCAGGCCCGTCGCGGATCGCCCCCCATGACCGCTGGCGAGCTGTATACAGGCCAGCACTGGAGCAGGGCAGCTGCAGCTACGGCGCGTAGTGGTGCTGAGATGTGGATTTTATCCGCAGGCCTGGGGCTACTTCATGTCTCTGATCCCGTGGTCCCGTATGAAGCGACGTTCTCCACGATGCCGTTCTGCCATCGCACTCACTGGGAACAGCTGACAACGCGTCCACCTTCGGAACGACGGTGTACCTCTCTGAAGACGCTGATGCAGGCAAGGCCTGACGATCGGTTTGTGGTGGCGGCCTCCCCGCTTTATCTGCGTGCCGTTGAGTCAGACCTGCTCGCAGGCATGAAAGCCCTCTGCAATCCGGAACAACTGGCAGTGGTCACGTCAAAAGGCTATCAGGGAAGCCTGAAGGGCAACATCAAGTATACGAGTGCAGACATGATGAAGGCCCTCAATACCAATATGACAGGCCTCAATATCAGTTATGCCCTGCAGCTCATTGGCTGAGGGGAGCTGCACATCAGAAAAGCAGTTCAGGGAAGTATCTTCAAAAGCCGCTCTCGCGGCTATGCCTGAATCCGAACAGAGCTAAGGAGCGTCGATTGCCAGGCGGTACATTTCTTCCAGTGCAAGCGGACACCTGAGCGTCAGCGTCTGTTGGTCGAAAGCCTCCGTTCCCAGCAGTACATACCAGAATTCATAGAGCATTCTGGATGTCCGAGTACCATGCCGGCGGTAGTTCGCTCTGGCCTGTTCTGTAGCGGTAACGAGTTCGTTCAGCGTCATATGATAGTACCTCTTGTGGCCCAGGAGCATCCTGAGTCTTGCATACCCGATGCTTGTGTCAGGGGTCGTCTCAGAAAACGAATCTATGGTCACTCCCGTTTTTGCAACACCGATTTTGACGACAAGTTGGCTTGCT
>OGSI01000160.1_pt1 | contig 39202 bp, 39 predicted proteins | sample 1573831 | NCBI WGS metagenome assembly OGSI01 (sample SAMN03295854, study PRJEB24534) | human gut metagenome | isolation source: fecal sample 4 from infant 8 | host: Homo sapiens | place: USA: Pittsburgh, PA | collected 2014-07 | reverse complement strand
AGAGTTCGGCTTCACCGTCGACAACGTGGTCGCTAAAGCGAAAGCGCTGCTGTAAATCCCCACTGCTATCGCCCGGCCCGCTGCCGGGCGATACCCGCCCTGAGCAATGACCTGCCTGTTATGATTTCGTCTTTTTCCTCCTGAATCATTTCTTACTCTATTTTGTGCGTGACCGCTGATTTCTGTACGTTTTTTTGTGCAGACCGGCAAATGTAGACCAGATTCAATAGGCGCCCGCACGATCGCGCCGCGACCCTGTTCCCTGCCGGAATTCTGTAAAGGAGACCCCGTAATGCCGTCACCGATGATTTATCAGGATCTCACCACTGCCGCGCTGCTCGGCCATGCGGCGCAATATCACAGCGAGACCGAGATTGTCTCGGTGAGTACTGGCGGTGAGAAGGAGCGCAGCAGCTGGGGGGAGGTGGCCAGCCGCGCTCAGCGGCTGGCGTCGGCGCTGGCGTCGCTGGGGCTGCCGCCAGGCGCCCGCTGCGCTACCCTGGCATGGAACAATCGCCGCCACCTGGAGATCTATTTTGCCGTCGCCTCCGGCGGCTGGGTGACACACACTGTCAACCCGCGGCTGTCGGTTGACCATCTGCGGTATATCCTCAACGACGCTGCCGACGAAGTGCTGTTTTTTGACCAGACCTTTCTGCCACTGGTGGCGCAGCTGCTGCCGCAGCTGCCGACGGTGAAACACATCGTGCTGATGGAACCCCGCAGCGAAGCGGCGCTCAGCCAGTTGCCCTCATTGCTGTTTTTTGACGATCTGTTGCAGCAGGGGACAGTAGACTATCGCTGGCCGCAGCTCAATGAACTGACCCCAGCTTCGCTCTGCTACACCTCGGGAACTACCGGCCGGCCGAAAGGGGTGTTGAATACCCATCGTTCGCTGGTCCTGCACGCCCTGAGCGGCAACCAGCCGGACGCCGCCGGCATATCGGCGAAGGACAGCCTGTTGCCGGTGGTGCCGATGTTCCATGTCAACGCGTGGGGGACGCCGTTTATCGCCGCTATGGTCGGCGCGCGGCTGGTGCTGCCGGGGCCGCACCTCGATGGCGACAGCCTGCTGCAGCTGCTGGCCGCCGAGAAGGTAACGGTGGGGTTTGGCGTGCCGGTGATCTGGGCCGGCTTGCTGGCGGCGATGCGCCGGACAGAGGTCCGGCTGCCTGAATTTAAACGTGCACTGGTTGGCGGCTCCGCGCTGCCGCCGTCGATGGCCGAGGCCTTTCAGCGTGATTACGGCATTGAACTGACCCACGCCTGGGGAATGACCGAAACATCGCCTATCGGCACCATCAACACGCCGTTGAGCAAACATGACGCGCTCCCGGCACAGGAGCAGCAAAAGCAGCGCGCCGGTCAGGGGCGGCCCATATTCGGCATCGAACTGCAGGTAGTGGACGTGGATGGCGAACCGTTGCCCCGGGATGGTCAAAGTCAGGGGTATCTGCAGGTCAGAGGGCACTGGGTGGTGGAGCAGTACTATGGTCAGGACGCGAGCGCCCTGACTGCGGGAGGCTGGTTTGATACCGGCGATATCGGTACGCTCGACGCCAATGGTTATCTGGTGATCTGCGATCGGGCAAAGGATATTATCAAGTCCGGTGGCGAGTGGATCTCCACCGTTGAGCTGGAGAATATCGCCATCGCGCATCCGGCGGTGCGCAGCGCGGCGGCCATCGCCGCCCGTCATCCGCGCTGGGACGAGCGGCCGGTGCTGCTGTGCGTTCGCGCGGAAGGGGGCGAAGTGGAAGAGACCGATCTGCTGACCTGGTTTGAGACGCGGGTGCCAAAGTGGCAGATCCCGGACCGGGTGATATTTGTCGACGCGCTACCGGTCAGCGCCACGGGTAAGGTGCTCAAAAATCAACTGCGCCAGGCCTACGGAGAGATTTTAATGAGTGAGGGAAAATGAGCCATGCGCGACCCGGTCTGACGACCTGCTCTCAGTATGATGCTGCCCTGTACGCCTTGTCGGCGGCGCGCCAGCGTTGGGCGGAAACCTCAGTGAACCGTCGTCTGGCGCTGCTGCGCCAGATCAAGGATGCCCTGGCTGGTATTGCCCCGGCGTGGGTGGCCGCGGCGGCGGCGGCCAAAGGGCTGCCGGCGGGCGATCCGCTGGCGGGGGAGGAGTGGCTGGCGGGCCCCTGCGCGCTAATGGTCGGCTGCAACGGGCTCATCGCCACCCTGGAGCAGCTGGAAGAGAAGACCTTTCTGCGGCGGATCCCGCTGCGGACGCTGGCGGACGGCCGCCTGGCGCTGCGGGTGGTGCCCGGCACGCTTTGGGATCGGCTGCTGCTCTCCGGCATTCGCGCTGAAATTTGGATGCAGCCAGGCGTCACCCGGGCCCATCTCGACCGCTATGCGGCGCGGGCATACGACATCCCGCCGGCCGCGCGGCAGGGCAAGCTGGCGCTGGTGCTTGGCGCCGGCAATGTGGCCTCGATTGCGCCACTGGATGTGCTACACAAGCTGTTTATTGAAAATCAGGTCTGCCTGCTGAAGCTCAACCCGGTGAATGATTATCTGCACGATCTGCTGGCCCAGGCCCTGGCACCGCTGATTGCCATGGATGCGCTCCGCATCGTCACCGGCGACGCCCAGGCGGGAGCATGGCTGACCAGCCATCCCGCTGTCGATGAGATCCATATCACCGGCTCTCGCGAGACCCATGACGTCATCGTCTGGGGCGACGGTGAAGCGGCTCGCCAGCGTCGGGCCGCCAGGACGCCGCTGAACCCGCGCCGGGTGACCTCGGAGCTGGGCGGCGTCAGCCCTACCATTATCGTACCCGGGCCGTGGAGCGAGGCGGATATCGCTTTTCAGGCGCAGCAGCTGGCGACGCAGAAGATGAACAACGGCGGGTTTAACTGCGTGGCCAGCCAGGTGCTGATCCTGCAGCAGGGCTGGGAGCCAGCGACGGGCTTGCTGAATCAGCTGTACCGACTGATCGCCGCGAATACCCGCCCGGACTACTACCCCGGCGCTGAAAAACGGCTGACCGACTTTCGCCTGCGCGCCCGCCAGCCGCTGGAGATAGCGCGCGGCGACGCGCTGCCGTTGATTGTGGCGAACACCGACGATGACCCGGCGCTCTGTCAGCAGGAGGTCTTTGGCCCGGGGCTGTCGGTCACTCGTCTTGAGGCCGACAGTGCGGAAAGTTTTCTGCGCCAGGCGATCGGCTATGCGAATCAGCGGCTGCAGGGCACGCTGGGGGCCAATATTGTGATCCATCCGCGCACCCGCAAAGCGATTGGACGTAAGCGTTTTAACGCGTTAATCGCTGAGCTGCGCTACGGCACGGTGGCGATCAACTGCTGGAGCGGGGTGGCCTTCCTGTTGGCCCCTTGCCCGTGGGGCGCGTTTCCCGGCCACACGCTCGACGATATTCAGAGCGGGCGGGGCAAGGTGCATAACAGCTTTATGCTGGAGAAAACCGAGCGCACGGTGATTGAGGCGCCGTTTCGGCCGTTTCCGCGCAGTCTGTGGCATGGCGAACTGACGCTGATGCCCCTGCCGCCCTGGTTTATTACCCACCGGGGGCAGGAAGCGGTGGCGCAGAAGCTGGTGGATTTTTATCATCGGCCGCGCTGGCGCAAGCTGCCGGCGATCCTCTGGCGCGCGCTGAGGGGCTAAGGTGAGAGCAAAAAAAAGGCGGAACCGCGGTTCCGCCCTGCGGGATTAGCGGCCCGCTTTCAGCTTCTGGTAATACTCTTCATAAATGGCGCTGGCGCTGCCGACGTCATTCTGCCATTCGCCTTTCTCAATGGTCGCAGCGTCCGGATAGAGCGATTTATCGTTGGCCACTGCCGGGCTGAGCATTTTGCGCGCCGCCAGGTTTGGCGTGGGGTAGCCGATGGTTTCCGCGACCTGTTTGGCGACATCCGGGCGCAGCAGGAAGTTAATCAGCTTCAGCGCGCCGTCGACGTTTTTGGCATTCGCCGGGATCGACAGGCTGTCCATCCAGAAGATGCCGCCTTCTTTCGGCCAGATCACCTCCAGCGGGGTACCGGCCTGGCGTGCGACGTAAGCCGAGCCGTTCCATACCATCCCGAGGTTCACTTCGCCTTCCATATACGGGTTCGCCGGGTTATCGGAGTTAAACGCCGCGACGTTGGGCATCAGCTTTTTCAGCTCGTTATAGGCGGCTTCAATCTCTTTCGGGTCGGTGGTGTTGCCGGAATAGCCCAGCTTACGCAGCGCCATCTGGAACACTTCGCGCGCGTCGTCGGTCAGCAGCAGGCTGCTTTTGTATTCCGGCTTCCACAGGTCGGCCCAGCTGGTAATGGTTTTCGGGTCAATCGCATCGCTGTTGACGCCGATAGCCGTCGCCCCCCAGATATAGGGAATGGAGTAGTCGTTATTCGGATCGAACGGTTTGTTCAGCATCTGCGGATCGAGGTTGCTGAAGTTAGTCAGCTTACTCTTATCGATCTTCTGCAGCATCCCTTCTTTACGCATCTTGTCGACGAAGTAGGTCGACGGGACGACCAGGTCGTACGCGCCGTCTTTATAGGTCTTGAGCTTGGCGTACATAGTTTCGTTCGACTCGTAGGTCGAATAGATGACCTTGATGCCGGTCTCTTTGGTGAACTGCTCCAGCAGGCCCGGCGGTACGTATTCGGTCCAGTTATAAAAATAGAGCGTTTTGCTATCGTCCGCGTGTGCGGCGCTCATACCGATTGCCAGAGCGCCGGCTGCGAGCAGGTGGCGTGACCATTTTTTCATTTTAACGTCCCCTGAGTTTTATCACGTGCAATTAACTGACTGGCGATGACCATCACCAGCGACAGAACCAACAGAATCGTGGCCAGGGCGTTCACCTCAGGCGAAACGCCAACCTTGACCATCGAATAGATCTTCAGCGGCAGAATTTCATATCCCGGACCGGTCACGAACGAAGAGACCACCACGTCATCCATCGACAACGTGAAGCTCAGCAACCACCCGGCGGCGACCGCCGGCAGGGCCAGCGGCAGGATGATTTTGCGCAGGATGGTCATCTCGCTGGCGCCCAGATCTTTCGCCGCCTCCAGCATCCGCACATCAAAGCCTTTCAGTCGGGAGAACACCGTGACCACCACAAACGGCAGGCAGAAGGTGATATGCGAAAACAGCAGCGACCAGAAACCAAGCTGAATACCGATCAGCATAAACAGCACCAGCAGCGAGATGGCCATGACAATATCGGGCGACATCATCACCACAAACAGCATGCCGCTAACGAACGGCTTGCCGCGAAAGCGGTAGCGGTACAGCGCCACGGCGGTCAGCGAGCCGATAAGGGTGGCGAAGGTTGCCGACAGCACCGCCATGGTCAGGGAATGCTGGGCGGCCTGCAGCAGGCTATCGTTGTTCATCAGCAGGCTATACCAGTCGGTGGTGAACCCCTGCCAGTTGATACCAAAGCGCGACCGGTTAAACGAGTTAACGATCAGAATAATAATAGGGATGTAGAGATACGCGTAGATGGCGGTCATAAAGCCGCCGCGCAGCAGTCGACCGATCATTCCAGCTCCACCTTTTTATTCAGCAGGCGCGCCGCGCGCCAGTAAATCAACAGCATCAGGCCCATCACCAGGGTTAAGGTAATGCTGGTTGCCGCGCCGAACGGCCAGTCGCGAATATTCAGGAACTGACTCTTGATCACGTTGCCGATCAGCAGGTTCTTGGCGCCGCCCATCAGGTCGGAAACGTAGAACAGCCCCATCGCCGGCAACATCACCAGCAGACAGCCGGCGATGATCCCCGGCATGGTCAGCGGGATGATAATGCGGATAAAGGTCTGCAGCTTGCTGGCGCCGAGATCTTTCGCCGCTTCCAGCAGCGGGCGATCCAGTTTCTCAATGCTGGAGTAGAGCGGCATCACCATAAACGGCAGCAGGATATACACCAGGCCGATAATCACCGCCGAGGGGGTGAACATAATGCGTATCGGCGTGTCGATCACCCCTAACCACAGCAGGAACTCGTTCAGATAGCCTTTGGTACTGAGGAAAATCTTCAGCCCGTAAATACGGATCAACGAGTTGGTCCAGAAGGGAACGATCAGCAGAAACAGCAGCAGGGGGCGCACCTTCTGCGGCAGCCGGGCGAGGAACCACGCAAACGGGTAGCCCAGCGCCAGGCAGGCGAGGGTCGCCAGCAGCGCCATGTTCAGCGAATGCAGCAGCACGTCGTAGTAGAGCGGATCCAGCAGCCGCGAGTAGTTGTCCAGCGTGAAGACCAGCTTGACGAAGTTGGCGTCGTCGCGGGTCAGAAAGCTGGTGGCGATGATCATCAGGTTGGGCAGGAAGACAAACAGCACCAGCCAACCGACGATGGTGGCGATCACCACATTCTGGAATTTACTGGAGTTCTTCATCGGCCAGCACCACCTCCCAGCTCTCCACCCAATTGATAGACATTTTCTGGTCAAGAGAGTGGTCGAAATCCGGGTCGTCTTCGTTAAAGAACTCGCTGACCATCACCATTTTGCCGTTTTCCAGCTCGACCACCGACTCAAGGGTCATCCCCTTATAGTTACGCTCGCGCACATAGCCGATCAGGCCGTCGGCGTCGCTGTTGTGGTGGATCTCATCGACGCGCAGATCTTCCGGGCGCAGCAGGACGTGCAGACGCTGGCCGGCCTCCACGGCAAAATTGACGGTGATGTTGCACTCCCGTCCTTCGACGTTGGCACGCACGCGCTGCTCGTCGAGGCGCTCGATCACGGTGGCGTCGAAGATATTGATCTCGCCGATAAAGCTGGCGACGAACAGGTTTTTCGGCTCTTCGTAGATCTCTCGCGGGGTGCCGTCCTGTTCGATTTTGCCATCGCGCATGACCACGATGCGATCGGACATGGTCAGGGCCTCTTCCTGATCGTGGGTCACGAAGACGAAGGTGATCCCGAGCTTACGCTGCAGCGCTTTCAGTTCGTTCTGCATCTGCTTGCGCAACTTGTAATCCAGCGCCGAAAGGGATTCATCGAGCAGCAGCAGGCGCGGTTTGTTAACCACCGCGCGGGCGATGGCCACGCGCTGCTGCTGGCCGCCGGAGAGCTGGTGCGGTTTGCGCTGGGCAAAGTCTTCCAGCTGCACCATCTTTAAGGCATCCAGAACCCGCGGGGTGATTTCCGCCGCCGGGGTTTTCTGCATCCGCAGGCCAAAGGCGACGTTCTCGAATACCGTCATATGCGGAAACAGGGCGTAGCTTTGAAAGACGGTATTGACGTGGCGGTTTTCCGCCGGGACATGGGTGATATCGTGATCTTCGAGATGGATCCGTCCGCTGTCGACGTTTTCCAGGCCGGCGATAAGGCGCAGAACGGTGGTTTTACCGCAGCCAGAGGGGCCAAGCAGGGTGAGAAACTCACCATTGTTGATGGTCAGGTTAAGGTTATCGATGACCGTTTTACCATCAAAGCTCTTGCGAATTCCCGCCAGTTGCACCAGCGGCGAACGCGAACGCGGTTGTATATTCAATTTTTGACTCTGTCCCATGTAGACGCAACGGAAACTTCCGACCGCTGCGGGGTTTGTGATTAACCACCTTTGGGGTTGCACGTTTTTAATAAGGGCCAGCATTCTACGGCAAACGAGGGTAATCGCCAATCCTTGATACGCCTGCATAGTCTACCTTTACACCATAACGTCGGTTCCGTTATTAAATTTCGCTTTACGGGCTAAGAATGACCTGACGCAATATTTGTCTTTTCTGGCTTATGAATAATGTTGTCACAAAAGAAGAGGGTGGCTACATGGATAAATTGCTTGAGCGTTTTTTGCAGTACGTTTCTTTGGACACGCAGTCGAAGCCTGGCGTTCGTCAGGTCCCCAGCACGGAAGGGCAGTGGAAGCTGTTACGCCTGTTGCAGGCGCAGCTGGAAGAAATGGGACTGGTCAAGGTAACGTTGAGTGAAAAAGGGACGGTAATGGGAACCCTGCCCGCCAACGTGGAGGGCGATATCCCGGCCATCGGCTTTATCTCTCACGTCGATACTTCCCCGGATTTCAGCGGTAAAAACGTTAATCCGCAGATTGTCGAAAACTATCGCGGCGGCGATATCGCGCTGGGCATCGGCGATGAGGTGCTCTCCCCGGTGATGTTCCCGGTTCTGCATCAGCTTTTGGGGCAGACGCTGATCACCACCGACGGGAAAACGCTGCTGGGGGCGGACGACAAGGCCGGCATCGCCGAGATCATGACCGCGCTGGCGACCCTGCAGGCGAAAAACATCCCTCATGGCGATATCCGCGTGGCCTTCACCCCCGATGAAGAGGTCGGAAAAGGGGCGAAGCATTTCGATGTCGAGGCCTTTGATGCCCGCTGGGCCTATACCGTCGACGGCGGTGGCGTGGGGGAACTGGAGTTTGAAAACTTCAACGCCGCCTCGGTGACCATCAAGATCGTCGGCAACAACGTGCACCCCGGCACCGCAAAAGGGGTGATGGTCAATGCGCTGTCGCTGGCCGCGCGCATTCATGCCGAAGTGCCGGCCGACGAGGCGCCGGAGACTACCGAAGGTTATGAAGGCTTTTATCACCTCACCAGCATCAAAGGCAGCGTGGATCGGGCCGAGATGCACTACATCATCCGCGATTTTGACCGCAAGCACTTTGAGGCGCGTAAACGCAAGATGATGGAGATCGCCAAAAAGGTCGGCAAGGGGCTGCACCCGGACTGCTATATCGAGCTGGTGATCGAGGATAGTTATTACAACATGCATGAGCAGGTGATCGCCCATCCGCACGTGGTCGATATTGCCCGCCAGGCGATGGTGGACTGCGATATTGAACCGCAGATGAAGCCGATCCGCGGCGGCACCGACGGCGCGCAGCTCTCGTTTATGGGACTGCCGTGCCCGAACCTGTTTACCGGCGGCTACAACTATCACGGCAAACATGAGTTTGTCACCCTGGAAGGGATGGAGAAGGCGGTGCAGGTGATCGTGCGTATCGCCGAGCTGACGGCAACACGAAAAGGGAAATAGCCTTCGCAACCAGGCCGCTCATTCTGCTTGTCGCACAAGATGCCGGATGGCGGCTAACGCCTTATCCGGCCTACGACTCGTGCGATCTGATGCTAATTTACCCACTTGCGCGACTGAAACTGCCGGTGTTGGCGGCCTCAAAATCGCTGAGACGTTCCCGGAAGGCAGGGGCAGCCCGCATGGATGCGGGCTGAGGGCCGTGTTTTGCACGGACGCTGCCTCGGCCCGACCCGAAGCCTGCAGGGATAAGTCGAAGGCACCACGAAGTGGCGATGTTGCTGGCCGGAGCCCGGGGGTACAGGGGGCGGCGGCGACTGGCCGCCCCCTGTGCGCTCCCTACTTCATGAGTAACATAACGCAGAATACATATTGGGAGCGCAATCTGCTCGGAAATAACACAGAACAAACGTTTTTCCCGGGTCGAAACCGTTGCAAACCGATACAGGAGCTACGGAAATCGTGCTGTTTGTAGGCCCGGCAAGCGCAGCGCCGCCGGGCAGGATGATGGCTCAGTCGCCAAAGAACCAGTAGCCGCTGTTGACCAGCGCTGCCAGCATGGCGAGGAAAGAGGGATCCTCCAGCGCATCGCCAAAATGGTCGGCGCGCAGCGTCAGATGGGTGGCTAAGGCGTCCAGCGCCGGGCGGTGCGGGGAGTTGATCTTCTCGCCATTGACGAACACCTCGCCGTCAATGCGCAGCACCCGCAGGCCGCCCAGGCGTTCCAGCGTGTCGCCCTGCTGCAGAGCATCGTAAATTTCATCTGGCTGATACGGCGGCTCCGGCGGTGCGACGTCGAGCTCATGACGCGACTGGGTGATAAACTCGCCAAACCACTGTTTAAAGTGCTCTGGTTGATTAATCAGACCCAGCATCATCTCGCGCAGGCGGTCGAGTTCGACGGGTAAAATATCCGCCGGATGGTCGCGCGACGGCACGTCCGGATCGGCGTAGCGCTGGCTGCCCAGTTCGCGCTGGAGAACGTAGTCGGCAAAGCCGCTGAACAGCTCGCGGGCATTCGGCGCGCGATAGCCGACCGAATAGTTGAGCGAATTTTCCAGCGAATACCCCTCATGCGGGAATCCTGGCGGAATATAGAGAATATCCCCCGGCTCCATCTCTTCATCGATGATCGCCTCGAAGGGGTCAACCTGCAGCAGGTCCGGATGCGGGCAGTGCTGTTTCATCGGCACCTTTTCCCCGACGCGCCAGCGCCGACGGCCGGTGCCCTGAATGATAAACACATCATACTGATCCAGATGCGGACCGACGCCGCCCCCGGGTACCGAGAAGGAGATCATCAGATCGTCGATACGCCAGTCCGGCAGAGCGCGGAACGGATGCATCAGCGCCGCTGAGGGTTCATGCCAGTGGTTAACCGCCTGCACCAGCAGAGACCAGTTGTTTTCACTCAGGTGATCGTAGCTTTCGAAGGGACCGTGACTGACCTGCCATTTTCCATCCTGATGGCTGACAAGGCGGCTATCGACCTCGCTCTCCATGGCCAGTCCAGCCAGTTCGTCCGGGCTTAGGGGGTCGATAAAATTGGCGAAGCCGCGCTTCAGTACCACCGGCCGTTTTTGCCAGTAGCGTTCGATAAAGTCGGGCCAGTTAAGCGTTAATTGATAATCCATATTGATATTCCACTGCAGGTGTCTGACAGGGATTATAACGGATGCGGCGCCCCGGCGATGCAGGCGCCGTTAAAAAACTCAATGATTAACCCTGTTTATCTTCCATCAGCTGGCGGCCAAACACCACCTCCATGCAGGCGCCGCCGAGCAGGCTTTCGCTGGCGATAATCTCCCCGTCATATTGCTCGACGATTTCGCGGGCGACGGAGAGCCCCACGCCCTGGCCGGGACGCAGCGTATCTGCCCGCTGGCCGCGGTCGAAGACGGCGCGGCGCTGGCTCTGCGGGATCCCCGGGCCATCGTCTTCCACCAGAATATGCAGATGGCTGTCGGTGGTTTGGCGCACGGAAACCTCCACAAACTCCAGACAGTACTTACAGGCATTATCGAGAACGTTACCCATCACTTCCATAAAATCGTTCTGCTCGCCGACAAAAGTGATCTCCGGCGAGATGTCGAGCGAGATATTGACCCCTTTGCGCTGATAGACCTTGTTGAGAGCGGAGGTCAGGCTATCAAGCAGGGGGGCGATCGGATGCAGCTCCCGGCTCAACAGGGTGCCGCCGCTGCGCATGCTGGCGCGATGCAGATAGTAACCAATCTGCTGCGAGATGCGGCTTATCTGCTCCAGCATCACCGGCTCCGCCTCGTCGACGCTGATCTTCTCGCCGCGCAGCGAGCGCAGGGTGCTCTGCATCACCGCCAGCGGCGTTTTCAGGCTGTGGGTGAGATCGGTGAGGGTGGTGCGGTATTTGTCATAGCGTTCACGCTCGCTGCGAACCAGGCGGTTAAGGTTGCTGACCAGCCGGGTCAGCTCGCGGGTGGTGTTGGGATTGAGCTTTTCGCGGTGGTGCTCCTCCAGCTCACGTACCTCTTTCGCCAGCGACTCGATAGGCCGCAGGCTCCACCATGCGGCGACCCACAGCAGGGGGATCACCAGCAGCAGGTTGGCGGCCAGCACGTAGATAAACCAGCTCCACACCATATAGCTGCGCTTGAGCTCCACCGGAATGGTATCGACCACCACAATGCTGAGCTGGGGCATTTTGCTGGTGGCCGGATAGAGGTTGATCGCCACCGAGTGGGTCATCTCCGAATCGTCGCCCTGCTCGCGGATGGCGTCCAGCTGTTCCTGAATCTCGTGGTTGTTGCGCAGCAGCATGCTGCTGCTGTCGACATCGGCTTCGATCTCATGGAAACCATTGCGCTTCAGCCATTCCGGTTGAATGCGTTTCGCCAGCCAGGGGACATCGCGCTGTGCCCACAGCAGTTTACCCTTCTCATCGTAGATAAGGGTCACCGTCGGGCTTTCCATATTCAGGTTTTCCGGGATATCGACGTCAATAGCGCCGTTCTCCCATTTCGCCAGCATATAAAAGAGATTGCTCTCGCCGCGCAGCAGGCGGAAGGTGGTTTTATCAAAGCTGACGCTGTAGCCCACCAGCGCCACCATGCCATAGGCCAGGGAGAGCACCAGTACGACCCCGGCGGTCGCCAGCAGGAAGCGAACCCGTAATGACAGGGGGAAGATATGCCGCAACAGTCCCTTCATCAGCGCAGTTCGAACAGATACCCCTGGCCGCGCACCGTGGTGATGACGTCCTGTGGGTATTCAGCCTGAATTTTCTTGCGCAGCCGGCCCATCAGTACGTCAATGGTATGGCTTTCGCGCAGTTCGGCATCCGGGTAAAGCTGGAGCATCAGGGAATCTTTGCTGACCACTTTGCCGCGGTTACGGATCAAGGTTTCCATAATGGTGTATTCAAAGGCGGTCAGCTTGATCGGCTGGTCATTCACCGACAGCTCGCGCCGGGAGAGGTCGACCTGGAACGGCGGCAGGGAGATCACCTGCGAGGCCAGGCCGCTGTTGCGGCGCAGCAGCGCCTGCATGCGGGCGGCAACCTCTTCAATATGGAATGGCTTGGTGACGTAATCATCCGCCCCGGCGCTCAGCACTTCCACTTTATCCTGCCATCCTTCGCGGGCGGTCAGCACCAGCACCGGCAGCGACACATCGTGGCTGCGCCAGCGGCGGATCAGCGATAGTCCGTCTTCATCCGGCAGGCCGAGGTCGACGATGGCGATATCCGGGAGATGTTCGCCCAGATAGTAGTCCGCTTCCCTGGCATCTTCCGCCGCATCGACCTGATGGCCCAGCTCCTGCAGCTGAACTTTGAGGTGGTGACGCAGCAGGGCGTTATCCTCAACCACGAGTACGCGCATGACTGTTCTCCCTTCCTGTGTTGATAGTAATCTGACGCTCATTATATACGCAAAATATAAACAGCTGTTAAATAAAGCTTTTTATACCATCGGCGCATAACACCGCCAGGCAGGGCAGCCTTCGGCGATGCCCTTTGCGCATAGTGCATGGAACTCCTTCATTCTATGCGTAATTTCAGCAAACGCCCAGCGGCAGAGCGCGGGCAGTGCGCGGGTTGGTGATGTTAATTTTTTGTGTAATAGTGCTGGGATCACCTCTCAATGACGCCGCAGGTTATCCATTATGTCTCAGCAGAAAAGTGCGGACTGGGTCAGGCTGGCGCAGTCGCCCGGTCAGACGGAACGCATCGAAGCCTTCTTCGGCGGCCACGGCTATGAGCCCCACCGGCATGATACCTATGCTATCGGCCAGACGATCGCCGGCGTGCAGAGCTTTCACTATCGCGGCGGACTCCAGCACAGCCTGCCCGGCGGGACGATGGTGCTTCACCCGGACGAAATACACGACGGCGAGGCGGGCACCGAGGCGGGGTTTCACTACCGCATGGTCTATATCGAACCGGCGCTGATCCAGAAGATACTCGGCGGCAGGCCATTGCCGTTTATCCCCGGCGGCCTGTCGGCGGATCCACGCCTGCGTTGCGCCGCGCAGCCGTTGTTAAAAGCGGTCACGGACACCTTCGAGCCGCTGGAGGAAGAGGATGCTCTGTACGACCTGGCGCAGACCCTGGCTGTGGTCGGCGGGCAGCGTTCCCGTCGCCAGGCGTTTGATTATCAGGCGGCGGAGAGGGCCCGGGAGTATATCCATGCCTGTTTTATGCAGGATATGACCCTCGACACCTTATCGCAGGTGAGCGGCCGGGACCGCTGGAGCCTGAGTCGTGATTTCAGAACGCTGTACGGCACCAGCCCGTGGCGTTACGTCATGATGCGCCGGCTCGATTTTTGCCGCCAGCGGATGCGCGCCGGGGAGCGTCTGGTGGATATTGCCGCCGACGCGGGGTTTGCCGATCAGAGCCACATGACGCGCCAGTTTATCAGCCGCTTTGGTCTCTCTCCGGGCCGCTGGCTGCGGGCGATCCGCGGCTAGCGCGGCTCAGGTTGCACAATCGTTCAAGCGTGACCGCGGCGAGGCGAACTATGCTGACTGCCTTTATCACAAGGAGACAGCCCATGTATCAACTCGTTAATCTTGCTCAGAAATTTTCCCTGTTCAGCGAACAATGGCAGCCCAAAGTGGTGGCTGAGATGAACGACTATCAGTTCAAGATCGTGCGCATCGCCGGCGATTTTATCTGGCACAGCCACCCGGAAACCGATGAGACACTGATGGTGGTGGAGGGGGTATTACGCGTGGACTTCCGTGATGGGCACGTGCTGGTGAAGGCCGGGGAGATGATCGTGGTGCCGCGCGGGGTGGAACATAAGACCTCGGCGGAGACGGAAGCGAAGCTCATGCTGATTGAGCCGCGTGGCGTGCTGAATACCGGCCATGAGGGCGGCGAGCGGACGGCGGTAAACGACGTCTGGATCTGATGGCTTTCCGGCGACACAACGCCCCTCTTTCCGGCGGAAAGAGGGGCAGGGCGATTACTTCAGTTCGTCAACCATGGTGGTTGCGCGACCAATATAGTTGGCCGGGGTCATCGCTTTGAGGCGCACTTTTTCCTCTTCCGGCAGGGCGAGGCTGTCAATAAACTGCTTCATCCCTTCCGCGTCAACGCGTTTGCCGCGGGTCAGCTCTTTCAGCTTCTCGTACGGTTTTTCGATACCGTAACGGCGCATCACGGTCTGGATCGGCTCAGCCAGTACTTCCCAGTTGTGATCCAGTTCGTCCAGCAGGCGATCCTGGTTCAGCTCCAGCTTGCTGATCCCTTTGAGGGTGGACTGATAGGCGATCAGCGCATAGCCGATTCCCACGCCGAGGTTACGCAGGACGGTGGAGTCGGTCAGGTCGCGCTGCCAGCGGGAAACCGGCAGTTTGCTGGCCAGGTGCTGCATGACCGCATTGGCCAGGCCGAGGTTGCCTTCGGAGTTTTCGAAGTCAATCGGGTTCACCTTGTGCGGCATGGTGGAGGAGCCGATTTCCCCGGCGATGGTCTTCTGTTTGAAGTGGTTGAGCGCGATGTAGCCCCACACATCGCGATCGAAATCGATCAGAATGGTGTTGAAGCGCGCGATGCAGTCAAACAGCTCAGCGATGTAGTCATGCGGCTCGATCTGGGTGGTGTACGGGTTCCACTGAATGCCCAGCGAGGTGACGAACTCTTCGCTGAACTGATGCCAGTCGACTTCCGGGTAGGCCGCGATGTGGGCGTTGTAGTTACCCACCGCGCCGTTGATTTTACCGAGGATTTCCACCTGGTTCAGCTGGCGGTACTGGCGCTCCATACGGTAGGCGACGTTCGCCATCTCTTTACCCATGGTGGACGGCGTTGCCGGCTGACCGTGGGTACGGGAGAGCAGCGGCACATCGCGGTACTGGGTTGCCAGATCTTTTACCGCGTCAATCAGCTTGCGCCAGTAAGGCAGAACCACTTCGTCGCGGGCGGTTTTCAGCATCAGCGCGTGGGAGAGGTTATTGATGTCTTCAGACGTACAGGCGAAGTGAATAAACTCTGATACCGCGTGCAGCTCGGCGACGTCAGCGACTTTCTCTTTCAGAAAATACTCTACCGCTTTCACGTCGTGGTTAGTGGTGCGCTCGATGGTTTTGATGCGCTCCGCGTCTTCGACGCTGAAATCGGCGACGATTTTGTCAAGGAAACCGTTTGCGTCGGCAGCAAAAGCAGGAACTTCCTTGATCGCTGCGTGGGCGGCCAGTTTTTGCAGCCAACGTACTTCCACCTGAACGCGGAATTTCAGCAAACCGAATTCGCTGAAGATACCGCGCAGCGCGCTGACTTTATCGCCGTAGCGGCCGTCTACAGGGGAAACGGCGGTCAGTGAGGATAATTCCATAGATCACAACTCCGGGGTTAAATGAGCAAGAATTTGCTTTGCCTGGTTAACCAGACGATTACGGGAAAACATAAGCTGCAGACGTCCGCCGCCCACCTGATGCCAGAGCACCGCGGCGCGAATACCCGCCAGCAGCGCTGAACGAACTTTCGCCTGCACCTGCGGGCTTTGCAGCACGGCAGGCGAACCGGTCACCTGAATACGCGGCCCCAGCGGGCTTATCACGTCAACATAGATGCCTGCCATGGCGCTGAGCAGCGTTTCGGACTGCAGGTCAAAGTGTTCCAGTTGACGGTGCAGGCCGGCGATGCGGTTGCCGAGCGTATCCATCGCCCCTTTACTGGCAGCGAGCTTGCGCTCCAGCACCATCAGGCTCAGGGTATAGCGCGTCAGTTCAGCATTGAGGCCCTGACGGCTGCTGGTATTGAGCACCCCGAGCAGCGTTTCAAGGCCGAGGCGAAGATTGGCTTCACTGCCACCGAACACCGCCAGCGTCGACTCGGGATCGAGGTCGATGATGCTGTTCAGCGACACATGCAGGGCATCGCTGTCGCAATGTCCCTGATGCGCCAGTTGCTGAACCAGTCGTGCCGCCTGGCAAACGCCAGCCAGCGCCAGCGTGATGTCATAGTAATTCTTCGCCACACATACTCCTTGTCAGCCGTCGGGGCGGTTCGTCCCGACGGAAATAACGCGCGTTCAGGACTGCAGAGGCAGTCGTTGTTCAATAATTCCGCCGCCGAGGCACACTTCACCCAGATAGAACACTGCGGACTGGCCCGGGGTGACCGCCGCGACCGGCTCATCAAAGCGAACTTCGATACGGTCTTCATCCAGCGCGGTGACGGTGCAGGGGATATCGGTCTGGCGATAGCGGGTTTTCACCGTGCAGCGCAGTGTGCCCTGCAGCGGTTCACGGTCAACCCAGTGCAGCTGTTGGGCAATCAGGCCGACGGACATCAGGCGCGGGTGGTCATGGCCCTGGGCGACGATAAGAATATTATTCTCAACGTCTTTATCCACCACGTACCACGGATCTTCGCTACCCTCTTTGGTGCCGCCGATGCCCAGCCCTTTACGCTGGCCCAGCGTATGGTACATCAGCCCCTGATGGGTACCGATCTCCTCGCCGTCGACGGTGAGAATTTTGCCCGGCTGCGCCGGCAGATAGCGGCCAAGGAAATCGCGGAATTTACGTTCGCCGATAAAGCAGATGCCGGTGGAATCTTTTTTCTTCGCGGTGATCAGATCCAGCTCTTCGGCGATTTTACGCACCTGCGGTTTTTCCAGCTCACCCACCGGGAACAGGCTCTGGGCAATCTGCTCGTGGCTAAGGGTATAGAGGAAGTAGCTCTGATCTTTGTTACCGTCGAGGCCGCGCAGCAGCTGGCTTTTGCCGTCGACATCGGCGCGGCGCACATAGTGCCCGGTGGCGATGTAGTCGGCGCCGAGGTCTTCGGCGGCAAACTCGAGGAAGGCTTTAAACTTGATCTCTTTATTGCACAGAATATCCGGGTTCGGCGTGCGGCCGGCTTTGTACTCTTCCAGGAAGAGCTCAAAGACGTTGTCCCAATATTCGGCGGCAAAGTTAACGGTGTGCAGTTCAATGCCCAGCTTATCGCAGACCGCTTGCGCGTCGGCAAGGTCGGCGGCGGCGGTGCAGTATTCCTCGCCGTCGTCTTCCTCCCAGTTCTTCATGAACAGGCCTTCCACCTTATACCCTTGCTGCAGCAGCAGGTACGCGGAGACCGAGGAGTCGACGCCGCCGGACATGCCGACGATCACTTTTTTCTGGCTTTCTGACATGGAAATACTCGCTACATTGAACTTCGAGGCGGCGTATTCTAGCACGCGCTCACCGTTCATTCACCCCCTGTGAACGGCCAGTTAAATGCGCCAATCAGCGACAGCGGCTGGCGCGGGTCCTGCAGATAGCAGCGAATGCTTTCGGCAACCAGCGGCGAGCGCAGATTCGGCGCGTTAAGAATTTCCTCAGCACTGAGCCACAGGCAGCGATCGATATCGCTGTCATGCGGTTCGGTGGCGCACAGATCGCTAAGTTCGATGGCGAACAGGAAGCGCAGAAACGGCGTGTTATCGGGAGCGACCCACTGGTGCATGCGGATGAAGTGCTGCGGCGTGGCGCGAATGCCGGTCTCTTCCCACAGTTCGCGTTCGGCGGCCTGCAGCAGCGTTTCGTTGGCCTCCAGGTGGCCCGCCGGTTGGTTCCACAGCGCTTTGCCGTTAATGGTCTCTTCGACGATGAGGAATTTATCCTCGGCGTGAACCACGCAGGCTACAGTAACATGAGGTTTAAACATCGCTTTTCCTTTTCGGTTATTCGGCTCTACGCCATTCGCCGTTGGCCAGCCCGTCAAGCGTATAGCCGCCCATGGCGTAGCGGATCAGGCGCAGGGTGGGGAAGCCGACGTGGGCGGTCATCCGGCGCACCTGGCGGTTACGTCCCTCGTAAAGGGTGATTTTCAGCCAGCGGGTGGGGATCGATTTGCGCTCGCGAATAGGCGGGTTACGCGGCCACAGCCACGCGGGCTCCTCCACCACTTCCACGCCAGCAGGCAGGGTGGGGCCATCGTTGAGCGTGACGCCGTCGCGTAGCGCGGCCAGCGCCTCGGCGGTGGGTTCGCCTTCCACCTGGACGTAGTAAATCTTGCCGGTGCGTTTACCCGGCTGGGTTAGCTTCGCCTGCAGCGCGCCATCGTTGGTCAGCACCAGCAGCCCTTCGCTGTCGCGGTCAAGACGACCGGCGGCGTAGACGCCCGCCACGGGGATAAAATCTTTCAGCGTGCTGCGCCCGGCTTCGTCGGTAAATTGCGGCAACACATCATAGGGTTTATTGAACAAGATCACAGTTTTTGGCTGGCGTTCTTTACGTTGTCTGGTGACTTGTTGTGTGCTGAATCGCTCAACGCGATGTTTTCTAAATGAAGTTTTCTGCATGGTATTTTCAGGCTCTATCAATTGCCGCATTATAGCCTAATTACGAATGCCTTTCATGGACGCAAACATTCAGGTAGTATTGACATGCTCATTACAAATTATTAACAAAAAATTGCTCAAACCGATTCGCACTACAGGCAGGAAGGCGACACGGACGCGATAGCTCCGCTTAGCGGGAAAACCCGGTACGCTGGAGCTGGCCGACTCAGCCAACACCAGGCTCGCGTGAAGAGGGAAGAGCAGAACCAGAAGCGCTCGAAGGAGAGGTTAATGGAAAGCAAAGTAGTAGTTCCGGCGGAAGGTCAAAAAATCACCCTGCAAAACGGCAAACTGAACGTCCCTCACAATCCGATTATCCCGTTCATTGAAGGTGATGGTATCGGCGTTGACGTTACCCCAGCGATGCTGAAAGTGGTTGATGCCGCCGTTGAGAAAGCCTATAAGGGCGAGCGTAAAATTTCCTGGATGGAAGTTTACACCGGTGAAAAATCGACCCAAGTCTATGGCCAGGATGTCTGGCTGCCAGCTGAAACCCTCGATCTGATTCGTGACTACCGCGTTGCTATCAAAGGTCCTCTGACCACCCCAGTCGGCGGCGGCATCCGTTCTCTGAACGTGGCGCTGCGCCAGGAGCTGGACCTCTACGTCTGCCTGCGTCCGGTACGTTACTACCAGGGCACCCCGAGCCCGGTTAAGCACCCTGAACTGACCGATATGGTTATCTTCCGTGAAAACTCAGAAGATATCTATGCCGGTATCGAGTGGAAAGCCGACTCTGCTGAAGCAGACAAAGTCATCAAATTCCTGCGCGATGAGATGGGCGTGAAGAAAATTCGCTTCCCGGAACATTGCGGTATCGGCATCAAGCCGTGCTCTGAAGAAGGCACCAAACGCCTGGTTCGCGCCGCGATTGAATACGCGATCACCAACGATCGTGATTCCCTCACCCTGGTGCACAAAGGCAACATCATGAAGTTCACCGAAGGCGCGTTCAAAGACTGGGGCTACCAGCTGGCTCGCGAAGAGTTCGGCGGCGAGCTGATCGACGGCGGCCCGTGGGTGAAAATCAAGAACCCGAACACCGGTAAAGAGATCGTGGTGAAAGACGTGATCGCCGATGCGTTCCTGCAGCAGATCCTGCTGCGTCCGGCGGAATACGACGTTATCGCCTGTATGAACCTGAACGGCGACTACATCTCTGACGCGCTGGCGGCACAGGTTGGCGGTATCGGTATCGCCCCGGGCGCCAACATCGGTGACGAGTGCGCGCTGTTCGAAGCGACTCACGGTACTGCGCCGAAATATGCTGGCCAGGACAAAGTGAACCCGGGCTCCATCATCCTGTCCGCAGAGATGATGCTGCGCCACATGCAGTGGTTCGAAGCCGCAGACCTGATCGTCAAAGGCATGGAAGGCGCTATCGCCGCCAAGACCGTGACCTATGACTTTGAACGTCTGATGGAAGGCGCTAAACTGCTGAAATGTTCAGAGTTTGGCGACGCGATTATCGCGAACATGTAATCTGGCCCCCAGATTATGTCAGAACGGGAACCTGGTGGTTCCCGTTTTTATTATTAGTTTTCGAACGGTTATCAAAATTTTATCAAAACAAGTTATCAAAACCCCTCCCGAAAAACCTCATAAGGCCACCGTTGTCCACCCCTTCCCACGATCATCATGGTACCTATCCGTTTGTTGTTGAGTTTTATGTCCAAGTAAATCTTTCGTGTTTATACCTTGGGCTTTATATAACCGCTCGGAAAGCGATCTTTGTTCATGGAAAGTTGCCGGTGTACCTTGTCCCCAGTCAATATCTGCACTGTCTCTTGCCTTGCTGAAATTCATGGTCAGTGTTCTGGGTTTCACCTGTGCTCCTCGCTCAGCCTGTGAGGTGGTTCTAAAGAAATGAACCAAATAAGGGCTTACTGCATAATCCCGGCAACGACTGATTACATCTCGGAGGCTCCAGTTGATTGCGTTGCAACGCAGAGCTAATGGTATAGCGATTTTGCTTCCGGTTTTCTCTTGCTCAACGTGTAGATGATCGTCCCAGATGTCCGAGAATTTCATACGGGATATATCACCTAGTCGCTGTCCTGTTACTATGGCTAAAAGCATGGCGTTCCCCATGTATTTGTGATTTTCATCGGCTATATCAAAAATCTTTTGCCATTCCTCAAGAGTGAGGCGCTGGCGAGTGATCTTTCTACGAGGTTGTTTAGTTGCTAGTGCAGGGTTATAACCAGGAGGTACTTCTCCCGCATGCTGAGCTTCTTTAAAAACATCTATTAGGACAGAGCGAATGACCTGAGCCATTCTGGGTTGTCCCTCCGCTAAATATTCATCAAGAATTTGCGCAACATCTCGAACATTGACAGCGGATATTAATTTCATTCCCACCCGCTCCTTAAGCAGAGATACTGGTTTTGCTTTTTGTTTGATAGTGTTTTCTTTAATATCTCCGGACTTTAATCTTTCCTGCTGAATCTTCCAGTAACGTTCAAGCCAGGTGTTAGTTGATATTGATTTTCCTGAGCTGGTGGAAATTCTGTCAGTGATTGCCATTATCTGGCGGGTTTGTTGTTCCGCCAGTCTTTTATTTGCTTCAATGGCTATTGCCGTGGCCTCTGCTTCATCTGTTCCTAGACTATGAAACTTACCAGTTATCGGGTGCTTATAACGCCAGTATACTTTATTAACCTTTCTACTGTAGAGCGGGTATAAATTTGGAATAGATATATTATTTTTACGTGGTCTGGCAGCCATCGTTCAAAATCCTCTGCAAAAGAACAGGGTCGCTTTTCTTTACTACAGGAGTGGTCAATGTACCGACCAACTCAGCATCCTCCCTGACGCGCCAGAATCGACCTTCTTTTTTGGCTGGGGGAGAAAACATATTCTGTTTAGCATAATTCCTGAGAGTGGAAACGCTTGGAGGATTGCTTCTGTATTTCTCGCTTGCCCACTCTTCAAGGGTTAACATCTGAAGCATATGTTTTACCTCATTATGGCCCATTGCTGGGCCAGTATCTGAAAATAAAAAATCAGTTTTGCATCAACTTTTGCAGCACCTGATTGCCGGCAATTATTCGCTGCCAGATCGCTGAGACATACCGGGCCTGATGAATAGCATCAGCGAGGGCATTGTGACGAGACCCTTCAAACGGGATCGTTGTTTTGGGGTCGAAGCTAATGGCCTGGCCGAGCTCTACCATTGTTCGTACGTCCCGATCGTTCCAGTATTCCCACGGATAATCTTCAGCAATGCAATCGTAAGCAGAACGCAGAATAGAGTTGTCGAATGACGCACCGTTACCCCATACCTGCGCCTTTTTGCTCCCACCAGCGACATTATCAGAAACAAATTCTCTGAACTGGAGTAATGCATCCTGCAACGGGATAGCATCATCATTTACGATCGCAGAGCGTGCTTCGGAGGACTGCTTAAGCCACCAGATAACAGTAGATGGATCGATTACGGCGCCCCAGTACACAGAGGATTCAAGGCATACGACTTTATAGAAACTTTCTCCAATAGAGCCGGTTGCCGGGTCAAAAACAACCGCACCAATAGCGACGATAGGGGCGTTATGTTTTTTACCCATGGCTTCCAGATCAACCATAACGTGAACATAATCAATTGGCTGATCTTCCTCCTTATTATGATGACCGGATTCAATATCTACAGCTTCCGTTTGATGAACAACTTCATCTGTTTTTTCTTTTTGGTTAACCTTGCCCGTAACGTCAACAAGACCGTCAATGGAAAATACTCCGTCCCCAATTTTTGATACTTCAGGATGCCTGGTCTTGGTAAGGTCTTCGGTTACCCACTTCGGATCCGTAGGGTCGCTAATCCCTTCAACATATTTGCCGCGCTCGGCGGCCAGAACCTGATTAGCGTCTGGACGTTGCTTTTGAGCCTCTTTTACCAGTTCGGTGCCAATTACCTGAAAATCAGTGGAGAGGTTTTCCAGGTCAGGCACACCTTCATCTCCATCGATAGCCTTTTTCACAGCATCCAGAGTGACGGCGGCAGATGAAACATGACCAGCTTTCTCAAGCGTCTCAGCAGAAGGGGCGTCATGCTTATGCTCGGTCAGGTTCGCATTGATATAGGTCTGCAGACTTACCGGGAAATGGTGAATATCGCTGGTGGCACCACGAATAAGGGCAAAAATCGCCGCACGCGAATAATCCAGGATGCCAGGGGTTTTGCGCAGGGCAGCCGACCATTCCTTGAATGGACTTTCTTTCTTCTGGACGATCTCTTTGGCCCGGCGGTGAATAGATGCCGGGAAATTGTAGATATCGAAATCCATCGGCATTGTGGCCAGAGCTATTTCAACATCGAGCGTATCAAGGGTATGGGCATAGTCAGGGTTGCGATCGGTTTTATTACCGCCGCCCGCATTCGCACCTGCATCAGTTTTCATAACCGAAGAAATGCAGTTACCGGCAGCCCATTCCTTTGTAAAGATCCCGCGGTCAATGTGCGATGTTTCAAGCCACAATTTAGCGAACTGAATTTGCTTGCCAAGCTCATGGCGTTTCCCCACAGGAAATACGCTCTTAAATGCACTGGTAAATTTCCACAGGCCAGGCATATCATACTTCTTAAGCTCGGGAATATTTTCTGCCGTCAGCAGCAGATTCTGCACATCGTGATTATCCGTATCCATTTCCATCGCTGAAAGGCGGTTACGATGAGGAATGCTAATGTGATACACGTGACGTTCGTCGGCCATATACTGGGCAAGCAGCTGCGTGCGGAATGACATTTCCGCCAGGTTGAAGAGTGCTTCTTCATTGTTCGAATAGTCATCTTCATCGCTATTTGCAGGAGAGATATCGTTTTCTGGTTTACTGGAGGGCTGTGGTTCAGCCGCCGCCGGCGCAACGATTTTTTGCCATGTCAGCCCGTCTTCACCACCAAGCTCGTAGCGATCGCACCAGGTGTCATCCAGTACACCTTCTTCCGGTAAGTCATCAACGATGAGCCAGTTGGTGCGGATCGGCAGCTGATGGCTGGCGCCGCGGCCAACGTTAATTTCAGCGTCTTCCAGGATGTCCAGGATTTTGCGCTCGGCGCGAGAATCGGATTTAGCAGAGAACCAGCAGAAGAGACTTTTCGCTTCGTTTGCTTTTGCCTTAGCTTTAATGAGATACGGGTAGTTGTTCATTGCTTTTGGGCTCCTTTGGATTGTAAGATACCCGGCAGCTGATGGCAGCCGCCCTGGTGGTGGTCATTGGTCAAAACTCGATTCCGGAAAGCTTTGGTCGGCTGACCGGGTACTTAACCCGTCTTGCGCGGGTTTTGTGCTTTATGGGGCTGGCGAATCGCCCCGCAGCAGCTGTGATACGCGAACGTCGTCAAGCGCTCGCAGGATAGGCTCAAAAGTTTTATGGGCTGGCAGTTTAGATACCGCAGTGATCACTTCTGTAACGGTGATGTCATCGCCGCGTGGGCTATAACCACCACCTGGGCCACGCTGTGAAATTACCAGGTTACCCGCCCGCAGTTTTTTGAAGATCTGCTCAAGGTATGAAGTAGACAGCTTTGACTCTTTACTGATGGCCGTCAGTGAAACGGGCGAGCCGTCATAGAGCTTATTCAAAGTGGCGGCGGCCTGGACAGATGCCAGAACGCGTTTCATTCCAAATTCCATAATCACTTCTCCGGCCGTAACGGCCATTGGTCAAAACTCGATTCAAAAACTCACTGCAGGCTGTTGGTCGTCAGCCATGTTTTGTGCATTTCGGTAGGGGAGGCAATGGCCCTGTACTTTTTGTTCATCGGCGTTGCTGTTGCAACTGGCCTCTGATGGATAAACACCGATCAGAACATCAGAGCATTCACCAGTGAGAGCACACACGCTGATGACAAGGGCAAACAGGGTATTCATGCTTCAGCCTCAGGGTTTCCTTTCTGCGCCAGCAAGTAACACAGCTGGCGTAGTCTCACCTCGAACCAGTTCAGGCGAGTCGCCTGGTTCCCGGTAGGTACTCGGGCAAAATCCTTCATAGTTATCTCCAGTTAACTCAGTATTAGGATGTGGTTTTGCAATGCGGCGCCGGGTGCCTCCCGGTGACGGCAGCCAGTTAACAACTACCGCCGACAACTTTTTCCCCACAACATGTGAATAACCGCCATGTTTATTTTTTAACTGTGCCGCGTGCGCATAGCCGCATTCACCGCATTGCAAAACCTACTAGTCGTCATGCCTGTCTTTTCACCACTTCAGGCTCGGTGGATCCTGGCTATTCCCCAACAACAAGGATTCGTTTAATCTGGATATCCCCAACAACAAAAAAGAGTATTTACAGTGATAGCTGAATTATCTGCGGCTATGACCGCTATCAAAGAGACTGCGGGTCTTGTTAAAGTTTTTAATAACGCAAAGACTGATGCAGAAGTTAAAGCTGCAACCATCGATCTCCAGAACAAACTAATTACTCTTCAGGCTGAATGCTTCTCTCTTGGCGATGCTATTCGCCTTCGTGATGAAGAGGTAATGCATCTCAAAGCAAAAATTGCAGAGTTCGAAGATTTTAAAAGACAGACTGAAGGTTATCTTCTGAATAAATTGGATTCTGGTTCTCTGGTGTATTCCAAGAACCAGATTGTGGGTGATACGGAAATAACCGTGCATCTTTGTCCACATTGTTTTGCTGCAAATAAAGTATCTATACTGCAACCTCAACAGGTGAGTATGTATGCGAGTTTCAATCAAAGCAGATGCCCCTCCTGTAAGAATGTGTTTGATACAGATTCTGCACCTCCAGCCAGCTACTGATATTAAAGATATCCAGATTGTTAAAGAGCTAGGCGTCCTTCGGGGCGCTTTTTTTTGCCTGGCACGCTGGCAAGGGAAACTTTGACCCTTTTCGTCAGGTAGCAGAACGTTTTATGGTTCCCAACCACTGTGTGGTGATTGGTGTTGCCTGGATACCAAAACCAGCGCTTAATCTGGCTTTGGTAACGCCTCTCGGGAGAGGCTCACCTCCTGCCTTTTCACCACTTCAGGCTCGGTGGTATTCTTGGCGCTCTCACACAGCCAAATAAAAGAGAGCAAAATGTCTCGTAGCCCTATACCTGTCTTCTGGTACGAAAATCCCGCTCACTATTAAGAATTCCAAAAAATCCTTTCAGATGCTTACGTCCTTCCCTTTGACTACCACGACTGGCGTATCCGCACCGATAGCATGGTGGAGCGCTACGAAAACAGCGGTATCCAGGGTGTGAAGGTGGTAGCCAGCACTTACGATTTCATCACCTGGTGCCAGGCCCATGGACGTGATATCAGTACTAAAAGCTGCAATGATTACGCGGTCTCCGAATCGTGCCTCCAAATCCTGCGCGACAGAGAGTTTGATTGGGGAGACGAGTAAAAAGTAAATTTTCCCTATCTTGGATATATCTATTCTCATAGTGATGTCCTATCTCATGCCTGTAACGCCGGCCGGCGGAACGTTTAAACCTGCTGCGAATTCTTCTGGTCGTCATCTCATCCGGTGTTTCGTATGCCGCCGGCAGCTACTTCGTGGGCTTCCTGCCTCGATGACTGAATTTGTAATATCAGACTACAAATAAATATGTCAGTTATCAATGTTTTTATGACATAAAAAATGGATGTGATTGTTTTTGTGTGAGATTTGGTGGTTTTTAGGTATAAAAAAAGCCGCTGTTAGCGGCCTTCTCAGTGGCAAGATTTAGTCTTTTTCGAATGGAGGGGGGATTTTTCGCTTACTCAGGAACTCAGCCATAAACCGATCTAACTCTTCCAGTCGCGTTCTCGCTAGTTCAATAAATCTGTCCTGCTCCACTTCAGGAAGTTGATCAAATACTTCTAATAACTCTAATTGCTTCTGATTTAGTACTGTTTTGCTGGCTGTGACAGCCTGTAATGAAGACTCTTCTTCATCCGTCATAAAGAACCAATACAGTGGTTTTCCAAGTGCTTGCGGGAATAACTCTAACTTTTCCTTTCGCGGGAAGTTACCTGTATTGCACCAGTTACTGACTGTCTGAGAGTTTACACCCACTCGCCGGCCTAACTCAGATTGAGATATGCCAGCCTCATCAAGAGCTCTTAACAGCCGTTCTTCGAAGTTCATATTCGCATCCAAATCAAACCAGTAATCAAGCATACAAAGTTTCTTAGCACTTGTGACTGATTAAGTTTCTTGACATTGACAAATTATTTATCAAATATGTGACAAATTTTTAGGAGGAAACATGCAAGAAACCGTTCAAAAGAAAATCATTTCCCTTTGTGGCAGTCAATCTGAACTAGCTCGCCGTTTGGGGAAGAACTCACAAACAGTATCGGTTTGGTTTCGAACTCAGGTTGCAAGTACTGAGGTACTCAACGCATGCAGGGTTCTGGATTGGCAAGTAACGCCTCATGAGCTTAGACCCGATCTCTACCCAAACCCGACTGACGGACTTCCAAAGGACTAAACATGCAAACCATATCTTTCAAAAATCATACTCCTATGTTGGGTATGCAACAGAAAACGGAAAATCAGTATTCACCACGGCGTCGGGACAGCGTTAAATGCCGGACCATCTTTGCAGCAGTTCGTGAGTGGGAGGCAACCTTACCCGGGCGCGCGCAGGAGCACGTCGCACAGCTGGTGGCCGAACAATGGGAGAAACAAAACGGTCGCGGCATCAGCGTTAATAAACAGAATCTGTACCGCTATCTGAAAAACGAATCTGGATCAGAGAAGTACACCAGTTACGTCATGCAGCTTTCAGGAGCGATCGTTGATGCGATGCCTATTGAGATTGCGCGCAAACACAAATTGAAACGTGGATTGACTGAAAGCGAGCTGGTGGCTCATGCAATCAAAGAGTGCAGCGAAGCGCACCAGGCAAAATTGCTTGGCGCTCCGTTACAAAAATTAGAGCGTGAAATTCGGGAGGCAGCAATTGCACTTTTTAACATGCTTCCTGCAGATGCGGCGGGACCACTACTGGCGAGCATAAGCGCCGTAGCGCCACAGTTTTTTTAATCGAGTTTTGACAATGAGTACCGTACAGAAAAATAGGGGGCTACATGAGCATTGACGCAATGCGATGGGCCAAAAAAGTCAAGACAGGGAAGTCCTCTGCAAAAGCTGTTCTGACCTGGATGGCCGATATGTGCGGAGCTGATCTCTGTGCTTTTCCATCCATTCCTGCGCTGGCAGAAGCAACTGAGCTGGATAAGAAAACGGTCCAGTCGAGCCTGCAGTATCTGGTTTCGATCGGGCTTATTGAAGATACAGGTGAACGGCGTGGAAAGACTAAACAAATCCCGGTTTACAGGCTTCTTGGTGTGGAAGAAAGCGTTGCCGAAATTGAACACACCCAAAAACGGGAACATTACCAAAAACGGGATCGTTTAAACACACCCGAAAACGGGGTTGTTACAGCAGAAAAGGAACCCGAAAACGGGGCTGTTTCCTGTACACAAAACAACCAAACGATCCCGTTTTTTCCGTCAAACGATCCCAAAAACGGGATCCGGAATCTACCAGAGGAACCAAAAGATATAACCCCCACACATAGGGCCCTGGTCGAACCAGTTGTGCCTGACTATCCGAATCAACCGGGAATAGTTCCTGGTGAAACACAAGCTTTCGGAAAATTTGCGATGTATTTCGGGTGGAAACCTTCCGAGGATTTTTCCCGGCTGGCAACGATTTGGGGAATGCCATTAAGACCGGGGATAAATCTTGCTGCCGAGTTGAGCAGTTTCATCGCGTACTGGCAGGCTGAAGGCAGGGTGTTTCACCAGGTCCAGTGGGAGCAAAAACTAGCAAGACATCTTAACCGTGCGGAAGTCCGCCAGAAAAAACCAGTGAACGGGGGTATCGATCATGTGGGAGTACGAGCAGAGCCAGCAGCATCCAGAGCTGTTCAACAGATTCGAGCCGCCCGTGAGCAACGGTTGCGAGTTGCAGGATCAGATGGCCGTAGAAACGGCATGGCGCCTATGGGAAGTGATGGGCGAAATCTTTTCGAACCGGTGGATCCTGAAGAACGGAGAGGAACCATCAGAACTCTGGATCGCTCAGATTGGATCGATGAGTGAAGCCCAGATTACGCTGGTTTGCCGGCAGTGCATGGAACGTTGCGCCGCGGGCAGCACATGGCCGCCGGATCTCGCTGAGTTCGTCGCGCTGGTATCTGCTAGCGGTGCTAACCCGTTCAATCTGACATCCGATGCAGTGATGGCGGAGTACAAACGCTGGAGAAACGAGTCTTACCGATATTCGGGAAGTGACAAATACCCATGGAAACAGGATGTTCTGTATCACATTTGCATTGAGATGCGCAGAACCGGAGTTGAGATGAACCTGACTGAGGGAGAGCTGAAAAAACTGGCAGAAAACTTACTCACGAAATGGACCAAACACTTGGCTAACGGGTTTTCGATTCCCCCGATTCGTCGGCAGTTGGCAGCACCGAAGCATCCAGCAGGGCCGACGCCAGCGCAGATCCTGATGGAAGAGTACAAACGCCGCAAGGCGGCGGGTTTAATCAAGTAAACGAGTTTTGACCATGACCAAACAATCAAAAACCAAAGTAACCAAAGCACAGATGGTGCTTGCCATCGTTAGCAGGACGCCAGAATGCGTCCTGCAGGATGTCTGCGATGCGCTGGACTTGCAAGCCAGTACAGCAGGTAACTTGCTGCGGCAGCTACATGCCGCGGGAAAACTCCATCGTACCCATAACGGCTGCCCGTATCGCCAAGCGTCATAATGACTGCTTGCGCTAGGCAGGGAGGACGTAACCTATGTCGAGACCAAAATACACATTGCGCATACTAAAATAATTTTTAATTTCATATGCTTATTGATATTTATCGACTCATTACGTCGATGGAAGAGACTGCTATGAAGTTACTTTAGGGTAATCGGTAGAGGCATCGAGAGATACATTTCAGACGAGACGGAAACCGAAAAAATGATATGTTGTTGTTGTTTTTTGTGCTCTTTTGGCAAAAATACGTATCAAAAATATAAAAATCCGTTACGATACGCGCTAAAATCGTTTCATGCATGCTTTTCTTTGCTCATGATATAGAGGAGATTATGGATTTTTTATCTGAAGTGCTAAAAATTATAGAGGGTGCCACAAAAGCAAATGCTTCCATGGCAAGTAATTACGCAGGTCTCTTGGCTGATAAGCTTGAACAGGCGGGAGAGTTTAAGCAAGCTAAGATGATTCGTGAACGCTTAATGAGGGCTCCCCAGGCATTGATTGGAGCTCAGAAAGCTGGGGGAAGCACAACGATGTCCTCCCTTCCAGTAGATATTGATAGCAGACTAAATACCGTAGATATCAGTTATCCAAAAATTTGTCATTCTGAGCTTTATTTGCCTTCAGGTATCAACGCGCGTGTTGAAGAGTTCATTACAAATGTCCAGCGATTTGATGAGTTTGTCAAAGCTGAAGCTGCTTTACCTAACAGACTTTTAGTGTATGGAGTGCCGGGTACAGGCAAAACGCTATTAGCGAAATACATTGCTTCGAAGTTAAATATCCCTTTGTTGACTGTGCGTTGCGACACACTTATGAGTAGCTTGTTGGGACAAACAAGTAAGAATTTGCGACAGGTTTTTGATTATGCAAGTCAGTATCCTTGTGTTCTGTTTCTGGATGAGTTTGACGCTTTGGCAGGCGCGAGAGGAAACGAACGTGACATTGGTGAGCTACAAAGGGTGGTAATTTCGTTACTGCAAAATATTGATGCTGCAGCAGATAACATGATTGTAATTGCGTCTACGAATCATGAGCAACTCTTAGATCCTGCGGTTTGGCGTCGTTTCAGCTTCAGGATACCAATGCCACTACCCGATCAAACCCAAAGGGAGTTACTTTGGAAAAACAGACTTAAATCAATGTATTCCAATGAGTTAGACTTGAATGAGCTTTCACGGAAATCTGAAGGAATGTCAGGTGCGGTCATAGAGCAAGTCTGTATGGATGCTCGAAGAGATGCGGTGATTAATGGTGATAAATTTGTGAGCAGCCCTAAACTTTATAGGCGTTTATATCTTGCTCAAGCTCTCCTTGAGAGTATAACGTTAAGTACCTACGAAGATGAAATTCGTTGGCTTAGAATTAAAGATCAAAAAACTTTCTCAATTAGGGTTCTTGCCGAGCTGTATGGGATCTCTACAAGAGCCATAAGCAACCTTATCAAGGAGTCGTTATCATATGAACAGAAGGGGCTCTCAGTCTAATAATGCAAAAGTAACCAATCCAGTTTTAAGGATACCATTCTCCAGTTCTGATTTGGGTACGATTGATGTAACTGGTGGCGGTTCTAAAGAATTAGTAGATGTAACCCCTGAATATCGGCAGGGGTTAGTTGGTAACCTTTCTTCAACCAAGCAGTATTTGCAATCAAAATTAAGTAGTTTTCCCGGTAGCATGGGGACTATAGTGTTTAAGCTAAGGGAACAGGGCATAGCAAAGTCTCATAGACCCAACAAACTAGCCCGTGAGGCTGGTTTGCAAAATGCAGGTCATGCAAAAATCGATGAAATGCTAGTGGCAGCGCATTCAGGAAGCTTTGATGTACTTGAAACAGTAATTCTCCATCGCAATATTAAACAGATAGTGGCCAATCTTAGCGCTATAGAAAGAATTGAACCATGGGATGAATCTCGTAAACTACCCTATGGCAGAGTATCCTTGTTTGAAGCAAGTCATATTTTGGTGAGACTTTTCCAATATTCAGGTGAGGATGCTACTAGTAGTAATTATAATAGCATTCTAAATTTATTAGAGGACGGCGAGATTGAATTCTCAGAAATAAGGCAAAGGCGCGGTTTACCCTTATTAAGGTTAAAGAATTTAACGGATTTTGATCATCCACTTCTACAAGTTTTAATAGACCATCCTGGCGTACGAACTTTAATTCCTGAGCCAAGATATAGTGCTTTTCCTGTAAGTGCAGGTAGTACTAATGGATCTGTAGTCTCTGATTTCCAATCACCAAATGCAGAATTACCTATCGTAGCAGTTTTCGATACCGGAGTAAGCCCAGTTGCCGTTACGCTAACTCCTTGGGTCACAAGTCATGAAACTTATGTTGTTCCACCGGATACTCGCTATGAACACGGAACAATGGTCTCTTCTCTTGTTTCGGGAGCTAATCATATAAATGATGGTCATTCTTGGATACCTAACACTAGATCAAAAGTTCATGATGTATGCGCTTTAGAAGAAAATGGGTCTTATACATCTGATTTGATCCTAAGACTTACAGACGCAGTTTCAAAGCGTCCAGATATAAAAGTTTGGAATTTATCGCTTGGAGGTGGGCCTTGTGATCCCAATATGTTCAGTGAGTTTGCCATGACTCTTGATAAATTAAGTGATCAGTATGGGATTTTATTTGTTCTTGCAGCTGGAAATTATTTGTCACAGCCTCGACGAACTTGGCCTAACCCGCACAGCCTTAATAATGCAGATCTTATATCTTCCCCTGGGGAGTCAGTTAGAGCGCTTACGGTTGGTTCAGTTTCCCATCTTGATGCGGCTGGATCTTTAAGTTCAGTGGGTACACCAACACCATACTCACGAAGAGGTCCTGGACCAATTTTCACTCCTAAACCTGATATCGTACATGCTGGTGGCGGTGTTCATGCACCTTGGGCCCCAGGGTCGAGTAGTTTAAAAGTTCTTGGACCAGACAATCGATTAACATCAAGTTTCGGAACAAGTTTCTCTGCGCCTATAGTTTCGAGTCTGGCAGCGCATACATGGCAAAAAATAGATTCTAATCCAGATTTTAGTGTTTCTCCCTCTTTAGTGAAAGCCTTACTTATCCACTCAGCACAATTATCATCTCCAGATTACAGTACCAATGAAAGACGTTACTATGGTGCGGGGTTACCTGAAGAAATCATTGAGACCCTCCATGATTCTGATGATCGTTTTACGCTTGTTTTCCAAACTTTATTAGTACCGGGTATGCGTTGGCGAAAAGAAAACTATCCTATACCGGCATCACTTCTTGATGATGGTAAATTTAAAGGAGAGATTATCATCACAGCTGCGTACGCTCCACCGTTGGATCCTAATGCTGGTAGCGAATATGTTAGAGCAAATGTTGAGTTAAGTTTTGGCCTAATCGAAAACAACTCGATAACAGGAAAAGTCCCTATGGAAGGTGAAACAGGCCAATCAGGATATGAGAGCGCTCAGATTGAACATGGTGGCAAATGGTCTCCTGTTAAAATACATCGGAAAAAATTTTCTCGAGGGATTACATCAGGTAATTGGGCGATTCAGGCTAAAGCAACATTACGCGCAAACGAACCTCCATTGCGCGAATCTTTGCCAGTTACAATAATTGTTACACTGCGCGCCATTGACGGAAACAATCAAGTTTATGCTGATGGAGTACGAGCTTTAAATAGTAATAACTGGGTTCATTCTTCACTCCCAGTCCGTATGTCCGTAAATGTTTAAATGCTAGTTTGTAATTGATTTAATCGTATCCGAAACCCGCTTAGGCGGGTTTTTTTATGTCAACAATCACAAGTTTTTTAACACTACGTGCTGTTAAGCCATTGATCAATCTTAGTTACAAGTGTACTGTATAAATATACAGTTAAAGCGACAGGGCGTTTAGCTAGGTGGGATTATCCATTGATTGTACTGAAGAACTTCAAAATGACCCTGTGCCTGTGCTCGAAAAAATTGCTGAAACGGCTACTGAAACAGTTCGATAAGTGGAGTTTGGTTAGACACCGTACAGGCTTCGACGTGTTAAGTGTTCACGGTGACGAGAAAGAAGCTAAGAAGAAGGTTGAGGAAATCCTTCAGCAAACCAGGGGCAGCGCAGACGACTGGTTTTATTGATACAGTATGCATTAACTTCCCAGTTTGGAGGGGGGGGGATTGGTGAAACATAAAGAAGAATTGCTAAACAATGGCTACGCGGTCATCAGATGCCACGATGGTGTTATCGTTGCGAGATTGCACTCATTTCCTGACAGTGATCGCGTACTTATGTACAGGCGCGGTGATGAAGTATCATTCATGCCGTTACAGGATGATGAGATAGTCGGAACACCGACACTCTTTACACAGATGCTTGAGCGGGCTGGTTATCGCGTTTCTAAGAATTCTGTTACAATCCCGTCATAGGCCTGAACAACCTATACCTGCTGCGTCACGGAGAGAAGCCATGACGCAAACAACCGAAGTATCCAAATCCCATCAGACTGGTGCTCCTTCAACGAGCGCCGGTTTACTCTCGTCTTCGAAACTAACTTTTCGACAGCAGGAAGTTTTTGACTTGCTGGTGGCCTACATCAATCAGCATGGCTACCCACCTACGCTATCTGAGCTGGCCGGTATGCTCGGCGTTAGCTCGTCTAATGCTGTCCTGTTGCATCTACGTGCGTTAGAGAAAAAAAACTTTATAAAACTCTCTCGCCGTGTCTCCAGAGGAATTTCCATCGTCGGGCGAAAGGAGCCTATGCTCGCCGTGCAGCTGCTGCAGGAAATGATCGCTGAAGAACCCGGCGCGCGTGAAAGAGCGATTGAGTTTTTGCGACTGTTCGGTGATCAGCCATGAAGAAAAGTTGGTTTTTACACGAGCAACTTTCAGAGGCTGAGGCTACAGAGCTGGTGGAGCGATACCGTAAAAATAACTGTGTGGTTGAGAAAAGCTTGTCCAGAGATTTTGCATCGTGGGAGATCCGCGTGCTGTTGCCGGAATCGAAGAAGCCGCCACGGATTGACAGGACCTACATTCAGAAGATGTGGAGGGACTGATGCGAGCTTTGCTTAACGTGGATATTGCACGCCATCTTGGAATTGTGCTGCTTAAGCCGGGTAGTGAATTAATGCCGTTATTCGGTGCCGGCCGAGTTCTTGTTGAAATACCGCCGGCAAGCATGAAAAAGATACCCAGTGGACGTCTTCCTGATGCCCGGCAGCCGTTGCGGGATGATATGGGGATCAGACCTTTTTTCATGAAGAAGGCAGTTATCACTGCAGCTGGTGGGGTTAGTGCCCTCGAGTCATGGTTGCGTAGGCAGGTTAAAAACTGTCAGTGGACACATTCCGATTACCATCACCATGAGCTCGTCCCGTTTCGCCATTCGACGGGTGTAATAATCGCATGCTGGCACTGTGATAATGAGCTGAAAAACCAAACGGGACAAACCCTCGATCAACTGGTAGGTGTTAACAACGCTGACTGGGTAATCGACACTGCCCGCATCGCGCTTGGTCTGGACGCTCAGCGCTCATTGTCACTGGCGGAGCTATGCTGGTGGGCGGTAGGCGCCGGGATTGGCGATGAAATTACAGAAGAAATGGCGCGCCGATCCCTGCGTATTAAAGACGATGGCATTAAATCGGTTTACAGGGAGAGTGAGATTGTTCCGTCGGTACCGGCCACCAGTATTCTTTCTCCCCGTCTCGAAAAAACAATCAAGCCAACGGCAATAACAACGCCGGGCAAACCTCTGGTTCCTGTGAACGTCGATCCTGTTGCTCCGGCGACACTATTCGCGAGACCTAAGCGGAGCCGATGGTTATCAGCTGACTTTATCTCATGGGTTAAAAAACAGCCGTGTATGTGCTGTGGGCAGCCTGCAGATGATGCACATCATCTTATTGGCTGGGGGCAGGGCGGCGTAGGCACCAAGGCCCACGATATTTTTACGATCCCATTATGCCGCAAGCACCACCGCACTTTGCACCATGATCCTGCCGCTTTTGAGCGTGAATACGGCACCCAGCCGGTATTAATTATTAAATTGCTGGACCGGGCATACGCGCTCGGCGTTCTGGCGTAGTAAGGAGAAGAACAGAATGACACCACGTCAACGCCGTCTACACCGTGCAGGATTAGAAAAAGTGGCCGCCGCCCCGCGCAAAAGCTGGCTGGGCCGATTCACTCCCCTTAATGGCATTCAGTCCGCCTGGATAAAATCTCTGCTTACTGTATGGGGAGAAGGTATGAGAGGAGGTGCGGCCCCGCGCAAACCATCAGGACATTCATGCTGGCGAGGTATGAAGGGTGATCACTGGTCAGATAGAGCACTAGAGCGCTTTACGGCAGCAATCGAGCAGGCAAGGAGTGAAGGCTATCGCGGGCGGCAGGCACTAAGCAGGGCGCATGCCATTTTGTGGCCGAAGCCTGCAACGGTCGCGATTGACGCTGCGATCACTGAGGATGATGTTGAATTTGTTGAACGATGTGTACTGGCGATATTTGAAACGGGTGATCCGGTTTATCTCGTTGGCGTTAACTATTACACCACCCGTAAAAAAATCTCAGACATAACACGGGAATTACAGCTGGTGGCTCCATGGTTAACAGACAGTGAGGCCCGGAAAAGAGTGCGCTGGTGCCTTGAAATATTCAGAGCAAAAGCTTTCCTTTCTGTTCATAAGGCGATTCATGCGGATTAGCAAAAAGTGCTATGTTGCCTTTTTGGTATTGAAAATGGGCCAGAAAGTTAGATAATTCCTTCATGCTTGGCAGAGCTGCGCCACTCGGCAGCGACAAAAAGCGACAATCTGAATATAACGAAAACCCCGCCCGTGCGGGTTTTTTGCTTTCCGGCGATACGACAGGGGTATTCGCGAGATGCGCTGCATCAATACCCCTGTCATATCGTCGTATTGCATACGCAATCTCACATGCTTCAGCATTCACTGAGGATTTTTAGTGATTTTTTTGAAGATCTCTAGGGCTTCGGTTGTTAACTGATCATGTTCGCTAAAGTAACTGTCACATGCTGCCTGCTTTTGAGCAGGGGATAGATTAGGGTTGCTTGTTAATTCAGCAGTTTTAGCTGCTATTTCTGCCAAACGTTCAAAAATCTCTGAAATTCTTTGGTTATCAGTAGATAGCATTTTACTTACCTCGTATTTACCTGATATCAGTGAGTGCTACATTGAGTCAGGGCTTCGCAATAGCTTTAAGTATTAGAATGCATACAATTTAAGTGGGCGTTGTTGGCTTATATTATGGCAGAGGCGCTGGCGGTATGGTCAGATATTGACACTTTGAATGTTTGCATCATAAATTATCGAGGTGGTGAATCCCCCTATGCGGAGGGGCGACCAGTCAGTTACAGAAACCTGTAAATGCAGCGCGGGCCATGCCGACTGGGGCATGCTCACCGGGAGGCACCCGGCACCACACTAATGCCTTAACATAGTGACTGTAATGACAAAAGCCTTGCTCTTTTTGTCTGTCAGGCTATGGTTAACGAACGTAACGGTAAAAAAAGAAGGCTTTCCTGGTAAATCGGTAGCTCGGACTATTAGGTGCACCTTCCTTTCGTTACAGCCTTGGTTGCCAACTTTCTTCCCGCTTCTCTAAGCGGGTTTTTTTTGTTCATAATCTAGCCTAAGCACTACTTGGGCTTTTCACATCAGTAATCAGGTCATGGTAATTGGATTACAGCGTGCTGTACTTCACGTTTAATCTCATACGCGCAAGATTCGCACCAGACTGCGGTTTTAGCTCAACAGCTTGAGCGCTTTAACGGTAAATTGAACATCACAAGCGAGAGCACTTATAGATTAAGGCAGTTCTTTGTTCCCAAAGGTGGTAGCAAAAAAACAGGGGGAATGTTTACGTATCACTACCCCTGCTTCTTGAAAAGTGGATAACCGTTAATATCTTTTTTTGAAAGTTTTTTTATACCCGCGTCTTTCTTTGATGTAAGACATCAGTGAACCCACTGCAACTAAAAGAAGAACAACAGCTAACGCTAGCATCATTATGGTTGTCATGTGAGCTTATCCTCTGAAAGACTATGGATATTGTGGTTCGCGTGAGGCGTAGTGTGCGAGTTAAGTGAGAAAATTCCTAACAGTATTTTTTTCTTAATTTGATAACAGATATGAAAATTTATTGTTGTTTTTGTAATGATTAAATATGCAGTGATTAATTATTGCCCGCTAGGTTATACCGTTTCCGAAAGATGTATTTTACTGGTTACATTGAATTGACCAGGCGCATATCGTGTAGCTAATGTGGGTGTGTGGTGAATCCCCCTGTGCGGTGGGGCGACCAGTCAATTTTTTCTTTGAGCACACACGCGGGTCTGTTGACTGGGGCAGACTTACCGGGAGGCACCCGGCACCACACATACTGCATAACCCCCTAAAGGCCTTCCATTGCGGCAGGCCTTTTATCTTGCCGATGCCAGAACGTTAATTTTCTGCCAGTAAGCCGAGACCCGTCTAACAGGTATTCATCGGCCGCATTGCCTAATGGGCTTACTTCTCTAATCTATACGAGCGCAGCAGTGGATGCATTACCAGAGATTATGATGATGTAAAGCCTAAGCGGTGGGAAGTTTGTCTTGAGTGAAAATCTTACTACAGTGAGGGCACATCAGCGCAGAGCCTTTCTGGACTCGGGTGTAACTATGTTCTGATTGGTTGGTGCAGCTAGGGCAGGTACATTTGATGAGGTAGTTGCGATTGTTTTTTGAGTTTTTGCGTTGTTGCATATGATATTTCCTAATGAATGGTCCGCAACAATACACTATCCCCGGGCACATAGCTCGCGTTGAATTATCTAGCCACCTATTCAGGGTGGTTTTTTCATTTTCAGGTACCTGGAATCATCATTGATAAGATTTCCTCCTGCCGGTCCTGAACCTTATCAAACACAAAGCACCCCGTTAACCCGGAGGTGGAGTATGTATCGAATGGACAAGCTAACAACAGGTATTGCCTACGGAACGTCCGCAGGTAACGCGGGGTTCTGGATGTTGCAATTGCTCGACAAAGTATCCCCATCCCAGTGGGCCGCTATTGGTGTTCTGGGAAGTCTGGTATTTGGCTTGCTGACATACCTGACGAATCTGTACTTCAAAATTAAAGAAGACCGGCGAAAAGCTGCTCGAGGTGAATAATGTCTCCGACACTACGTAAAACTGTTCTTGCGGCGGTGGGCGGCGGGGCCCTGGCGATTGCCTCTGCACTCATCACTGGCCCGATGGGTAATGATGGGCTTGAGGGAGTGCGATACTCCCCTTATCAGGATGTGGTAGGTGTCTGGACGGTTTGCTACGGCCACGCAGGTAAAGACATCATGCTCGGCAAAACCTATACCGAGGCAGAGTGTCGGGCGCTACTAAATAAAGACCTGAATACCGTCGCCTGGCAGATCAACCCTTACATCAAAAAACCGATCCCAGAAACAATGCGTGGGGCTCTGTACTCATTCGCCTATAACGTCGGAGCCGGGAACTTCCAGACCTCTACTCTGCTTCGCAAAATCAACCAGGGTGACCAGAAAGGTGCGTGTGATCAGCTGCGCCGCTGGACCTATGCCAAAGGTAAGCAGTGGAAAGGACTTATTACCCGGAGGGAAATTGAGCGTGAAGTGTTGACCTGCCCCCACGATTAGATACAACACTCAGTTAGTAACGTCGGAATCTTCAT
>OGSI01000129.1_pt1 | contig 47844 bp, 50 predicted proteins | sample 1573831 | NCBI WGS metagenome assembly OGSI01 (sample SAMN03295854, study PRJEB24534) | human gut metagenome | isolation source: fecal sample 4 from infant 8 | host: Homo sapiens | place: USA: Pittsburgh, PA | collected 2014-07 | reverse complement strand
CCTAGTTCTATTTATTTAATTATACATAAAAGTACCTTACAGAATAGACTTTTTTATATTGTCTATCCTATAGGGTACATTTTATTACGGTTAAGCCTTTTATTATTACGTTGGTACTCCCAGCGGGTAAAATATAGCTTGTCCTATAATATTTATTAATATTTGACAATATGTCGCAAACCCTTATCAATAAAAGCTTTTGCTTATTTTAAATATTTTATAAGTTAATACTTACTTTAATCTTACCAAATAAAATAGTACAACAATAGTACAATTTACTTAATAAAATCATCAATGTACTTTCCAAATATAAGCCACCTAACAAAATTACTAGTATCTAAACATTGACATCTAGCAAGTTTCTCAATTATTTCTTTCTCTTGCTCTGTGACTCTTACATAAATTCTATGGTCACGTAATGGATCATATTCTTTCTTTGGAGCATATCCAAATAATCTTATAAATATTTCTTTCAAGCTCATAATTTTACCACTCCCCTACTCTCTTCTAAAAGGTTAATTAACACCTAAAGAGTATAAATAGTTTGCCAGTAATCGCACGATTGGCGTACAAGCTCCCCTACTCATTCTCTTTAATAGTATTAATGTATCCAAAGGTAGCATTCCCTTTTAATTGCTATGTTAAATTATATATAATGAGTATATTGTATTTCTAAAAATGAACAAAAGAATAGGAATTAACTACATTACGTAATTAACTCCTATTCTTTCTTTTATTCTCCAAATACTTAACTACATTTATTGGTGGTAGTAGTATAGTTCCTATATTTGCATTTGAACTATATACTGATATCATAGCTCTTAAATAAGGAAATAAAATAGCTATTGCATTTTGTTCTGCAAAAACTGTTCTAGTTTCTATATTTAAATCACTATCAAATTCAAATAATCCCAATAAACTAACTCTCATACTAAAAGGATAATTATTCTGTTTTGCATCTTTAAATATAGAAATTTCTAGTCTTAATATAAATGTATCTTCTTCAAATTTAAACTCACTATCTATATCAAAATCAAGCTCTGTCTCTGTGCCAGAATAATCCAAATTACTTTTAAAGTCAATACTATCAACTACATAATTTTTAAATTTAAGTGAACTTTTTGCATTTACCATAACTATGCGGCCTCTCTATTAGTCTTTTTACTATTCTCATCAAAAACAATTGCTATTTCTAAATCTTTTTCCATATGCTTATCTATTGCTAACGACTTACTCTTATAACTATAATTTATAACTTCTTTAGTTGATTCATAGTTAACATTAAAAGCCACTTCATTTTTACTAAATAAGCCTTTTACATCAAAAATTGATTTGTTAATTTTGCAATTAGTTATATTGTTTATATAATTCTTTTCTTTGGTTGTATCATCAAAAATAATATGAAAGCTGCTATCTTCATACATAGTAATATCATAATCAATTTGATCTATTTTTTTTGCAGAAATAATAGAATCAAATTCTTTTTGTGTCATATTCTGTATCTGATTTAAGCAACTTTTTAATTTTTCTTTCATATTCATAGAAATAACCCTCCTATATCTCTTCTAGAAATAACAAATTTAGGGCATCTAACACAATATATAATTTTTAAATCACCTCTAATTTGTGGTCCTTTAAAATCTTCATTAAATCTAAAAACATCTTTCTTTTTTTGTTCTATATTATAATCTCCAATGCCCCTTACTACTTTAGTATCTTCAAGAATATCGAAAAAATTTATTAATTTATCTATTTTTATACCTAATGGTTGTTCTCGTTTTTCTTTTTTTAAAGTACAATAATTTTCCCATAATTTTTTTACTAAATCCCTAGTTTCATTATCAGTTAAATCTAAACAAAACTCTTCATCAGTGTATATGTTAGATTTTGTACATGTGTACTCATCATTTTTATTTTTATATGTCTTTTGTTCCAACCAGTATTTGGCATTTCCTGCATTATCCCAAAAATACATTCCCCATCCTAACCAAAAAACATCTTCACTAATTATTAAATAATTTTCTTCTTCAATAAATTTCAAGCACCTTTTTTTATCATTAACATGATATCCTATACTGTTTGTTCTTACTTCACAATTCATGCTTATTCAGCCCTATCTTTAAGTATTCCTATTATAAAAAATAATATACAAAAACAAGCACTAGTGCTTGCTATAAAATAGTAATCTTTAAATACGTAATAATCACCAATAGAAACTTAAATTACGCATCTTTATGATTTAATTTTAACATATTTTTGCATTTTGTAAATACTTATAGACATATATAGTTCTTTATAAGCACATATAATATTATATAATATTCAACTTTATAAGATATCGTTCTTAAATATGTTGAATATTTATTATAATAATTGTAAATACTATTAATAATTAAATATAGAAGGAGAAAACTATTATGAAAATTTTTAGTTTTATACTTGTTGCACTTATTTGTGCAATTATCCTTGGATTTGTAATGCTTACATTAATTGCTATAGTAATTGTAGTAATGTTTGTTGGTACTATCATAATCCGTGTTTTAAAATAAGGATATAGGATAATTATTTATCCTATTAGAAGTATGACAATAAATTAAAAATAATCTATAAATTTCATAATAGTTTCAAATAGAAAAATACCATCAGTTATTATACTGGTGGTATTTTGTTGTTAGCATCTTATTATTTTATAAGCACGTTATTTATGAATCATTTATTTTTCATAAAGTATACAAAACACTTACTATTCGGTCATCTAATATATAATTCAATCCATCTATAAAGAGTAGCCCTTCCACATCCTAATAATTTAGCCATTTCAACCTTAGTAATTTCCTTATTGACCATTTTGTCATAATACTTTTTAAAATCCTTAGGTAAGTCTTCTGATGTCTTCTCAACTCTTCCAAACCATCTACCTGTTTTAGTAATTCCTGTGGCTTTGCATTTTTCTACACCTTGGATAACTCTTTCCTGGATAGTTTCCCTCTCCATTTCAGCAACTCCACCAAATACGGCAAGTAATAATTTATAGGTGCTACTTGTAGTATCTATTCCTTCTTTAACTACAATCACTCTGACACCCTTATTTACTAATTGCTCTATTATGTCTATCAAGTCTTTAAGACTTCTTCCTAGTCTTGATATACTCTCACAATAAACAGTATCACCTTTAGACACTTCAACTATCATTTTATTTAATTGTGGTCTCTCCTTGGTTTTGCCTGTCATTTTATCAATATACTCTTTATCAAACTTAATACCTAATTTATCAAGTTGCATTTCCTGTCTTCCTGGATCTTGCTTTGAAGTTGAAACTCTCAAATACTTTACTATCATAATTCTCAATCCTTTAACTATCTTTATATTAACTGACGGAAATATTTCCGTTACCTAATCACTATATAATGTATTATAATATGTATCATCAAACTATCAAAACTTAATAATACACTTAGACAGTTAAAAAATGGCTATTTATTGTTATTTTTCTTTTTATTTCTCTTTTTATTTAAGTGTTTCATCATACTAAAGTTTTTTAAGACATAAAAAAAGAGATCCGGATATAAAATCCAGACCATAAAATTATTTCTTAATATTTGAGAATGCATCTCTTAAATTCTGTCCAAATTGTTGCATAGCTTCTTGAATCATTGCTTCTACATCTTGATTGCCATTAACATTTATATTCATACCTCCAAAACTAAATTGATTTCCGCTACCTGCCATTGCTACTTGTGGTTGGTATACCTCTACCTTTTGCTTTGGTGTTTTTCTAGCTACTTCTTGTTGCACTGCTACTCTCATGTCATTTACAGAATTCATATGATTTCTAATTTTAGTTCCTTTTTTCAAATTTACTAAAGGATTGTTATTATATTGTCCAATCACTGGTACTGTTCTATCTGTAAGCTCCCATCCTTCTGGGACGAGAAATCGTTCTTTATACAATATCATTTTAATATATAAATAGCTTAATTACTATGCTTATATCTTACAATATATTATTAAATATTAAATTATTTTATTCTATAAGGGGCAAAAAAGAGGGCAAATAATATAAATTGTCCTCTTTTTTATTTGATAATTAATAGTAATTCTATTTATAAAATCCTCAATATAATTCAATGTAGTATTAAAATAAAGTTATAGTATAAGAACATATAAATTATAATATTATTGGAAATAATAGAATTATTTAAACAAACAAAATGACCTAACCAGTTAAATCATTATTCCGTATAAATCGGCAATACAAAAATATAAATAATAGATTGTCCTATAGTTTTTTATAATATGGTAAAATATTATATAAAGCGCTATTTTACTATATTATACATTAGTAATAATATACTATATGACTATTCCTTTATTAATCATTCTTTTTTGTATTGATGATAAAATAGAATATTCAATCAAATCATTCTTTCTTAAATATTCACAAGATATTTTTCTTAGCTTATTATCTTTTTTCACATTAACAAAATCCATTTTTATCTCTTCTAAAGATAACTTATTATTAAAATCAAATGTTATAAATCTCTTCGAAGTATTTCCTACATGCAAAATTTCATCAATTATGATTTTTCCTTCAATATTGATTTTCTTCAATTCATTATATATTAATGGTAAATAATCTATTGGTGAATTAGCATTACACATTATTACCAAACTATCATAATCTAAATTTTCTAATTTAATTATATTATACATTTTCATACTAACCACCTTTCCTTAAATTATTAATTACCTTTTATTGCATAATATTTATCAATTAACCTTATGGCGTCTTTTATTAGAGTATGAGCTTCTTCTGGCGTATTTAAAATTCTAGTTGTGTCTGGAGTAGCTTTAGGATCATCCCAATGAAATAATGTATGTCTATTTAAGTGCAGGAAATTATAATACTCACTCAAATAATCTAAAAATGTACTTGAGTGATTTGATTTTCTATATTTATCTTTTAAGACATAAATATTACTATCTTCGCTTTTTGTTTTAAATACAAAAAAACTATCATAATCATTTCCTTCTTTACGAATAGGAATATCATTTTCTTGCAATATAATCTTTAAGACAGGTTCCAAACATCTAATTGCAGGTTCTGATAAAAAATTAGCTACATACATATTTCCCATTATATGAAGATTATATACAGCTTGGTGCAAATAATTATTTACTTCAGATGGTATTAAATTATATGAATTGGGGAAATATTGATTGAACTCACTCTCAACTATATCTTTGTCCACATTCAAATTATGAACAGTATTTAAAAACTTTGGAATTTCCTCCACCTCTAATAATTCTACTATATAGGACGATAGTCTATTAAATAAATCTTCTTTTTTCCCTGCAATCCACAACTTCTCCCTATCTTCATAATAACTAATCTTTAATTTTTGATTAGTTGGATTTTCTATTGATATTTCAAATTGTATACCATATGGTATTTCCTGTTCATCACTAAGTTTTAAACCTATAAAGTCCTCTCTTAAAAGATCAATAATCGATTTTAAATCATCATATTTAATTTTGTTTGCCACAATTCCATTATCATGAACAGATATTTTATTTTCATCTTTAATTCCTAAAGCGCTCTTCGCTAAAGAATCCGCCAAGTCATTGAAAGTATTCCCGCTATGCCCTTTTACTTTAACAAAATTAATATCAACTGAATCCTTAATACTATTATATAATTTCTTATATTCCTTAGTTCCTTCTTTTTTAGCTCGCCACGCTCCTGTACACCATTTTTCTATTCCTTCATAATCATACACTATATCCATGCTTTTTATGCCATTTTCAATACAAAATTTCATAGCACGCTTTGCACCTTCAATTTCACCAGCTACATTTCTCATTTCTAACATATCTGGATTTGAAAATTTTTCTGCAAACCTTTGTTCTCCAGCATCATAAAATATAACAGCTCCATATGAATATTGCTTTTTTTGGTCATCATAACTTCCATCTACATATGCGATTGCCTCTGATTCTGAATAAATACGTGGAATTTCTTCAGAATTATCTTCTGTACTATGTATTCCAATAAAATCTTCTGCTTCCCTCTTTGTTGCAAATCCTCTAAAAACTGCTCCAGGAAATCCATTAACATTTTCTTGACATTCACCCCATGTAGTATATATTCCTGGCTTAACTCCCTTTTTTACGGCATAAAATTTTTTTGTTGCCATTAAATTGCCCCCCCATAAATTCTTATAAATATAAAAAAGAACAAAACATATGCTTGTCCTTAAAAATGTCATAATATTTATTTTCTAAAGTAGATATTATAACATTTCATTACTTTTGTGAAGTACTTTATGAAAATTTAACCTTTCAAATTTTCCAATTTTACATTATTTGTTATATGCCTAATGCAAATAAAGAATTGTAATGTTAAAATCTAAAAACTGTTCTACTTAAATATTTTAATGTCTTTCTATACTTATTGTTTCCTAGGTATACTAAAATGAAACTTATTATATTTTCGTATCATTTTCCAAATGCACCATTTAGCAAAAATAAGATGATAAAATCTAAATTCTTCATCTTCTTTATATTCTTGTAAATCATATTTCATTGCTTCTATTGCTATTAATAAATCTATTTTCCTATATTCCTCATTTGTATACCTATATTTACTTACATCTAATAAAGTAGGATCTGTATCAAGACCATATACATACTCTACAAGTCCTGGTTTATATTTCTCTGGAATATCTATATTTAATATTTGTTGCATCATATCTTTCATACAATAACCTCATTTAAAATATCTATGTTAATATTGTGATATTTTGATGTAAATAGAAATACATTAACTACCATTTGCTTCTTGTCCAGTTATAAATTATTATCTCATCAGATTTTCCCTCATCTGGATTTTCAGAATAACAAAAGCTTAAATTTGTCTCATTTCTTAGTCTTTCATATAAAATTGGTCGTAAAATTCTAGTTTTATTATCATTATAAGGACTTCTTCTACCTAAAGTTCCATCCAATTTCTTAGGATTTCTCTTTACTTTATAGCAATAAATTTTATTAGGATTTTCTCCATCACTATTACTTAATGATATTACCATCGCATTTTTTTGAGCTTCGTTTTTATTCTCATTAACTTCTGTTGGAATAAAGGCTGCAAGTCTCTCATTGAACTGCTTAAGAATACTTCCAAGATTATCACTATACTTAATATTGAAATATTCTCTTAAAATTTTAGCCTCAACCATTAATATTGCTGAATTTGCTGGAATAAGAAGTTTATCTGCAATGTTATCCTGTTTTAAAAATTCTAATTTGACCAAAGCATAGTCAGGTATTTTTTCATTTTCCGAATATAATTTAACTAAAACTATAAAATCTTGATGATTATACGTAAATAAAAACGAGTCGATTTTCCATCCCCTATTCTCCATATCTTTCTTCAATAATTTTAGATTTCCTAATACATTTCTATTTGTCAAAAAAGCACCCCTTTCTCACTTCTCAACCAATAATACATCTTTTAGCCATATTGTACATATTACCTTATATTTACATAATACTACATTAAACTCTATTTTTAAATAAAAAAATAAAGGGTAGCAAATAGAATTAACTATATATTACTCTTTAATTATAAAAAGAAACTACATTTAAGACTGCAACCTTGTATGCTATTGATATAATTCAGCACTTCCACACCTTAATAATTTAACTATCTCAATCTTAGTGATTTCTTTATTAACTTTTATTTTGATCATGTAAGAGTTTTTAAAACACAAAAAATAGGTCCAGGTATAAAACCCAGACCATAAAATTAACTTATTCAACTATTATTAATACATAACAATTTTAAATTTAAGCAACGAAAGTTATTTCTTTTATTCTATTAATTAGCATTTGTTGGCTTTTTCGTATTCTTCTAATAATTTATATGCCTCAGGATATATCTCCGCAAAAATAATATTTTCATATACAAATCTAGTATTATGCTCTTCCAACATCTCGTTTATTTCTGATGTTGTAAAATCCCTATTTCCTCCTGCATGCTGCCAATACATCCAAGTCAAAAAAGCTATTCTCATATATATTAAAGAATATTTTTCTTCTCTCATATATCTAGGTCTTTGAGGAATACCATTAGGTAAATCGATAATCGATAATCCTGGAGAGGGATTGCTAAATAAACGTAATTGCTGAACTATCTTATATTTAATTATGTTTTCTATATTTTCATCATATAGACTTGTTCTATCCCTATATACATTACTTCCCTTACAATTTCTGCATACAAAGTGTAAGGTATAATCATGTAAATATAAAAACTGTCTACGAGCCCCACATACTGGACACACAAATAATTTTTTGTATCCAAATCCTGTTTTTTGATATTCTATTTTAATAATTTGAAGTTTCTTAATCTTATATTCATCATTATAAGAAACTTGTTTTAATATATGAAAGCTATCATGTTGTAATAGAAATATTAATTTTTCATTCATGATTCTGAATGCTTCATCATTATAATACATCTCGTTCTCTTCATATCCTGATATATTAATCCTCTCCATAAAAATCAAACTCCTAAATACTAAATACTTTTTATGTTTATCTATATATACTTTTTCTAATCATTCTTATTGTTAAAATTAGATATTATCTATACTGTTTAAAGGTAACGTTATTTGTACGTTACAAAAAAGTGTGCAACGTATCAATAACGTTACTTTTTAATTTTGTATGCAATATAAATATTCTAAATACAAAAATATTGGAGTATAATCCTCTAAGCAATCTATTAATTTCCCTTATAATTATTTTATATATATTTAATCTGAATCCTATTTTTGTACTGCATTTGAGTTATACCTTGAATATATAGAATCCCCAATTGCTTGGATATTTGAATTTATTGTTGAGTCATTATTAATTCTTTCAACTGGAACTGTCATTGAATTTTCTTCATCAATTTGATTCCCAGTACATTCATCATGCTGAATTCCATCATATGTATTATTCTCTGATATATTCTTCACTAATATAGTAAGTGTTTTAACTAATTCTGATAATTGATTTACTAATACTGTTACCTTTTCTACTTTAGAATCACAATTACTTTTCCCAACTATTTTTCTTACTTTTCTACTCATTGTCTCCATTCCTCTCTTTCCCATTTTAGAATCTTTAATTCTTACTTTATGTCCTGCTCTGCCATAATCTACAATTGCAATGTGATTACCTCTTATATTAGTTTGATGATACTTACCATCAACTACTATATAGTCACATTCATATCCACAGCTTATTTCTCTTTTTCCGTTTTCAATCTTATTTATTAATTCCTGGTCATATATAATTAACTCTGCAATCAATAAGTTTTTTTCTTCTTTACTTCTTCTTATGTTTTGCGCTACCCCTTCAATGTATTGCTTTGATGTATTAGATGTAACTTCCATTTCTAATGGATGCTCATCTGTTACTGGTTTTCCTTCAAAACTTGATATTGCAGCAGATGAAAAAACCTCTTCAGTTCCTCGATATACTAGAATAGTTTTTATAGGATCTCCATTATCTATTAATTCACTTTCTAAATACTTATACCATCCTGTACGCGCAATAGGTACATTGTGACATATTAAGAAACCTTCTTGTGTTTTAGTCATATTTTTAGATATCTTAGAACCAAAATATGATATTGCCATGTATCTCCCCCCCCTTTCAAGGTAAAATAAAAAAGACTAAGTTTTTCTAAGTCTTCTATTACTAATTGGATATACTATTACTTATTTTCTGATTGTTCTTTGCATTCCACTGCTTTCTTCTGCCAGTATCTTTCCTGAGCTGCTTTTACCTTATCTTTATTCTTACGTCTCCATGCCCTCATGTATATTCTTTTAGCTTCTCTAGCCTTATCAACTACATCCACATCATACCCCTCCTACTATAATTAAAATTCTTATATTTTTATTTCTTTCTTTATTACTATTTTATCTCTATTTTTATCATTTTTTTCTCAACTTCTTCTCAATTTCTTATCATAATTTTAAACATAAAAATAGCACCTACTTTATATAAGTAAATGCTACTAAATCTTGCATTTTTAATTCAGCATTTAAATCTATTATAGAAATAATCTTCTCGAAGATAGATTAGATCCGTTCATTTATTAAATACACTCATTAACAGAGTAAGGTTGAATTTTAAATTAATGCTTCAACCTTACTTGAAATGAAATATTATTTAATTTATTTTACACAAGAATATTGAAAGACTTATTTTATTTGTTATATTTAAACTTTATTAGTATTTCCTTCATTTCACCTTTTGAGTTTTTCCTTATCTCATACTGCTTTATGTCTTTTCCATCACTTCTAATTTGATAATTCAATTCATTAATTGTAGCTTTTATTTTTTGTATAAGTTTACTATCTCTAATCACAATAAACCTGTCTTTACTACATGTTATTTCCTCATTGTTGTCGCTAATTACTACATAGTATTCTTGTTGTTCATCTATAACCACATATTCTTTATCTAATGTTAAATTATTAAAATCTTTATTGTTAGTACATTTTATTATCATAATTAACCTCATTACTTATTCTATTTTGTTAATTCAATCCTATTTTCTATATCTGATATTTCACCCATATCTACAGTTAATGTTCCAGATTGATTTCTTCTTTTCTCTTCTAATGTTAGAATTACTTTTGATAATAAATCTCCATTCAATTTATAGAATCTCTTATAGATTATAGTACTTATCAAAATAAATATTACTGGTACCACAGTCATTACAATTCTTAAACCATTTATTGTATACGATGATTGAACCGCATTAGGAACATATCCTGTTGTTGCAAGAATTAATCCTGTCAACAAACCACCAAAAGCAGTTGATATTTTAACTAATAATGTTTGCATTGAAAATATAACACTTTCATTTCTTGTTCCTATCTTATATTCACCATAATCAACAATATCTGCAAGAGCAACAGTTTGACTTCCTGTGAAAAATCCACCACCAAAGCTATAAAGAATTCCTGATAATCCCACTAAAAAACTATTTTGCGGTGCTATTATTCCCGAAATTAATAATAATAGTATACCTATTATTGGTAGAGCACAACCTAATATATGAACCTTAATTCTTGATAGTCTTGCAACTATTTTAGGAAATACAAATAATCCACATATTGTTGCTATACCTGAAAATGAAACAAATACTGTAAATAATGCTTCAGAACCTGTTACATATTTAAAATAATATAATTGAATACATCCTGTTATTTGTTGTCCTATTGAAAATAATAATACAAATGTTAAGAAAGCTATTAATTGATCATTTTGTACTAAAACATGTACCATTTGTTTTAGTGTAGTTTTTTCTTGATTTACTTGAGAAGCATTATGTTCTCTTGAATTTTTAACAGTTATTGAAATAGTTACTATAAATATTACTGAAACTATACTTGCAAATAAGAAGAATCCACTCTTTTGATTTCCTTTACCTAAAATACCTACAATCTTTAATCCTAAACTAGTTATTGAAAGTCCAGCTAAAGCAGCAAATATTCTTGGTATTACTGAAATTTGTTCTCTCTCTCTTCTATCATTTGTTAAGTTAGGAAGCATTGACCAATACGGAACATCCATTAAGGTATACGTCATTCCCCATAAAATATACATAACCGAAACGTATACATAAAGTGATTTACCAGTTAACCCACAATCAGTAAATAAGAAAATTAGTACAATTGAATTAATTAGTGTTCCAATTAATATCCAAGGTCTAAATTTCCCCCATTTTGTCCTAGTATTGTCTACTATAAGTCCCATTATAGGATCATTCACAGCATCCCAAATTCTAGCTACAAAAAATAATCCTCCAATAAATCCAGCACCTATACCTAGTACATCTGTTAAATAAAACATAAAATATACAGCAACTATATTATAGACAGCATCTTTTCCTATAGCTCCTATACCAAATGAATATTTTTCTTTAGAAGTAATTTTCACTTTCATCTCTCCTTTTTTATAAAAATATTACCTTTATTCAAACTTCATATAAAAATTAAACTTCATATCTTTTTCATTTAATCTATATTGATGGTCTAATTCTGGACCGCAGCTATTTGATCCAATCCCACTTTGTTTGTAATCAACTATTAAGTAAGTTGCATCATCTTCAACTAATTCAAAGTTATGCATTTTATTTGTTAATTCTTCAGTTGAAAAATGAGAGGCATTAAAACTGAAATTATCATTTGATGTTATATAAATTGTAGAATCTTCATTATATACTTTTACTTCCTTACATAAACCGCGACTTCCATTTTCTTGTGGACGAATATAATCTTCATGCATTTTTGAAACACTTGTATTAAACCTTCCTAAATAACTAGCAGAATGTTTATCTTGATAATTTTCATATGGACCTAGACCAAAATAACTTAAATTTTCATATGACTTATCTAATTTAATTTCAACTCCGAACCTTGGTAAAAAAGGTAAATTAACATTTTTAACTGCACTAATTTCAGATTTTATTAACCCATTTGGTAATATGGTCCAATTAATTACAATATCTAATACTTTCTCACGATATATAGGTATTAAACTCATATGACTTGTAATTCTTATGTAATTTTGTTTTTTTTCTATGGTAGTTTTATACACTCTTGGCTCTAAATTATTAAAACCAGCTTCTGTCCATTCAAATTTTATTTTTCTATCATTATCAGTAGGAGCTCTCCATACTTTAAATTTCATACATTCTTCAATAAATTTACATTTTTTATTTTCTATTAATTTAAATAATGCAGTGTTTTTATCATAAATATAGTTAAAGTCTTCATTAATTACATTTATTTCTTTTGCACTTTCACTTACTATAAATCCTTCTTCACAGCTTTTTATTTCTGTAATACTTTTAAAAGACTTAAGATTTTGTACATTATTTGACCAAACTATAAAATCATGTCCCAATTTTAATCCTTCTTTATATAATAAAAAATCTGATTTTACAATATATTCAAATAATACAGTTACAATTTCATCTGGTATTTCTGGTAAACATAGACTATACCATTTTTCTTCTTTTGGTTTTAAAGTATCAATAACTAATTCTTTTTCACTAACAATATATCCATCAGAAAAAAGCGTATACTTAATGTTTAAAAGATCAGATGCATCGCTGAAATCCATCATATTTTTAAGCTTAACTTTGTTATTAATTTCATCTATTTCAATTAATCTCACCGGTCTATTAATATTTTGATATTCTAAAAGTCCTGTATGAGGAACACGGTTTGGATATACTAACCCATCAACACAAAAATTTCCATCATGGGATACTTCTCCAAAATCCCCACCATAGCCATACATTGTTTTTCCCTCTTTACTTTTTCCCATATCTATAGCATGATCACACCATTCCCATACATATGCTCCTGCAAACTCTTTATTCTCTTGAATTAATTCATCATAATCCTTTAATCCACCTGGTCCATTCCCCATTGCATGTGCGTATTCACATAGTATTAACGGCTTATCTATTCCATTATTAAAATATTCCTTTATTTCATCAATACTAGGATACATTCTACTTATAACATCTATGTTACTAAAATCATTTTTTCTGTTCTTATCCGCGTAAAATGCCCCTTCATAATGTAATAACCTAGTATTATCTAATTCTCTAGCCCTCATTAATCCTTTCTCAAAATTACACCCAAAACCTGATTCATTTCCAACTGACCACATAAAAATACATGTTCTATTTTTATAAGGAATAATAGAAGCTTCAATTCTATCTTTTATAACTTTTTCATAAATAGGATCATTTGCTATCATGTTATAATTTTCAAGATATCCATGTCCATACAACTCAACTACTCCATGAGTTTCAATATCTGCTTCATTAATAACTAAAAATCCATATTTATCACACATTTCATAAAAATTTGGTGATTTAGGATAGTGAGCTGTTCTAATTGAATTAAAATTATATTCCTTCATCAACTTTAAATCTAAAAGTAAATCTTCATCTGTAACAACATATCCATTTAAAGGATGGCTATCATGATGATTTACACCACGTAATTTCATATTTACTCCATTCAATTTTAAAACACTATCTTCAATTGAGACCACTCTCATTCCGACTTTTTCTCTAATAACTTCATTATCAGTCTTAATTAATAAGGTATACAACTTAGGAACTTCAGGATTCCAAAGTTCAACACCTTCTATTCTTAAAATAATAGAATCATTGTTTATAGAACCTGACTGAATAATTTCATTATTAGGATCTAACAAACTATAGGTTATATTAGGATTATTTACTTTATCTATAACTTTTAAATTTAAAAATCCAATTTTTTCTTCTAAATTAATATTGGTTTCTATTTTATAATCTATGATTCTTGATTTTTCTCTCTCTAAAATATATACATCTCTAAAAATACCAGACATTCTAAACTTGTCTTGATCCTCAAAGTAAGTACCATCACTCCATTTTAAGACAAGAACTGCTATTGTATTTTTCCCTTCTGACACTTGTCTTGTTATATCAAACTCTGAAATACTATGAGAAATCTGACTATATCCAATAAATTTACCATTTATCCATATATAGAAGCATGAATCTACTCCCTCAAAATTTAAGTGGTAATCCTTATCTTTAGAAAAACTATCTATTTTAAAATCTCTCATATAAAATCCACAAGGGTTATTTGTTGGTACAAATGGTGGATCAAAACCTATCGGATATTTAACATTTGTATACTGATGATTGTCATAACCACACATTTGCCAAACAGAAGGAACTTTTATAAAATCAAACCCTTCATTTTTGTTATCTAATAAATCATCAATATTAACATCCTTTAAGCTATCAAAATATTTAAATTTCCACTTTCCATTTAGTGATTTAAAACTTTCTTGATTATCTCTACTAATATTTTTTAGTGATTCCTTTACACTTTTAAATGGAATATAATAGCTTCTTCTAGGCATCATATTTACATGTAAAAAAGAAATATTTTCATGATAGGAATTTAATAGCATCTTTAACCACCTTTCTTCATAAATAAATTTGCTTGTAAATGAGCCATAATAAACATATTTTCTAATTTAATAGCCGACTTAATATAAATTATGCTTATATTATAATTTATAAATGTTTATGTTTACATAGAATTATAGTGCTCAAATATGTTATAATGTTTCCAAAATATATAGGAGCGATAAAAATGCAAATTTTATGGAAAAAATATAAAAATATCAATTTTGATTCAAATTTAGATGAATGCGGAATCGAACAAGGTACCCCTGGTACCGGATATAAGTATGAAGTAGTAAAAAATGCTGTTATACACTATATTTCAAAAGGAAGTGGAATTTTTAAAATTAATGATAAAATATATAATCTAAAAAGGGGGGACGGTTTTATTCTATTAAAAGGAATGCATGTAGAATATATATCTTCTATTGATGATCCATGGAAATATTACTGGGTAGGATTTAGCGGAAAAAATGTAAATGAATATCTAAAAAGAACTTCAATAATAGATACATGTATTATTAACTTTAGTAAAAAATCAAAAGTCCCTAATACAATAATTGATATGTGCAATATCTCAAAAAAATATAATCAAACTTCATCTGATGATATATTATTATTAAGTAAGTTACATCTACTTTTATATTATATTTCATCAGAATTTCCTAAGTCTTTTAAGTACTATAATAATCTAGCCCATACTTATATTCAGGAAGCTGTTGACTTTATAAATAATAACTATATGAAGTCAATAACAGTACAAGAAGTAGCTAATCATGTAAATTTAAGTAGAAGTTACTTATATAAGATGTTTATTAAATACCTTGGCCAATCTACCCAAAGTTACTTAATTAATATTAGAATGTATAAGTCTTCATTATTATTAAAAGAAACTAATTTATCTATACTAGAAATTGCAAATAAAGTTGGCTACGATGATCCTGGATTATTTTCTAAAACCTTTTCTAAACATTTTTCTATGTCTGCCTCAAAATATAGAAAAATTTATCAAAAAAATAAAACAAATTAGATTTTAATCCTTTACTAAATTCCTTATATTAATTGAAAATAATGCTTTTATGTGTACTTAGCGTGTTTTAATATTTATTAAATTACAAATATTTTTATTTAATAAATACATAAAATACTCTTAAATTTTTATATAGTTACTTTTATTAGATAATCCATAATCTGTGCTCTTTCATTTTTATATTTTGATTATAGTATAGACCTTATCCGAGTTAAAAAAAACACTTTATATTCTCTGAGTTTCAATTATTTTTATAATTATATTTACTCAACAACAATAAAGAACAACCTCCTTATTATTAAAATGCGTTCAGCTATTTATATGCACAGTTTCGAAATAACACGATCTTTCTTCCTAATAACTGTTGAATTGGAAAATGACATTTCCATTGCTATGTAAGATAAGCTTCTTTTATATCTATACTTTAATTCTATAATTTTTTTATCTTCTTGATCCAATAAAGATAAATAATAATCCATTTCACAAATTAAACTTTCCATATCTCTTATTCTTCTATCGATTTTATAAATTCTCTTTATTTTATCAATCTTCTCACGCTGTAACTTAGTTACTTCCTGTTCTAGTTGTCTTTCAAAATAACTTATACAATTTGAGCTTGTCTGTATTCTTTCTCCAATACCTACTGATGGTATACCAACATCTAAACTAATATAATTATGAGCATTTTTAATCCTATCCTCTATATCTTTAATGTGCTTCTCCATATTTTTCATGGTAGCCTTAAGCTTTCCTATTTCATTCTTATATCTATAATAATTATATAATTTACCTTCAATTTTTTGATATTTGTTTTTTCCATCAACCTTTTTACATCCTATCTTATCCATAGTATCTCTCCTCCAATTATCTTATATAAAAATTAAATAACAAAAAAGCTGCAAGAACTATAAAGGCTCTCCAATATTATTGGTTAACCTAATAATTCCCGCAGCCATTAAATTCTTAATGCTTTCCACTATATTAGTGGGGTACTTAAATATTACATTGTATATATCTATTATATCATATTCCCCATTGCTCTTTAAGCTCATTTACAAGTTTCATTGTTTGGCCATCATCCTTTATTATATCAGGATGACAGTTCTTCGCTAATATTCTGTATAGCTTCTTATATGTAGGTTTATCTTCTTCACTTACTACTCCTTTGTTATTTCCACCTGCACCTCCAAAGAATGAACTATATGAGTTAAATGCATCTCCATAACTTTTCTTTCTCTCCTTAGATACAAATTCAGTCATTTCTAGCCATATTTTAAAATCTTTTATATAACCTTCATCATTCCATATATCTTCAAAGGTCCATTTTCCCATAACCCAAGGTTGATAAATTTCTCTCCATGATCTTAATGCATCATCATATTTTTCTCGTTGTGCCCTTTTTGCTTCATATTCTGCTTTTTGTTTTTTATCCCTAATTTCTTGTCTTATACGATAAGCTTCCAGACTTATATTTAGCTTATCGTATAAGTCCTTTAGTTGATTTAAATCAAGGCTTGTATCATATTCACATAGTCTTTCAATATCAGTAATATCATGATTCATATATGTTCCCTTAAGTTTATATCCCTTATATATACATAAGTAGTCATCATAGCCATCATTTCCTATAGCTAATTGAAATTCTTTATTATCTATATGATTGCTTTTGCACCAATCAACGCAACCTTCATCTTCATGATCATAACATTTTAATACTTCTGACCATTCCAATTCTTTATTGAATATTTCATAATATTCTCGACTATCTCCTGACCCACTAGATGCATAATGCTCATACTGACTATATATATCCATATCATTATTTTTTATATACTCTTCAAAAAGTTCTTTATTAAAAAATACTGGAAGATTTAATTTATATTTCGCTACTATATCACTTATCTGATGATGCTTTATTTCTTCTGCTTTATATCTTGCTACTAATGTCTCCTCAATACTCTCTTTACTGCCTACCCTATTTAAAAGTTCTGTATTAAGCTTAACAGTTGCATTATATATATCATCAATGTTCTTATCATCATTTTTAATAATATTTTGTGTTAATTGTATAGATTTATTTGGTGACTTATCTTTTTGTGCGTTGTCGCACTTTTTTATTTCTTTAACTTTTAATGCAATATCCCTTGTACTCATACTATTAATATCGCTGTTTTCTATAAGTTCTTTTTGCTGATCTCTTTTAAGCTTCCCTATCTCTATAAGTGACCATGTATTTAAATTATCTATGTTAACTTTTTTATTAGGAATCATCTTAATTAAATCTGCCTGAATCTTTACAGACCTTATATATCTATTAGCAGTGTTCACAGTAAAATCAACATTATTCTTTAACCAATCATTCCATTCTAATTTTGGTAATATCCCCTTAACTTTAATTAAACACCCTGCTATTTTATTTATAGATGCTCCTATTTTTTGTTGTTCAACATTTATTACATTTTTGCATTTTTCCAATTCAACTAATTGTTTTTCCTCTGATGTTAGCATTTGTCTATACACCTCTATTCAACATCTACATAAATTCTATAATACTTCCCCTGTTTATATGGCTTACTTATATTTAATATTTTAGCTCCTGCCGATAATGCATTAAGTACCTTAATCTTTTCTGATTCATCATTATATTTAATAATTACTTTGACCATCAATTACCTCTCCTACTTCTTTGTACGCAATTTATCAAGCTTCTTATTCAGTTCAATTTCAAGATTAACTATTTCTTGAGCTTCTTTTGATAGCTTGTCAATTTTATTTAATACATTTATCATTCTATTTCTTATATGTGCATATAATTCCATTAGTTAGTACCTCCAACTTTTTCTAAGCATGCATTATATGTATTTTTCTTTTTAGCTCTTTCTTCCCTTTTCCCTTGCATTTTTCCTAATTCAAACAGATATAACATTATTGCATATTTATCAGATGCATTAACTTCATACTCACTCTTAAATAATTCTTCTACTTTTTCAGAAAATTCTCGAATCCTTCCATATTCCCAAAATGCACTATGTTGCATGATGTTTTGTATATCATCATACCCAATTAATCCATACCTCATGTCTTTTAGCTTAGTTCTTATTTCTTGCTTAGTATGATACGTTACTCCTATTTTTTTAAATATTCTCTTTATCTCAACTTCCCTTGCTGCTTCTGATAACTTTCTGTCTATAAATGCATATATTTTATTATTTATATCATATAAAACGCAGTAAAAGCTTGCCATATCTTCATAAGAAACATATATTTCTTTGTCTTCTACCATAATTGATCTAAATATACTATTACCTTTACTATTTATTAATTTTGTTAACCTTTCAACTTCTTGTTGCTGTTTTATATTTTCTAACTTCATTTGAATAGCTCCTATCTATGTATAATTTTATATAATTCAATACTTTTACTTATTTGTATTAAAGTTAAATTCTGAACTTCAATACCGTCATTAATTAATTTATGAATAAAGTCTTCATATAGTTTAATGTTCATAAAAATATATTCTCCTTAAATTTACTCTTGATTTTATGGAGCTACCGTTATACACTTAAGTTGCGAATTTATGTGTTACTTCGGTAGCTCATGGTGATGAATGTTTTACTATGTTCATCACCTTTTTATAAGTTATATTTTTTCACCACTTCTTTTAAAAGTTCTTCATTTCCTTTGCTATCAAATAACTCATCAACAACCTTTAATACTCCAACTAAAGAGTTGTTTTCAAACCCTTTAACTATATCTAATATATATTTTTGAATTAATTCGTTACTTGATAATATATTTATAAAATCTAATACTTCTATAAAACTATTATTCTGAATAGACTTCCCTATCAGCTGCTTTAAATTGCTTGAAATTACATCTTTAAATTCATCAATAAAAATTATCTCATCAGTATCAAGCTGAATGACTTTTCCATTCATCTTTTCCACCAATGCATACACTTCTGTGTAAATTCCATCATGTGAGTTTCCATAATTATTTACAATCCATTCGTGAAAATATCCTTCTTCAAAGCAATCCACTTGATTGGCTTCCTGAAATACTTCCTCATCATTGAAACTAAGGTCCTCATATTTGCGCTTTGATATTTCTTCACCTTTTAAATAAAATTTATGGCCTACTATCCATTTACATTTTCTTAATTCTTCTTTATTCATGTTATACTACCTCTTTCTTAATTTTTTATTTTCACATATAAATAATTATTTTCTCTCGTTTAGCCTGTTTTATATCTACTATAAAACTATTTCAAAGAACCCATATGTTCATCATCTTTTTATTTCTTCAAATACCTTATTTCTTATATATTCAGGAATTTGTTCATATATAAAACTAACAAGAATTTTAGTATTTCCAATTGATACAACACAGTCTAAATATTGATATTCAAAAAACAAAAATTCTCGTGGAATTTTACTTTCTTTACAACAATCCAGAGGACTCTTATAAACCTTCTCTTCTATTACTTCATATTTTTCATTCATCAATCTCATAACTCTAAATTCTTCATTGTCTATAACTCCATAGTTTATATATTTAATATCTTTCATTTCCTAATCCTCCTTAAGATAACCTTTGATTATATTCCTTTCCTACAATATCCAAAGTTCTACCTTTTGCCATTTCAATTATTCTTGAACCTATTGCCCTATCTATATCTAAAAGTTCATTACTTAAACATTCACTAGAAACAATTATAGGCAATCTATTAACATATCTATAATTCACTATTTTAAATAATAATTTTATTTCAGCATCAGTATATCCACCTTTAAAAACATCATCTAAAAATAAAATACTACATTTCTTATACTTAGATAATTTAGACTGATATTTGTTTTTATCATCCATTCTAAGATCAATCATTTCATCCATACAATCTCTATAAGGAAAATATACTGTGTTAAATCCCTGCTTCAATAATTCAAGAGCTATTGATGTACAAATATGTGTCTTTCCTGTTCCTGGTTCCCCTAGAAATGCGATTGAATTATCAGTTTCAAACTGTGAACATATAAATTTATTTATATAATCTTCTGCAATTTCTTTTATCCTTTTAGAAACCTTGTTCCTCTCCGCATTGAATCTTTTAAAAGTTAAATTATTACATAAAATATTAAATCCATTGTCCTTCCATTGTTGCTTTAGTCTTTCTTTTTTCTTACATGCACATTCTTTAATAACAGGTTGTCCCTTAACCTGATTTATAATTTCATATCCAGTATCTTTACAATTCAAACACTTATATTCTGTTTTTTGTGCTTTTGCTTTACATCTTTCAATAATTGAACTCATATCATAATTCATTAATCCCACCCTCTCAATTTTAATCCTTCCGTTGTTACATTTGATTTTGAAATACTTCTCTGCATATTATTTTCTTTCAATTGGAATATCCCTTGCCATGAATTCTCTATGCTATTTTCTAAAATTTTGATTTGTGTTTCAGTATTTTCAGAAAATACACTTAACTTTTTTAACATAATATTTAATGCTCTATCTGTCATTGGCTTTTTGATTGCTTTCCTCATTTTTAGAAAATCTCGTATTGTATTTATTAATTCTTTATCTTGTGTATATGAATCAATAATTTTATCTAGGCCTGTATCTTTTTCTTTTTTATTATTTTCTTTTCTTTTTCTTTTCTTTTCTTTTTGTGGTGTAATTTCTCCACCTACTGTTGGTGTAATTTCTCCACCTACTGTTGGTGTAATTTCTCCACTAGGTACATTATTTACACTTGGTGTAATTTCTCCACCTACTTTTATAAAATACCTGCTTCGTGTACCTTTCCCGCTACTTCTGGAAAGTACTCCTTTTTCAATTAAAGAATCAAATAATTTATCTAATGTTCTGTTATCACTAATTCCAGTTAATTTTTTAATTAATGCTCTGCTTGGATCAGCATATCCTTTTTTATAATTCACATATCTGAATATTATAAGTAATAATCCTTTTTCTTTGATATCTAAATCCAACATATCAATAATAATATTAAACTGTTCCCATCTTCCTTTATCATCTGCCACGCAGCCACCTACTTATCCTCTATCTGTCCTATATATCCTATGCATTCATTGTCATAAGATTTTAAGATGTAGCAAAAGGCAAACTTTTCAACAATATTACCTGGTCTTTTTATTGGTTTAATTTTATCTGCTGCAACATCAACTGCACCACCTTCAAAGTCAATATGCAAACAGCTTGTTAACTCACATATGTTCTTTACTTTTGCATGAATCAATAATACATCTTTATAATAATAAAATGTGCCTTGTAATAACTGTTCTTTCAGCTCCTTAATATTCATTGAGTATCACCACCTTAATATACTATGCATGCTATAAATGTTAAGCATGAAAATATGAAGCTTGTACCTAAAGTTCCCAATATAAAATCTTTCATAATTGAATACACCTACATTCCTATAATATTATTTAAACTATTTGCAACACTCTTAAATGCTTCAATCTTAGTTTGTAATGATTTTACTTGGCCCTTAAGCTTCTCTATTTCTAAATCTTTCTTAAGGCTCTCATCGCTTGTTTCAATTCCTAAATATCTATCAACTTCTTTCTTATAAATGAGATATTCAACTCCGCTTTTGGTTGCCTTTAGTCTTCCTGATCTTATTTCATTTCTTACACTTGATGCTGGCTTTCCTATCATTTCAGCAACTTCATTAACTTTATAAATTAAAGCCTTACTCACTGAATTCCCCTCCATCCAATTATTTTTTAATAGCTGTAATGCATCTTATATTTGCATATAAGTTTGATTTTTTATGTCTTTACTCTGCATTGTCGTTTTAGATGTCCTTTTGAAGGACATCGGAATTGTTATTTCAATTATCGGCAAAACCGATTTTTAAATGTTAAGATATGCAATTTCCAAACGCTTGGAAATTTAATTTTCTTCTGATAAGAATAATTCTGATACTGTTGAATCAAGTATAATAGCAATTTTTTTCAATGTTCCAAACTTAACATTGTCAATAATTCCCTTTTCAATTTTAACTACAGTTACATTTGATATACCTACTAATTCAGCTAACTTTTTTTGGCTTAACCCCTTTGTAATTCTTGCAATTTTAGTCTTCATCACTCTCACCTCCTTTGACTGTGGTTAAATTATATTTTTATTATATTTTCCCACAGTTAAAAAGTCAACACTTTTTCTAAAAAATAATTTGACTTTAGTTAAAAATATTTTATACTTAATTTATAAGGAGGTTGATTATGGATACTTTAAAAGAAAAAATCAAATACTACAGAGAGAAAAAAAATATTAGCAAAAGTGAGCTTGCAAGGCAAATTGGTGTATCTCCTGCTTATATTACTAAATTGGAAAATGGAGATAAAACCAATCCATCATTAGAAATAGTATTAAAAATCACCAAAGCTTTAGACTGTGTTCCTATGGATATTATGCCTTTTGAAGATTTTGAAAAAGTTCTTAATATGACACTTAATGAATCCAAATACTATAATGACCTTGCAGCTAACATGCTGAATGCAGCTCCAAAAACAAAAACCATTAATGAAAATACCATTAAACATTGGTTCCATGAAGATATCAAAGCACTTATTGAGGAAACATTGACAGCTAATATCAACTTATTAAGATATGATCGAAATGATTTTTCTGACTCAGAGATTGATGAAATTGGATATTTTGTATATCTTGCATACAATACAAAAATAAATGAAATATTATCCAGACACTCATCTTCTGATAACGAGTATGATAAAGCACTCTTTAAAAATAATGAAAATAACCCTTCAACATAATGTCGAACCCTATATCAAACTTAATCCCCAAAATATTTTGGGGATTAATATAGTATCAAAGAAATAATTTTCGCAGCAAGTTGTAAATAATCATTAGGTTTACCATTAAGTTTATAGGTGGGTAACAAAATGTTATATACTTGGAGGAACTCAGAATATGACAGCAATTAATAAAAGTGGAGCATATAGTTTAATACTAAGATTAGGGCCCTGCAATATTGCAGAGTCCACCTTAACAAATCTATAATGTTAATTACAACCTACTGAAAATTTAATTTTCACCAAAATGGGGGAAAACTCATATTACTGTATTAAATTGTGGATCAATTTATTGACTTACGATTTCGCCCACTTGTGGTCGAATTAAGTATTAACAACAGTAATTTAAAATAACCGTTCGATATAATATATTGTTCTTAATATACAATAACGTGCAATTTTAAGTTAGTTGGTACACATTATTGTTATTAATACACTTTTATGAAGACTGCGAAATACTTCGCTCACCTATGCTTGGTAAACATTATTGTTATTAATACACCTAAGTGATTCAGGTTCACTTAGGATATCTAAAAACAAACTTCAATAATCATGAAATCCAATTATTTAAAAATGTATAATATGCATTTTAGAGATTTAACCAACTTCCAAAATTGGGGGTTGTTAAAAAACTCACAGAAAAATAAAGCTATTACTGAAAATTTAGTAATAGTATTATAGATGCTCGTCTTTATGACGAGCCTTAATATCAATTCTAGGACGTTCTAATTGAATAGTATAAATATATCAAGGTAATACTTAATCAATGATATAGGAGGTGTAACATGGCAACATATAAGAATATATCAACAGTACAATCAAAACCAAACTGGAAAGCTACTGTATGCCTTGGATACAATGACAACGGCAAAAAGAATATTGCAAGAAAACAAGGATTTAAAACTAAGAAAGAAGCTGAAAAATGGGCTGCTGATATAGTAAATAAAAAAAATAAAGGCTTTATAGCTCCAACGGAAGGCAACACCATTTTCAAAGATTATATAAATAAATGGTTTAATGAATATAAATCTAAACATATCAGCATTAATACTCGAATCAATTATAAATCAAGAATTGACACTCATATAATACCGAAATTAGGCTCATATAAGCTCAATAAAATTACTAATGCAATTATTCAAGATTTTTATAATAGCCTAATAAATGAAGGTATGAAGCCCTCAAGCGTAAAGAAAATAATGGAGACAATTAACGGTGTATTCAAATACGCACAGAAAAGTAAATTAATATATAGTTTACCTACTGATATAGAAAGACAACCAATGAATAAACCCAAAGTTGAATATTGGATCCAGGAGGAAATTGATTTTTATTTAGATCAGATTAAAGACCAATATCTATATACTCCTATACTCATAGAAATCTTTACTGGTTTAAGAGTTGGTGAGTTATGCGGACTTAGATGGTGTGATATAGATTTTGAAAATAGATACCTTATAGTAAATAATCAAGTCATCTATGATAGAGAAATGAAGATACTGGTATTCTCAAAGATATTAAAGACAGATACCAGTCACAGAAAAATAACGTTGCCTAAAATATTACTGGATCATCTAGCATCTATACGAAATGATGCAACTGATACAGATTTTGTTGTATTGAATCGTGATGGTGGTATGTGTAACCCTCGTAACTTATCAATGAACTTTACTAAGTCAATCTCTAAATACAGAAGATCATTATCTGAGTTGCAAGAGAATAATAAGAAAATACCTAATAATTATATGCAGCTTAAGCAAATAACCTTTCATGCCTTACGGCATACTCATGCCACATTATTAATCTTTAATGGTGAAAATATAAAAGTTATATCTGAAAGACTGGGACACAAAAATATAAGTACTACATTGGATACATATACTCATGTTATGGAAGATATGAAAAACAATACTGCTGACTTACTAGATAGTATTTTTAGATATAGGCACTAGTACAATATAGTACTAAAAAGCTAAATTAAAAATTTAGTACAATTTATAGTACAATTTTTTATATTAAAAAAGGCTTAACCCTTACAGTTAAGCCATTCTTTTATTGATATTGGTACTCCCAGCGGGAATCGAACCCACATCTATCCCTTAGGAGGGGATTGTTCTATCCATTAAACTATGGAAGCATATTAAATTTACTTTAAATGTCTATTAAATTCTATTATAATTAACCCCAATTGTCAAATTTTAATAAAAAATTTTACTATTTATGAAATCCTTTTTGAAAATTATATTTACACAAACTCTTCACAAATATAATTTTCAAAAAGAATAAAAAGGTTGTAATATATATTACAACCTTCAACAATCTAAAATTATCTTCTATTTTGTTCTTTTTTAGCTCTTCTACAATCTGCACATCTTACAGGTTCATTTTCAAATCCTTTTTCTTTGTAGAATTCTTGTTCTCCTACTGTAAATATGAATTCATTCCCGCAATCTCTGCATACTATTGTCTTATCTGTCATAATTATTCCTCCTAAAATTAAAGATTCTAAATTGATATAATAATCTCTAATTCCTGAGAAACTATTTACCTAAATGAAACTTTTTTTATTAGCATTTCTGCTATTCTTAAATAATAACATAATTTTTATTTAATTGCAAGCTTTATATATATTCCATTAACAAATATACTTTATTTTTTTATTTTACCAAATTTGTAATCTGTCTTCTGGTTTTATATACATCTTATCTTTTTCAGTTACTCCATAAGTTGTATAAAATTGATCAAACTGTGGTAAAACAACATTAACTCTTATCTTATTTGGTGAATGTACATCAAATTTTAAAGCCATATCTTCATACTCAGGTGTAGCTATCTCACGCCATATCCTTGCATTGCTTTCAAAGAAATCTTTATAATTAGGATTTTCTTTTTCTTTTAAGATATCTAAGACACATGCAATCCCCCCAATATCAGCTATGTTTTCGCCTACAGTAGCATCACCATTAACATTTTTCCCATTATCAGTTTTTACTTTATTATAATAATCTCTTACTTTTTGAGTCTTTTCTTGGAATTTACTTAGATCTTCATCTGTCCACCAACAGTTTAAATTACCATTACTATCAAACTTAGCACCAGTATTATCAAAAGCATGACTTATTTCATGACCTATTACAGCTCCAATTGCTCCATAATTTCTTTCTTCCGATGCATTTATATCATAAAATTCATCTTGAAGTATTCCTGCTGGAACTGTTATACCGTTAGATGTTGGATTATAAAAAGCATTTACCATTTGTGGAGGGCATGCAAATTCATTTCTATCTACAGTACTATTCAATTTTTCTAACTGCTTTTCATATAAAAACTTGCTTATATTAAGTGCATTTTGTAAAAGTGATCCACCTTCATCATATGACTTAATTTCTACTGATGAATAATCTTCCCATTTTTCAGGATATCCTATATTAACATTTAAATTATTTAATTTTTCTATTGCATTAGCTTTTGTTTTATCGCTCATCCAATCTAATTTTTCTATTCTTTTTTTATAAGTTTCTATAATCTTACTTGTCATATTTTCAACATTTGTTTTGATCTGAGGATTAAAATATCTGTTAATATATAATCTACCAAAAGGTTCTGATAATAACGAATTAACGACAGATATTGCTTTTTCATCATCAGGAATATCTCCCTTTGAACCCATATATTCATTGGCAAATTCTGTACTCGCCTTTGTAAAATCTTCACTTAAAACTGCTGCCATTCCAGCTATATTGTTAATTTCTATATAATCTTTAAATAACTGAAGATTTTCTTCTTTATATATATCATTTAAAGCTTTTATCCATTTTTCTTCGCCTAATATTATCTTATTTGCAGTATCAACCTTTAAATTTTCCATATATTTTTTTATATTTAAATTAGGAGCTAAATTATCAAGTTGATCAATACTTACTACATTATATGATTCATCAATTGCGTTCTCATTTTTAGTGCTCTCTTCTTTTCCAATTATCGATGGAGCAATCATGTATTCAAGTTTAAACATATTTTCAACTTTTTGTTTTGCTTCATCTGCTGTATAACCAGTTAATGTTAAAAGCTTTATATAATAATTTGTTATAAGTTCCTTTGTATGTGCTGTACTTTCTGTAGGTTTTGTATATTCATCAGAATCTCCCAATGAAAGCCCTGTTTGTTCCACATAAAGAGCATATTTAGTTGCATCCTTTAAATCTACACTACATGCAAATCCGATTAAAGGATTACTAATATTGTATTTATTTAAATCATTAAGTTCATCAAGACTTTTTATATTTTTTATTCTTTCAAGAATTTCTCGTGCTGGCTCTATACCTTGTTTATTTCTTTCATCTTTATTTAAATAATTTTCATATAAATTTATGATTTTTTTCTCATCACTATTTTCACCATACATCTTTTTATTTGCTATAAGTTCACTCATAAGATTCTTCTTTTGTTCTGTTAATGAATTATTTACTGAATCAAATGCAGAATTAGATGTTTTTCCATCCGCAATTTTAGCAGTATTTAACCAATCCTTATTAACAGCATCATAGAAATCATCCTGCTCTCTTACATCATTATTTACAGTTTTATTGGTTTGATTATTATTATCTACTTCTGCTGCTTTAGCATATATACTTTGAGAGAAAAGCATCGCACAAGCTACTGTAAAAGCAATAAATTTTCTTTTTTTTATCATTTAATTGTCACCTCTTCCTTCTTGTAATATTATACCTTATTTTTCTTTATATGTAATAAAAAGTATGATTTATATTGGTTTAGTAATATTTATATATTTTGCTTAAACAAATTATAATTATCCCCACAGAAAATCAACAGATAAATATATAGCTTATTCTTATTAAACTTAACTACATAAATCTATCTGTTGATTGTACATTTTTTTATTTTTCTAAATTGTTCTAACTTTATATTTTTTATTAACTCTTATTCTAAAGAAGTCAACAAATCTAGTTATAAGAGGACCTGATAATACTATAACCGCTAAAGATATTGCCCAATATCTTAATTTAATTGTTGTTAAACTAAATATATATCGTCCTATAGGAGTAATAAACGCAAGAATCATTATACCAAACATACTTAAGCATAATACTGCTTTGAAATTAGTTAATGGTTTTGCAACTCTAAATAATATCACCATACTAATTCCAGCAAACATTAACAATGCTAAAGTCCTACTTTGTTGCATTCCAACACCTAAAGCCAAAGATATTAAAAAAGTACCTACTGTGAATCCAGCAAGAATTATTCCATTTGGTATACTTACTGTTATTACTCTTGTTAAAAATCCTTTTTTTACTCCACCTGTACTAGGAAGCATCGCTAAGAAAAATGCTGGAATTCCTATAGCACAACTACCAACTAATGATAACTGTATTGGTAATATAGGATATGGTAAAAACATTACCGAACAAACAAATGCCAATAATATTGAATATATTGTCTTTGATAAAAATAATTCAGAAACTCTCTCAAGATTATTAATCTGCTTTCTTCCTTCTTCTAATACCTTTGGAAGTGCTGAGAAATCTGACTTCATCAATACAAGCTGTGCTACTGCTTTTGTAGCATCTGACCCATTTGCCATTGCTATACCACAATCTGATGCTTTTAATGCTAATACATCATTAACACCATCACCAGTCATCGCAACAGTATGATCCATTTCTTGAAGGGCTGTAACAATTTTTTTCTTTTGATGTGGAGTAACTCTTCCAAAAACAGTTGTATCTTTTACTAAATTTTTAAATTCATTATCGTCTTCAGGAAGTTCACGAGCATCAACATATTTGTTCCACGACTGTACTCCTGCCCTTCTTGCAACTTCAGATACAGTTACAGGGCTATCACCAGAAATAATTTTCACTTCAACTCCCTGTTTATTGAAATAATCAAGTACATCTGGAGCTGCTTCTCTTATTATGTCCTCTATTAAAAGTAAAGCTATGCTTTCTATCTTTCCTAAAAGACTGTCGCTTAATTCTTCTCCATGAAACTTAGCTAATAGTAATACTCTCTTACCCTTTTTAGCTTCTTCTTCTACAATGTTCTTAATAAAAACATATTCTTTGCCTAATATAACCTCTGGTGCTCCTAGAATCCATGAACCAAGATCACCTTCAAAAGTTAATCCTCCCCACTTTCTTTTTGACGAAAATGGAATCTTGTCTATACATTTTAAATTTTGATCATACTCTTTATATTTATCTAAAATAGCTTTCTGTGTTGGATTTTTACTAGGTAAATTATGAACTAATGCCGCTAATGCCCTGTCTACCTCTAATTTATCAGTATCGCCTATTACTTTGATTTCTGATAATTTAAGATCTCCTTGTGTAAGTGTTCCTGTTTTATCAAGACACAATACATCTACTCTAGCTAAAACCTCTGTTGCACAAAGCTCTTGTACGAGTGTATCAAACTTTGATAATTTTATTATAGAAACAATAAATGTTGCACTTGTTAATAAGACTAATCCTTCAGGTATCATTCCAATGATTCCTGAAACAGTTCCAATTGCTGCACTCTGCCATGTTGCATCAGGCACCCTTAACTGTGTTACTGTAAGAAGTATTGTAAGAGGAATAATAATCCATAATAATACTTTGAATATCTTATTTATTGCTGATTGTAATTCAGAATTAGTAATTTTAAACTGTTTTGCTTCTTCTGCAAGACTTGATGAATAAGTTTCTTTACCAACCTTATTAACTCTGGCATAACATTCTCCTGCAACTATAAAGCTACCTGAAAGAAGTGCATCTCCTTCTCTTTTGCCTATAGCATCAGATTCACCTGTAAGCATTGACTCATCAACTTCAAGTCCATTATTTTCAATAACTTCAGCATCAGCTAATACCTGCATCCCTGTTTCAAGATATAAAACATCATCAAGAACAATATTATCTATAGGTATTTCATTAATCTCACCATTTCTTAGAACCTTAGCTTGAGCCATACTTATTACAGATAGCTTTTCAAGTATATCTTTCGCTCTCAGTTCTTGAGCTACTCCAATTAATGTATTTACCAATATAACTCCTACAAATATAGCATTTTTAGGTGATCCGGCTAATATTATAATAACTGCAAGAACAACATTAATAGCATTAAAACTTGTAAAAAGATTTGCCCTAAGTATCTGTCCAAATGTTCTTGCTGGAGCTTTTGGCACATAATTAACTTTTCCTTCTTTTATTCTTATATTAACTTGTTCATCATTTAATCCAGTAAGCTTCTTTTCTTCATCTGATTCATTTATCTTCTTATCAGATACTATCTTATTTTTAATATCCTTACTTTTCATATGTTCAGCCTCTCCATTACATACTAAATTCTTAAACTCCATTATAACAATCTCACCTATCTATATTTTTTATTAATAGCAACATTAAAATACATACAAAATATTTCAATAATAGATAAATATTTTCATAACATTTTAGCAAAATTATTATTATCCATATAAGTCAAATCTTATTTTTACTTATATTCCTTTATTTATGCATATTTAACAATCACTTGATAAATATATTATAATATCAATCTTATTAATTACCTATATAATTCCTTAAATTTATATAAAGAATTCTCCTTTAATTTCATAAATTATATAAATGTTTTATTGACTATAATTTAATTGTAAATTACGTAAAGTATTTTTTATTTAATATGGAAATTAGTAGAAAAATATATACTTAATTATTCTTGTTAAAATTCAATTAATCCATTACATTGAGAATATAAATACTTTTAAAAACTAATCTTTTATAATATACTGAATAATAGTGATAATATAAAATATAAGGATGTGTAACATTGTAATGAGAAGTTTTATTTTTTACCCAGGTATTATTCTTGCTTTGATAATTACCAATCTATATAGAATTAAAATAAATATTTTAACGAAAAAAGGCGACTCAAAGAAAAGAGAAGCTTACATTCACAAAGTCACTACACAATGGGCAAAATTTGTAATGAAATTATCTGGTGCTAAAATTACTGTTATTGGAGAAGAGAACATTCCTAAAGACCAGACTGTATTATTTATTGCAAACCATCAAAGTAACTTTGATATTCCTTTGATAATGAGTTCAATCGATGTACCTAAAGGATTTATTGCTAAAAAGGAACTGGAAAAATGGCCTATGATAAGTACGTGGATGAAATATATCAATTGTATATTCATGGACAGAAGCAACCTTAGAAAATCAGCTGAAGCAATTGTTGAAGGTGCTAAACTATTAAAGAATGGATATTCAATGGTTATATTCCCTGAAGGCACAAGAAGTAAAGGCGGTCCAGTTGAAGACTTTAAGGCTGGAAGCTTTAAGCTTGCTACAAAATCAAAGTGTCCTATAGTCCCAGTTACTATAGATGGAACATATAAACTTCTAGAAGCTAATAAGAATTGGATAAAGGCTGATAATGTAAGACTTATCATACACCCACCAATTGATGTTACTTCTTTGTCTAAAGAAGAATCTGAGAATCTTCACAATACTGTGCGTTCTATTATAAGCAAGGATTGTACAACTATATAATAAAAAAATAATCTTAATTTTAAGTTTTCTTTTAATTAAGATTATTTTTTTATATTATTATAAATATTTTTCTATATAACTAAAAAATATTATAGGGGTTTCCCATTTAATATTACTTGCTCAATTTAACACTACATAAAAATAGATAATATCAATCTTTAATTAAAGCACATGTTTTATATAAAATTAATTTATTTTTTAGTTATTTTAGAATTACTCTATAAATATGGATTTAATCGCCTAATTACTATTTTAATTATTTCATATATAATAAGATATGATTTTACACAAATTGTAAAGTTAAAAAATATCTTTACAATGTTTGTTGATTTCTGTTATAATAATTTTATTTGCTTATATGAAAAATATTAATTAAGATTTTAATAATTATTATTTAAATAAAAAAATTTTCAATTTTAAAAATAAAGAAACGAGGATATTTAATGAGTGATAATCAATTTGCAACTTTAGGTCTTAAAGAGAGTATTGTACGTGCAATATCAGACCTAGGTTTTACAAAACCATCTCAAATTCAAGAACAAAGTATTCCTGTAACATTAAGTGGCGCTGACCTTATTGGGCAGGCACAAACAGGTACAGGAAAAACTGCTGCGTATAGCTTACCTATACTAACTAAAATGAGCACTAATAAAGGAATTAAAGCCCTTATTTTAGCTCCAACAAGAGAACTTGCTGTTCAAGTTAAAGATGAAATGAACAGATTGTCTAAGTACGAAAAAGCAGAAATTTTAGCTGTTTACGGTGGTGACTCAATAGACAGACAAATAAGAGCATTAAGAAAAGGTGTAGACGTAGTTGTTGGTACTCCTGGAAGAATGCTTGATTTAATTAAAAGAAAATGCCTTCATTTAGATAGCGTTGAATTTTTAGTTTTAGATGAAGCTGATGAAATGCTTAATATGGGATTCATTGACGATATAGAATCAATCTTAAGTCATACACCAGAAGAAAGACAAACTTTATTATTCTCAGCTACTATGCCTGATCCAATAGCAAAACTTGCTAAAAGATACATGAAGCCTGATGCTAAACTTGTTAGTGTTAAGAAAAGTTCTTTAACAGTATCTAAAATAGAACAAAGCTACTTCATGATAAACAATAAGCACAGATTAGAAGCGCTTTGTAGACTACTAGACTTAGATAATCCAAGTTCAGCTATAATATTCTGTAGAACTAAGAGAGGCGTTGATGAATTAGTTCAAGAATTACAATCAAAAGGCTACATGGTTGAAGGAATGCATGGTGACATGACACAAGCTCACAGATTAACTACTTTAAGTAAATTTAAAGAAGGTACTTTAAATTTATTAATAGCTACTGATGTTGCTGCAAGAGGTATCGACGTTGATGGCGTTACTCACGTATTTAACTATGATTTACCACAAGATGTTGAATCATATGTTCATAGAATAGGTAGAACAGGTAGAGCTAATAGAGAAGGTACTGCTTATTCATTAGTAACACCTAAGGATTTCTCAATGCTTAAGCAAATCCAAAAAGTTACTAAGAGTGCTATAACTCAAAAGCCAGTTCCAACTGCTGAAGAAATTAAGAATAAAAAATTCAATGATATAATAAAAGAAGTTACTGAAACTATAACTTCTGGAGATCTTACTAAGTTCATGCCTAATGCAATTGAATTAGTAGAAAACAATGATCCATTATCAGTAGTTGCTGCATTAATGAAAATTAAATATGATAATGAAAGCGTATTTGATTATAGTTCAGATAAATTAGAAGCACCTAAAAAAGAAGATATTCGTTTATTCTTCTCTGTCGGTAAAAGAGATGGATTAACTCCTAAAGTTTTAATTAATTATATTAAAGATAGAACTAGAGTTAATGCTTCAACAATAGGTCAAATAGACCTTATGGAAAACTTCTCATTTGTAAGTGTTGATGAAACTGTATCTAAAAAAATATTAGATAAATGTCCAGGTGGAAAAATCAACAAGAAAAAAGTTAATGTAGAAGTTGCTAATAGACGTAAGAAATAATTAAATTAACTTTGGAGTTGTGGCATAAAGCCTAAGCTATCCTGTGTATATTATATACAATAGCTATAGTATTAGATGTAACAACTCCTTTTTATTTTACCTTTAACTATCATTTCTCAATTATATACTATCTATGTACCCTAGGGAACAAATTCAATCCGTGCTTATATAACCCCAGGGGGAATTGTGATAACTTTTTTAAAATAAAAAGATATCCACATTCGAAAAAAATAATCCACAGATTTTTTTATATTTATCTACATTTTCTTGATAACTTTATCATTTTCATTATCCACAGTATAGTTTTCCACTTCTATAATTTTAGATGCACTATCCAAAGCATATTTTTTTGGCATCCTCATTGTAAATATGCCATTATCAATTGACTTTAATACTCTATCTGTATCTATTTCTTCAATATTGTCAAAACTAGTATTATATTTCTTCTTTACAATATTATTAGTGTATCCCCTATATGAATTATTGTCATACTCAGATCTTTTAAGGTTTATATCTAAAATTCCCGGATCATATCTTATACTTAATTCCCTTAAATCTATGCCATTTAAATCGATTCTCAGTATATACATATCATCATTTCGTTCAAAATCAATAAAATCACAGTCATCTTCTATTGAATTTTCTTTTATAGTATCTGATATAGCTGTATAATATTCCTCTGCAAGCTTTTCTATATCAACATTATTTAATACAGATGTTACTGCACTTTGTATATGATCTAGTAAGTTCATTCCATTCATATTATTCATATTTTGATTAAAGTTATTTGCTTGATTAGGATCAAAGAAACCACTATACCCATTAGTTACATTAAAGCCATTAATACCATCCTTTGTACTTGTGAAACTCGTAAAACTAGTAAATGAAATCATATTACCCATTCCAAAAGGAAACATTCCAAACATAGTATCCTCCTTATAACCTTTATTATATATACTATTTAAATGTGAATTAAAATGTTAATACAGTATAAAAAATTATACAATTATAGTTTTATAGTAAAAGAAAGTAAAGAGAATACTTATATTATATGTATTGAACCAAATATAAGACGTTTGTAAAAAAATAAAGCCACCTAAAATGGCAGCTTTATTTTTCAAGTTTGTGTGAATTGTAGTCTAAAAATTAAAAGTATTTAAATTATATTAAAATAGAAGTTATTACGTATTGTTATGTATTATTTTGATGCTGTATCAGCTTCCTTATACTCTCTACTAACAACAATCTCTACTCTTCTATTTTGAGCTCTTCCTTGTTCAGTATCATTAGATGCTTTAGGCTTAAGTTCTCCCCAAGCTTCTATTGATGTTTTTTCTGGATCAAGCCCATTTTCCGACTTAACCAATAAGCTTCTTACATTTATAGCACGTTCTGCACTTAAATCCATATTTGAATGAAATTCTGAATTATCAATAGGAACATTATCAGTATGTCCAACAATTTTTATTTCATTTTCTAATCCATTCAACATAGCAGAAACCTTCGATAATAACGGAATTACATTTTGATGTATATCGGCTTTACCAGAATCAAAAAGTGCAACATCCTGTACTGTAATATATAATCCTTCTTCGTTAATGTCAACGTTAATGGCATCACTATATCCTTCACTTGTAATTTCTTCTTCCATAACTGCTTTGATTGCAACCATCTTATCTTGTTCAAGTTCTGCATCACTTTTGCCAGTCCCATCAGATATTGTATCCATAGGAATAATCGAGTTTCCATCACTTTGCATCATAGATGTTCCACCAGAAAATATTTGATTAAAAGATTTGCTCATAGCCTGAAATTTTGCCTTATCTGTTTGTCCCATTGCAAACATTACAATAAATAATGCTAATAACAAAGTTAACATATCTGAATATGGAAGAAGCCAAGCTTCATCAACATGCTCTTCATGATGTTGTTTTTTTCTACTCATCAGCTTTCTCCTTTTGAATTAATTATTGCTATTCTTTTCAAGTTTAATTCTATCCTTAGGTTCCAACATTCCAACTAATTTTCTTTCGATACTTTTAGGATTATTTCCAGCTTGAATAGCTAAAACCCCTTCAAGTATAATATTCATATTTTTTATTTCTTCTAGGGATTTTCTTTTTAATCTATTTGAAAATGGATGGAATATTAAATACCCACAAAAAATACCATAAACAGTCGCAACGAATGCTGAAGATATACTCTCTCCAAGTTTATCAATATCATTAAGATTTCCAAGTGCACCAATTAATCCAATAACAGCTCCTAAAACACCAAGTGTTGGTGCTGTACCACCTGCTGTTGAAAAAACAGTAGCTCCTAGACGATGTCTTTCTTCCATACTTTCAATTTCAATTTCAAGTACTTCTTTTATTATATCGGATTCCATACCGTCAACTACCATTTCTAATCCTTTTTTCATAAACCTATTATCAAGCCCTTGTATAGTACCTTCGAGTGATAATAATCCATCTCTTCTTGTTCTTTGAGACATTTCTATAAGCTGCTCAATGATTTCAACAGGATCTTGACGCCCTTTATTACTAAACAAAACTCCAAGAATTTTAGGAATTTTAGTAACTTCGTTCTTTGGAAAAGAATTTAAAATACCAATTATACTACCAACAATAATTACCATTATTGCTTCACCACTAAACAATATGCTTGGACTAGCGCCTTTCATTAATAATCCCGAAAGAACAACCGCACTACCTCCAATTAGTCCTATAACTAAAAATATATCCATTTTTTCCTCCAATTTTGTTAATTTTTTATTAAATATGTTTTTATTATACAAATTTATAATACCATAATAATCAACATTATTTAACTAATTATTTTATTTTTAAACTACAATTTTTGTGTTTTTTTTTAAGTAAAAATTTATACTTAGATTTCTTAGCATTCCCGCTAATAGCCTCATCTTATCAATATACTCATTATACTTTAATCGATATTATTATTAGAGTTTTTCATTAACTTTTTTACTGGTAAAACACATCAACTTATAGCGTTTTATTATCTATATACAAACATAAAAAGAGAAGATAAGAATTACAAATATATGTAATTCTTGTCTTCTCTTTTTTCTATAATTAATACTATAATTATTATATTTATTAAAATTATAAATACTAAATTTTATATTATTTTTTATACTTTATAAGCTTTTCTTCAAAACTATTAATTTCATTAATTGTTTCTTCTCTTGCAAAATTATCTAAATTACCTCTTCCAAGTCTATCTGCAAGAGCTACTAAAACAATCTCATTCACATCAACATCTTTTAGCATCTCATCGATATTCTGAAATTTCGAATCTTTTGTTACAAACAAACTCTGCATATGCCATCTTACAAGACCAATAACTTTATCAACAAAATTATTATCCTGATTGAAATACTCTAAAAATTTTTCCGCCATATCCTTTCCAACCCTATCATGATCATAAGACGTAAGTCTTCCTCTTCTCATTTTTGTAGTTGGTTTTTTTCCAACATCATGTAATAATAATGACCACATAAATGCTCTTTTATCATTACTTTTTTCTCTATTTATAGCACCTTCATCAATAACCATCATGGTATGTATAAAAACATTTCCTTCTGGATGATATTTAGGATTTTGCTCAACATCTTGTAGATCTCCAATCATTGAAAATGGATAATTATTGAGTAATTTTTCATCTGCTAGCTTTTTCAAAAAAAGTGATGGTTTATCATCATTTAACAAATGATTTTCTATTTCTAAAAAAATCTCATAATCTTTGTCTTTCATAATATTCTCCTATAATAAACACTAAATTTAGCAACTTATAATAACAATAAAATTATAATGTAAATCAATCTTAGTTTTTATATTAATTAATCTACCTAAATTATCTTAATATAATAATATTTAACCTTACCCCAAAGAAATATTATTATTAAGTTTATATAGTAATAATTAAATTAATACATATATCTATTATATCAAATATTAAAAATTATAATCAGATAACATCTTGAAATACTAATTTATATATTAATCTATTCCCACTCTGTAGTATTTTTTAAACCTTCAATAGATGAAGCCTTAAATACAGGTTCCTTTATTCCATTCTTTTTCTGCTTACGGTAATCATCTAATGCTTTATATGCATACTTTCCTAATGCTGTTATTGCAATAAGATTTAATATAGCCATTCCAGCCATAAATACGTCTGCTAGGTTCCAAACAATATCTAAGCTTGCTATTGCTCCAAAAAGAACCATTGAGGCAACTGCTGCTCTATAAATACCTATGTATACTCTCTTATTAGTTAAAAATTCAATGTTTGACTCCCCATAGTAGTAATTTCCTACAATAGAACTAAAGGCAAACAAAAATATACATATAGCAATAAATGTACTTCCTATACTTCCAATCTGAGAACTTAAAGCATTTTGAGTAAGCTGAATTCCTGTTAACCCACCACTTAGATCAACATCAGATAATAAAATAATGAAAGCAGTACAACTACATATTATTATAGTATCATTGAATACCGCTAATGTTTGAATTAACCCTTGCTTAACAGGATGTGAAACATTTGCTGTAGCTGCTGCATTTGGTGCACTCCCCATTCCAGCTTCGTTTGAGAATAACCCTCTCTTAATCCCTATAAGAATTACTCCTCCTAAACTTCCACCAACAGCTTGCTCTACACCAAATGCATTTTCAAAAATTAATAGTAATATTCTTGGAACCTCTCCAATATTCTTAAATATTACAAATAATGCAACTAATATATATAGCACTGCCATAACAGGAACAATAATACTTGAAACCTTAGCAACTCTTTGAACGCCCCCGATTATTATTACTATTGTTAAAATTGTTAATACAATTCCAACAGTTAATCTATCAAATCCAAAAGCCTCATTCATGGCAATTGAAATTGTATTAGATTGAACTGAATTAAAAATCAAACCAAAACTAACAGTTATAAGTATTGAGAATAAAATCCCCATCCATTTCTTGTTAAGACCTTTTTCTATGTAATATGCTGGTCCACCTCTAAATGCACCTTTGCTATCCTTTTCTTTATATATCTGTGCTAATGTTGATTCTACAAAGCTTGATCCTGCACCAATTAATGCTATAAGCCACATCCAGAATATTGCACCTGGTCCTCCTATTGAAATAGCTATTGCTATACCTGCTAAATTTCCAGTACCTACTCTTGAAGCTGTACTTATACAAAAAGCCTGAAATGATGATACGTGTCCATCTTCTTTATTACTAGTTGCCCCATCACCTAATAATCTGAACATCTCTTTAATGTATCTAAATTGAACAAATTTTGTTTTACATGTAAAGAATATACCCAACACTATAAGCATAGCCACAAGTATATATGAGTATAAAAAATTACTTAACCATTCCACATTCCCTGCAAAATTACTCATTTTTCTTCCTCCTTTGATATTTATATAAAAATATACTTCTAAAGTTTAAACATTTATTTAATATTAATCCATAAATATTAAATAAATGTTTAAGGATTTTGTAAACTAAATACAATTTTAAATGTATTTTATATTTTTTGCAATTTTGAAAAATTTTCATTCATATTCTTGTAATCCACTGGGGATTTTATGTAATTTAAATCTTATTTTTTACCTTATTTTTTTAATTTATCTATAATATTCTCTAATATTCATTCAAATACACTGTATTGTTTTTAATTCAAATAATAAATTACAAAATAAAAAATGCAATTTATAATATTATAAATTGCATTTTTATAGTATTTTTTTGTATTTATTCAAATTAATGTATCATATTTTACTATATTTTCGATAATCTTAACTATTTAAATCTCAAAAACTAATTATTTCAATAATTATATACAGTTTAATTAATTTAATTAAGTTTATTGTCTCTTAAACAATATTTTTTTAACTTATAGTGCCTCATTTCCTCTTTCTCCAGTTCTTATTCTTACACAATCACATATATCTATAACGAATATCTTACCATCTCCAACTTCACCAGTCTTAGCTATTGAAGAAATTATTTCTATTACTTCTTCAACTTTACTATCCTCTATTACCATTTTTACTTCAATTTTCGGTAATACATTAGTAATAAGTTCAGTTCCTCTATGATATTCTTTCCATCCTAATTGTTTACCACATCCCATTACTTGGCTTATAGTAACTCCATTAATATTATTATTCTTTAATGCTTCTTTTATTTCTTCAAGTTTTGAAGGCCTTATGATAGCTTCTATTCTCTTCATAATTATCTATCACCTTTCACTTTAATATTTTAATTAATCTAAACCTGTAAATGCAGGGTAAGCAGATTCTCCATGTTCTACAATATCAAGACCATCAGCTTCTTCTGATGCTTCTACTCTTATATCCATAAATAAACTTATTACCTTAATTATAACAAACGTCATAATTCCTGCAAATGCTGCTGTAATAACTATACTTAAAATCTGTGCTCCTAAAAGCTTAAAGTCTCCGAAAAATAAACCATTCCATTTTGCTCCCGAATTAATTGAAGTCTGAGTAAATAATCCTGTGGCAATGCCTCCCCATATTCCACCGACTCCGTGACATCCAAAGGCATCTAATGAATCATCATATCCAAATTTATTCTTAAGATGTCCCATGCAAAAATAACATATTGGAGATACTAATGCTCCAATGATTATAGATGCCCATATTGAAACAAATCCTGCTCCAGGAGTAATTGCAACTAACCCTACAACAGCCCCAGTTGCAGCTCCAAGCATTGTTGGTTTTCCATGTGCAATTTTTTCTATAAGCATCCAAGAAAGCATTGCTGTTGCTGCTGATGTATTAGTAGTCATAAATGCTTGTACTGCAAGTGGTTCTGCTCCAAGTGCACTTCCTGCATTAAACCCAAACCATCCAAACCATAGTAGCCCAGCTCCAAGTACTACAAATGGAATGTTGTGTGGTTTATAAGATATCATTCCATAACCTCTTCTTTTTCCAAGCATTATACACGCTACTAAACCTGACACTCCCGAGCTTATATGAACTACATTTCCTCCAGCAAAATCAACTGCTCCAAGTTCTTTTATCAATCCACCATCACCCCAAACCATATGCGCCATTGGATAGTACACTAATATTGACCATACGGCTATAAAAACGAATAATGCTGAAAATTTCATTCTTCCTGTTAAAGAACCAGTTATAAGTGCTGGTGTAATTATTGCAAACATCATTTGAAACAAAGCAAATAATAATTCAGGTATACTATTTGAATATGCAGAATTAATATCTGCACCAACTCCATTTAAGAATAAATGATTAAATCCACCAACAATTCCATGAAAGTCATTACCAAATGACAAAGAATAACCTATAATTACCCACAATAATGATGCTAAACCGCAACAAAAAAACGAAGCCATAAGTGTATTTAATACATTCTTTCTTCTAACCATCCCAGCATAGAAAAAAGCAAGTCCAGGTGTCATAAAAAATACCATTGCAGAGCAAATCATAACAAATGCACTATCTGCTAAATTTATTTCCATATATAATCCCCCTTAATATTAATAATAAAAAATTTTATTTTTTATTATATTAAAATTAATATTATTTTTTACTTTTTTCATAGTACTAAGAAAAATTCATTACAAAACGAAATGGAGCTCAATAAATTTACCAACCTGTTGGTACCTTTATTGAACTCCATTGTTCTTGTAGACTAGTATATTATTAAATTTTACCAATGTCAACATCATTTTGAAATTTTTTTATCATATATTAATAATTTTTTTATCAAAGTTTTTATCTCCATATACTTATTGGGCATATCCTCTTCAAAGTCCAATAATTGAATTAAATTTGCTAAATCCCTTATCTTGCTAAGTTTATACCAATTATCAGGTAATATATAATCTGATTTTTTTCTATATTCATCTTCAAATATTGAAATTAATTGTTTATTAAAATATTCCTCATATCTAAATAGTTGACCTATATCAGCAAGTGGATGCCCAGCCATTGCGAATTCCCAATCTATAATACCAGTAATTTTGTTATGATCTACTAATATATTAGTTCCTTGAAAGTCTCCATGAACGAGTCTAGGGTCATTATCTAAACTTAATAAATCCTCTATATTTTCGTTAATTACTTTTCTTATCTTTTGAATAATATCTTTTCCTAATCTTTTTTCAACTTTATCTGTAATAAACTGATCATACCATTTGTTTAATGGAGGTAACTTATGATAAACTTCTAATTCATCATTTAAAAATCCAACACTACTGAATCTTTTCTTATGAATATTAGCTAAAATATTAGCTGCATCACGAATAATATATTCATTAGTCATATCTCCATTATTTAATGATTTTGATAGTGTCACACCTTCTATATATTTGTATATTACATAATATTTATCATTAATCAAATTAGATTTATCAAATTTACAAATTTCTTGAACACATATTTTATCTTTTAGTATACTTAAAATTTCACATTCTTTTCTATATTGCTGATCATCTGAAAAAAATATTTTTAATAAATATTTCTTATTGTCCGTTGAATATATAATGTAGTTACTAGTTCTACAGCCCTCATCAACTGGTTTAACACTAATTATCTCATCTTTTTTTATAATTCCTTTAAAAAGTTTATTTATAGTTTCCCTATCTACATAAAGAAAAGGTAACGTTCTTTCCCAATTTTTTTCCACAAATTATCCCCCTATATATTTGTATCTTTAATTCTACAATATTACATTACTATATATCTTAACATAAACTCTTTTATATTTTTAACTTAATTTATATAAAAATTAAGACCGATTTAATGCTATAAGCCCTAAACCAGTCTTAATAAATAAAAAAATTATACTTTTTACAAACAAATCCTACTATTAAATATTTATTATTAAATATTTATATTCTAAGTAGCTATTTATGTATTTACTTATACTTGATGTATGATTTTTATATATTGTCTATGCTAAATTCTTCACATAATCATAAGCATCTTCAATTGCTTCTGTTTTAGTATCATATATATTCTTGTGTCCAACTTTTATTGCAAATCCCATATTGTCTAGGACCTTTCTAGGCTGCTCTTGAACATGAGTTAAATATAATTTTATGCCTAACTTTTCACATTGCTTAAGAAGCTTTGTCATGGCATCAATAGCTGAAGCATCAACAGCATGAGTATGTCTCATATCAAGTATTACTACCTCTGTAGTCGACTCTAATTCCTTCATTTTGCTTATAAATTCTTGAACTACTCCGAAAAACATTGGTCCATTAACTTGATAAACATTTATTTTTCCATCTGCTTTTTCTAAGACTTTAGTGATTTCATCATCAAATACCTCTTCATCTACAAGATCCCTTATTTCAGTTGTATCACTTACTCTCTTCATAAACAGAGCCATAGTTATTATCATCCCAAAACCTATAGCAACAACTAAATCAAAGATTACAGTACAGCTAAAAGTTATTAATAAAACTGCAATGTCGCTCTTTGGTGCCTTTAATAACGCTTTAAATGTTCTCCATTCACTCATATTATATGCTACAACAATTAATATTGCTGATAATGCAGTCATGGGAATCATTTTTGCTAATGGCATTAATAAAAGCATAGTTATAAGAAGTGTTATTGCATGTACCATACCTGAAATTGGACTTCTTCCTCCAGATTTAACATTTGAAGCTGTTCTTGCTATAGCTCCAGTTGCTGGTATTCCTCCAAATAGTCCTGATGTAATATTAGCTAATCCTTGTGCTACAAGCTCCATATTAGAATCATGAGTATCTCCTATCATTTCATCCGCTACAACTGCTGACAATAGTGATTCTAATGCTCCAAGTATAGCAATTGTAACAGCTGGAACAAATAATTTATTTATAGTTCCTATACTAAATGAAGGTAATACCGGTACAGGAATAGCTGAAGAAATTTCTGTAAACCTACTTCCAATAGTATCTATAGGTATATTCATGAACTTTACCATAAGTGTTGCAACTATTAGAGCAATCATTGAACCCGGTATAGTCTTATTTATTTTTGGCCATAACACTATAATAGCAATACATAATAATCCTATTGCCATTGACCACATATCTATTGTATTCATATTTGAGAAATAGCTTTCCCATTTTGGAATAAATTCTGATGGAACATCCTCAATTTTAAGCCCCAAAAAATCTTTAAGCTGTGTAGAAACTAATGTTAGTGCTATACCTGCTGTAAAACCTACAGTTATAGTTTTAGGTATATATTTTATTAGTGTTCCAAACTTTAATAATCCCATTATAACAAGCATAACCCCAGCCATTATAACTGCCGTTATTAATCCATCTAGACCATGCTCCTGTATTATAGAATAAATTATAGTTACAAATGCAGCTGTTGGCCCCCCAATCTGAACTTTGCTACCCCCTAAAAGAGATATTACAAATCCTGCAAATATTGCCGTTATAAGCCCCTTTTCTGGAGAAACTCCTGAAGATATTGCAAGGGCTATAGATAATGGTAATGCTATAACAGCAACAATAATCCCTGCTATTATATCTTTCACCATCTGTTGTTTAGTAATTTCCTTGTTCTTAATCATAGAAAAGAACTTGGGCATCATTATTATCCACTCCTTATTTAGTTTTTATCAGTTTTTATATTACTCTTAAATATTATCCTAGTCAAAGTAATTTTTTCCATATTCAGTCACATTTATTGGTTTTTTTCTAAATTTGTTCAAAGAAAACGTTTTTTTAATATTTTTTATTAAATTCTTTAATATTCTTTTTTAAAATAAAAAAGAAGAAGCTTATTTTGCTTCTTCTTAATTACTTAAATTTAAATATAATGTAATCTAAATTAATTATTTCGTATGATACTAAAAATAATATAATATTACATTATTACTCAATATAATTTACTTATTATTTATTGCTAAAGTCGCTATTCCAATGCCCCAAATCGAAATAAACCTTTAGTTTATTATATAATTATACTAGAAATATTGTTTTCTAGTTCTTAATAAATACCTTGCTTTTAATTAAAAAAAGTATCAAGTTTTTCCTCTAATTCTTTACTTATATTTACTAATGGAAGTCTTACTTCATCAGATTCTATTAATCCTAATTTCTTTAAACAATATTTTACTGGTGTAGGATTAGGCTCTGCAAATAATAGTGGTATCATATTGTAAAGATCCTTCCATTTCTCAAATGCATCTTTATTTTTATTATTTTTTATTAAATTATAAATTTCTACAAATTCCTTTGTTTTAACACTTGCAGAAGCTAGTATTCCTCCATCTCCTCCTAAAGCAAGAGTTGTATAAAAATATGCATCTTCACCTGTTAATATTGAAAAATTTTCAGGTCTGTTGATTAATAAATCAGTAGTCTGTTTCATATCCCCAGAACAATCTTTTACTCCAACTATATTATTTATTTGTGATAATTCTAATAGTGTTTCATTTTGAATATTTGTCCCTGTTCTATATGGAATGTTATATATAATAATATTCATATCTGTTGATTCTGATATACATCTAAAATGCTCGTACAATCCCTTTTGATTAGGTCTTGAATAATATGGCGCAACAGATAATATTCCATCAATATCATACTTTTCTAATTTCTTTAATTTATTTGCAACTTCTATTGTATTATTTCCACCAAGCCCAGTATAAATAGAGACTTTCTTTTTTGTATATTCTATTGTTTTCGATAATATTTCCTCGTATTCATATTCAGAAATTGTAGGTGATTCACCTGTAGTTGCAAGAGGTATTATTCCACTGACACCTTCTTCAATACAATGATCAATTATATTTCTATATGACTCATAATCGACTTTTCCATTTTTGAATGGTGTTACTAATGGTACCATAACTCCTTGTAGATTCATTAATAAATTCACTCCTTGAAATTTAATTTATTAAATAAGAAAACCCGTTGGGTAAAACCAACGGGTAGAGTTAATCACTTAAAGTTAGAACAAAATTGAATACTATTATAATAAAATTACATATAGTATATATAGTTAAAACATAATAATAAATATAAATCATTTACTATTTAAATCAATCCTGTTAATCCTTGTAGCTCTCCACTAACGTGACAGTCATGTATATATTTTATACATGCCCAGAAATAATATATGCCTAATTTATCTCTTCGGCTGCTATACCTTTCACTATCTATCAAAGCTTGCCAGCTCCTTATAGTTACTCTTTATAAACAGCACCTCTACCATAGGTTTCCGTATTAAATTAAGTTTATTATACCACTAATATAAATTTTTGTAAAATATTTTTTAGAATTATATTTTAATAGAAAATTTAAATTCTTCCCTTTAATCAATCGATACATCTTTAATTGTTTAAATAAAACTATATATAACTTTTCCCAATAACATGAAAACAACTAATAAAATAATGGGCTTAATCACTCTAGCTCCATTTCTTATTGCCATGTGAGCACCAATATAATTACCTAATACTGCACAAATAGCAGCTGGTATTCCTATACTAAGCCATACTTTTCCATTAATTATATATGCAATTAGAGCTGCAAAATTTGATGCTAAATTTACTATTTTTGCATTGCCAGAAGCAGTTATTAAATTAAAGCCTAGTAATGAAGTAAAAGCTAATACTAAAAATGTTCCTGTACCTGGTCCAAAAAATCCGTCATAAGCCCCTATAACTAATCCTATAATAAAGGATAATAAATTTGCTTTCTTATCTGATATATCCTTACTTTTATTGTTAGATCCAAAATTTCTATTGAATAATAAAAATACAGCTACAATGGGAAGTATTATCATTAAACAATATTTTAAATATTTTTCATCAAGTATTAAAACTAATTGCGTTCCAAACCAAGAACCAATAAGTGCTCCTAAAGCAGATAATAAACCAGATTTAATTTTTATATTTCCACTTTTAAGAAATTTCATGCAAGCTACAAAAGTGCCTGTACAATTAGCAAACTTATTAGTGCCATATGCTACATGTATAGGTACTCCTGCAAAAATATATGCTGGTAATGATATTAAACCGCCTCCCCCTGCAACAGCGTCTACAAATCCAGCACAAAAGACTAGTGGGCAAATAATTGCCAACATTAATTGATATGAATACATAAGCCCCTCCTTGTTTTTTCAATGTGTCTATTTTATATGTAATATTATAAAATGTCAATTTTAGATAAGTTTCAATCTATTCTTTGAAAAATCTATCACTATTTTAATAGTACATAATAAATAATTTGATTTAAAAACATTTAAATTGTATCTAATTATTCAAATTTAATTCTTCATTTTATA